>Ga0114950_10001484_pt1 | contig 17719 bp, 15 predicted proteins | sample N075metaG_FD_83503 | JGI IMG/M metagenome (GOLD analysis project Ga0114950, IMG submission 83503) | Deep subsurface microbial communities from Kermadec Trench to uncover new lineages of life (NeLLi) - N075 metaG | ecosystem: Environmental > Aquatic > Marine > Ocean trench > Sediment | place... | reverse complement strand
CTGCGTGCTCTTGCAATAGCCCGTGCAATATCCGGGCTAGTCGTCCGGGCAGGAACCGTGTTCGACTTGAATGGTGGAGTGGTGGATGCCGAACGTCTCGCTCAAAACGGCTTTCATCGACGTGACTACGGCACCCAACTCCGTTTGCTCATCGACGTTCGCGTGTAACGTCAGCAGCGGTTTTTCCGCGGTCAACGCCCAGGCGTGTACATGGTGCACTTCGATGACGCCGGGGACCTCCCTCGAAAGCGTGTTGCGGATCTGTTCGAGATCCAGTTCGTTGGGCACGCCTTCGAGGAGGATGTGGGTCGAGTCTCTCACTACCCGCCAGGCACCTCGGCTGAGAATGGCGACAATCACCAGTGCAAGCAGTGGATCGGCATACAACCAACCCGTGAAATACACCGTCAGCGCGGCGGTAATCGCTGCTGCGGAGCCGAGCAGGTCGCCCAGCACATGCAATGCGGCGCTGCGCACGTTGGCGTTGTCCCCGGTGCCATGCAGCCAGCGAAAAGCAACCAGGTTGATTACGAAGCCGACGGAGGCAACCGCAAACGCGGGTATGGGCAACATCTGTTCCGGTGTTTGCAGGCGAGTAAACGACTCGTACAAGATCCAGACGCATAACGCCATGAGTGACAAACCGTTGACGAACGCGGCGAGCACCTGGAAGCGGTGGTAGCCATAAGACAATTTGCGATCATCCCCGCGCCGGGACAGGCGCATGGCATACCAGGAAAACCCGAGTGCTGAGGCATCGAGGAACATGTGACCGGCATCGGCGAGCAGAGTGAGGGAGTTAGCGAGCACCCCCCCGGCGACTTCCACGAACATGAATCCCGCGATCAAGGCGAAGGCGCGCCCGAGCATCTTTTCGCTGTGGTCGGCTCCGTGGGTATGGGAGTGGGAATGCGCCAAGGCGTTGCAAACCTGCATCGAGCAAACAAAACATGGTCATTATAGCCGCATCACGGCTGCATCACGGCCGCATCCCTCAGCGACTCAAGCTACTGTTGGCTGATCGCCTGTTCCTCATCAACCTCGGCGCTACCCTGCCAGATTACTTCGGCGTGATCTTTACGCGCTATATAGATGGTTTCCTCAGCCATGAGTGTCACCTTGGCATGATCGGATGCGCGCACTTCAACCACCGCGCTTTGCAGGCGGTCGGCATCCACATCGCCGTGATCCTTGGCCCTGATCGTTATCGAGTCGGACTTGCCAGCGAGCCAGGCTTCGCCGTGATCCTCGACCCGCACATCCATATCCAGTGAGTTGACATCGTGTGCATAGAGGTCGGCGTGATCGATGACGACCAGATGTACCGAGTCGCTGTCCAGGGTTTCGATGTTGAGATTGGCATGTTCGCTGACCCGCATTTCCAGCCGGCGCGCGTTGATCGAGCTGAAATTGGTTTCCGCATGATCACGGGATTCAACGTCGAGCGAGTGGACGGTGAAAGGGCCCACGTTGATCTCGCCATGCCCGCGATGTTTTATCGAAGTCAGATTTTCCATTTCGAGGTAGAAAACGACCTCGCGGCCACGTTCCTGGACACCCCACCATCGAAATTCGTCATTAACCTGATTAACGATCAACACGCCATCACGCTCATAGACTTCCATATGTTGCAGAGCTTGTTCGTGACCTTCCAGGCGCAGATCGTTGTTGCTCCCCTGCACGATGTAGAGCGTTCCACGGGCATCGAACTCGACACTGTCTACGTTCGTGAGTTGGTGGCTTTCCTCATGCCAGTTCCCCCACCAGGCACCGCTGTCTACGTTTGCGACGATAACGCAGCCGGCAAGCGCGGTGGCTGCGAGTGCGACGATACTGATTCTCAACATGGGTAATTCACTCCTGACCGAATTCGGATAGGTGTCAGGAGTCGCCGCCGGAATCATCCCTGAACAGGCTCCCGGAGAAAGCGCCCGCACCTATTTCAGCACTTGTCGCAATTGGTTCGAGAAAAGTTTTGTCTTTGTACCGGGGAGTTATTGCAGACGCTGTTTGATCTCAGCGACAGCGGCGATGCCGGCCTCCTCGCTTGCGGCCACGGGCATGATGTTGAAAAGCCGACACCCGGCGTCCCGATATGGCGCCAGATACTCGGCAACCTCCGCGGCGGTACCGAATGGGCTGTACTTTTCGAAGCGCTCAAATGGTACTTGATAGAAATTCTGCATGGCTTTGGAGAGTCGCGCGCGTGCGTGATCGCGGTTTTTGTCGATACCGGCCCAGACCTGAATGCCATGCATGGGAGGCGTGGGGCGAAGATGTGCTGAGGCTTGCGCATCAACTTGTTTTATCACTTCGGCGTAACGCGTGGCCGTACTCCAGATTCCGAGCCAACCATCGCCGTAACGAGCCGCCCGTGCTATCGACGCATCCGCGCGACCGCCGATGACGATAGGGATCCGGGGTTGTGGATGCGGTTTGATCCAGGCGCGTTTGAAAGAGAAAAACTCTCCATCGAAATCCATCGGCTCGCCGCTGAGCAGGCCCGTGAGTACGGCGAGGCACTCGTCTGTGCGCCGCCCGCGAGTTGCCGGGTCGACGCCACACATGGCGATTTCGTTACGATCTTCGCCACCGACGCCCACCCCGAGAATCAGTTGTCCTGGCGCGGATTCAGCGAGGGTGGCGAGTTGCCGACTGACCACCACCGGGTGGCGCAAAGCGAGCAGGTAGACGCCAACACACACCTTGAGGGAAGGATGTAATGCGGTCAGCGTCGCTGCGTTGATCAGCCCATCCATGCCCGTGCCAACGTGAAAGCTCACGTGGTCGGCCACGAACACGTGATCGATACCCTCGCCGACGATTCGAGACACGTACCGGGCACGCTCCTTATGGGGTGAGCTTAAGAGTTTTGGTGTGGCGAGTGTGCCGATGAGCATCAAAGTAGCGTCTTTGGATCTATGCCGAGCATGATCTTGCCGACCACCTCAAAGGTAGGCTGGGCAACCATGATGTGCTGGGTGGCGACATGCACATCACGAAAACAGCGTTGCAGATCGTTGGTTTTGTAAATCGAGCTGCCTCCGGCGCTGTGATACAACAAATCCACCGCAACAACCGCAGACCATGCGTTGTTGCTCGCGGCCAACCGCAGGTTGGCTTTTGTGTCGGTGCTGAGCTTGCCGTTGGATTCCGCCTCATCCCATGCCGCGTCAATCGCCTCAAAGGTGTAAGCACGTGCGGATTTCACACTGGCCTGGGCGCGAGCCAGATCTTTTTGCACGCCATCGCGCTGGGCGAGCGAGCGCTTGCTCCCCGTCGGCACCTTGGCGGTTGCAAGAGCAACAAATGTTTCGATGGCGTGCTGAGCTATCCCTAAAGCCACGGCCGACACCCCGAGCGCCAACAATCCGAGTGTCGGAAATCGGTACAACGGCGCATCGACTCGAGCAGGGTTGCCGAGTACAGCCCAGCGGCCTTCGGGGACGAATACCTCGGTCACCTCGATGTCGTGGCTGCCCGTGCCGCACAGGCCCGAGGTATGCCAGGTGTCGTGAATCGTGACCTCCTCGGCAGGAAAAAAAACCAGCAGCATCTCCGGACCGAAGCGATTTTTGCGCGGTTCGCCGTTTTCCATCACATAACACCCGCCGCAGATCCAGTCTGAGATCTCACAACCCGATCCGAACGGCCAACGGCCCGTGACCTTGAGTCCACCATCGACGGGTTCCGCTCGCCCCATGGGCGCTGTGACGCCCGTGGTGATCCCGTTCGGATTCGCGGCGTATAGGTTTCGCGAGTATTGTTCGGGTAGCGAGGCGGACATCATGCCGGTGGTCGCAGCGATCATCTGACACCAACCCACGGAGCCATCCGCGCGGGAGGTTTCTTCCAGCGTTTCGAAAAGTATGCGGGGATGGACTTGCAGACCGCCGTATCGGGTCGGCACCAGGAGACGAAAAAGCCCGGCTTCGGCCATGCGCCTGGCGAGATCTTCAGGCATGCGCCGATCTGCTTCGATCTGCGCCGCACGCTCGCGAATCTCCTCGGCAAAGGAGGCTGCCACTGCAACGGGGTTCATGATTTCGCGAGGCTCAGGGTCATGTGGTAGGCCGCTTCCTTGCCTGAATAGTAACCCGGCAGGTGAGCCACGACTCGGTAGCCGAAGTTTTCGTAGAATTCGTGGGCGGCGACGTTCCCTGCACGAACCTGCAGTTCAATGTCGAAGCAGCCCGCCACTCGCGCTGTTTCGTGCAGCCAACCGAGAAGCCGAGCGCCGATGCCGGAGCGGCGTAAATTCGGGCGCACCGCGAGCAGGCTCAAAATAGCTTGGTCCTGGCCGAAATCCATTGCCGCGAAACCTCCGATGAGTCGTTCGCCGGTCAGTACCACATCGGCGATCAGCACGACGGTTTCAGCGGCTAAAATTTTTTCGCGAATCAGCAACGGGCGCCAGCGCCAACCCAATCCATGTTCTATGTAGTCACGCGACATGTGTGCGAGGACAGAGGCATCTCTGGTTTTCGCCAGCCTGATTTTGCAGGTGGTCAGTTGAGCCATGGTCGGATTATTGCGAATCGCACGCGTTGATGAAACCCGCACAAGGTGAGGCGTCGATTTTGGCGAAGTTGCCCAGTTCGCCCTGGATGAACATTGCACCGTTGGCGTCTCGAACGAACACGACCGTGGTCACGGGATCGTTTTCGCGGCGGAAGCGATCGTCGCCGAGGGGTATGAGGGTCACCTGGCGACGGCCACGGGTATACAGAAGTTTGTCCGCCCGAAGCGAAATATCGATGGTATCAAGCTCACCAGACTGCCAGCGGCTAACGCCAAACCGAGCGGCGGCGGGATAATAGACACCGGTGTAGGAAGCGAGCGTTTCGCTGGAAACCCATACGGCTGGGTGTGGAATCGGTTTGTCGAGATCAAGGGTCAGCTCCGATTCAATACGCCGCTGCAGAGATCTCAATAAGCGTGGGTTGTCTGTATTGATGACGATCAGATACCCGCGGCCGCTATCCGGCAGCAGGCCGTAGCGGGATCGATAGCCGTCTGCGTCCCCTCCGTGACCGTAAAATACGTGGCTTTTGCTCACCCAGGCATACATCCCGGCGGCGTAGGCGACCTCGAGACCAGCCGCTACACCGAGCGAGGTTTGTGGACGATAGAGGCTCAGAAGGGTTTGTTGATCGAGTACCCGGTTGTCGTCCAACACGCCGTCGTTCAAGAGGGCGGAAAGGAATCTGCTCATCTCGCGGACCGAGGCGTTCAGCGCACCGAAGGCGCGGAAGGTCATTTGCCAATAAGGTATCTCGGTGCGCCCGTCCGCCTTGAATCCACCCGGCAAATTTGCAAGCGGCAGAAAGCTCGCGTTCGGCATCGATAGCGGCGCGAGCACCTGCTCGTCCATAAATTCTTCGAATGCCACACCGCTGACGTGTTCGATGACAACCGATGTCAGACCTGGGGTGAGATTGCTGTAGTTGTGTTGCAGACCGGGCGGCCAGTGGGTCACCCGGGATGTCGGGTTGAGGGCGAGCGCCTGCTTGAGCGACATGGGTTGGTTTTGATTGAACTCCGAACCGGACAGATCGCTGAACCCCGCTGTGAGTTCCAGCAGATGTTTCAGTAACACGGGATGATTCGTCGACCAGGCGTTGGCAAAAACTCCCGGGGGAACGTGGTCTTGCAAAAGATCATCCAACTCGACGCGTCGCTGCTCCACCAGACGCAATAGACCAAGAGCCGTAAAGGTCTTGGAAATGGAGCCCCAACGGAAGGGCGTGGCAGTTGTCACATTCTCGCCGAACGTCTGCACAACCGCGGGCCGATAGTCATCCATGATGACCAACCCCATCGCGGGAACGCTCGCATCGTGGGCCATTCGCTCGAGGTCCGTTTGGAGCCCGGACCATTCATCGGAATCCGCTCGCGCCGAGTAAGTCATACAGATCAGCATAGTGGCGATCAGAACCCGAACGATCACAGCAGCCCCAGGGTTGCTAGTTCTCGTTCAAGAATTTCCGCACAGCGAAAGTGATGCGTCACCAGGTCCAGCGCCTGCGCCCCCGCAACGTGTTTGGGATCATCGTCAATGAACAGCGTTTCATCGGGTTCAGAGTTCATCAGGTTGAGGGCAATCTGGTAGATGCGCGGGTCCGGTTTCAACACGCCGAGATCGGCAGAAAACAGCCGTGGGCGAAATAGCTCCAGAATCTCGCCATACACATCTTCCAGCCCGTCCCGGACCAGATCGGAGTTGTTGGTCAGAAGTGCGATTGCCGCATGTGTTTTCAGTCGCCTGACCATGCTCACCACTTCCTCGTTGGGGACGAACGAACTGATCCACAGGTTGCGAAAGTGCTCCATGGTCATACGATGACCGAGTTGGCTCAAGCCCTCTCGATAGGCACGCTCGCCTTTGAACTTACCGAGATCACAACTCTGAGAATAGCCCGAATCGATCAGTCTTTTTCGCACCGTTGCGGTTGTTTCACCGGTAAAGGTCGCAAACTGCTGCAACCGAACCCCGGGATCATAGTGAAACACCACCCCTCCCAGATCGAAGATGACGGTGGTGATGGTCATGGAACTAGAACTGCTGCTCGTTGCGAAACGCAAAGTGCAGCTTACGGCTGGCGAAACACCAGCCGGTGTCAGTCAGTACGAATTTATCTTCGTAGTGGCCGACCGCCGCCGGACCGCTGAAGTCGATGGCGTCCCCGGAGAGGCTCTCCTCACCGATGTGCCGATACAGAGTGAGATAAGAGATACCTCGGGCGTTTTGCTCATCCTGTACGTCAGTGAAGATGTTGCTGAGTACGTGACGGGAACGCAGCTTGTCCGAGCGTTTCCCCATGGCCGCTTTGATGGCGGCGCGCCCCTCGAGTGGTTTGCCGACATCCAGCACCCCGTCTTCGGCGAACAATAGAACAAACTCGTCGTAGTCGCGAAAATCGACCGCTCTTGCGTACGAGATGGATAACGCTTCGCACTCCCGTTGAATATCTTGTTCGTCCTCGAGAGTCACGGGACCTCCTTTGTGGTAGCACTTTAGGGTATGGTTTCCGATTCGCCTGGTTTCGACAACAGTTATTTTGGGGCTGGTTATGGAACGTATGACGCTGGATTTTGAAGGCAAGGTGGCCGTACTCAAGTTCAATCACCCGGAAGTGATGAACGCAATCGGTGGTCTGATGCTCGAAGATTTCGCCGAAGCTATGCAAGCCATCAGTGATCCTGCCAACGGCGCACGCTGCCTTTACCTGACGGGAGTTGGTCGCGGTTTCTGTGCGGGTGCCAACTTACAGGATGACCACCAACCCGGGAGGAGGGGTTCTGGAAACGGCCTGCGTTCCAGTTATCATCCGTTGTTGTTGGGCTTGAGAGATCTCGAGATGCCCATGGTTACCGCTGTCAATGGCGCCGCGGCAGGGGTTGGGATGAGCTTTGCCATGATGGGTGACATCATATGCGCGTCGAAGAATGCCTTTTTTCTGCAGGCTTTTGCTCGTATCGGGTTGGTGCCCGACGGTGGCGCTACGTTCATGTTGCCGCGTTTGGTGGGTTGGGGACGGGCTGTCGAATTGTCCATGCTTGCCGAGCGGCTTTCCGCTGAAACCGCTCACGAGTGGGGTTTGGTGAATCGTTTGTTCGAGGATAACGAAGCGCTGGAGGAAGGGGCAATGAAGATTGCGAATCAGTTGGCCAACGGTCCACGTTCGCTTGCGTTGATTCGCGAGGCTTATTGGAATACCTGGCACAACGCCTTCGAGCAGCAGTTGGATCTTGAAGCGCGACTGCAGAGCAAGGCGGGTGCGAGTGGTGATTTTGCCGAAGGTGTTTCGGCGTTTCTGGAAAAGCGCGATCCGCGCTTCAAGGGGGAGTAACTATGTCACTGGAAGGTCGAGTCGCGTTGGTGACGGGTAGCGGACGCGGCGTAGGTCGGGCGATCGCCATGGCGCTTGCCGAAGATGGCGCGGATATAGCGGTGAACTACCGCCGGGATGAAGCCTCAGCGGCACAAACGGTTGCCGCTATCGAGAAACTTGGCCGCAGGGTCAAAGCATATCAAGCGTCGATAGACAGCTTCGATGACGATGCCGAGATGGTGAACCTGGTCGAGGCAGAACTGGGCCCCGTGAGTATTCTTGTCAACAATGCCGGGATCGCCAGTCGGGGTCAATCGGTGGTCGATACCGAACCCGCAGAATTACAACGGGTGGTGGCGACCCATGCTTTCGGTCCGCACTATCTTTCGAAACTGACGCTTCCGAAAATGCGGGAACAACCGCGCGGTGACATCATCATGATTTCCAGCGTGGCAAGTCGTGGTCTCGGCGCGTTCGGCGCTCCCTACAACATGGGTAAGACCGCGATGGAAGCGTTGGCTTTTACCCTTGCCAAGGAAGAAAAACGCTACGGTGTTCGCGTCAACATCGTGGCTCCCGGCCTCGTCGAAACAGAGATGGGCAGGCGCTTGATGAAGGCGACTGCCGGGATTGACGATTTACGACAGCTCGACGCTTCGATGCCTTTCGGCCGCGTCTGCCAGCCGGAGGATGTCGCGAACGTGGTGAGGTTTCTCGTGTCGGATCAGAACTCCTACCTGACCGGAGAACGTTTGTATTGTGACGGTGGCGGACCGGTAACCTGAGATCAAACGGGGGCGTGATGGACAATAGATTTACCGGCAAGGTGGCGGTGGTTACCGGTGCTGGTTCCGGGTTCGGTAAGGCGATTGCCGAGCGTTTTGGCAATGAGGGCGCAAGTGTTGTCCTCGCGGACATCGACGAAACCAGCGGTCAGACCGTGACCCGGGCGATGCAGAAAGCGGGGGTGGAGGTCCTGTTCGTTGCGACGGATGTGTCGCAAACCGATCAGGTAAAACACCTCATCGATGCAACCGTCGAACGTTTTGGTGGATTGGACATTCTGATCAACAACGCGGGATTTTCACATCGGTCGATGTTGATGTGGGAACTGCCCGAAGAAGACTTCGATCGCGTGTTCGCGGTAAACACGCGAGGTGTATTTCTTGGCTGTAAATACGCTATCCCGAAAATGGCCGAACGCGGCGGCGGAGTCATTATCAATACCGCCTCCATCGGAGCCAGTTGCCCGCGGCCCGGGGTTACCGCCTACAACGCGACGAAAGGGGCGGTTGTCACTCTTACCCGGGGGCTGGCGGTGGAGGCGGCGCGTTTCAAGATACGGGTCAATGCGGTCAACCCGGTAGCGTCGGAAACCGGATTCATGAAAGGCGCGTTAGGGGTCGAGCGCCTGTCGGAGCAAGCCAGAGCCGGTCTAATCGCGGGTATTCCGCTGCGCCGGTTGAGCGAACCCGCCGACGTCGCCGCAAGCGTGACGTTTCTGGCTTCAGAGGACGCGGCGTTTCTAACGGGTGTGTGCCTGGACGTGGATGGGGGCAGAAGTATCTCGTAGGAAAAGGGGTCAAGTAGCAGAAAAGGGGTCAGAGTAAAGGGTCAGAGTAAGTTTGGGGTCAGGGTAAAGGGTCAGAGTAACTTACTCTGACCCTTTACCCTGACCCCAAACTTACTCTGACCCCTGGACAACACCTCGATATGGGCATGGGCCGATCGCGCAAGCGCATTGAGATCGTAACCGCCTTCCAGTGCGGAGACGATGCGACCCTCGGAGAATCGGTTGGCGAAATCCACAATCAGCTCGGTAATCCAACGAAAATCTTCATCGGCCAGAAGTAACCCCCCAAGCGGGTCGTCGCGATGTGCATCGAACCCGGCGGACACGAGGATGAATTGTGGACGGTGCGCCTCCACTGCCCGGGTCCAATCCCGCTCGATGGCTGCTCGGAACGATGAGCTTTCCGTTCCAGCCGGTAACGGCGTGTTGATAATGTTGTCTCGTTCAATGTCTGTATAGCGGTGCGGATAAAACGGGTGTTGAAAACTCGAGCACACCAATACTTCCGGTCGGTCCTTGAATATGTCTACCGTTCCGTTGCCGTGATGGACGTCAAAATCGAGGACGGCGACGCGATCTATCGTATCGTCTGCGAGCGCCGTCATGGCGCCGAGGGCGACACTGTTGTAAAAACAGAAACCCATGGCGGTATCCGCTTCGGCATGGTGCCCGGGTGGCCGCACGGCGCAGAAAGCACGTTGGGTATTGCCACACAACACTTCGTTTACGGCATCGGTGACTGCTCCCGCGGCCAATGCCGCAGCCCGTAGACTTTCCGGCCCCATGGCGGTATCGGGGTCGACGTTGAACAAGCCCGTCTCAGGGAGTGCTGCCTCGAGCGATAGCAGGAAAGATTTATCGTGGACGGTGCTGAGTGTCTGCAGGTCGACCGGCTCCGCAACCCGGGTGTCCAGTTCCGCCGCTAAGCCGGTGTCGTGGAGATAACGTAGTAGCGCACTCAGGCGTTCCGGTCGCTCCGGGCTGCCAGGCATCATTCGGTGTTCGAGGCAGTCTTCGTGGGTGATGAGTTGCATCGATACTTTATAACACGGGACGGCTGATATTCGCGAAGCCAGTCTGGTTGGTTGGTTTTCTGGTCAGAAAAGCTGGGATTTGGAGATGACGGGTCTGCTGAGCAGCTGGTGAAATTCTTCTAAAGCGATCGGTGGCGAAAGCAGGTAACCCTGCACGTCGTTGCAGCCAAAATTGCTGAGAATTTCCAGCTGCGCCTCGGTTTCCACACCTACCGCGACCACTCGGAGATTGAATCGATCACTCAGCCGACAGATCTGCTCAACGAGATCCGCTGCTTGCGGGTCAGATTCGATGTTGGCGGTCAAAGAGCGGTCGATTTTCAACGTATCGACCGGACAACGAAGGAGTTTCGGTGGGTCGATGAGCGATTGCCCCAAGTTGTCGATCGCGAAACGCACGCCAAGGTCTCGCAGTGCGTAAAGTTGGTCGCGGTAATTGTCCACGAGGTGCAGCATGTTTTCATGGGAGAGTTCGAGTTCGAGCATGGACGGTTCCAACCATCGTTCGCTTCGAATGCGGTCGATCTGTTTGGAAATGGCGTTGTTGTGAAACTGTTGCGGAGACACGTTGATGCACAACCACAGGGGATCGATCAGCCGTTCGAACCAGGTAGAGGCCTCGCGGCACGCGCGCTCCAACACCCAATCTCCAATGCGTGCCATGTGTCCGTGTTGCTCGGCGATGGGGATGAAGTGATTCGGGGCGAGCTCACCCACTTCCATACCCTGCCAGCGCAGCAGCGCTTCCGCTCCGCGTAACTTCGTACAATGCAGGTTCCATTGCGATTGCAGGACCAGGGAGAACTCGTCACGGTCTAATGCTTCGGGGATACGTTCGGAGATATTGTCATCCGTTTGACCTTCCGCACGGTTACCGCCCAGTTCGGCCGCTCTACCCATGGCCCGCCAGGCTTCTGCCCAGATCCTCTCGGAATCGGCGAACGCCGCCACGAAGCTGTAGCCGATGCTGACGGTGATGAAAATCTCGCCGCCGCGATACGTTATGGGTTGCTGCGCGTCTTTCAGCAGCTTGTGACTCACTTCGACTAACGCACGTTTGCTCGTACCCGGCAGGGCAACAACGAAACAGGAGGCGTCGTAAAACCCGAGTTCTCCGATACGTGGTAACGCCTGGCGGATATGTGCACCAAGCGCGCTCAGGAGATCCGTCTTGCTGACCGGATCGAGATCGGCATACAGGTGTTCGGCGTGATCGAGGTGGATGATCATCAAACCCATCGGCATGCCGCTGTAGCGTGCGAGTGTGTTGAACAGTTCCTCGTGACGCGGCAGGCTGGTAATGGGTTCGGTGCGTTCGAGTTCAGAGAAACGTGATCGGAAACGGCGTGCGTTCACGCAGGTTTTCAATTGTTGATACAGCACCGCATCGTCCTGGGTTGGATCGATAGTGGCAATTCCTGTCGTACTGGTAGACCTGGCTGTTTCGACACCTAGAAATACCAACGCTGCACTGATGAACCCGAGGTGTTCAAACGCTCGACCGTCGTCACTCATCACCACGTCGGGGGTTGGTGTGACGGATGTCAACATGTTCACCAATGTGGCTATGTCGTCCGTCATCCAGCAACTCCAACCCGCGGTTGCCGCCAGTAACGACAACCGCTCGCGCAGACGTCTGTCTTTGATGAGACCGCAGAGGTTCAAACGCCGATATCCTGTTGTAGGGACCAGAATTAAGTGTAGACAGCATCTAAGAAGGCAATCTGTTTGCTTGTACTTGCGCACACTTTGGCCAGAACGCGCCTCATATCCCGTATTGTTGTGATGAAAACAACCACTCGTTGCTGATGACAAACGAAAATAGAGAGATCTTCCGTATTCCTGTGGGTGCGTTGACCGAACGTTAACGTCCACCTGCGTCACCGAGGAAACTACCTGGCGTGAAAATACACCTGCTTGTGATCGTGGCTGCAGGTCAATACGCGGCCCAGCGGTTCCAGATAAAGGCTCTTCCGTGCAGCCTGAGAGTTGATTGTTTCAACGGTCAGGCGTTTCAGCCGACGTGCCAGATGCACCAGAAGTTCGCACAGACCGTCGATCTCGGGGTGGTCGGCTGGTAACAGGAAGGTCAGGCGTTTCCCGTTGTTCTCCAGGACGAGCGCGAGTTTTCCTTCATAGAACGCGAGATAGTTCTGTGCGCGTCGTTGTGGCAACGCATCCCAGGCCAGACCCATACCGCAGGGAGAGGCGGGATCCAGCGCAGACATCCACAGATGCTCACATGGCTCGTTGTCTTGTTGAAAGTGATTCAGAGCGCGTGGCGTGATGAACTGCGGTCCTGAGAGTTCGGTGAAAAAATAGCCTGTCACCACCTCGCCGGAGAGCTCCATGATGCGCAGCGCTTTGAAGAGCTTGTTCCAGCGCATGGCGCCGCCTTCCCGGTTGGCAACCTCGCGACAAACGAAACCGTAGCGGTCGAGCAATATCCGCGCCCGTTCTTTATTGTCTTCGAGTTCGGTGAGCGGGTCGGGAACGTCTTGCGCAATCGACTGGAGTGACCAGTTCCCGAGCCATCCCCGGGCCGCGCTCCGCGCACGACGAGTTCGATGAGAAGTGCGAGTCGCGCGGGCGGGATCAGTGAGAGAAAATTTGCGGGCCTGGCCTTGCCGCAGGGGTGCCAGCGTATCTGCAGAAAGCTCTCCACGCCACACGGATTGCCACCATCGGTCGCTGAAGTCGGCCAAACCATCGTCCGCCTGGTCGGCTATCTGGAAGAAGCCATAGCGGGCGCTGGGGTCGGTAAAGTAGTGGGCAAACTCCGGTGGTTTATCGATGGCGTGCTGAAGGTCCAGGTCTTCTGGATAACCGATGGTGATCTGTTCGGTGGCGACACCGCGCCAACTGAGTTGTTGTTCTGTGAACACCTGATCCAGATGATAGTCGGCAAACCCGGCGAAACGCGAAGCAAAGAGATCGTCGAGCCAGGTGGATACCGGGGCCGCGTATCCGTGTAGCGCATCGAGGGCTTCGAGCATCGATTGATCGTCCAGCGTGCGCCCAAACCCCTGCCAACCCATGAGAAAAGTTGGCAGTTCCGTTACCGGACGCGATGCAACGTCCGGGCGTTGCCGAGCACGCTGAAAGCGCAAAAGCGCTTCAAAATTTTCGGCGTTGCAGTAAAACAAAGCATCGTCGTTTTTGAGCAACGCCCCATAAATCAACTGTTCGCGATCTTCGAGCAGACCTTCCGGCACCGAAGGTAACAACTGGCGAATTTGCTCTTCGGTCAAAGGTCCATAGAAAGAGAGGATTTCCAACGCATATTGTTCGGCGGAGCGTGAGTCGTCGACCTCGGGCGCCGGACCGCTCACCTCGACGTCGTGGCAGAGACCGCTCTGCACAAGGCCCGCGAGTAACTCTCGATGCGTCACCCAGCTGCGTTCTTTGAGCGTGAGTCTTGCCAGATGAGCGTGTTCGAAACCATCGACAAATTCGCTTTCCGGAATGAGCACACGTTCTTTGAGCCACTCGAGCCATTGCTCCTCGGATTGAGGAAGGTAGCCCTCGGCGGTTCGTTGCCGTTTAGCGAGAAACTCGACAATCGTTGCTGGTAGTAGCTTGGGTCGCAACGACTCGTCATAGACGGCACTTCGAATCAGGTCCTCACTCAGTGCGCCGGGTTCCCGTCGTTCGGGGGTATCGTCGGCATACATGTAGCGGCCGATCTGATCGAAAGTGACGTTGGCGGCGAAGGTACTCGGGGTCGTGGTATGGGTGAAGGTCCAGGAGATTTCACCGCTCTGTAGTTCTGCCAACATGCGGGACAACGCGTCAAGATCGAATTCGTCGTTGAGACAGGTTCGCCAGGTTTCGAGCCTCACCGGGAAGTCTGCGTACCTGGCAGTTGCGGTCATCAGCTTCTTGGCTTTCAGACGGCTCATCCACAACGGTAACCGCTGGTTGAAAGTTTGTCGGTTGATCAGTAGTGAGCGCCCGGCACATTCGCGAAAACGCGCTCCGAACAAGCCCGATCCTTCAAGGGACTCACGCAGCAGGGCAAGGAGGTTGTCCGGTGTCACGAGCGTCGTGATGAGAGCCGGGTCGAGATTGCCCTTGGTCTGAATCACCACCGCGTTGTTGTCGGCATGAATCTCGGGTTCACCTTCGAAAACCTGCCGCCACGCAGCGTCCAGCGCCAATGCCCAGGGACGGTTGAGACGCCCGCCCCAGAAGGTATGAATGACGACCTGGCGGGCACCGTCAGGTCCGCGGTAGCCGCCGGGGCCGGTGTTCACCAGTTCGATCAACACATGATGTCGGTGTGGCAGGGCGGCGGCGCTGGAAGTTCGTTGACGAGCGAGATAGTCGATGAGTTCGGTTGCCGCGGTGTCTTCGAAGCCTCGATGATCAATGAGATCGGCCTTCAGTTTTTCCTCCCGGTTCTCGGCAAAAGCCGATTCCGCGAGTTCGAGGTACTGATTGATTCGTTCCGAAAAGTGAAAGCTGCGATTGAAGTTCTCCGAACGCCAGAAGGGTGGTGCGCTGCTGCCTGGCTGAGCGGGCATCACCATTACATCGTTGTGGGTAATCTTAAGAATCCGCCAGCTCTGGGTACCCAGCGTGAACGTTTGCCCGGTTTTTGCCTCCCAGACGAATTCTTCGTCGAGATCGCCCAGTACAGCGCCGGTGTCGGCATGGCGCAGCGCGTAATAGCCACGGTTGGGGATGGTGCCACCGGAATTGTAGAAGGCGAACACGGCGCTTTTGTGGGCCCTGATGGTCTGGTTGATCCGGTCGTAGATGATACGAAGCTTAAGCTCCCGGATCCGTGAGCCTGCGTAGCGACCGGCGAGCATGTCCAGCACGAGATCGAAGTGTTCTCGCGGTAAACGGTGATAGGGCGTGGCGCGTCTGATGACGTCAAAGAGTTCTTCGACCGCCCAGGTTTCGCTTGCGCACATGGAGATGATGATCTGGGCAAGGACGTCCAAAGCGTTTTCGAGTGGCACCAGAGGCTCGATATCCCGCTGAGCGATCGTTTCTGCCAACACGGCCGCTTCGAGAAAGTCTTGAGCGTGGGTGGGGTAAAGCGAACCGATACTGGTTTCGCCCACCCGGTGGCCCGCACGTCCGATGCGCTGGAGGGCCGAAATCACCGAGGGGGGTGATTGCACCATCACGACCTCATCGAGATGGCCGATGTCGATACCCATCTCCAGGGTATTGGTGGCGACGATGGCGCGCAGTTCACCCGCCTTCAGGCGACTTTCCACTTCGTGTCTGATGTCCCGCGCAAGCGAACCGTGATGCGCGTAAGCGAGCGGCGCTCCCTGGTCCTCATTGATTTTGAGCGTGATCTTTTCGGCGAGTCGACGACTGTTGGTAAAAAAGAGGGTTGAGCGGTTGCGGTCGATAACCTCACGAAAGCTCGATGCGAGGGGTTCCCAGATTTTTTCCCCGTTTTCGGCGGCGTGTTTGGCTGCTTCCGGAAAGCGCACACGAAACTGGATTTTCTTTTCGTCCTCGGATACCACAACCTCGAGGCGGCGGGGAGTGCCGTCAGGCAGGTAGCCACCGACGTATCTGGCGATGGCGTCCAACGGCCGGATTGTGGCAGACAACGCGATGCGCTGAAATTCACCGGCAATATGGGCCAGACGTTCGATTGAGGTCATCAACTGAACACCGCGGCGGTTGTCTACGATCGCGTGAATCTCGTCGAGAATGACGGTCTCGACCGTGCCCAGGGCCTGGCGCCCCTTGGTGGTGGTGAGCAGCAGGCAAAGGCTTTCCGGTGTGGTAATCAGCACGTCCGGTGGGCGGCGCAACATTTTCTGGCGCTCGCCGGGCGGCGTGTCTCCAGAGCGGGTCTGGACGCTGATCGCGGGGAAGTCGTGGTTTTCGCGCAGCTCACTCAAGGGATTAAGAAGGTTGCGTTGAATGTCGTTGTTGAGCGCTTTCAGCGGAGAAACGTAGATGACCCGAGTACGTCCTGGCTCCCAGGTGCCGCTGGCAAACTGATTGAGCGACCAGAGGAATGCCGTTAGCGTTTTCCCACTGCCGGTGGGCGCGGTGATGAGCACGTGTTTGCCAGCGGCGATGAGCGGCCAGCTCTTGGCCTGGACGTTGGTTGGTCGAGCGAAATGCGCTTCGAACCATTGCTGGATGCCGGGTTGGAAATGGAGGAGGGGGTTCATCGGCCCGTACTGACTCGCATGAGAATTTCCTGTGCCGCAGTTGCCACCAGCTCTCCCGACTGGCGGTAAATCAGGCCGCGGGTCATGCCGCGCCCGCCTCCCGCGGTGGGGCTGTCCTGGGCATGCAGCAGCCAGGTATCGACTGGCACGTCGGCATGAAACCACATCGCATGATCCAGGCTGGTGGTTTGCAGCCGTTCCCAGCTACCCGCCCACCCGTGAGGGAACAGCGCGTTGTCCATGATCGTATCATCCGCATAATACGCCAGCACCGCCTGGCGCATGTGTTGGCCTTCCATGGCAGAGATGTCGTGTTTCGCAGCGGATTGCCTGGTGCGGAACCACACGTGGTGTTGCGGCGGCGCAGGCACGTCGTGCCAGATGTTCTCGACAAATCGGTTGTCGAAAGGCGAGTCGACCACCGCCCAAGTGGATTCGGTGTCGGTCTGGAGATTCTGTATACCCTTTTCCCGGGGAATGCAGGCATCGGGTCCCGGAACGTCGGGCATCGGTATGCCGGGCGCGGAACCATACTCACCGAGTACCACCTCCATCGTGAACAGCAGCTTGTCTTCCTGGTGCACGCGCACCTGACGGTGGTCCTCGGATAGTCTTTCGACCTGGTAAAACAGCGGCTGTGTCGCGTTGCCGGCGCGAATGAAGTAACCATGAAACGCGCGTACCGGCAGATCGGCCCCATGAGTAGCAGCGATGAGTCCCTGCCCTAAGAATTGACCGCCATACACACGCCAACGTGATCCACTGCGAGGCTCCGCAACGAAACGTTCATCCGTGAGCGCCTCGAGTGAGAGCAACGCCGTAAGGTCCGATAACGAGCCGTGAATCATTTTGTGAGTATCGAAGGTAAAATTAGCAAGGTAAAGGGAGGGTCCACGAGAAGGTGACCGACGTTGTCAGCAGGCTGAGCCCGGGTCAGCGTATATTCGTTGCCGGGAGCGTCAACGAGCCTACCGCGTTGTTGGATGAGCTCAAGGTCTCGACCCTTCCGGACGATCTGCACTTTATCCAGTTCCCGCTCGGTGGTTACAACCAGATGGACTTCACCGCACTCAGTCCGAGTTCGCAACACACCACCTTCTTCATGACCCCCCACCTTCT
>Ga0114950_10001483_pt1 | contig 17723 bp, 15 predicted proteins | sample N075metaG_FD_83503 | JGI IMG/M metagenome (GOLD analysis project Ga0114950, IMG submission 83503) | Deep subsurface microbial communities from Kermadec Trench to uncover new lineages of life (NeLLi) - N075 metaG | ecosystem: Environmental > Aquatic > Marine > Ocean trench > Sediment | place... | reverse complement strand
GAGGCGCGCTATGTTGGCGACAAGCCGCAATGATGTAAAGGCTTGTGGCGCTGGCAGCGGCGAGCGACTAGAATGCGCGGCCCATAGTGGTTAATAATTGATCAATGCCTGTAAGCATCGATGTCATAGTGATCGGGGGCGGTCACGCCGGTACGGAAGCCTCGCTGGCTGCCGCACGGGCCGGTGCCCGGACACTTTTGATCACACAGAAACTCGCCACGCTGGGCCAGATGAGCTGCAACCCGGCCATCGGCGGCATTGGCAAGGGGCACCTGACGAAAGAAATCGACGCGCTTGGTGGCGCGATGGCGACCGCTATCGATCGGGCGGGGATTCAGTTTCGAACACTAAACGCGAGCAAGGGTGCGGCCGTTCGGGCGACCCGAGCACAGGCCGATCGCGAGCTGTACAAGCAGGCAATTCGCGGCGTGCTTGAAGACCAGGTGAATCTGACCCTCGTCGAAGGTTCCGTCGAGGACCTGCTCGTTGAGTGCGAACGGGTTGCGGGCACAGTAATGGCCGACGGCACCGAGATCAGGGCTGCGACGGTAGTGCTAACCGTGGGGACGTTCCTGGGGGGGCGCATCCTGTTTGGCGACACGGTACAGCCGGGCGGCCGCACAGGCGACGCGCCGTCTATCCGTCTCGCCGAACGGCTTCGCGAGTTGCCATTTCGCGTTGGCCGGCTGAAAACGGGCACACCACCGCGGCTTGATGGCCGGACGCTGGATTACAGTGCAATGGCCGAGCAACCGGGCGATACGCCCGTGCCGGTGTTTTCGTTCCTCGGCCGGCGCAGCGATCACCCGCAGCAAATCTCGTGTCACATCACGAGGACCAACGAGCAAACGCACGACATCATCCGGGCGTCGCTCGCCAGGTCGCCGATGTACACGGGCGCCATCGAAGGCGTTGGTCCGCGCTACTGCCCATCGGTCGAAGACAAGATTGTGCGCTTTGCCGACAAGGCGTCGCACCAGCTATTTGTCGAGCCCGAAGGGTTGACGACCCACATCGTCTATCCGAATGGCATTTCGACAAGCCTGCCGGTCGATGTACAGGAACGATTCGTGCGATCTATTCGCGGCTTTGAAAAAGCGCGCATCACGCAGCCGGGCTATGCGATTGAGTATGACTACTTCGATCCGCGTGACCTGAAGCCGACGCTTGAGACCAAGCCGGTTTCGGGCCTGTATTTTGCCGGCCAGATCAATGGCACGACCGGCTACGAGGAGGCGGCGGCGCAGGGATTGCTCGCCGGCCTGAATGCGGCGCGGCAAACACAGCAAAAAGATGAGTGGTTGCCGCAACGTCATGAAGCGTATATCGGCGTGCTCGTCGACGATCTCACGACACGCGGTGTCAGCGAGCCGTATCGCATGTTCACAAGTCGTGCCGAGTATCGATTGATGCTGCGCGAAGATAACGCCGACCTCAGGCTGACGCCCATCGGGCGCGAGTTTGGACTCGTTGATGATGCGCGCTGGGCCACCTTCAATGACAAGCGCGAGGCCATAAATGTTGAACGCGAACGACTGAAGGGTGCCGCAGACTTGTTGAAGCGTCCCGAGTACGGCTACGCGGACATCGTCGCTTTGCCGGAGATCGGTGCAAGTGAGGCATTGGACGCGATGGTTGATGAGCAGCGCGAGCAGGTTGAGCTGCAACTCGAAGTGCAGGCGAAATATGCGGGATATATTGAGCGGCAGCAGCGCGAGATTGCGAAACAGGCCAAACAGGAATCATTGCGATTGCCCGAGGACATCGACTACGCAATCGTCGACGGGCTGTCGAACGAGGCGCGTCAGCGACTGGAGTCATCGCGGCCGGTCACGCTGGGCCAGGCATCGCGTCTCGAGGGCATGACGCCGTCGGCGGTTTCCCTGCTCCTTATCCATCTCAAGAAACGGCAACTTCGTCGCTCTGCTTAAGCCGCGTGCTGCGGTATGCTTCGCCGCATGAAAGCCTCTCGTATCGCACTGCTGGTAACGTTGCTGCTTGCAGCGATCGGTCTTGCTTTATTGTCGCGCGACGAAACCGGAGATGCCGAACCAGAGCTGCCGACACTGCATCGTGGATTGTCATCCGACCCGGAGTCGATCGACCCACACAAGGCGCGCAGCGTGCAGGCCGCCGAGGTCTTACGCGATATCGGCGAGGGACTGGTTGCCTATTCGGCGACTGGTGAGCTGGTTGGTGCTGCTGCAGAGTCGTGGTCAATTTCAGACGACGGGCTAAACTATACATTCAAAATTCGCCCGGAGGCTCGTTGGTCAAACGGCGATGCCGTAACGGCGGAGCATTTCGTGTTTAGTATGCGGCGTCTCGTCGATCCTGCAACGGCTGCGTTTTATGCGCAGGCGATTGCGGCAATCGTGAATGCAGAGGCGATCATCGCCAGCGAAATGGCGCCATCGGATCTTGGTGTGGAGGTAATCGAGAACAACGCGCTGGTGATCACGCTGGAACGGCCGACGCCCTATCTGCTGAGTCTGCTGACCCACCCAAGCACGTTTCCCGTACATCCTGGCAGCGTCGCGGAACACGGGACGGCCTTTACGCGGCCAGAAAACCTGCTGTCAAACGGCGCCTACACGCTCGATGCCTGGGAGCCGGGCTCGGTACTAAAGCTCAGTCGCAACGAGCAATACTGGAACAATGCCGAGACGTCGATCGAGGCGGTTAATTATCATGTGCTGACGCAGGAGATGACCGAGCTGAATCGCTATCGAGCCGGGGAGATTGATGTCACGGGAAGCATTCCGCCGGACAGTTTCGAGCAGGTGCGCGAACAATACGGGGATGAAATGCACATTGCGCCGTATCTTGGCGTTTATTACTACGGTTACAACCTGACGAAGCCACCGTTCGCCGGCAACTCGGCTTTACGCCAGGCACTTTCAATGGCGATTGATCGTGAAACGCTGGTTGAAAAAGTGACTGGCCGCGGTGAGGCGCCGGCCTATAGCTGGGTTCCGCCGGGAGTCGACAATTATGATCCGCGCCGACTCAGTTATGCCGATATGACGCAAGACGAACGCAATGCCGCAGCACGACGGCTTTATCGCGATGCGGGCTACAACGAAGACAGGCCGGCGCAATTCGAATTGCGTTACAACACATCCGACACGCAGCAGCGCATCGCGCTGGCGGTCCAGTCAATGTGGCGCGACGTGCTCGGCGTCGAGACGACGCTGATTAATGAGGAATTCCAGGTGTTACTCGCCAATATGCGTGAAGCGGAGATAACGCAGGTGTTTCGCTCCAGCTGGATCGGCGACTATAACGACGCACACACATTCTTGAGTATCTTGCAGACGGGCAGCCCGGCCAACATGCCGCGGTTTGCGAACGATGAGTACGATGACTTGATGCGCCGAGCCGCCGAGCAGACCGATCCATTGGCCCGGCGCCTGTACCTCGAGGAGGCTGAACGCGTGTTGCTCGGCGAGCACGCGGTTATCCCGTTGTATTTCTTCGTCAGCAAACACCTGGTAAGCCCCCGCGTCCAGGGCTGGGGAGACAACGTGCTGGATTACCATTACAGTCAGCACCTGAGTCTCGCAACCGACTAAGCCCAAAATCGGACACCGATTTGCTGCGCTACGCCTTGCTTCGATTGCTGGGTGCAATTCCGACCTTGTTGTTGGTCATTGTGCTCGCGTTTCTGATGGTGCACGCTGCGCCCGGCGGGCCGTTTGACGATGAACGCGTATTGCCGCCAGAGATTGAGGCGAACATCGCGCAGGCCTATCAACTCGATCAGCCGCTCCCGAAACAATTTTTTAACTACATGTCCGGGCTGCTGCGCGGCGACATGGGTCCTTCCTATCGCTACCGCGATCACACGGTAAGCGAGCTGATCGGAAACGCGTTTCCCGTATCGCTCAAGCTCGGGGCCATGGCGATGTTGCTGGCCGTTGTCGTTGGGGTCGGTACCGGCACGCTCGCGGCCTTGCGTAAAGACTCGCTGTTGGATCGGCTGGTCATGACGCTCGCGATGACGGGAATTTCGATACCGGTCTTTGTTATCGCGCCCGTACTTGTACTGCTATTCGCAGTGAAACTGCAGTGGCTGCCGGCAGGCTGGAGCGGCAGCGAAGGCGCAGCGCGGTTTTTGCTGCCAGCGATTTCTTTGGCGTTGCCGCAAATCGCGTACATCGCAAGACTGACTCGTGCGAGCATGATCGACGTATTGTCGAGTGACTTTGTCAGAACTGCGCGCGCGCAAGGGCTTGGAACACAAGCAATCGTTCGCTTTCATGCGCTCAAACCAGCAATGCTGCCCGTGCTTTCTTACATGGGCCCGGCGATTGCAGCAATATTGACGGGTTCGGTGGTGGTTGAGGAAATCTTCGGCATTCCCGGGCTTGGACAGTTTTTCGTGCGCGGTGCGCTGAATCGCGATTACACGCTCGTGCTTGGCATTGTTGTTTTTTATGCAACGCTCGTGATTCTCTTAAACCTTGTCGTGGACATCCTGTACGGCGTGATCGACCCGCGGATCCGGCAGCGGTGAGCGCGGTCGGCAGAACCTGGCGGCGCGTGCGGCAGAACCGCGTCATCGTGATTAGTGGTGGCCTCCTCACGGCCGTCGTGTTCATCGCGGTTATCGGTCCAATGGTCAGCCCGAATGACTACCTGCAGACCGATTTCGGCAACATTCTGCAGTCGCCATCGTTTGCCGGGATGCACCTGTTTGGTACCGACGACCTGGGACGCGACCTGTTCGTGCGCACGTTGCTCGGTGTGCAGGTGACCATTATCGTCGCGTTGGTTGCCAGCGCTGTCAGCCTGGTAATCGGCGTTCTTTACGGGGCCGTGGCGGGTTTCGCCGGGGGCCGTGTTGACGCGATCATGATGCGTTTCGTCGATACGCTGTATGCATTGCCGTTCATCTTTTTCGTTATCCTGCTGATGGTCGCATTTGAGCGAAACTTCTTTCTGATATTCGTGGCAATCGGTGCGGTGAACTGGCTCGACATGGCGCGTATCGTTCGCGGGCAAACATTGAGCTTGCGCGAGCGTGAGTTTGTGCAGGCGGCACAACTGACCGGCGTGTCGTTCGCAAGAATTATTCTGCGCCACATTGCACCGAACCTGATTGGTATGGTCGTCGTCTACGTCACGCTGACGATCCCGCAGGCGATTCTCGTCGAATCCTTCCTGAGCTTTCTGGGTCTTGGCATCCAGGAACCACAAACATCGCTGGGCGCCCTGATCGATGCTGGTGTGAACCAGATGGAGGGCGCCTTGTGGATGCTGTTGATCCCGGCCACACTGTTGGCGTTAATCCTGCTGTGCTTCAACTTTATTGGTGATGCGCTTCGCGATGTTTTCGATTCGAGGCGTTCGCGGTGAGTTTGCTTGAAGTCGACAAGTTGAGTATTCGCTACGGCGATGCGGCGGCCGTGAACGAGCTGAGCTTCGTTGTTGAGGCCGGCGAATCTGTCGGGCTGGTCGGCGAATCGGGTTCGGGCAAAACGCAAACGGCGCTCGCCATTCTTGGGCTGTTGACCGGCAACGCGACGGTGACAGGCAGGATAACGCTCACAGGCGTCGAGGTCGTCGGGGCGAACGATGAAACGCTTGATAAGCTGCGCGCACGGCGTGCGGCGATGGTGTTTCAGGATCCGTTACAGGCACTCAACCCGTTCGTCCGGGTCGGCGGTCAGTTGCGCCGCATCTTGATCGCGCATGACATCGCACGCGGCAGTGATGTGGATGTTCGCGTCATTGACATGCTGCGGCGAGTCGGCCTTCCGGATCCGGAACGCCAGTTCCGGGCCTATCCGCACCAGTTGTCCGGCGGCATGCGCCAGCGAGTAATGATTGCTGCAGCGCTGATCGCGGAGCCTGAACTGCTGATTGCGGATGAGCCGACGACGGCGCTCGATGTAACCGTGCAGGCGCAAATACTCGAGCTGCTTGAGGAAATTCGAGACAACACCGCATTACTGTTGATAACGCACGACCTCGGCATCGTGGCCGGGCGCTGCGAACGCATGCTGGTGCTCGAGAAAGGCAGGCTCGTTGAGGAAGGGCGCACTGCATCCGTTTTTTCGGGCGCGCAGCACGCACACACACGGGCCCTGATCGAGGCGGCGCCCCGCCTGGATCGAGGCGCGATGCTGCCACCGGTCTCCGGCGAGGATGTGCTCGACATCAAAGACGCAACGGTAAGCTACGACGAGCCCGGGCACGGCCAGCTCATTGCCGTGCAGGGCTTAAGCGTGGCCGTGAGGCGGGGCGAAACCGTTGCCATCGTTGGCGAGTCGGGCTCCGGTAAGTCAAGCCTCATTCGTGCGGCGCTTGGCCTCGTACCCTTGGCGGCCGGGCGTGTCGCGTTTTGTGGCCAGGTACTTGGCAACACTGTCCAGTCAAGGGCGGTGACGGTACGCCGTGACCTGCAGCTTGTCTTTCAGGACCCGGTCAGTTCGCTCAATCCACAGATGAACGTGCAGGCGATCATCGCGGAGCAATTGCTCGTGCACGAGGCTGGCCTTTCGTCTGAAGATCGACACGACCAGGTTGCCGCGATGCTGGGAAAGGTCGGGCTCGATGATTCCTACCTGGACCGGTATCCGCACGAGCTTTCGGGCGGCCAGGCACAGCGTGTCGCGATTGCGCGCGCACTGATTATCAAACCGAAAGTACTGGTGTGCGATGAGGCCGTTGCAGCGCTCGACGGATCAGTGCGCAAACAGATTCTCGAGTTGCTGTTGCGGGCGCAATCGGAAAGCGGGCTTTCGATACTCTTTATCGCTCACGACCTGGCGGTTGTACGCTCGATCAGTCATCGCGTGCTCGTCATGTACATGGGCAGGCTGGTCGAACTTGCGGACTGCGCGTCTTTGTTCACGCATGCGCGACATCCATACACAAAAGCGCTGCTTGAAGCGGTACCCGTTCCTGATCCGACCGCGGCGGGCGGCTATGCGTCACTCGCCGGCGAAGTGCCGTCGATCCTCACGCCGCCATCGGGCTGCGCGTTTCATCCGCGCTGTCCGCATGCAAAAGAGATCTGCACGACAACACGGCCGTCCGTTCGCGAACTCGATGGCGTCACCGTGGCCTGTCATTTCGCTGAAGATATTTAGATCCCGGTCACGCGTTCAAACCAACGCCCATCAACCGGTTATTTCTTTCCCTCATGGCTCGCTTCGCTGCGCTTTACTTCGGTCAAAAAACACCCGGTTGATGGGCGCTTCCTATTGCAGTCCGGGAATAGGCAGCGGCATTGGTGCGCCATTGACCGTGAGCAGGCCCTTCGCGAAGGCCGCTTCTATCGTGTAGTACTCGCCCTTTCGTTGTAAAAAGCCCATCGCGATGACGGTGTGCATGTCGGGGTATGCGTCCGTCAGCATGTCCACAAGGTCTACGGACAGGCTGATGTCCGCGGAGGCGTCGAGTGAGAGCAACGCGGACGCCCAGGTGAAGTCATCGGCGTTGGATTGAGAGACGACAGCGCTGATGCGCGACGTTACTCGCCCTAATGGCAATTCGACATCGAGTTGATCGAAGTGCCACTCCAGACCGGATGCCAGCAATCGTTGCAGATCGCCCTCGATATCAATCATCGCGGCATCGGCGGTCGACATCGCGTCCAGGCTTCGCCGTAGTTGCCCCAGCGCTGCGGCATCGACATTTTCGAGCCGTGCGACTATGTCTATGTTGGCAGCCCCGAAGTTGGGTATGGGCGCATTCTCCATTCGGAACGTCACGTCCGCGTTGAGTCGGCCATCATCGATCGCGGAGTCAGAGTCTATGAAAATCGGGCCGATTGTCGTCGTGTCCGCGGCGCTGATAATCGCGAAAGACTTGAGCGTTATCTTCGCCGGCCCAACCGTGAAACCGAATGGCGTTGCTGTGTGATCGACGGAAACGTCCAAAGTGTCGACGATCACAGTTTCACCATCCGACGCGACGGCAAATGAGCCAAGCTCGCCGCTTACGCCAATGTCTCCGTTGGCGGGACTTGCGGTAATGACAAAGTCAGCCTTGCTCCAGTCGAAGCGAACGCCCGCTGCGTCAACGCCGCCGGGCTCAAGCACAAAATTCGATTGCAGTGCGCCCGTCAAACCGATGTTGCTGAAAATAGTGCCTGGAAGATTGACGACAGAGCCGTCAGCAAATTCGATGCTTAGCGTTGAAACCGCGCTGCCGAGGCCAGGCAGCAACGAGCCATGATCCCGGGCCATCGATGACACGGGAATCAGGCCGTGGTCGAGGCGCGTGTCGATGATCAATACCGGGAGCGCATCCGTTTCGGCCATATCAAACGCGCCGAATAACAGGTCGTGCAAATCGCCTTCGCGCAGCTCAACGCGGTGCTGGCCTGCGGACGTAAACCAGCCACGATCAAAGCCGGTCGACGTCACTACAATGTCATCGCGATCAGCCGCAGCCCAGTTCAGGTTGTCGTCCACGCTTTTCTCAGCGAGGCGTCCGATGATCCCCGGTGAGATGAGCACCACCAGCGCCAGAATAATCAGCAGGGCGACAACGCTTTTTTTCACTGTGGGCCCTTCAAGCAATTGTGGAGAGGCGGTGATGCTAGCATGCGATTACAAGTGATCAGCAAATATGAAACAGCGATAGCTGCGGTGACGCTGATCGTTGCCGCCGGGCTTTCTGCGCCGCGAGCTATGGCTGCGGGCGATGCGGCGCGCGGCGAAACGCTCAGCTACGCCTGCCTCAGCTGTCACGACAGTGAAGGTTCTCGCCGCGCGGACTTACCCTATCGCGTGCCGAAGCTCGGCGGGCAGAAGGCCAGCTACCTGCTTGTCGCATTGAAGGCGTATCGCGACGGCGCTCGGCGGGATCCGGGGATGACCGCACTGGCAGGAACTTTGACCGACCAGGAAATGGCGGATGTTGCCGCCTACTTTGCAAACTCGGGCAACGAGAATGCCGCCCCGGGCGGCTCGCCCGGCGGCAGCTTCAAGGCAGCGAGAAACTGCGGTGCGTGCCACGGACAAAATGGCATCGGCCTGTCGCCGGGCTGGCCGACGCTCGCGGGCCAGCATGAGGATTACCTCGTGCATGCGCTTAATCAGTATCGCAGCGGCATGCGCCAGGACGCCGTCATGGGTCCGGTGGTCTCGTCATTGTCCGATGAAACCGTCGCGTTGCTTGCGAAATATTACTCAAGCCTTGAAGGACTGCGGACGACGGAAGTAAAGTAACGCCGATGACCGACCGGCACCCACACATCACGACGTTCGATTGCGGAATCTCCGCCATCGATACCGAGTATGCGCGGCCGATGCAGGATGCCAGCCACCTTATTGTCGAAGGCGGACGCGGTGCGTTCGTCGATACTGGCGTCAACAACAGCGTGCCGTTACTGATGGCGGCATTGCAGCAGCGTGATCTCGATCCAGGCGACGTCGACTATGTTTTCCTGACGCATATCCACCTCGATCACGCCGGTGGCGCCGGACAGTTGCTGCAGCGATTACCCAATGCGCGTTGTGTTGTGCACCCGCGCGGTGCGCCGCACATGATCGATCCAGCGAAACTGATTGCCGGCACAGAGGCGGTCTATGGGAAGCAACAAACGCAGGAGATGTACGGCACCATCCAAGCCATTGATGCTGAGCGCATCGATATTGCTGAGGACGGCCAACGCTACGAGCTAAACGGCCGCGAACTGCAAACGTTTCATACCGAAGGCCATGCGCGCCACCACTACTGCCTGAGTGACCCAACATCGAAGGGCGTATTTACAGGGGACAGTTTTGGGGTGTCGTATCGTGAGCTCGACACTGCCGCGGGCGAATTTATTTTCCCGACGACGACACCGGTCCACTTCGATCCCGAGGAGGCCCACAAGTCCGTCGACCGGATCATGTCGTATGAGCCTGAGCACGTGTATTTGACGCACTACAGCCAGGTCGGCAATCTCGATAAGCTCGCGGCCGACATGCACCAAGGCATCGATGCGCTGGTCGCCATTGCGCGAGCGAATGCGAATGCCGAAGAGCGTACCGAAGCGCTGCAGAACGCCATCTTCGAACACTTTGTTGCGGGATTGACAGATCACGGCTTCAAGGCCGATCGCGATACGATGTGGTCAATTCTGAATATAGATGTGAAGCTGAACACCCAGGGCATCGAGGTGTGGCTGGACAGGAACTGAGGGGTCAGAGCCCTTTCAAAAAGGGGCTCTGACCCCGATGAGAGTAAAGCATGGATAAATTTCGCGCGTACCGAATCAACGAGCAAGACGGCAACATCGTGGCCGGATTTGAAGAGCTGTCTATCGACGATCTAAGCGAAGGCAGTGTCGTTATCAAAGTCAGCCACTCGACAATCAATTACAAAGACGCGCTGGCGGCGACCGGCACCGGCAAAATTCTGCGACGCTATCCATTGGTCGGCGGCATCGATCTCGCGGGAACCGTCGTGAGTTCTGACGACGACAGCTTTAAGCCGGGCGCAGAAGTGTTGGTCAATGGCTGTGGATTGAGTGAGACCTGCGATGGTGGCTACGCCGAATACGCACGGGTGGACGGCGCCAGTGTCGTGCCCGTCCCCGACGGCATGACGCCGCTGCAGACAATGCAAATTGGAACGGCTGGTTATACAGCCGCGCTTGCGATTCATCGCATGGAACAGAACGGGCAAATCCCGGAGAACGGCCCAATAGTGGTCACCGGGGCGACCGGCGGCGTCGGCAGCGTTGCAATCGATATGCTCGACGGGCGTGGCTACGAAGTCGTCGCCGTTACCGGCAAGGCCGATGAAGTGGATTACCTGAAAAGCATTGGCGCGCGCAGCGTGTTGATCCGCGACGAGATCGATCTCGGCAAGCGGCCGATGGAGAAGGGACAGTGGGCCGGCGCCATCGACAACCTGGGGGGTGATTACCTGACCTGGCTGACGCGCACGATGAACTATGGCGGCAACATCGCAAGCATCGGGCTTGCTGCGGGCTACAAGCTCAACACGACGGTGCTGCCGTTTATTTTGAGGGCCGTTTGCCTGCTGGGCATCAACTCGGTCGATACGCCGCGCAACCTGAGGTTGGGGGTCTGGTCACGGATCGGCGGTGACCTGAAGCCACGCCATCTGGACACGATTGGCCACCGGATAATCGGCCTGGACGAGCTACCCGGGTATTTTCAGGCCCACATCGACGGCACCGTAACTGGACGCACCGTCGTACGAATCAGCTAAAAGCAGGCCATGGGCGACATATTTCTCTCCCTCATGGCTCGCTGTGCTGCGCTTTACTTCGGTCGATAAACATCCCGCCCATGGCCTGCTCTCAATAGCGTGCGCGTCTACATTTGGGAAACGACCCTCGCGTGGTTTAGAATCGCCCTCCCGTAATTTTAATCAAGATTAGAATTACGCACGAAACCACCTCGGAGGGCGCGACGCATGAGCGCAGGAGCACAATTTTGGGCGGCGCTTGAGGCAGAGCGGCCGCTGCAGATCGCCGGCACGATCAATGCCTATACGGCGTTGTTGGCCGGGAGAGCCGGTTTCAAAGCGATCTATTTGTCGGGCGCGGGTGTCGCGAATGCTTCGTTCGGCCTTCCCGACCTGGCGATGACGACGCTCAATGATGTCTGCGAAGACATCCGCCGCATTACGCACGCCAGCGATTTGCCGCTACTGGTCGATGCCGATACCGGTTGGGGCGGCGCGTTCATGATTGGCCGCACGATCTCCGAGATGAGCCGCGCCGGCGCAGCGGGCTGCCATCTCGAGGACCAGGTGGCGATCAAGCGCTGCGGGCACCGGCCGGGTAAAGCGCTCGTTGAGACAAACGAAATGTGCGATCGGATAAGGGCCGCAGTCGATGGTCGCGAATATAATGAGTTCGTCATCATGGCGCGTACGGATGCGCATGCCGTGGAAGGTCAGCAAGCCGCACTCGACAGAGCGACGGCCTATGTTGAAGCAGGCGCCGACATGATTTTTGCCGAAGCGCTGGTGACGCTCGATGAGTACCGTCAATTCACGGACACGATCAAAGTACCGGTACTCGCCAATCTGACGGAGTTCGGCAAGACGCCATTATTCACGACGGCCGAACTCGCTGAGGTCGGCGTACGGATGGCGTTGTACCCGTTGAGTGCGTTTCGTGCGATGTCGAAAGCGGCGCTAACGGTTTACGAAACAGTGCGCGCACAAGGCACGCAGCAGGCATCGCTGGCCGACATGCAAGAGCGTGCGGAATTGTACGATGTATTGGGTTACCAGGCTTACGAGGACAAGCTCGACGAGTTGTTCTCGGCAGAAGGGCTGGAGACAGGCAAAGACTAAGGCGGAACTTATGACAGGCGATGAAAAAACAGGCGGGCTAGCCGGGGTTACCGCGGGACAGACAGCACTCTGCACGGTTGGACAAGAGGGCTCGGGCCTGACCTATCGCGGCTACGACATTGCCGATCTCGTCGACAACGCGAGTTTCGAGGAAGTGGCCTACCTGTTGCTGCACGGAACACTGCCGACGCAGACGGAGCTCGATGGCTACATCACCAAAATCAAGGCGCACCGTGGCCTGCCGGACGCACTGAAAACGGTGCTCGAAATGGTGCCGGCGAACGCACATCCAATGGACGTGTTGCGCACGGGCGTATCTTTCCTGGGTAACGTCGAGCCGGAGGGTGATTTCGAAAATCAGTCCAATGTTGCGGATCGATTGCTGGCTTGTTTGCCATCGATGATGATCTACTGGCACCGGTTCCACGCTGACGGTGTACGCATCGACACGGAGGAGACGGACGACGATAGCGTCGCCGGCCACTTTCTGCACTTGCTGCACGACAAGGCGCCACCGGAGTTGCATCGCAAGGCGCTGGATACAACGCTTGTCCTGTACGCTGAACATGAATTTAATGCGTCGACTTTCGCCAGCCGCGTAATTACGGGCACATTGTCGGATATGCACTCGGCAATTTGCGGCGCCATCGGCGCGTTGCGTGGATCACTGCACGGTGGAGCGAACGAGGCAGCGATGGCGCTCATATCGAAATTTGACACACCCGAAGCGGCAGCAGCGGGTGTTCACGAGATGCTCGCGAACAAAGACCTGATCATGGGTTTTGGTCATCGTGTTTACACAACGTCGGACCCACGCAACGCTGTTAACAAGAAGCTGTCGAAAGCGCTCGCCGACGATGTCGGCAATACCACCTTGTATCCGATATCCGAGGCAGTGGAGAAAGTCATGTGGGACGAGAAGAAGCTGTTCGCGAATGCGGATTTCTTCGCGGCCAGCGTGTACCACTTCATGGGCGTCCCGACCTATCTGTTTACGCCGATTTTCGTTTGCGCGCGCATCACGGGGTGGGCCGCCCACGTCATGGAGCAACGCGCTAACAACAAACTGATTCGCCCGGCGGCCGACTACATCGGTCCTGATCTGCAGCCGTGGGTCGCAATCGAAGATCGCGAGTAACATCATGTCCAATACTGATAGTCGCTCGGCGAAGCGATCCGGCTGGGACCAGGAACTCACTGACATCGCCGAGTTCGTCTGTAACACCAATATCGACAGTGAGGTGGCGTTCGAAACTGCGCATTACTGCCTGATTGACACCATTGCGTGCGGCTTTCAGGCGCTGGACTATCCCGCGTGCACCAAGTTGCTTGGGCCGATTGTGCCAGGTGCAACCCTGGCGGGTGGAGCACGAGTGCCGGGTACGTCCTATGAGCTCGAGCCCGTGATGGCCGCGTTCAACATCGGCGCCATGAATCGCTGGCTGGACTTCAACGACACCTGGCTTGCCGCCGAGTGGGGACACCCATCGGACAATCTCGGCGGCATACTTGCCGTTGCCGATTATTTGAGCCGACAAAATCGTGCGGCGGGCAAAGCCACGCTGACGATGCGGGATGTCCTGATCGCGATGATCAAGGCGCATGAGATTCAAGGCGTGCTAGCGCTCGAGAACAGCTATAACCGCGTCGGTCTCGATCATGTGCTGCTGGTTCGGGTTGCGTCCACAGCAGTCGTTACACGGATGCTGGGCGGTGATCGCGACCAGGTACGCAATGCGTTATCGCATGCCTGGATCGACGGCGGCGCATTGCGCACCTATCGCCACGCACCGAACACCGGCTCGCGCAAGAGCTGGGCGGCCGGCGACGCGACCAGTCGCGCGGTGCGCCTGGCGCTGATAGCGATGACGGGCGAGATGGGTTACCCCTCTGCGCTGACGGCCAAGACCTGGGGCTACTACGACGTGCTCTTCAAGAGCCGGCCGTTCAAGTTTCAGCGAGGCTATGGTAGCTACGTCATGGAGAACGTGCTGTTCAAGATTTCCTACCCGGCGGAGTTCCACGCACAAACCTGCGTTGAAGCGAGCATGACGCTGCATGGCCAGGTTAAAGATCGAATTGATGACATAGAGAAGGTCGTCATCGAGACGCAGGAAGCGGCCGTACGCATCATCGACAAGACGGGCCCGCTCGACAATCCGGCCGATCGTGATCATTGCATCCAATACATGTCCGCCGTGCCGTTGATTTTCGGTCGTCTGAGCGCGGCAGATTACGAAGATGATGTCGCGAGCGATCCGCGCATCGATGGTTTGCGCGACAAGATGGAAGTCCGAGAGAACGAACAGTTTACGAAGGACTACTTTGATCCCGACAAGCGCTACATTGGCAATGCCGTGCAGGTGTTTTTCAAGGACGGCACGAGTACCGATCGCATCGAAGTGCCGGTCCCGATCGGCCATCGAGAGCGTCGGGAAGAAGGTATTCCGGTTCTCAAACAAAAATTTGTCGACAGCGTGTCGCCAAAACTGGCGGACGGCCAGTGGGCCCAGCTGAAAGAGCTCTGCGCCGATCACGAAAAACTGGCTGCGACCGCAGTGGATGATTTCATGGCATTGCTGGTGGTGTAGGAGCGCCTGTTGTTGTGGGAGGGCCTTCAGGCCCGAATTGTCGCGGCTGAAGGCCCTCCCACAACAACAGGCGCTCCCACAGCACCAGCCCCTCCAACAATATGATCGAGACTATTCAAAAAGCCCTTAGTGAACTCGGGCAGGAATTTCCCGACGGCGCGGCGGAGCGCTTCGCGACGCTGCTGGACGAGCTGAGTCGCTGGAATCAACGCGTCAATCTAACCGCTATTCGAGATCCGGGTGAAATGATCACAGGCCACTTGCTCGACAGCCTGGTCGCGCGGCCGCTGTTGCATGGAACCCGAATCCTCGATGTGGGCACGGGCGCGGGATTCCCCGGGTTGCCGCTCGCGATCAGCGAGCCTGCACGGACTTTTGAGCTGGTCGACGGCAATAACAAGAAAATCATGTTCGTGCAGCACATCGCGGCGCTGCTCGGGCTCGCCAATGTAAAGGCCGTCAAGTCGCGCACGGAAGACTATGCACCCGACGATCGCTTTGATACGGTGATCGCTCGAGCGGTAGGCCCGTTGGTCCGGCTCGTGGAAATTGCCGGTCACCACGTAGGAGAGGACGGGGTATTTGTGGCGCTCAAGGGGCGCTATCCGGCGGAAGAATTAGAAGAACTGCCAGAAAGGTGGAAATACGTTGTGGAGAGGCTTGATGTTCCGGGACTCGAACAGGGATCGCGGCATGCAGTCACTATGCGGCCCAGGTAAAAAATGACGCGCATTATTGCAGTTGCAAACCAAAAAGGCGGAGTCGGGAAGACGACGACGGCCGTCAATCTGGCTGCCTCGTTGGCGGCAACGCAGCGGCGTGTCTTGCTGGTCGATATGGACCCGCAGGGCAATGCGACGATGGGCTGTGGCATCAACAAGAGGGAAGTTGAAAACTCGGCCTGCAATGTTTTGCTGGGCGAGGCAACTGCCGCCGATACGATCATGTCTGCGCCCGAGGCCGGATTCGCTGTCCTCCCGAGCAACGCAGAACTGACGCTCGCCGAGGTCAATTTGCTACAGGAAATCGGTCGTGAGATGAAACTGAGAAAGGCGCTTGCACCGGTTGCCGGCCTGTATGATTTCATACTGATTGACTGCCCGCCTTCGATAAACATGTTGACCATAAATGCGCTAACCGCGGCAGATGGCGTGCTGATACCGATGCAATGCGAGTACTACGCGCTCGAAGGACTAAGCGCGCTGCTCGATACGATCGAACAGGTTCGCGACTCGGTGAATCCTGATCTCGAAGTGTTCGGAATCTTGCGAACGATGTTCGATCCGCGAAACAATCTTTCGAATGAAGTGTCGATGCAACTGATAAAGCATTTTGATCGCAGCGTATTTCGTACGGTCATACCGCGAAATATTCGCCTCGCGGAGGCGCCGAGTTTCGGCAGGCCGGCATTGCTGCATGATCGATCGTCACGCGGCGCTATTTCCTACCTCGCACTTGCGGGCGAAATCCTGCGGCGCGAAGATGCCCGGCACGAACGACTAAGAGCCGGTTGACAGAAATGACAGCAAGAAAGAAAAGACTAGGCCGCGGCCTCGACGCATTACTCAGCAAGCCGGTCGCGGAGACGTTGGCCATTGCCCGCGGTCAATCGGGCGAGGGACTGCAGCAAATACCGCTCGACCTGCTGCGGCGCGGCCAATATCAGCCGCGCATCGATATCCGGCAAGACACGCTTGAGGATTTGGCAGAGTCGATTCGCGCCCAGGGTGTCGTGCAGCCGATCATCGCTCGGCCAATCGGCAAGGACGGCAACGTACAGCGCTATGAAATCGTTGCCGGCGAGCGTCGCTGGCGCGCGGCGCAGATGGTGGGCCTGGAGGCAATTCCGGCGATCGTACGTGATGTGTCCGATGAAGCGGCCATCGCGATGGCGCTTATCGAAAACATTCAACGCGAGGACCTCAATGCGCTCGAGGAATCGCGGGCACTCGACCGACTTATTCGTGAATTCGATCTGACCCATGCCGAAGCGGCAAAGGCCGTTGGCCGCTCTCGAGCGGCAGTCACCAATTTGCTGCGGCTGCAAGAGCTGTCCGACAAAGTGAAGCCGATGCTCGAGGCGCGGCAGCTCGAGATGGGACACGCCCGTGCATTGTTATCGATCACCAATGCCGTGCAACAGCATGACGCGGCACGCCAGGTCGTCAAAAAAGGCATGTCGGTCCGCGAAACGGAAAGGCTGATTCGGCGCATGCTGGATAACACGGGCAAGAAAAAGGCGGTAAAGCCGGCGAGTGCAGGCAACGCCGATATTCGTCGTCTCGAGATCGAGATTTCTGAAAAGCTCGGCGCCAAGGTGCGCATTGATCACACGAAGAAGGGCTCGGGGAAGCTCGTGATCGGCTACCACAATCTCGACGAGCTCGATGGCATCCTGAAACACATCGTGTAGGGGCGCCTGTTGGAGCGGTCCTTGGACCGCGATCAATCGCGCCTCAAGAGGCGCTCCAACATAGCGATGATCCCCTTAAAAAAATAGGGGTCAGAGCCCCTTTTTTGCAAGGGCTCTGACCCCGATTCCTGTTGCCATGTATAGGGGGGGGACACTATAATGCGCGAGCTGTTTACAGGCCCGCCTGGAATCACCAACAAACACGCGCCACAAACCGTCGGTTAGCCCGTTGGACGTGGCGTTTTTAGTGCCGGGGACAAGCGAAAGATGCTCAAGGTGCTAATCGGACAAATCGGGATCGGGGCGGTCCTGGCCGCGGTACTTTGGGGGCTTTATGGAGGCGTCGCCGGATACTCAGCACTGCTTGGCAGTCTGGCTTGCGTCGTTCCGAACGCCTTTTTGGCGCTGCGGCTGGCAGTACCACGCCGGGATCCAGG
>Ga0114950_10001482_pt1 | contig 17729 bp, 12 predicted proteins | sample N075metaG_FD_83503 | JGI IMG/M metagenome (GOLD analysis project Ga0114950, IMG submission 83503) | Deep subsurface microbial communities from Kermadec Trench to uncover new lineages of life (NeLLi) - N075 metaG | ecosystem: Environmental > Aquatic > Marine > Ocean trench > Sediment | place... | reverse complement strand
CACAGCGGCCCGCCACAACATGCGCATCAATGCAATCGATCCAATGGCACCTCTTCTTGCTGACGCGCGAGGGGCGGAGCGCTCCAGGTGGGATATACAAACGCATCCAGTCGGTGCTCTTCCATCACGCGCCGTACCCCCTTCCTCAATCGTTCCTGATTCTCCCTTGCACGCAGGCAGCCCGGGTGCGTCTGGAGGGGACTTCGGGTAAGCAATCGCAGCAAAGCAGAACAAGAAGGCTATCACGGCTCCCCCAGCGGTCAAGCAGACGGCCGGGATCGGCCCTACCCCCGCCTACTGCTGGCGCGGCGTCACCCGCTTTCCCTGCCTCCTCTAGCTCTCCTGCCTCCGAGGACGAGTTCCCGCCCGATGACCCAAAAAATTGTGGCGCCGGCCCGGAGGCTTCCCCAGAACGTCCCGCTGATCTTCGACTTGCCCCCCCGACGCCTGCGATACCGGCTGGGGATCTCGGTGATACGCAACCCCTGGCGGGCGGCCCGGATCTGCATTTCCACCGTCCATCCGAAATCCGGAGCGTTCATCCCCAGGGAGTTGAGCGCGCCCAGGCTCAGTGCCCGGCACGGGGCAAGATCAGTATATTTCACACCCCAGAATCGCGAAACCAGAGAACAGGCGAGACGGTTACCCCACCGCTGGCCCAGAGTCAGTGCTCCCACCTCCCCCGGGACCAATGTTCGGCTGGCAAGCACGAGATCGGCCACGCCGCGTATTACCGGATCAACCAGCTGCTCGAGGAGGAGAGGATCGTCACTTCCGTCCGCATCAAAAAATGCGACCACGTCGCGGTCCGCCGCGTCGCGCAAAGTAGCGAGGCCGGCGAGACATGCCGTTCCGTAACCGAGTCGCGGTTCACGAACCACCACCGCCCCGTGTGCCCGCGCAATTTCCGCCGTCCGATCCACCGAACCGTTGTCCACGACGATGACCGTGGCGGCGTAGCCCGCCAGACCATCGAGCACACTGGGCAAGGCTTGCTCCTCGTCTCGAGCGGGAATCACAACGTGCACGCGTGATGTCAGATCAACCATCAAACTCGTCGCCTAGGTGGGCGATCATCTCCCTGCTCATTCTTGTCGAGTTGGCAGCACTGACATATCTGTCACGTATCAGCCAACCTTCGACGACAATTCTCTTCGCTAGTTATGCTCCGGCATTCGCTGCGTACCTCGCCTTGCTCACCATCGCCCGGCGGGGAAACACTCCACTCTGGCTGTGGTTCGCGACCGCACTTCTCCTTCGCATCCCCTGGATTATCGCCGGTACCTCTCTTTCCGACGATGTCTGGAGATACATCCACGATGGAAGAGCACAGCTTGCCGGAATCAGTCCCTTCCTCTACCCCCCGTCGGCGCCCGAGGCCGCCGCCTACGCAGGTCCCGAAGTTGCACTGATCAACAACCCAGACCTCACCACGATTTATCCGCCGTTCGCGCAACTCGCGTTTCGAATCGCAGCCGCCCTCGGAGCCACCCTACTCTCGTGGAAACTCGTCCTCCTCGTGTTCGATCTGGGCATCGGGGCGGCTCTCATCCCGTTGCTCCGCCGCAAAAAGTTGCCACTGGCCTTAGTCGCGGCCTACCTCCTCCACCCACTTCCCATCATCGAATTTGCTGGGAACGGCCATATGGATGCGATCGCCATCTGCACCCTCATGATCGCCCTTGCGTTCGTCGAGGGCAGAGTCGTCGTGAGCGGAGCGGCCTTTGCAGCATCTGTGGCCTCCAAGTACTTGGCCCTCCCGCTGGTTCCGTTCTTCATACGTAATCTAGCCACCGGTCGCCGACTGGTTTTCATCGGAGCTGCAGCAGCGGCCGGGATTCTCTTCTACCTGCCCTTCACCGACCCGCTGCCGCTGGGCAGCCTCGGCACGTTCGCCCGGACCTTTGAGTTCAACGGCCCAGTGGCCGGGGTTCTCAGCGCCTGGATAACACGCGAAGGCGCCCGCTGGTTCATGGGCGGGAGCCTCCTGCTGCTGCTCGGGTGGCTGTGGTGGCGCAAGGTGGAGGTGTCGGATGTGGCGTTCCTATGGATCGCGGGGATGCTCTTGCTGTCACCCATCGTTCACCCCTGGTATGTCACCTGGCTGGTTCCCTTCCTTGCCTGGCGCCGCGACATGTGGGTGTTGGTGTGGACCGGTACGGTGATAGCGGCCTACGCCGTGCTCCCCAACTGGTGGTCATCGGGCATATGGGATCTTCCCGGCTGGGCGCTGCTACTGGAGTACGTTCCGGTGTACATACTGCTCGCAGCCGCGGCAATATCCTACTTCCGGCGGCGTCACACCGTTTAGACCGAGTTGACGTTGAAGAAAAGAGCATAGCTACGGACCCTCGATATTGCCGTCCGCAGAGCCCATAATTGACAGCAGCTCTTCTCACAGAGGGCATAGAATGATGAGATCGAGGATCGCACGAGCGTGGGGAGTCGTGCTCCTGACTGCCTGCGCCAGCCGGCAAGAACCGGTACCGATCCGGTGGATCGACCTTGCCGGCGAGACCCACCGGCAGGTATCGGTCGATGGAGAGGAGAGACGACTACTCCAGACTACGACCATTCGGCTCTTGGCCTACAACATCCGGCACGGAGCGGGCATGGACGATCGAGTCGATTTGGCGCGAGCCGCCCAAGTCATTCGCCGGCTGGACCCCGATCTCGTAGCCCTGCAAGAGATCGACAATCAGACAACCCGTACCGACCGCATCGATCAGGCCCAGAGGCTCGGCGAGCTAACCGGTATGCACGCCGTGTTCGGCGGGTTCATGAACTATCGCGAGGGCCAGTACGGCATGGCCATCTTGTCTCGTTTTCCCATCGAGGAAGCCACCAACCACCGACTGCCCGACGGACAGGAGCCACGCACCGCTCTCGCAGCGCGGGTCCGCCTCGGCGATGACGGGCCGGAAATCGTGTTTGTCAGCATTCATCTATATAGGAGCGCCGAGGAGCGCTTGGCCCAAGCGCAGAGAATCGTAGAGATTTTCCAGAACGAGACCCGGCCGGTCATTTTGGCCGGAGACTTCAACTCGACACCCGATTCGGACGTCATCGAGCTGCTCGAGCAATATTGGCGGATTCCCGGCAAAGGCGAAGACCGCCTCACCTTCCCATCCGGGACCCCACGCCGAGAGATCGACTTCATCATGTTCCGGCCGGCCGACCGGTTCCAAGTCGTACGGTTAGCGGTGATCGACGAACCGTTGGCTTCTGACCACCGACCGGTGTTGCTCGAGGTCGTGTTGAGATGACAGTGAGTTTCAGCACCTTCGAGACCTTGGCAGAACCCTCTTGATCCCTGATGCATAAGCTTCCATTATCTGCGTTGCAGAAGGGCCTAGAGCATTACCCCTAGCCTTGGAGACGACGGTGAGCCACAAAGCTGATCCTCCCACCCCTGCAAGCAACCTGGACCGTCGGGAGCTTTTGAAGGCCGGCGCGGCCGGCTTGGGCGCGGCCATGCTGGGCGTGGCCGCGTCCGCCCGCCCGGGAGCCGCTTCCACCCCACCGTCCAACATGAGTCAGGCCCCCGCCCAGCCCTTCGCGGCACCGCCGATGGACGTCGTACGAATCGGATTCGTAGGCGTTGGAGGCATGGGGTCCGCCCACTGGCGGAACCTGCTTCGCATCGAGGGAGTGAAACTCAAGGCCGTGTGCGACATCGTCCCCGAGAAGGTCGAGCGAATGCAGGAGCTGGCTGTCGAGGCCGGCAAGCCCAAACCAAAGGGTTACGACCGCGGCGAGTGGGATTTCGTGCGGATGTGCGAGGAGGAGGAACTCGACCTGGTATACAACGCCACCCCCTGGGAATGGCACGTGCCCATTTGCGTGGCCGCGATGGAGAACGATAAGCATGCGGCAACAGAAGTGCCGGCGGCGTACACCATCGAAGACTGCTGGCGGCTCGTGGAGAACGCCGAAAAGTACGAGAAGCACTGCATCATGATGGAGAACGTGAACTACGGCCGCTGGGAGTCGATGGTCCTGAACATGGTACGCCAAGGCGTGTTCGGAGAAATCCTGCACGGCGAGGGTGGCTACCTGCACGATCTCCGTGAAATCAAGTTCAGCTCCGAAGGTGAGGGCCTGTGGCGGCGTAACCATGCGTGGACCCGCAACGGCAACCTCTATCCGACACATGGACTGGGCCCCATCGCCCAGTGCTTGAACATCAACCGCGGCGATCGGTTCGAGTACCTCGTTTCCATGAGCGGACCGTCCCGCGGATTGCAGCAGTATGCGAAAGAACACTTCCCGGAAGGGGCTCCGCAGCGCTATGAGAAATTCGCCCTTGGAGACGTGAACGTCAGCCTCATCAAAACGACCAACGGCAAAACGATCTACGTCGACCACGATACGAACCTTCCGCGGCCATACTCCCGTATCCACCTGATACAGGGCACCAAGGGTATCTTCAGCGGCTATCCCAACCGATTGTACATCGAGGGCAGGAGTCCGGCGCACAGTTGGGAGGAGGCTCAAGATTACTACGAGGAATTCCAGCACCCCCTCTGGAAGACCATGGAGGAGCGTGCCGCAGGAGCCGGCCACGGCGGCATGGACTTCATGGAAGACTACCGGCTGATCCAATGCCTGCGCGAGGGAAAACCGACGGACATGAACGTGTACGACGCCGCCGCACTCAGCGCCGTCTGCGGATTGTCTGAGTGGTCGGTGGCGCATAGGAGCGAGCCGATCGAATTCCCGGATTTTACGCGCGGGCGCTGGAAGACCAATCCGCCGCTGGGAATCGTCGAAGCTTGACCAACCGTCAGTGCTCACATTAGTGGTGTTGGCCGCCGGCCTCTCGAGTCGATATGGCGCCTTGAAGCAGCTCGACGCGATGGGGCCAGGTGGCGAAGCTCTGATGGACTACGCCGTCTACGACGCGCGCCGCGCGGGCTTCGACAAGGTGGTATTCGTCATCCGACCCAACCTCGAGACCCACTTTCGAGAGCGCATCGAGCAGCTACGGGAGTGGATTCCGTCAGAGTACGCTTTTCAACGGCTTGACGACATCCCGCCAGGGGCTACCGCTTGCTCTAGCCGGATCAAGCCATGGGGAACCGGTCACGCCGTGCTTTCGGTACGACACCTAATCGACAGCCCGTTCGCCGTCGTCAACGCCGACGATTTCTACGGACAGTCCTCTTACTCTTCGCTCGTCGCATACTTCGAAGCCGGCGCCCCCGCCCCCGCCCCATCCGTTCCTACGTTTGCCTTTGTCGGTTTCGAGTTGGGCAGCACGCTCTCGACCCAGGGAGGCGTATCACGCGGTGTGTGCGAGTGCGCCGACGATTTTTTGCTGGCGACCATCGCGGAGGTAACGAACCTCCGTCACGACGGTGAGCAGATTATCGGTTCCTACTCAAACGGTACGGTAGGCCATTTCACCGGAGCTGAAATTGTCTCCACGAACATGTGGGGATTCACACCCGCCATCTTCGACCTGCTGCAATCACGATTCACCGAGTTTCTCGGCGCCAAGGCGAGTGACGAAAACGCCGAATTCCTCATTCCCGATGCGGTGAACGACATGGTTGCGACCGGCGAAGCGCGGGTCAAGATTCTGCCCGCGCATGAGTCGTTCTTTGGCGTCACGCATCCCGGAGACAAGACGTCGGTTCGGCAGGAAATCCGGGAACTGACTGAGTCGGGCCACTACCCCTCACGGCTCTTCACGGACTGAGGCGTCATGCAACTGACAAGTCTCGATTGGGTGATCGTCGCTCTCTACGGCGTACTCGCGCTGGTGGTGGGGCTCGCGTTCGCCAGGCGTGCCGGCCGGGGAACCGACGAGTTCTTTCTCTCTGGCCGCAAGCTTCCGTGGTGGCTCCTAGGCACCTCCATGGTGGCCACGACATTCTCCACCGACACCCCGAACCTGGTTACCGATCTGGTTCGCACCGGTGGAGTGAGCCAGAACTGGCTGTGGTGGGCATTCCTGATCACCGGAATGGCCACGGTGTTCTTCTACGCCAAGCTGTGGCGCAGATCGGGCGCATTCACCGACATCGGGTTCTACGAGCTGCGATACTCGGGAAAGCCGGCGGCTTTTTTGCGAGGTTTCCGGGCGGTGTATCTCGGCGTGTTCTTCAACGTCGTCATCATGGCCAGCGTAACGTTGGCGGCCATCAAGATAGGGGGTGTACTACTCGGCATCGACAAGTACACCACGGTCCTGATTGCAGGCACGGTAACCGTCATATACTCCGCCACGGCGGGGCTGTGGGGTGTTGTGGTCACCGACATGCTCCTGTTCGTCTTGGCCATGGTTGGCTCGGTCGCCGCTGCCTATTACGCACTCGCACAGCCGGAAGTGGGAGGCCTGGCCGGCATGGTCTCACACCCCGCACTAGCCGGGAAGCTCAGCCTGCTTCCCGATTTCTCCGACTGGACCACCGTATCCGTAGTGCTGATCGTGCCGCTGGCAGTTCAGTGGTGGAGCACGTGGTACCCCGGCGCGGAGCCGGGTGGCGGCGGCTACGTGGCGCAGCGGATACTCGCCGCTCGCAACGAGCGCGACGCAATGTCGGCTACACTCTGGTTCAATATCGCCCACTATGCCCTGCGCCCTTGGCCGTGGATCATCGTAGCGCTGTGCTCTATCATCGTGTACCCGAGTCTCGACTCGATCGTCGCGCGTTTCCCCGGCCTGGATCCGTCGATCGTCCGCCACGACCTCGCCTATCCGGCCATGTTGGTCTTTCTTCCCCCCGGACTGTTGGGTCTGGCCGTGGCGTCGCTGGCGGCCGCATACATGTCGACGATCAGCACCCACCTCAATTGGGGTGCGTCCTACATGGTGGACGACGTTTACCGACGTTTCATCGCCCCCAAGAAAACCGAGCAGCATTACGTAGCCGTCGGTCGCCTCTCGACCGTCGCACTCATCGTGCTGGCAATGATTGTGTCGTTGTGGTTAAGAAATGCGCTCCAGGCGTTTCAGATTCTGCTCCAGATTGGCGCCGGCACAGGTTTGATATTCCTGCTACGTTGGTTTTGGTGGAGGATCAACGCCTGGAGTGAGATCTCCGCCATGGTCATCTCCTTCCTCGTCGCTATCTATTTCCAGTTCGTCCACGAGCGGCTCGGCTTCGCACCGATGCAGCCGTCACTGACGCTGATCATTGGCGTGGGGATCACGACGTTGGTGTGGATAACGGTCACGTTGATGACACCGCCAACCAAAACCTCTACCCTCCAGACATTCTACGACAAGATTAGGCCTCTTGGTCCGGGATGGCACAACGCCGTGCGCACCCAGCCCAACGACGGAACGGAGAGCTTGCCGGCGGCGTTCCTCTGTTGGTTCCTCGGCTGCGTGGTGGTCTACGCCGCGCTGTTCGGAACCGGCTTCTTCGTGTACGGGCAAGTGCTCGGCGGAGTGCTGTGCCTCGTCTTGGTTGCTGCATCCGCCATCGGTCTGTTCAAGGCCGTGCCGCGGGTCGGGTTCCTCGGGTGACCGGAAGCAAATCCCTTTGGAGAGGAAAAGCTGCCACGGATTGATTATTGAGGACACGGATTCCAACGCTGCGCAAATCTAGATCCGTGTCCCAACAATCAATCCGTGGCCGTATTTCCTTTATCCCGTCCTTCCGTCCTTCGACGCGGCGAGCAACCGAATCACAGCCGTACTACACACGCACCTCCCGAGGGCTCTGCGATGATCAAGTGTTCGGCCTGTGGATCGCTCACATTTCGCGGGGCGTAGAACTCCCGGCTCAGCGCCTCGACAAGGGCCGTAGTCTGCTCCGCGGCGCACAGAGCCACGATGCATCCCCCCAAACCGGCCCCGGTGAGGCGCGCCCCCTTAGCTCCCGACGACATGGCAATATCCACCAGCTCGTCCAGAGCTTCACAGCTGACCTCGTAATCGTTCCGCAAGCTCTCGTGTGACTCGCACATGAGCCGCCCGAAGGCTTCGATATTCCCTGCCACCATCGCCTCTTGTGCCTTCTCTACCCTGTCGGCTTCGGTTATCACGTGCCGAAAGCGCTGCCGTTGGGGATCTTCCAGCACGCTATCGGCCGCCGCCACAAGTGTCTTCAACGAAACCAGAGCCATCAGATCCGCATAACGCGACGCTCCGGCAGCCTCAGGGAGCCTCTCGGTCATCCTCCTGAAGGCGTCCCGACACTCTGCGCCCCGCTGATTGTACGTATCTCGTGCAGCCCCTGATTTCTCGGCCCGCACCATGCTGTGCGCCACAACGAACTGCCAATCGGACGGCACGGGGGTTGGGTCGAGTCTCAGGGGCGGGGGCTCGAAAGCAATCTTGAGCGCCGTGTTCGGCAGGCCACCCAGGCAGATAGCCTGATCCATTCCTCCGCCTTCTGTGCCTACGTATCGCTCGCCCCGGGCCACCAGTTCCATGAGTTCCAGCGGCTCCATGTGAATGTCGTTACGGTGCAGAAGTGAGAGCGCGGCGGCGACGGTCAGGGCCGAAGACGAGCTCAACCCAGCAGCCACAGGGAGATCGGACGACACCACCCCGTCGAGACCCCGGAGCGAACCGTGACGCCGGCACAGCGCCTGGGCGGCCGCCTTCACATAGTTGGCCCAGGCCCCGGGGGCATCGGCCTCGATGTCGTCTGATAGCTCGAACGAGCACGCCGGGAATTGGCGATCGAGGTTGACCAATCGAACCGTGGCGTCGTCCCGCTCCGCGAAGAGAATGGACACGCTCCGCTGGATGGCCATCGGAAGGACAGGCAAACCGTTGTAGTCGGTGTGCTCGCCGATCAGATTCACCCGTCCTGGAGCTCGTGTGAGATGCTTCGGTTCCGCCGGTCCGAAGTGCTGGACAAAGAAGCTGAGACTCGTGACATCCACCAAGTGCTTACGGCCTCCCTTCGTCTTCAGAGCTTCAATGAGCGTGGAGACCGACCAAAATCGCTCTCGGTGCCTGGGACTGCAAGCCGGCATCGGTGTGCCACACTCTGTGGCGTCTGCCTGCCGTTCCGACCCGATCCTCAGGCCCAAGGCTACGCGAGTTCTCAAAGATCTCTCAGGTAGCCACGCCCGCAGCTCAGGCGTACCTTCAAGCGTGTCACCACAACGATCGACCCGCCAACGGCCAAGGAGAGAAAATGACGGCTTTGTTCGACATGGCAAAGATTCAGCGTGGAGCACGCCTCCGCCGGTCACCGTTCTTCAACGCTACGCTCGAAGAAGCGTGCTGCAGCTACACGGTATACAACCACATGCTCCTCCCCACGGCATACGACGACCTGGAGAAGGAATATTGGAAGCTGCTGAACGATGTGACGGTGTGGGACGTGAGCGTTGAGCGTCAAGTCGAGATAACAGGGCCGGACGGATTTGCCTTCACCAACTTGCTCACGCCCCGAGACCTCACCAAGTGCAAAGTCGGTCAAGGCAAGTATGTAGTCATCACGGCGGATGACGGAGGCATCATCAACGACCCCGTCCTCCTCCGTCTCGGAGAAAACCACTTTTGGCTGGCCGTCGCCGACAGTGATTTGCTCTTGTGGGCCATGGGAATCGCCCACAATTCCGGCATGGACGTCCAGATCCGCGAGCCCGATGTCTCGCCCATGCAGATTCAGGGACCCAAGTCCAAACTCGTCATGCGATCGCTGTTCGGAGACGAAGTCCTGGAACTAGCGTACTACTATTTCCTGGAGAGAGACCTGGACGGCATCCCAGTCATCGTTACCCGCACGGGTTGGACCGGCGAGGTCGGGTTCGAGATCTATTTGCGCGACGGCAGTCGCGGTGAAGAGTTGTGGGACCGCGTGATGGCCGCCGGCAAACCATACAACATTTCAGCCACCGGCCCGTCGGACATCCGCCGCATCGAGGCGGGAATCCTCAACTACGGCATCGACATCACGCTGGACACCAACCCCTACGAAGCGGGCTTGGGGTGGTTGGTGGATTTGGAGCAGGAGGCCGACTTCGTCGGCCAAGAGGCTCTGAGGCGCATCAAGGCAAAAGGTGTCAAGCGTAAGTTGGTGGGAGTGGAGATTGCGGGAGACCCGCTCGATCTCAACATGACTCCCTGGAGCGTAAGTGTGGACGAACGAGAGGTGGGACGTGTGACCTCCGCCGTGTACTCACCCCGCCTCGAAAAGAACATCGGCTATGCAATGGTGCCGATTGAGTCCTCGGAGATCGGATCCACGCTGACCGTGGCAACACCGGCGGAAGACCGCCAAGCTACCGTGGTTCCGAAACCCTTCGTCGATCCAAGGAAAGAGGTTCCCAAGGCGTAGGGTCAGAATCAGTTCCCAGTTATCCGCGTAACATCTGAAACGCTTCCGGGCTGAACGAATCCACCTGAATCACCTCATCCCGAACCTCGTCGGCATCGAGCACCTGTTGGCGTTCGTCGTGCGTGATCACACCTGCGGCAAGGGCCTGTTCCAGCAGCACGTCGCCCGGCGCCCGGTCGAGAAGTCCGGCACGAACGGCGTCGCGAATCTTAGTCTCGACCTTGAGTGCAGCCACCGCATGGTCCAACGCATGCTCCAAACGTCCCAACCCCGGCTCGTCGGGAGCAGGAATGTAGATATCGGTAGTGAGATGTAATCGCGCTTCGCGATCTTCCAGCAAGCCGCGCGCCACCGAACCTCCGAGCTTATCGTTGGGAACCTTGTATCGGGCACCCAGTGGGAACACGATGGGCCGTAACGCCCACGCGGCAAACCGATTCGGCAGATTATCCAGCACACCGGCCAAAGCCATTTGAACCTTGTAGAGGGCATCGGTACAAGCGTATTGTACGAAGCAGAAGTCCCGCGCTTGCTGGCCTTCATCGACGAACCGCTTGAGGGCCGCAGATCCCAGATACATCCACGCCAGCGCGTCGGCCAACCGCCCGGTGATTTTCTCCCGTCGCTTGAGCCGGCCGCCCAGCGTTCCCATCGCCACATCGGAAACCAGCGCGAACGCCGCGCTCATGCGCGTGAACTTCCCAAAGAGTGACTTCGCTCTCCCACGCACCGGGGGCCGGACGAGGCGGCCGTTCGTCACGCCAAGGAGGAACGACCTGGCGGCGTTCGCAAACACGTGGCCGACGTGTCCGAAAAACGCACGATCAAACTTGGCAATGTCGCCGTCAGCCACCGCACGTATCTCATCTTGCACAAACGGATGGCATCGCATAGCGCCCTGGCCGTAGATGATCATCGACCGCGTGAGGATGTTCGCCCCTTCGACGGTGATCCCGATCGGCACGGCTTGATACGCCGTGGCGAGCACGTTGCGTGGCCCGCGCATGATGGCAGCGCCGGCCCGAATATCCATCGCGTTGTTAACCACAACACGCATGCACTCGGTGAGGTACGCTTTCACGATGGCCGACGGGACGGCCGGACTCTCTCCCGCATCGACGGCACCCGCGGTCATCGTTCGCGCCGCGTTCATGAGATATGTAAGCCCGCCGATCCGTGCGAGCGGCTCTTCGATGCCCTCGAACCGTCCGATCGGAGTGTCGAACTGTTCCCGGACGGTCCCGTATGCACCCACCAGGCGCGTGGCGAATTGGGCCGACGCCACGGACAACGCGGGGAGAGAAATGGAGCGACCGGCGGAGAGGCTAGCCATGAGCATGTGCCACCCCTCGCCCGCCCGGGCCCTCCCTCCGATGATGAAATCCAGTGGAACGAACACGCCGTAGCCGCAGGTCGGGCCGTTGTGGAACGGAACACCCATGGGATCGTGTCGCTCCCCAATTTCGATTCCCGGAAGGTCGGCCGGAATCAGGGCACATGTGATGCCAAGATCTTCTTTGTCACCCAACACTCCATCGGGATCGCGCAGCCGGAACGCTAGGCCTACCACCGTCGCCACCGGCGCCAGGGTGATGTACCGCTTGCGCCAGTTGAGACGCATGCCCAACACCTCCTCGCCTCGGAACATCCCCCTGCATACGATGCCCACGCTCTGGGTGGCGGCCGCGTCGCTTCCCGCCTCCGGACCCGTGAGCGCAAAGCACGGGATCTCCTCGCCGGACGCCAAACGTGGCAGGTAATGTTTTTTCTGCTCGTCGGTACCGTAGTGCAGAATGAGCTCCGCCGGTCCCAGAGAGTTTGGCACCATCACGGTCACCGACGCGGTAATGCTGCGGCTCGCCAGCTTGACGATCACCGCCGAGTGTGCTGCCGCGGAGAAACCCAACCCGCCGTGTTCCTCCGGGACGATCATGACCAAGAAGCAGTGCTGCTTGAGGAACTTCCACGCCTCGTCGGACAGGTCACCATGCTGGACCACCTCCCACTCTTTGACCATGCCGCACAGCTCCTCCACCGGCCCGTCCAAAAAGGCCCGCTCCTTCTCGGACAACTCCTGAATCTTGAAGTCGAGGAGCTTGCGCCAATCAGGATCACCGGAGAACAAGTCTCCGTCCCACCACACCGTTCCTGCCTCGAGGGCGACGCGCTCGGTCTCTCCCATGCGAGGAAGCAGCGGCTTGATGAGCTTGATCACCCACGAAGTCACCAGGACGCGCCGCAACGGCCGAAATCCAAGCAGCAACGCCGACACGAGAAAGGCCCCGGCGGCAACCCGGTAGGCGGGTGGCTCCCAACCCACACCCATCCCCCACCACAGGAACGCAAAGCCACCGGGAATCGTCCACGCCCAGTAGGAACGGCGGTTATACAGCAGACTCGCTGCGATTGCAGCAAGAGCGGCGATTATAGCCAAGGTCATGGGAACTCCAATTTCATACATGAGTAGGGCTCCGGCGCGCCGGCCGGATGCTCTTACTGAAACGATTAACATAGTACGACAGTGTTCCGATCACGGCTACTTGGCGAAGGACGGAAGGACGGAAAGGCGTAGGTTCTGGGTGCTGGGGTTAGTCATCCGATCCCTGGCTCCTTCCATCTTTCCGTCCTTCCGCCTTTCCGTCCCTGGGGAGAAGGGAACAGGGAGGGGTCTCTAGTCCCTGCCCTTCCCAACCCCCCAGGGAGGAGGGAGCACCATCCTCCTCCCTGCTCCCTGCTCCCTGCTCCCTGCTCCCTTATAGCCTCGCCAGGTACGTAACCTTCACCACGGTCGACCTGGTAGTGAGATCCCACAGCGACTCCGATGTGCCACGCTGTTCGTTCAGGACGATAAAGAGATCGCTGCCCGGTGTGTGAATGAAGTTGAACCGGACGTTGGCAGATAGCTCGTCGGTAGCCTGGTTGTACTGGATGAGCGCATTCGCGGTGAGCTGGGTGGTCACCGCCACGGCGAAGCGGAGGCTTCCAATATCTGCGTCCAAAGCCCCGTTGGGCAAATCGATACGGTTGTGCGAGTAGCCGAGAACCGCGGAGAGGTTGGCGTTGGGAATGAGCGTGAGCGATCCCCCGATCGTGGTGATGTCTCCATCGTAGATGCTTTGATAGCGAGCATTTCCACTCAGCACGACGGGCCGGTTCGAGCTTGTTGCTCCACTGAAACCGACGAACCAGGTATTGTAGTCCCCTGCAGGTACGGACACTCCGCTGATAGCGGCGTCTCCATCGAGACGCGTAAAACCGAATTGATAATCGATGTTGAAATTCTCCCCACTGTTCCACGTCGGATTAACCGTGGGGCCAATGATCCAATCCTGAAGCGTTCCGTCCGTCCGCATTTCGTGGCTGGAGCTCCACCGCAAAGTGAGACTCCGCAATCCAAGGGCCCGAGGCCGAGGCGTAATACGGAAGAACGCCCTCGATCTCCTGATATCCGTTCGAGTGATGAACCCCATGTCGGCTCGAGCGTCGGGGCTGATCGACAGATGAGAAAGATTGAATCCAAAAAAATCACTCGTGTAGTCGAGCTCGCCGCGGAACGCGCTCCCCTCTCCACCGTCTCCGGACGTGGCAGTCGCCGATACGAAACCGTTGAATACGAGGCGTGGGTCTGGCCAAAACGACCAATCCAGGCCACCCGTCGTGTTCCAGCCATCCACCGTGCGTCGGTCGGTGATCATGGCACCAACGTAGTTGTTCGTCCCGACATCGTGCGTCACGCGGGCAACCGCAAAATTCGCTCTCGGTCTTCCGAATGCGCCGTCGGTAACCACGTTCAACACGCCAATGCGCTGCGCTCCCACGCGCCCCGTCAACCGCAGTCCTCCCAGCACCGGCACTTCTCCCTCAGGGGCAATACCGATACGGCGCGAGAAGAACAGCAGATACGGCGGCGGTTCGAAAAACCCTTTGTCCCCAAACTGAAAGACCCCGGAGTTCTCAAGAAAGAAATCTCGCTTCTCTGGAAAGAACAGACTGAACCGCGTCAGGTTAACCTGTTCGTCGTCGGCCTCTACCTGTGCGAAGTCGGTATTGACCGTAGCATCGAGCACGAGTCCGGGCCGGATCTCGTACTTTGCGTCGAATCCCACATCGAACTGCCCATCGGCATCGAGCCCTTCGAGGGCGTTCCTCGTCTGCGCTGCGCCGCCCAGTACGTACGGTTTGAGTTCCAAGTTCACGCCCGTGCGCGGCAGATTGCCGAGCCCCTCCAGGTGTCCTGCCCGGCTCACGCGGTGGAACCCCTCGTTGTTCCGTGACCAGGACCGCCACAGCACGTCCTCGTTCTTACGGCGGATGCTGCGAAACACGTTGAAACCCCACGTGACCGCGCCGGCATCCGAAGGGTATCGCAGCGTGCGGAACGGAATAGCGAATTCCGCCGACCAACCGTCGGCCGTTCGCTTTGCGGCTACACGCCACACGCCGCGCCAGTCGACGTTCACCTCGCGGCCCTCATCCGAGAGCAGCGCGTCGAACTCGGCGCCGTTGGGATTTGTGGCGAAGATCATCGCGTTACGATGGTCGTGGAACGTGTCGAACAGAATCGCGACGCCGTCGTCGGTGGTGAAGTTGAACCGTCCAAAGTTCGTTCCCTGCATCACCTTGTCCCGCTGCAAGACCCTGGCGATTACGGCATCGGGATCCGAATCGTATGCCGTTATCCCGACGTAGAGCATGGCTTCATCGTAGACAACCCTGACCTCAGTCCGCTCAGTCGCCGGTGCGCCCTCATCGGGTTCCTGCTGGCGAAACCCGGATGAAACCGGTGCTGCATGCCAAACGGCCTCGTCGAGGATTCCGTCGAGCTGTATGCGATCGGAGGCGGTCATGTGGCGCGCCACCGCCGGCGGAAGCGTCGCCACGTCCTGTGCTGCTACTTGGTTTGCGCCGACCGACGACAGGAAAACCGACCCTGCGATCAAGGCGATCCGGATCCGTAGAAAAAATGGGTTGGGCCAACGACAATTCACTGGGACGCCGCCATCATGTTTTGTGTTCGTGGACCACAAAGGTCGTCACGGCGGTGTCGAGATTCAACCTCTCGTGGGGCAGGGTGAGCACCAGCCGTCGCGTCACGACACCAACTCGGCACCTACCGAACCCGACAGGCTTGACGCTGCCGCGCGCTGCGTCCTACCATCGTACACCCTTTCGCGCGACGCGAGCCCGCCCAACATTTCTGGTTCATCCGGCATTTCCTGGGAAGGACGTTCCCGCCAGGAAGAAGGCCCCGCCCAGGGAGAATGACCATGGAACCCACCGCTACCACCTATTCCTCTTTTCCATTTGACCTGTTCACCTGTGCGATGGTTACGCCGGCACCCCCCTTGGGGGTGGAGAGGGACAAGTGTCCCGGTGGGCTGAAGCCCGGGCTCGGCCCCTTCGGGACGTGTCCTGAAGGACATAACATGAGACACGACTTTCAAGACAAGTCGCGGCGTGTTTACACGCCGCGGCCGAGCCGCCTTTTAACGCACCGGGCACTACCGCTGCAAGCCGACTCGTCCCCCCCTCGGCCCTCATCCATGCGACTACGAGTCATCTTCGGCCGTCTCCTTAGCGAGATTCTTCAGCGTTGCCGGACGCACCACGAGGACCGGAACAGTCGCAGCCCGCAAGACCTTGTCGGCGACGCTTCCCAACACGAGCCGCGGCAGACCACCCCGCCCGTGAGTGGCCACGGCAATCAGGTCCACCGCATGCTCCTCAGCGTAACGCAGAATCGCAGGGGCTGGACGTACCCCCAAGAGCGTTTCCGTCTCGACATCGATGCCTTGCCGCTCCAAACCATCCTTCACCTCGTCCAGGTATTTGACCGAAGCTTTGCGTCCCTCCTCGAGCGCAGCCTGGGTGTCCTGCATGGCGTGAGGGAGATAAGGGGACGAAAAAGGAACCGCGGGCTCCACGGCCTGCAAAAGGATCAGCGTCCCGCCCGTAACCTTCACAACTCGAGTCGCCAGTTCCAAGCTCTTTTCCGCACGCGACGATCCGTCGAGCGCCACGAGAATCCTCTTGAACTCGGCTTCCTGGGCCAGATCTGCCGCCGAATCCTCTTCGGCCCGGATCAAGAGCACTGGCACATCGACGTGGCGGATCACCCGGTCGGCAACACTCCCCATCCACGCTCTGCTCACGGGGCCGCGTCCGTGGGTGGACATGGCAATGAGATCAACCCGTTTGCGCTGGGCGTATTCGGTTAGCCGATCGGCTGGCGAACCATCGATGATCGTACGCGACGTTGGCACACCCGACAGTCTTGTGATACGTGCGCAGATCTCCTCCAGATAGGCATCGAGCCAGTCCTTGAACTGTTGGGCGGCAGGTTCCGATCCTGCGAGGACAGACTCTTCCTCAAACACCGAAATAAGCTCAATCTGAGCCTGCAATTTGCGGGCTACGCTCATTGCCGCAGGAACAGCGAATTCGCCGAACCGCGAACCGTCCAGTGGAACGAGAACCGTTGTTGTTGACATTTTGTGGCCACCCCGCGCCAAGTACTCCCGCTCCACACTGTCACCAATGCGACCTTTGCGCAACCGGTTTCAGGAGCGGCAAGCAGAGTGCAGCGGTGTCACGCCGGGGCCGGAATAATCTCGACAATAGATTGGTTCATGGAGACACACTCCGACAAGCCTTTTCATTCTAGACCTATCCGTTATTCTATAGATTGAGGTACATCAAGTACAGATGGCCCAGCAGGTGGCAGCCCTCCCTGTCGCCTGGACGGAGTAGGACCCATGATGTTACACAGCCCGCCACAGGATTCGTTTGGCCTCACCCACACGGGCAAGGTTCGATCCGTCAACCAGGATCAATTCCTCATCGCCTCCATGCACAAGACGTTGGACATCGAACACACTAGTGTGCCGGACGCGGAGAGCGTCCTCTCGCATGGCGGCACCATGGCCCGCCTCCTTCTCGTGGCCGACGGCGTCGGTGGCAGTGTCGCCGGCGAAAGGGCCAGCGGTCTCGCCGTGACAGCAGTGGTCAGCTACGTCGGGCAGACGATGAAGTGCTTTTACAACATGGACCTTGAGGATCGGGATGATATCCTGACAGAATTAGCGTCGTTGGCACGGCAGAGCCATGAAGCCGTTCTCTCCGCAGCACGGGAGAACGCTGCCGACGCCGGCATGGCAACGACATTGACTGTCGCCCATGTCCTATGGCCCCGCGTCTACATTGTCCAGGTTGGCGACAGTCGCTGCTACCACAAACGTGGATCCACTCTGACCCAGATCACAAGAGACCAGACCGTCGCTCAAGGACTGTTGGATAGCGGGCATCTTACTCCCGATGAGGCGGAGCAATCTCCATTCGGCGACGTGCTATCCAGCGCCGTCGGCATGGATATCTCACCTGTCACCACCAAACTCGATCTTGAAGTTGGTGACACACTCCTTCTCTGCTCCGATGGGCTTACCAAGCACGTTGACGCATCGCACATACTCGAAT
>Ga0114950_10001479_pt1 | contig 17735 bp, 17 predicted proteins | sample N075metaG_FD_83503 | JGI IMG/M metagenome (GOLD analysis project Ga0114950, IMG submission 83503) | Deep subsurface microbial communities from Kermadec Trench to uncover new lineages of life (NeLLi) - N075 metaG | ecosystem: Environmental > Aquatic > Marine > Ocean trench > Sediment | place... | reverse complement strand
GGGATGTGTCTTAAGCGTGTCATGGCCAAAGCTCCGGAACACCTCTGGCCGAAACAACAATCAACGAAGCGAAGCCCCCAACAACTCTCGAGCAATCACATGACGCTGTACTTCACTCGGCCCCTCACCAATCCGCCGAATTCGCATTTCTCTGTACCAGCGCTCAAAAGGCAGGTCTTTTGCCACGCCCAGACCTCCAAACATCTGCATGCATCGGTCTACGACGCGGCCACCTGCTTCCGAAGCGACCAGCTTTGCCACGGCTGCTTCTTTACGGAACGGTTCTCCGCGGGCCGCCTTGCACGCTGCTTCTAATGTCACCCAGCGGGCATGGCTGATATCGATATCATTGTCCACCAGCATCCATTGTATAGCCTGACGGGAGGATAACGGCGCGCCAAATGTTTCACGCTGGGGAACATAGTCCAACGCCATCTCCTGGGCCTTGATGGCAACACCGATACAGCCGGCGGCATAGGGTATTCGTTGGCGAGTGAGGCGGTCATTGGCGATGGCGAAGCCTTGATTCAGTTTGCCGAGAATATTGCTTGCCGGCACGCGCATATCTTCAAATTGCAGCTCTGTCGCGTAGTGCGCGGAGCGCAGGGTATGCACGATGCGCCGCACATGAAACCCTGGCGTATCGGTATCTACGATAAAACAGGTGATGCCATTTCGCCCCTTGTCTTTGTCTGTGCGCGCAAAAACCAAGCCGAAGTCGGCTCTATCGGCGCCACTGATCCACAGTTTGCTACCATTGATTATCCAATCATCGCCATCCTTGACCGCTTTAGTTTGTATCGCCCGCGCCGGGTCAGACCCGCCAGAGGCTTCTGACAAACCAAAGAACCCCCGCTTTTCGCCACGCAGTGTCGGGTATAAATAGCGCTCCTTCTGATCTTCGGTGGCTTCGAACAACTGAGCCAACCCGGCACCACCGAAGGTTCCATAGCAGGGTGCGTACAGACCGGCGCGATGTTGGGATAGTTCAATGCCGATTAAAGTGCGGGTGACCAGGTCAATCTCCGGGCCGCCATATTCAGGTGGAATATCGAGACCATACAGTCCCATTTCCTTGGTTTTCTCCACCAGACGTGCCTTATCTTCCGGTGCCAGTTCATCGGCATCCGGATCGAGATTCAGCTCCAAGGGCAGGATTTCTTCGCGCACGAAGCGGCGTACCATGCCGACAATCATGTCCTGTTCTTCGGTAAGATTTAGATCCATCAGGCGGGACTCAACTTTCCAAGTGATATCGGGGCATTGGCAACCGGCGCCGTGCCGAAGTCAGCGATGTGCACCATCATCAGCTCACGAAAACGGCTGTGATAGGCGCTGGTGATCTCATAACGTACGCTTACCGCAGCGGGCACTTGCTGTGCTGCAGCTGCCACCTCGCCACGCAGTCCGAACTGACTTTTACCACCGGCATAGCCGATGAACACGACCTGATCCTGGTCGTCTGCGAACTGAAATACACCGAGGTGGCCATGCAGCATTTCCAACGCGGCATCGATCTGAATCCACGGCTTTGTTAAGCGTACCGCCATCTACTTAGTCCTTAATGTCCACTTCCATTTTTCGCTTCGGCATCACGGATATTTCCATCGGTGCGAAATGCTCCATGTCGACATCTATCAGGTAAGGGCCTTCGGTGGCCATGGCCATGTCGAAGGCTGCTTCAAATTCAGCAACACTTTTCACCCGCTGAGCAGGGACGCCCATACTTTTGGCCATCGGTGCAAAAGCGACTTTTCCTAGATCTGTTTCATTAATGCGCCCAAATCGACTTTCCTGCAACCAACGCAACACGCCATAACCGGAATCGTTAAACACACAGATCACCAGCGGAACCTGATATTGAGCAGCGGTGGCCAGTTCGGTGGCATGGTACATAAAGCCACCATCACCGTGGATCACCACCGTTTTCTTACCCGAGCCTATAGCAGCGCCGACACTCATCGGAAAACCAGGACCGATGGCACCAGAAGTCGGGTTGATAGATGTACGCGGATGGTAGATTGGAAACTGCTGATTACCCCAATTGTAGGCAGAGATGGTCTGGTCACGCACGAATACACCATCGCGAGGCAATTTTGCGCGTATGCAATCCATAACCTTGGGCCAATCGTCGCCAAGACGACTCCGCATCGCCTGACGGACACCATCGCGGGCTTCCCATATCACCTGGTTGAACTGGCCGTCGTTCGGCAGCGGTTCTTCCAAGCTGGCGTTTATCGCAATCAAAGCCTGTTTGGCATCTGCCAACACGCCAACATGAGCGGTATGCGTGCGGCCAATCATGTTGCCATCGATATCGATCTGAATCAGTTCACCAGGCGGTGTCTGGGCCTGAAACTGCCCATCGACACCAACAGCGAACTTGGTACCTATAGCAATGGTGAGATCTGCACCTTGGATCGCGTTGTAGATGCCCGCGCTGTTGTAATAGTTGCCAACGCAGCGCTCATGGTCCTCGGCAATCACGCCCCGACCGTCTACGGTGGTTAACACAGGACAGTCCAGTTTCGCCGCCAAGGCTTGAACTTCTTCACTGGCGTCCGCCGCAATGACCCCACCACCGGCTACGATGATGCGTCGACCACTGGTCTTGATTTTCTCCACGGCTGCTTCAATCTGCGCTGCCAGCGGCGCAAAGTCTGCAACCTCGGGCAAGCTGAAGGACATTTCTTGCGCTTGGGCATACTGCAGGTCGATCGGGATCTCCAATGCGCCTGGCGCAGGACGGCCGGTATACATATCGTTCAGCACAGCGCTGAACGCGCTACCCAACTGTGATATATGGCGCGGGCTCTCCACCCGGCGGCAAACCGTGGCCAGCATAGACACCTGATTCTCCGCCTCGTGCACATATGACAGACCTTTGCCGTAAAATGCAGTCTCCACCTGACCGGTAATGACCATGACCCGGGACGAACCATACTGAGCTTCGTACAACCCGGTCACCGTATTCGACGTGCCTGGTCCGGTAGACGCGATCATCACGCCGAGTTTGCCGGTTGCACGCGCATAACCGTCAGCCGCGTGTGTGCCGGCTTGTTCATGCCGGACATTTATGATTTTGGTTTTACCCAGGCGATTGATCGCATCCATGATCGGCATGTTGTGAATGCTGACAATGCCGAAAACATGTTCAACGCCAAGTTGCGCTAACGCATCTGCGATCAGATCTGCACCGCTGAAACTCATGCTGCGGCCTTCAATTGGGCGAGATCTATATTGTAAAGCTCGGCTACGTTATTGGACAATATCGCCTGTGTTTGTTTGTCTGTTAAATTCTTTGTTTGCTCTTTAAGCATTTGCTGGGACCAGGGCCAGGTAGAATCGCTGTGTGGAAAATCGTTGGCCCACAACAATCGATGCCAGTTCATGTCATTCGCCATCTTAAACGCAACCCAGTCGTCCTGGAACGTGGTGTAAATATTCTCAGAGAAATACTCTGAGGGCTTTTTTGACAGATTCGTGTTCGGTGCCAGCCAGTTGCGATGCCGCTTGTAGGCATGGTCCATGCGATACATATAGTGCGGAACCCAGCCGGCATCTGCCTCAACGCAAACCACTTTCAATTGCGGGTAGCGTTCAAAGACACCACCGAATATGAGCATGCCCATAATGTCCTGGTTACCGCGAATAATAGACAGGAAAGAATTGATGCGCGGCCCTCGCGTATGACTGTTGCGCATGGTGAGAATGTGAAATGACAACGGCAACTCCATTTCAATGGCCGCTTCCCAAAACGGGTTATAGATTTCAGAATCATAGTCTTCAAGGGCAGGCTCGCCGGGCATCATCACGCCCCGCAAACCTAATGCTTTTATCGCCCTTAGATCTTCGATGCCTTCCTGCGGCGTACGCATGGCACTTTGACCACAGCCCAATAAGCGCACCGGGTTGGATGCACAATACTGCGCTATCCACCGGTTATAAGCATCGAAGCACGCTTTCTTGTAGTCGAAGTCGCTGTGATTACAGAGCACCATGCCGACGGTCGGATAGATGATCTCTGCTGCCACACCGTCTTGCGCTTGCTCATCAAGACGCGCCACCGGGTCCCAACCGCCACGATGCAGTTCATCGAAGGTCACACCCGCTTCGGAGATCTCATCTGCCGGCTTGCCCGCGGCGGCCACCAGACCCAGGGCGATCGGGTTCTTCATACCGTCGATGACAAACACATCGCCGCGGTTCGGGGTGTTGACGATGACAGGTGCCTTGTCGCGCCACTTGGCGTCTATGTATTTGGTATACGTCTCTGGATGTTCGGTGATATGCGAATCTGCCGAGATTACCGGATAATCAGCGATGGCCATGATTCCCCCCCAAGGAATGATTTATCAAACGACTATCCGGTGCAGGTTCATGTCTGTCAAGTTGACGCGCTTGAACTCGCCTAGAATTTTCTGCTCAGCCGCCCCAAGAGAGGACAAAACAAATTCAGGACCGCTGTGAATACGTCCCTCTTCCAATAAAATAGGAGGGCTGCGCAGCGGCGTCCCTGCCGATGACGCTCGGGAATAGTATCAACCGGCACAGTCAGAATATCCTGCGATAGCACGACCAGATCGGCTGGTATGGGTCGCTCTGCAAGGGCTGGTTTTCCAACCTCGGGTTGGTTGCATCCCAACACAGACACACAGACTATGAGCTCAACAATATTCCGCAGCGTAAGATCCCACAAAGTGATTTATTGACAGTATCCGCGATCTCACGCCAATATGGGTAGAGTGACCGGTACCAAATCCGGGGAATTTAGGGGAGCACAATGAAATTCGGAATTTTCTACGAACACCAACTGCCTCGCGACTGGCACGAAAACAGTGAACACGAGCTGTTTAAGAATGCCTTGGACCAGATCGAACTCGCCGATAAATTGGGCTATGACTACGCATGGGAGGTTGAGCACCACTTCCTCGAAGAATATTCACATTCCTCGGCGCCAGAAGTGTTTCTCGCCGCGGCAAGCCAGCGCACCAAAAATATCCGCCTCGGACACGGCATCATTCAACTGACCACCAATCACCCGGCCCGGGTGGCAGAAAAAATTGCTACGTTGGATCTGGTATCCGACGGTCGCGTTGAAATGGGCCTCGGTGAAGGCGCTTCCACTACCGAATTGCACCCTTTCAACCTGAAATATCGCGACAAACGCGACGTCTGGGAAGACGCGGTGCGCTGCGTGTTGCCAATGATGTACAACGAGGCATGGGAATATGACGGAGAGTTTTTCCACTTTCCCAAACGTGCGGTGATTCCAAAGCCTTTACAGAAGCCCCATCCACCACTTTGGGTCGCCTGTTCGCAATTAGAAACCATTAAGTATTCAGCGCATCGCGGCATGGGTGCATTGTGTTTCAAATTCGTCAATTTGGATGCCGCTCAAGCCTGGGTGAATGCCTACTACAACACCTTCATTCACCATCAGGAAAAACTGACTGACTATCAGGCCAATCCGAACATCGCAGTGGTCGCCGGCTTCATGTGCGCAGCGACCGACGAAGAAGCCTGGGCCAAGGCAGATGGTTGGACATTTTTCCAATTTGCGCTACAACTGTACGGCAAAGAAGGCCCGTTCGAACCAGGCAGTGTAAACATCTGGAAGCGTTACGAGGAATGGAAACAAACCCCCGAGGGGCAGAAACGCAGCGGCAGCGAGCTCATCGGTTCACCCGAAACCATTCGCCAGCGACTGAAAGAACTGGAAGACGCCAACGTCGATCAGGTCATTCTGCTAAACCAGGCCGGCAAGAACACGCACCAGGATATCTGCGAATCGCTGGAGTTGTTCGCTAAGGAAGTGATGCCGGAATTTCATGCTCGCGAAGATCAGCACCAGGAGTGGAAACGAGCCGTGCTCAATGGCGAGATCGAGCTGGAAAATATCGATACCGAGCCTTTTAACATTACCCGTGGTCGTAAGCCGACACAGCAATCGACGAAACAAGCCCGGGATATGATTGCCGGGGTAACCGGCCGGCGTGACTCGAAAGCCGTGAGTTAGTTTAGCCAGGGGGTTTGCTGGCCAATGTAGTGTCAATGCTGACCACATCGCCATGCGCATAGGGTGATCGCAACAGCCGAGGGTCCTCCTTGCGCGGCACACTCTGACCTGCTCTGAACTTCACGACAGGATCATTACCTCAACCTAAGCCCCCAGATCCAAAGCCCTAGTTTTCGGCCAGCACAGGGTTGCTGAGGACACCGATGGGGGTCACCTCAATTTCGATCAGGTCGCCATGCTTCATGAATACTGGCGGCTTGCGCGCAGCGCCAACACCCCCCGGGGTACCGGTTACAATCACGTCACCTGGCTCGAGTTCAATGAATGTCGAGCAAAATTCAATGAGTTCTTCAAAACCATGTACCAGCAACTCGGCTTTGGCGTTCTGCATGACTTCGCCATTCAAACGCGTGGTGATTTCCATCTGCGACAGATCACCGATTTCGTCCACGGTCATCATCCAGGGGCCAAATCCACCGGTCGCCATAAAGTTCTTACCCGGTGTGAACTGGCTGGTGTGTCGCTGATACTCACGTACGCTGCCGTCGTTATAAATACCAAAACCTGCCACATGCTGCATCGCATCAGCCCTGGAAATGCGACGTCCCCCGTGACCGATGATCATCGCGATCTCACCTTCAAAATCCAGCGTTTCAGACTCTCGCGGTTGGATCATCGGTTGATTGTGGGCAACTTGCGCTGCAGCAAAGCGAGCAAATATAGTCGGCACCCCTTCGCCACCGCGACCGGTCTCTTGCTGGTGCGCTTTGTAGTTCAAACCCACGCAGAGAATTTTCTTCGGATCTGTAATGGTCGGTGCGTAGGTGATATCTGCCAGCGGCAGGTCTGCTTCGTCACCACACTGGGACGGCAATGAGCCGAGGGCATCCGCCTCTATAGCCTGGCGCAAACCGGCAAAATCAGACCGTGCGCCGACGTCTACAACGCCATCGCCATCCGCGGTCACATAACCAAAGGTCGTGTTGCCATCGCGTTCAAAAGATAACCAGCGCACAGCACCCCCTATTCGTCAAACATGATAACGCTGCGCGCTATCTCTCCCGTTTCCAACGCGGCCATACCCTCGTTTACATCCGCCAGTTTAATGCGAGCCGAAACCAGGTCGTCTAAATGCAAGCGACCTTGCAGATAGAAATCGACAAAGCGAGGCATATCTACGCGAAAGCGGTTGGAACCCATCATGGAACCCTGAATTTTCTTTTCGGAGAGGAAATCCACGCCATGTAACGACACCATGTCGCCAGGTGGGATCATGCCGATGATGGTGGCAGTGCCACCAGCGCGCAGCATCTGGAAGGCTTGTTCAGCGGTTGCTTTCAAGCCAATCGCTTCAAAAGAATAGTGCACGCCGCCACCGGTCATTTCGATAATCTCTTCGACCGCGTTGCCCGCACTTGCATCTACCACATCGGTGGCACCGAATTTGCGCGCCAGATCTAGTTTCGATGCAACCATGTCCACTGCGATGATCTTGGATGCCCCGGCAATGGCGGCGCCGTTAATACAAGACAAACCTATGCCGCCACAACCGATCACAGCAACCGTGGACCCCGGTTCAACCGCAGCGGTGTGAATCACTGCACCAACGCCGGTGGTGACACCACAGCCGATCAAGGCAGCACGGTCCATGGGCATATCTTCGCGAATTTTTACCAGCGCATGCTCATGCACCAACATCATTTCAGCAAAAGATCCCAGCTGTGCAAATTGACCCAGCGGGGTATCGTTCTGGCTGATGCGCGGCTCTTCGTCTTTGCCGCGTGACATTTCCGGTTCCTGGCACAAGGACAAATGACCGGTCAGACATTTTTCGCAATGCCCGCAAAAAACCGACAAGCAGGTGATGATGTGATCACCGGGCTTAACGTAGTGCACATCGCTGCCGACGGCTTCGACGATACCGGCGCTTTCATGGCCGAGCACCATGGGTACCTGGCCTGGGTAAGTACCATTATAAAAGTGCATGTCGCTATGGCAGATCCCTGCAGCCGAGGTACGGACCAACACCTCTCTTGGACGCGGTTTGGAGATCTGAATTTCTTCGATCTCCATGGGTATATTTACTTCACGAAATACAGCAGCTTTCACTTAACTTCCCCCAGGAAATTGTAATAAACGGAAAATTATTGACGCCCCAAGTGTGCCACACTTTTTGGCTCTAGCTAAGTTTTCCGGCGATGATTTGCTCTGCTGTTGCTATCGCCGCCTGCAGACCCTGGGGATTTGCCTGACCTGATCCGGCGATGTCAAAAGCGGTGCCGTGGTCCACCGATGTCCGCACGAAACCTATGCCTAAGGTAGCTGTGGTCGAAGCATGAAAGTTGTGCACCTTGATCGCGATGTGTCCCTGATCATGATAAAGCGCCAGCACCACATCAAATTCGCCATTAATGGCACGATTAAACACCGAATCAGCCGGTATGGGTCCACTCGCTGTGATCCCGGCGGCCACCGCCGCCGCCACAGCCGGCACCAGTTCATCGAGCTCCTCGCGACCAAGCATGCCGCCCTCACCACCATGTGGATTAAGCGCCGCCACGGCAATACGCGGGTCGGGTATCCCCCACTCGCCAAGCGTCTTGTGCACTAATTGCAACTTCTCGAATACGTTGTCGAAGGTGACGTATTGGGCTGCTTTAATAAGGGACTTGTGGGTGGAAAGGTGCGCGACGCGTAATCCAGGCGTCATCAGCATGGTCGCCGTCGTGGTCGAACCGGAAAGGCGGCTGAGAATTTCCTGGTGGCCGATGTCATCGACATAACCCGCTGCGTGTATGGCTTCTTTGTGTAGAGGGCAGGTCACCATGGCGGCGACTTCACCCGCCAGGCATGCACGGGCTGCCCACTCCACCGAGCGCACTGCAATTCGCCCGCAGGTCGCGTCGATCTTGCCAAGCCTGAAGTCTGCCGGTTTCGCCACCTCTACGTCATATAGACCAAATCCTGCATCGAGTTCCCCCGGCCTGGACACCGCTGGTATCTCGGGTAGCACGACACCCGCCGCTTCAGCACCAAGATCCAACGCCCAACGGGTACCGATCAACAACCACGGTACCGGCGGCTTTGCGCCGGCCAACGCACAGATTGTTTTTGCGGCAACCTCCGGGCCGATGCCCGCAGGGTCACCCAGGGTAATGGCAAGTGGTTTCATGTATCAGCTCTCGATAACTGTATGTTTATACAGTATTAGTTTACATTGTCTGCATGCAGACATTACAGCAACTCGTGACTGCTTTCCGACTCTACGGCGTGTGCGAGCCTTGCCAGCGCGTCGAGGCGCTCAACCTCGAAGCTCTGATCAAACAAGAAGGCGGTGATTACCCCGTTGACCGGGTGCGTATGCGACTGCATTGTCGGTCATGCCAACAACGTTCCCAGGCATTGCGCATCGTCTATGTCGGGCCGGAAGGACGCGCGTCTGGCTTCCACTATTCACCCTGAGGCACGTTGAAATTGTTTCAAGCTAAAGAATCTCGGTAGATTCCAGAGTCAGACCAAAGCCGCCAACGCCCACATACTCCACTTCACGCCCGGCAATCAAACGTATTTTACTCACACCAAGGTCGCGCAGAATTTGTGCACCGACCCCGACTTCCAGCCACTGGCTGCGACGCTCTTCTTCTTTGCTCTGATCTGACAGATTCTCGTGAGGCACGCCGACAAAGCCAGTGCGCAGATAGATCAACACACCACCACCCAGTTTTTCGATGCGGGCCAGCGAAGCGTCCAACAAGCTCTGATCATGATCTGACTGAGGCCCCAGAACATCTTCAATCAATTTTTCACGATGGATGCGTACGGGTACCGAATCCAACTTGTCGATCTCGCCGAAAACCAACGCCAGATGTTCTGCATCTTCAAATTTGGTGCGGTAGGCGTACGCCTTGGCTTCACCGATTTTACTGCGTACACGGAATTCGTTGGTCCGCTCAACCAACTGCTCACGTCTCTGCCGGTACGAAATCAGGTCGGCGATGGTGATGATTTTCAGCTTGTGGGTCGCTGCAAATTCCTGCAATTGCGCCAAGCGCTGCACAGTGCCGTCATCATTGACCAACTCTGCGAGCAAACCCACCGCCGGCAGCCCGGCAAGTACCGCAAGATCTACACCCGCTTCTGTATGTCCCGATCGTACCAGCACGCCACCTTGGCGTGCGATCAGCGGGAAAATATGCCCAGGTCTGACAAAACTATCGGCACTGACATTACTGTTGGCCAGCGCCTGTACCGTCGCCGCCCGTTCTTCGGCGGAAATACCCGTGGTCAAACCTTCCTTGTAATCTATCGACACCGTAAACGCCGTGCTCATCGGCGCATCATTGCGTGCAACCATGGGTTCCAGATGCAGCTTTGTCGCATGTTCTTCGAACAGCGGCGCACACAATATGCCGCTGGTGTGGCGAATCATGAATGCGACGGACTCAGCCGTGGCGCGGCTTGCCGCCATAATCAGGTCACCTTCGTTTTCCCGGTCATCGTCATCTACGACCACCACCATCTCACCACCCGCAATGGCTGCGATGGCATCTTCAATGGAATTAAACTTCGCGTTGGCTTCACTCATGCGGGTTCTCTAAAGACTTGAAAATCGGCGCAGGAGATTACCACACTGACGAAAAAAAGCCTGCTTACGCAGGCTTTCGAATCAACAATCGATTCAATAAGGGATAAACACGACTGTCTGTATCCAATGAGGATTCTTACAGTCACAACCTTAGTCGCACGACAGGCGAAAAAGTTTTATCCATTTGCCGGATTGCCTGGGAAAGCGTAAATTCGTTGGATATCGGCAAGGACAGTGGACATGGCGGAGAGCATTGTAAAACCGGAACTCGACGACGACGGACGTCTTTATGGACGACCCGCGGCAAAATCTGACGAGAAACTCATTCAGTCCGGACCCGGCACGCCAGGTGGCGAACTGCTACGCCGCTACTGGCAGCCAATAGCGCGCAGCGATGAAGTGCAGGATCTGCCCATTGCTGTCACCGTGCTGCATGAAGATCTGGTGCTGTTTCGCGACCAGAGTGGTCAATGTGGATTGGTTTATCCGCGTTGCATGCATCGTGGTACTAATCTCATTTACGGAAAAATCGAGTCCAACGGTATTCGCTGTCCTTATCACGGCTGGTTATTTGACGGTGAAGGGCACTGCCTGGAAATGCCTTGCGAGCCGGAAAACGACTACAAAGAGAAAGTGCGCCAACCCTGGTATCCGGTCATGGAGAAGTACGGTTTGGTGTTCACCTACATGGGGCCGGCGGCTACCCAGCCGCTCTTTCCCCGCATTTCGGTGTTTGAAGACCTGCCCGACGACGAAGAAATCGTGCCCGGCGGCAGCTACCAACCACCTGTCGGCGAACAGAAACTGTTTGCCGGTTACCAGGACTTCAACTGGTGGCAGTGCTACGACAACTTTATGGATCCCTTCCATGTTTACGCACTGCACTCGACCATCAACGGCACCCAGTTTGTCGACATGTTAAGAATTCTGCCTGAGGTTGAATTCGAATACACCGCGGATGGGGTACGCACCATTCAACATCGGCGACTCGAAGACGGGCGCGTTCATCAACGATTGAGCCAGACCGTCATGCCGAATATGAACTGCACCGCGTCTGTCGGCAACGACCTGGGACCTGCCGGTGTTTCATGGACCGTGCCGGTCAACGACACCAGCTACCGCTTCTTCACCCTGCGCACCACCAAGAAGGGCGTCGACCCACGCAGCAATATGGAAGAAATTGGCATGCTGCAGCCCGATTGGGGCCCCCACAAGCCCTATGATGAGTGGACGCTGGAGGATCACCAACGCTGGCAGACAGATTATGTGACGCAAAAAGGTCAAGGCGTCATCAACCTGCATTCAGACGAGCACCTGACACCCATTGACACAGCAACCGCTATGCTCAGGCGACTGTTTAAACAGCAGGCGGATAAGGTCATGGCAGGAGAGAACCCGGTAGGTGTCAGTTTCGATGAACCCTATCTGATTAAAGTAATGGCAGGGAATTCGGTGCTGGACGGCGAACTCAATTTCCTCGACGGCTACGACGGGCGCAATTTGTAACTAATGCCACTGGGTGGTTTTACAATAAAATTGGCCCGTTCCGGCGTTCAACTTGAGGTGGCGCAGGACGACACCATTTTGGAAGTCCTGCAAGCCGCAGGTTACGATGTGCCGAGTTCATGCGAGCAAGGCGTATGCGGCACCTGCGAGACTGTGGTGTTGGAAGGCTTGCCCGACCACCAGGACTTGATCTTGTCCGCCGATGAGCACGCGGAGAACCGCAGCATGATGATTTGCTGCTCAGGGGCACTGAGCAGTTTGCTGGTGTTGGATATCTAGCACAAAGGAAAAATGGCGCACCCGGTAGGACTCGAACCTACAACTCTCGGCTTCGAAGGCCGATGCTCTATCCAGTTGAACTACGGGTGCGCAGCGCCTGGCATGTTGCCTCAGGCCCCTGGGGGAATCAACAGCACATTGGCTTCAACCCGTTGGCTCATCTGTGACTACTTCACTGTATGCGTAGTGAACACAATTAAGCGGTCTCCAGGTCCATTTCCCCTTTTGGTTTGCGCTACCATGAAAGCGTCGTCAATTTCGAACGTCAAAGCGAGTTAGACCCTATGGAAACCACCTACCAAGGCTCCTGTCACTGCGGAAACGTGAAGTTTGAGGTGACCGCGGATATCGATCACCTGCGGATATGCGATTGTTCTCTTTGCCACAAAAGGGGTGCGCTAAATTTCAGGGTTGAAGACTCACAACTCAAACGAATAACCCCGTTGGAAGAGATGACGCTTTACCAATGGCATACGAAAACGGCCAGAGACTATTTCTGCCCCACTTGTGGAATTCTTCCTTACAGAAGACCGCGGACCGCACCAGATTTGTGGACCGTTAACGTCCGCTGCTTGGAAGGCATTAATGTGGACGAAATTCCCAAGAAACATTTAACCGGCAGCAAACTGAGCTGATCAGATGACATCTCATCACGCGCACAAACACTGAGTACGCGGGGCCAGCCAATGGATTTCACTCAGACTATCATCATCGCAATAGCGCTCTCCGGACCGATCGTGATTCTCCTCGGTGTCGGACGAATCGTCATGTGCCTGCATCGTTCGATACGGGCAAAACATACGAAGTTTGCACTCCTGTCCGGGCTGAACATCTTGATTCTACTGACTCTTCTCGCAGCTATCGTTGTCGTTTGGTTCGCTTACGGCGTCGCCCACACGGGCAAAGACGCAACAACCGACCTGGTGGTTCTCGCAAGTACAGTCACGCCTGCTTATGTCGGCGTTTTCCTTTTTTGGCTTCTGTGCCGCCGCTTAGAGAAAGGGCTCCGACGCGATGGCGTTTAATCTGAACTTGCCAGTAGAGTCATTCCAACATGACTAAAATTCATCCCTCTTTGAAACTCACGCAGCAGGAAATCGATTCACTCATGGGCCGCGAATCCCGACTTCGCATTGCAACCCTGGGACCAGGGGACGAGATAAATCTAACGCCAATGACATTCGGCTGGGCCGCGGGCAACGTCTACATTTTTGCTCGAGGTCAGAAGATCGCTAATCTTCGTCGCAACACCACCGCAACCGTACTGGTGGATATCGGGTCGGCGTGGCGAGAGTTAAAAGGCATCATGATGCACGGTAAAGTCAGAATTCTAGAAACTTCTGACGATGAAGAAAATGACAAAGGCCTATCGCTCGCCCGTCTAAATCTTGGCGAAAAACACAAGCTCATGAAGAACGGAACAATTCAGCCGTATGCCGCATCTGCCTCTGGCAGAAGTCGACGATGGATCGTGTTTACGCCGCATGAAGTGGTTTCCTGGAACAATGAAAATCTTCCTTAATGTGGCCGTTGTGGAAAACCATTCGAAATATTATTCCTTTTCTTCGCGTATTTACCCAGCGGTCTAAGTGGTGCACGCAATAGGCAGAGTGATTCAACGCGTCATTTCTACGCGCCCTGCCTTACTCAGGCTCACCACCTTGTCCAGTTCCACGACAACTGCCACCCCACCTTTGTCCGGATCGAACTGGCGCTCTATTGCATGCATTTCGTCGTACACCCTGTTGCGTTCGACTTCATCACTAACAACTCGTCCGCGCCCTTCAAACATGTAGTAAACGGTGCTCGAAATATCGCCATAGATAAATGCCATGTTCGGGCGTTCTTCGATCACCCTGAGCAGTGATCCCTGCGGATTGCGCACCCACAATGACAGTTCGTCTTCACTGTGCACGTGGGTACTGCCAAAAAACGAAATGTGCGGTAGATCGCGCTCATCCACATAGGCAGCGGTCAACGTTTTACCATCATCGATCGCGCGCGCGATGCGGCCACGCATTTCTTCGTCTATCTTTATCGCCATAATTCTACCGTCACTCTCCACCTGGTTGACAATGATATAGCTGATATTCCACGCCGCCGCTAATTGCTCGCCCTTCAGCGACCGCAACCACGCGATTCAGCCACGCGTACTTTTCTGTGCCGGTTTCAAAACGCACCTGGGTAACAAAATAGGTATCCCCAAACTGCGTTTCCCGACCGCTGAACATTGCGTCATCGAATTGTAGAACACCCGAATAGCTGACGTAAATGTTGGCACCATCGTCCGTGGTGAGCACAATTCGCACATCAATTTCACCGATTTGATCGGTTCCGATAACTACCCAGTCGGCACCTGGTGGAATCACCTTGCCGCGTAATTTTTCACCCTCAAACATGCCACCAGTGACCACCCCGATACTGCGCGAGCCGCGACCTATATCGCCGATGGCGATGGGTTTACCGATGTTTATCTGAAGTTTCATCAAAGGCTGCAGGTACATTTATTCTTCTCCGCCGTGTTGTCTAGCGCGAAACATCAGAAGCACGCCAATATCTCGCGAGACTTCGCCCGCAAGACTCTGATTGAGCCCCTGATGTGCTGCCCGAGGGCAATTTACCCTTCCCAACCCCTCAACTACGCAGCAATCGCCCCGGTAGTGCCCCGCTATGCTCGTTGTTGGTCAAGAGGATCTCGCCATTAACGATCGTATGCATAATACCGTCGGCGGTTTGCTTCAACCGCTTCCCGCCAGCCGGCAGATCGTGCACAATCTCCGGCAGACGCGCGCCGACTGTATCCGGGTCAAACACCACAATATCTGCAGCCATGCCTTCACGCAGCAAACCACGGTCGTGTAAGCCCCACATGGTTGCCGTGTTGTAGGTGATCTGTCGCACGGCTTCTTCAAGCGATAGCGCCTGCTTTTCGCGCACCCAGTAACTCAACAGATGGGTCTGTAAAGAACTGTCCATGATCTGCGCAACGTGTGCGCCGGAATCCGAGAAAGTCACCACCGAACGAGGGTGCTTTATCATTTCTAATACATGGTCCTGGTTTTCGTTGGCTATCGGCTGACGGAAAAACATCTTCAGATCTTTTTCCAGAGCCATGTCGATCATCAACTCAACCGGATTAACGCCTTTTTGTTTCGCCAGCTCCGCCATAGATGGCTGGTCATAGACCATGTCTGCCATCGGATACACAAAGTCCCAGTTCGGTGGACGTGGCTCTGCACCGACAATCCGCGGTCCTTTGTATTCCTGGTTGGCAATCTCGACCAGCTTGGCCTTCAAGCTGGGATCCTGCAGCTTCACTTTCTGCTCCGCCAATGGCAGGTTACGAACATCGGACCAGACAGCCCATTTATCAAATGGCGTATGGCTTTCAAAGGAAAGCAGCGTATTCAATGCCCGACTGTGTACCTGCGCGTACATGCGCCCGCCCGCAGCCGCAGTCTCGTCCAACAAGTCAAAATAGGGGCGCCAGAAATCCGGCGCTGCGCGCACGCTGAACATTCCCCAGGTCTGGGTCACGCCAGATTCAACAGCAAGATCACGCAAACGTTCATGATATTCACGAATACGCTGGGGATCGCGCCCGGGAGTTTCACCGGCAATTTCAAAAATACCCTTGCCGGTCTCGCCAACGGCGTTGACGATGGCACGCACTTCGTCCCAATTCGCTACTCGGCTCGCCACCGGTTTATCGTCTGCGGTAATGTGGTTGAGGGTTCGCGAGGTGGAGAAGCCGATGGCGCCAGCGCCCATAGCCTCTTTGACCAGAGCTTGCATGGCTTTTACATCGTCTTCAGTGGCTTCTTCGGTAAATGCGCGTTCACCCATGGTATAGGTGCGCAATGCCGAGTGGCCGATGTATCCGGCATAGTTGATGCCTTTGGGGGTTTCATCAACCGCGTCCAGAAATTCCGGGAAACTTTCCCACTTCCAGTCAATGCCTGCGAGCATTGCCTCACGGGATATATCCTCAGCCCGCTCAAGGTTGCGGAACACAAAGTCAGCATCTTCTTGCTTGCAGGGTGCGAGCGTAAAACCACAGTTACCCATCACCACGCTAGTGACACCGTGATAGCAGGAACAGGAGCCGATTGGGTCCCAGAACACTTGCGCGTCCATGTGCGTGTGGCCATCGACAAAGCCCGGAGTCACGACATGGCCTTCTGCATCGACCGTCTGCCTGGCCTTCTCGTTCACTCGGCCCATTGCGGCAATTTTGCCGTCCTGAATCGCCACATCGGCACGGTATTTCGCGCCACCCGAGCCATCGACAACCATGCCGTTCTTAATAATCAGGTCATACATTGCGTTCCCCTATATCTGCCCTCATCTTGTGCATAGTTTAGCACCGAACAAAAACGTTGTTTTGCGAATCTTTTTGCACCTGGCCAGACTCGAACACCTGGCCATTCATGACGATATAAACCCCAACCGCAAGCGTTTGTACCGCCGCGAAAGCCATTCCGACATTGAAAGTCGCATCGCTTTTGGCAAAGCGTGCTGGCGACAAAGCACCGGTGAGCACGATGGTTTTGCCTTCTATGGCGGTGAGCCATGCCCCGGTTGTTGTCATGGTATCCGTGCCATGGGTTACAATGACACAACGTTCAGCACAAGCGGCGACTGCGGTTGCGATGCGCGCGCGATCCTCGTCATCGATCTCTAAACTATCTTTGCGCAACACTTCAACGACACGGTAAGGCGCATCAACATGAGCCGCCTTGAGCAAGTCATCGACTACCGAAGCGCCAACAGAAAATTCGCTTGTGGCATCAAAGTAGACTTTGTCGATGGTGCCGCCCGTGGTCAACACAGCTACCGCCAGAGTCTCGACACTCATCCCCAACCCCACTGCATCCGCGCAAATAACAACCTAGAGTCATGGTAGCATGCAGTTCTATGTCAGCCGCACCAACCCTCGCCTATACCGTCCATGCCGGTGAAGGTCCTTATCTAGCGCTACTGCACGGCTTCTTGTCATCGTCTGCACAGTGGATGCACAACATCGATGCGCTAGCTGGTGTGTGCCGGCCTGTGACGATCGATCTGTGGGGGCATGGCCAATCTCCCGCGCCGTCTGATCAAGCGTACTATCACCCTGGCGCCTACATTGAAGCATTAGAGGATATCCGCAGAAGACTAGGGGCGCAGCAGTGGTTTGTCTGCGGTTATTCAATCAGCGCGGGCATCACCATACGCTACGCCCATACCCACCCCGAAAGAATACCGGCCCACTTGTTTACCAATTCTGCGTCTGGTCTGGCCCACGCCGAGCAGGTCGCAAAATGGCGCGAGGATGCCGAATCTGGCGCAGCCAAAATCGAAGCC
>Ga0114950_10001478_pt1 | contig 17740 bp, 13 predicted proteins | sample N075metaG_FD_83503 | JGI IMG/M metagenome (GOLD analysis project Ga0114950, IMG submission 83503) | Deep subsurface microbial communities from Kermadec Trench to uncover new lineages of life (NeLLi) - N075 metaG | ecosystem: Environmental > Aquatic > Marine > Ocean trench > Sediment | place... | reverse complement strand
GTCGGTCCCGTCGCTGGACCACCCGCGGGCGTGACCGTGCCGCCCGCCTTTCGCGACCTCGCCCGCGTACCGCTGTACGGCGCCCCGCCCGCGCTCCTCGCCGCAGTCGACACATTCCTCCGCGGCGACGCGAGTTCACGCCGCGGTGCGCGCGAGCGCCTGCTCGCTGACCCGCGCGCCGCCTTCCCAGCGATCCTCGATCGGCTCGTGCGCCTGGACCTCTCGACGCGCCCGGGTGAAGCGCTGGCGCGGCGCCTGGAGGAGCACGTGCTCGCGGTCATCTGTGGCGGCGGCCGCCTGTGGGTGCGCGGCACCGACGACGTCGCAGTGGCGAGCAACACGCTCTCGATCCTGCGCTGGTACAGCTTGTGGGAGCTCATGGCCGACCGGCCCGAGCTCTGGGCGATGAACTTCGATCCGGCGTGGCGCTGGATCGAGATCGAGCCGCGGTTCACCGTGCTCGCGCAGCCCCCGCCGCCGCCCGGCCTCGTGGATCGCCTGCCCGCGCGGGCCGTCGGCGACTCTCCGGCCCTCGGCCTCGCCATCGACTGGATCGCGGCCCAGCAGTCCGATTCGGGGGCGTGGAGGCCGGCGGCGCACGGCGGCGACGCGCGCCTCGAGGCGGGCGTGACAGCGATCTGCCTGCTCGCGATCCAACGCGAAGGGAGCACCGCCGTGACGGGTCGGCACCGCGAGTCGGTCGAGCGCGGCCTGCACTGGCTCGTGCTGCACCAGGTACCCATGACGGGCGCAATCTCGCGCTCGCCCGTCGACACGGAATTCCAGAACGCGCTCGCCGCGGAAGCACTCGTGGAGGGCGCCGCCACCTCCGGCATCCCCGTCGTGCGCCAGAGCGCATACCGGACGATCGCGTACCTGACCGCCGTGCAACACGGCGACGGGTCCTGGGGCACGACCGTCGACGACGACCGCGGGCACCCGGTCGTGACGGCCGCCGTACTACGCGCACTGCATGCGGCGCGCGCTGCCGGCATCGCGGTCGACGAGCAACACCTCGTGCGCGGACTCGCCTGGCTCCACGGGCGTACGGACCTTGCGAGCGGGGAGGGCGAGGGGCGAATGTCCGGCGCGTTGACCTCACACTCGTCGGCGGCCGCGACCGCGGCGACGCTCCTCGTTCGCATGCTCGCCGGTCAGGCGCCGGAGCTACCGATCGTGCGCATCCAAGCCCGATGGCTGAAGTCGCACCCTCCGGTGATATTCCCCGACATGGACGAGAACGATCCTCTGTACGTCTACCTCGGAACGAGCGCTCTGCGATACGTGGGGGGCGGGGAGTGGGCCGCGTGGAGCGACGCGGCGCACGACCTGTTGGCGACCGTCCGGATGAGCAACGGCGCCCAGGCTGCGACGTGGGATCCCCTCGGCTTGCAGCCCGGGGCACCCGGTGGCCGCCTGTGGTCGACGGCGCTTGCCGCGCTCACTCTCGAAGAGTTGCTGCGCCCGAAGTAGGCTTGCGGCGCGGGTGCGCGCCGAGATAGAACCGGAACGTCCGGCCGCGCGGGGCGGCTTCGTCGTGGTACTTCCGGACGAGTGCCGCGACCGTCTCGGTGAGCTCCTCCGCGAACGCGTGGCGCTGCGCGGCGGTTGCGAATCGGACCTCGGTCTCGAGCGCGAACGTCGGCAGCTTCTTGCCCGCCGCGGCCGCGCCCGCCTGCAGCACGCCGAGGTCGCGCACGGCCTGCGAGGCGAGCGCGATCTGGTAGCCCGCCGAGAAGCGGTCCTGGATCTCGCCCGGCGTGGCGCCGAGCCGGCCGAGCGCCGCGGTCGAGATCACGTACGCGCGACCCGTCCGGCGATAGATACGCTCTACGCAGCTGCCCCTGCGCCGCTCCTCCACGAGCTCGACGAGCCGCTGGCCCTCGAGCTCGCGCAGGTGGTAGTTGACCCGTTGGCGCGGCAGGCCGAGGCGCCGCGCGAGGCCCGCGGCCGAGCTGGGCTCGGCAAGGTTCTCGAGCAGGCGGAGTCGCGCGGGGTGCAGCAGGGCCTGCGCGCGCTCCGGCTCCTCGATGACTTCCACCGTCGCCGCCGTGCCGGGACGGGACACCTAGACCCCCGCGCTCATCGATCCGCTCGCGGAGAACAGCCGCTCGAGCATCGTGCTCCAGCGCGCCTCGAGCTCGTCGAGGCCCGGCCCCGCCGGACCGTACGCGGCAAGCCACAGCCAGACCTGATGCTCGCCGCCGCACTTCTCGACTGCGATGCGGAGGAACCCGTCACCGTGGCTCGTCGCCACCCCGCTGAACGCCCGCGACTCGCAGCAGAGGGCGAGTCCCTCGAACACGTCGCCGGCGGGCGTCGTGAACCGGAACGGATCGCCCTCGGTGAGAGCGTCGAGCGCGCTCCCCGCGGCCAGTCCCTCCTCGCCGGTGAGCCGCTCCCATGCCTCCGCCGGCGCGAGATCGATCGTGGTCGTACACCACGCGAGGCGACGGTCCAAGCCCGCGTGTCGTTCGAGGTAGAGGCGCAGGCTGCGAAGCTCGACCGGCCAGCCGCGGCTGATCCCGTCGTACTCCTCGTCGAAGGTCGCCTCGGGGCCAAAGCCGGAGTGCACGAGCCGCAACGTCGTCCGCCCCCCCTCGCCCTCGAGGAAGAAGTCGAGGAAGAGCGGTAGCTTGCCGCCCTCGCCGTCGACGATGGAGGAGTCGTAGCGTGTGCGAAGTCGGGACCCTGGCTCCCAGATCTCGATCACCTGCGGCCACGCGTGCAGGTCCCCCCAGCGCCAGAGGATCTCGCCGCCCACGCGGGGAACGACCTTGGCATCCGGCGCAAACCAGCGGCGGAGCTCCGTGTCGCTGGAGATCGCGCTCCACACGGCGCCGCGCGGGGCGGCGATCTCGAGCTGCATCTCGAACTGGCGGGACGTGGGTTTCGACGGGCTCATGGGAATGCTCCTGGTGGCGGGTATCCGGGCCTACCGAAAGAAAATACTGTCCGTGGGGCAGCCGTCAAGCCTTCCGACAAGAAAATTTGTCGGTGGGCTCCAGCGGCCACCGGAACACGCCGGGAGCTTATCCTGGCGAGTCTGAGCGCCCGATCAGACCGACGAGCCAGATGAGCCCGCCCAAAGCAGACGACCTCGTTGCCAGGGACCGCACGCACCTCACCTTCCTGCACGAGGCTGGGGCAGCCGCCGTCCGCCACAACTCGGAGGCGGACCTCCTGCCCCACCTGCTCGGGACGCGCGACCTCCTGCGTGAGTGGGGAGCGCGGCCGGCGCTCCAGGATGCGGGACTCTTCCACTCGGTCTACGGCACGGAGTTCTTCGTAACCGCTACTTTGCCGGCGGCGCGCCAGGCTGAGGTCCGCGCCGTCATCGGCGCCGAGGCCGAAGCGCTCGTCCGGCTCTGGTGCTTCGGTCGGCGGTACAGCCTCACCGCGAGCCTCGCCGGCGAGACGGAGCCGCGCATGCAGGATCGCCGCGACGAAGAGTGGGCGTCGCTCACGGAAGGTCAGCTCGAGGACCTCTTGAATCTCTGGATCGCCGACACGCTGGAGCAGTTGCACCGCGTGCTCGAGCGCGAGGTCCCGATCGCGCTCGAGCTCATGCGCTACCGCGACCGGGCACTGCCCCGTGCGCGGGTCGCCCTCGAAGCCGCAGTGCGCGGATTGCAGTCACAACGGGAACCGTAGTCGGCGAGCGGCGCCGGCCGCGGAGCCCAGGTCCATCACGGTCCGCACGGTCGGTGGCGGGCGCGTGACCAGTGACAGAACATGTGAGCCGTTCGAGGCCGCGTTCCGAGGTGTCGGTCGTCATCGCTCCAGCCCCTGGATCGGCCAGCGCTCCGAAGGGAACCCGCACGGCCCCCCCCATCCACCATCCCTCGAGCAACGAGCCGCGACCCCATGGACCGTACTGGTGACGGTCTGCGGCACCGCCCTTGCGGCCAACAGCCGCGAGCCAGTACTCATCGAGCAACCGGGTCATGCCTGCTCCTCTGCCGCGCCTGTCGCGAGGGCGGGCCTTGACTAGATCGTTGACTAGAGGCCGATCCACGACGGGGTCTAGTAAAGCCCCCAAGTCCCTGCCTCCTAGCGACTTGCGGCAACGAACCCGCAGTAGGGATGCCCGTCCGGACCCGGCTCCTTGGCTTGGTCATGGCGAGTCCTCGTCCGAGTCCGTCTCGGCGGGCAGCCACTGGGGCTGGGCCCGGGTACCGCGGTTGTCGATGCTGCCGGATCGTCGGAGCTCCTGCAGGAGGTTGTTGAGCTCTCGCCGCTTCTGCTGCTCGGCAAGGCGAGCCGGGAGCTTCGGCATCGGAGCTGGGAAGCTCCGTCACTGACAGCGCGAACGGCGAGCCTCGGGGTGCCGCCGCCCGGAGCTCCTGATGGCACATCCGAGCCCTCCAGTCCAGCGCCCCTCGGAGGCAGTTCACTCCGAGATCCAAGAGAGCCGGGGCACCTCTCGTAGCCTGGAGCGTAGCTGGCCGGTCCCGAGTCATCCAGGCCCGGGTTCTGCCGGTGATCGGATTGTCGCGGGGGTGATCGGGGAGAGCAGGAAGCCGCTCCGGCGACGGCGCCGCGCTACCGATGGGTCTCCACCCACGCCTCATGCAGCGCTCTGAGCTCCGCGACGAGCTCCGGGTGTTCCGCGGCGCGATTCGTCCGCTCGTCTTCCTCGAGGGCGACGTTGGCGAGGAACCATTCGTCCGCCTCAGGGAGCGGCGTGGCGTTCCTCGGATCACCGTTGTCCAGGGGCCGGAACAGGAGCTTCCAGTCGCCGCGCCGCACCGCCCACCGCTTGCCCAGCTGCCAGTGCAGGACGTCGTGGGGCGAGCCTGCGCCCGCGTCCCGAAGCAGTGGAACGAGACTCTCGCCATCGATGGCGTGCTCGGGAGCGGGCAAATCGCAGAGCTCGGCCAGCGTCGGCAGCCAGTCCGCGGACACCGCGACCGCGTCGCGCACTCCGGGCTGGAGGTGGCCGGGCCAGCTCACGATCGCGGGCACGCGGATGCCGCCCTCGAACAGCGAGCTCTTCGCCCCGCGGAGCGAGCCGGCGCTGCCGCCGCCGTAGTGAGCGCGCTGCTCCGTCGAGTGCCCGTGGTCGGACTGGAAGACGACGATCGTGTCCTCGGCGAGGCCCAGCTCGTCCACTTGGTCGAGGAGCGCGCCGATGCGCGCGTCCGCGGACGTGAGGAACGCTCCGTAGAGGTTGCGCGGGTACGGGACGCCACGCGCGTCGTAGTCCGCGAGCCACTTCTCCTCGCCCTGGTAGGGGTAGTGCGGAGCATTCATCGCAAAGTAGATGAAGAACGGCCGCTCGCGGTTCGCCTTCATGAATTGAATCGCTTCGCGGAGCATGAGGTCCGGGAAGTACTGCCCGGGGCGGAACACCTCCTCGCCGTTCTTGTACAGGTCGTGACGGTTCGGTCCGTTCCAGTAGAAGAAGTGCGACCAGTTGTCGATGCAGCCGACCATGTGCCCGAACGAGTAGTCGAAGCCCTGGGCGTTCGGCGAGCGCTCCGGCGTGTAGCCGAGGTGCCACTTCCCGATGTGCGCCGTGCGGTAGCCGGCGCTCCGGAACATCTCGGCGAGCGTGATCTCTTCCGGCGGCAAGCCGCTCGTCTGGCCCGCCGTCGCGCCCACGTTGCCGGGCACGCCCGCGGCCTGGGGCGTCTTGCCCGTGAGCAGGGAGGCGCGCGACGGCGAGCACACGGGCCCGCCCGCGTAGAAGTGCGTGAACCGGATCCCGCCCGCGGCGAGCCGGTCCATGTGCGGCGTGACGAGGTCTCGCGCGCCGTACGCGCCCATGTCGACGGAGCCTTGATCGTCCGTGAGGATCACGATCACGTTCGGCCTCTCGCGCGGCTCCGGGCGGAGACGATCGAGCACGCGCTCGAATCGCTCGACCGCCGCCGCGTCGGCCTCGGCCAGACTCGCGCGCGCGACGGGCGTCAGCTCCTCGGGGTCCTCGGCGAGGTGGTACAGCGCCCCGTTGCCGTACAGCTTCCAGGTGTCGTCGTGGACGTACCGGGCGTTCGCGAAGTTGCCCCAGCGCGGCTCGTAGTGGCAGAAGACCCAGTCGCGTCGCGGGCCCGGCTCGCCGAGCATCGCGGGCAGCAAGCTCACGCCGTCGACGGGCTCGCCCGCCGGGAGCGCCGCCCCCGCGACCGCGAGGAGCGTCGGCAGAAAATCGGTGAAGTCGACGAGCTCATCGCGCACGACGCCGGCCGGCACCGTCCCCGGCCAGCTCGCGATCAGCGGCACGTGCGTCCCGGCGGCCGTCGTGTAGCCTTTGCGCCCGCGGATACTGCGCGCCCCCATCGCCGACTCGATCGCGCGGTCGGTCCCGTTGTCTCCGACGAAGAGCAGCAGCGTGTCGTCGCGCAGACCGAGGTCCCCGAGCTTCCTGACGATCCGCCCGACGATCGCATCCATGGCGGCGATATTGGCCGCGAAGAGCGCCGGATCCGAGCCGCCCCGCCGTGGATCGAAGCCCTCGTAGCCCGGGTCCCTGGGGGTCGGCTGGAACGGCGCGTGGACGAGCGCCATCGGGTAATAGAGGAAGAACGGCCGCTCGCGGTTGCGCTCCATGAAGTCCTCGGCCATGGCGCAGAAGCGATCGGGCCCGTAGTCGCCCCGGTACTCCCGCGCCTCCTGCGCGTTCACCGCGAGCCACGGGTGCTTGTACCGACTCCCGGTGTTCTCCCGGATCTGCCAGAGGCAGTATTCGTCGAAGCCGGCTTCCTCCGGGCGCGTGCCGGTCCGGCCCGAGAGCTCCCGGCGGCGCGTATTGCCGCACAGCTGCCACTTGCCCACGACGCAGGTCGCGTACCCGACCGCTTTCAAGTGGTCGGCGATCGTCGTCTCGCCGGGATCGAGGAAGCCGAACGCGGTGTAGTTGCGGAAGCTGTACTTGCCCGTGAGGAGCTGCACGCGCGAGGGCGTGCACAGGGGCGTCGAGTACGCACGGGTGAACCGCGCTCCCGCGTCCGCCAGCGCGTCGAGGTGCGGCGTGGAGTACGACGTCCCCCCGTTGCAGCCGAGCGTCTCGTAGCCGAGGTCGTCGGCCATGATCAAGACGATGTTCGGCGGGCGCTCCTCCTCGCTCGCGTCGGCGGAGACGCCGGGCAGAAGCAGGGCGATGAGGCCGAGCGGGAACGCGCGCATCACACTCGAGCTGCAGGCCACGCTACGGGAAGGCGACGCGGAACGTCGCTCCTTCGACCACCTGGACAGTCTGCTTCTCGCCCGAGGGGAGGCCCACGGAGACCGCGCCGGCGGGAGCGGGGCACGCGAAAGCGCCGTGCGCGTCGGGCCGCACGCTGAAGGCGATCATCAAGTCCTTCGGGCCCGAGTAGACGAACTGGATGCCCTCGCCCTCCGCGAGCATCCCCGGTAGGACCGTGCCCTCGATCCGCCCGCACGGAACACTCAATTCCCAGGGATTCGAGCCGAAGTCGAGCTCGATCTCCTGGAGCACGAAGAAGAACCCGCCGTCGAACATCCCGGTGAACTGCAGTCGATGGCGTCCGGGGTCGGACAGCTCGAACCGGAACTCGCCCTGGGAGTTCGTGTGCTCTTGCCCCAGAACCGCCTGTGCCGGTTCGAGGCGCGCGAGTGAGACCGTCCAACCCACCTGGGGCTCACCGCAGAGCGCGAGACGCCCTTCCACGACCACCCGCGCCGACAGGCTGAGGTCGAGGTCGAAGTGTGTCGTGCGGCCCGCCCATACTTCGCAGCTCCACGGGATCTCCTGCGGCTCGTCCGAAGTGCTCCTGCTCGAGGTCGTGTAGTCCTCCTCGATCTGCTCCCTGCGCCGCTGCACGAGCCACTTCCCCGGCATCAGACCGTCGAACCGGAACTTGCCCTCGGCGTCCGTCGAGCCCGTGAGCCCGAAGCCGTCGCCGCGCGAGACGCCGACGATGAGCCCCGCCGGGCTCTCGTCGGGCGGTGGGATCACGCGCCCTTCGATCGCCCCCCCCACGCCGAGTACGAGCTCGAGGCCTTGCGAACCGGTGGCGGGCGACAGCTCCATCGGGCCGATCTCGTCCGCCGCATACCCGTCCTTCCGCGCGCGCAGGAAGAAGCGACCTCGCTCGCGTAGGGTGAGCGAGAACCGCCCGTCGTCGTCCGTGAAGCCCGTGATGTCGTCGCCCCTCTGCGACCGGCACGGGAAGCCGTTGACCGTGAGCGTACCGTCGCCGCCGATGCTCTCGTGGAGACTGACGCGGGCTCCGGGGCAAGGCGCGCCCGCCCGATCGACGACGCGACCCCGTACGCCCGGGAGGGGGGCGAGCGCGACGTCGAGGATCACCGGCACGAGCTCGGGATCGTACGGCCCGATCTGCTCCCGCTGGTGTCCCGCGGCTTCCACCGCGAGCTCGAACGTCTCCGGCGGGAGCTGGATCACGAGCACGCCGCTCGCCACCTCGGCCTCGGTCGCCGCCCGCTCCTGGCCAGACAACGTGTGGTCGCCTTCGAACGTCTGCACCGAGACCGAGAACTCGGGCAGGAGCTTGCCGGCGAGATCGCGGACGCGCACCGCGAGGTTCCGCGGCTCACCGAGCTGGAGCACGACGTTGCGCTCACCCGGCTGGACGTCACGCACGACGGCCGGCCGGTAACGGTCCTCGGGGTCGCGCGCGGAGAAGTCGAACGGCGCGGCGATCTCGAGCACGCGGCGGTAGCGTCCGCGCTCGTCGGCGGTGGCGCCGCCGGAACCGCTGTGCCCTGCGGTCTGATACCTGTACGAGATCGGCGCGCGGGGTACCGGTCGTCCCTGCGGGTCGAGGACGACGAGCTCGATCACGTCGTCCCCGATGGGCACGAGCCGCAACGTCAAGTCGCCGGTCTCCGCGCCCGCGCGCACGAGCACGACGTCCGTGTAGGCCCAGAACAGACCCTCGGCGCCGGCCCAGACGCGCACTTCACCACCCGCCAGGCCGGCGACGCTGAAGCGTCCATCGACTTCGCTCGTGGCGCTCGCGAGGACGTCCGGCGGTCGGACGGCGCGGGGCTCGGAACCGAGCGGATTAAGGGGCGTCACGAGCACCTCCGCGCCCGGGAAGCCCGCGCCGCCCTCGTCGACGACTCGCCCCGCAACACTTCCGGCGGGGCCCAGGACGATGTCGCCGAGGTCCAGCTCCTCGCCCTCGACGGTGAGACTCAGTACGTGGCGCGCCGAGCCGGCCATGCGCGCGACGAGCTTCAGTGGCTTCCCGCGCCGAGCGTGCGCGAGTCTCACCTCGAATCGGAACCGCCCGAGCGCGTCGCTCGTCAGCTCCCGCTCAGGAAGCTCGAGCTCGACGTGGACCCCTGCCAGCGGCATTCCCGCCGTGTCCACGAAGCGCCCGAAGACGGCGCAGGGGAAAGTATCTTCGGACTGCTCCGCCCGCGCGACCGCCGCCCGCGCAGGCGCATGCTCCGCTGCCCCCGCCGCCACGCCCGGGTCGACGAGCTGCACCTCGGGCGCTTCCGCCGCAACTTCCGACGCGCGCGCGAGCAGCACTCCCTCGGCCGAGTGCATGGGGCTGTCCCGCTCGCCCGACCGGACGATGAGAATGGCGACGCCGCCGATGATGGCGACGGTCGCGGCCAACGCTCGAAGGGTATTGCTCTGCATGGTCGGAGCCTGGCGAGGGGCGGCTCGGCGAAGCCAGTGTAGCCCGCGCGGAGTGCCCGCCACCGATCCCGTCCACCTCACGGAGGTTCAGCTTGTGTGACAAGCAGCGCGCCGCAGCCGCGTCAGCCGCCGACGCAGAAGAGCGTCGTGTTCGTGCGGATGAACAGCCGCCCGTGGGCCACTGCGATCGAGGCGCGAATCTGGTCGTCGTCCTCCTCACCCATGGCGACTTCATGGAGGATCGTGCCGTCCTTCGGATCGACGACGACGACGTCGCCGTGGTGGTTCAGGCACCAGATCTTTCCGTCCGCACCCGTCGGCGAGGCGCGCCAACGGTGCTTGCCGGGCATCTCGATCGTCCACTCGACCGCGCCGGTTGTGGGGTCGACGCGCGACAGCGACTCGCGCACATCGCTCAGCACGAAGAACTTGCCTTCGAAGAAGAGCGGCGTCGGCACGTCGCTGGAGACGGGGTTGGGGCGGCCGGCGCTCTTCCACGCGAGGCCGTCCTCACCGAGGGTGCCGCTTCCGTCGAGTCGGACGGCGTAGACGGGGGCCCGTTTCGGCGCGCAGACGAGGACGCGCCCGGCACCGACCACCGCCGAAGGCACGAGGCGCCACCACATCTCCCGGTGGCCTGCGTTCCACGTCCCCCACCGCCAGAGCTCCGTGCCGGTGGCCGGGTCGTGCCCCGTGATGACGTCGCCGCCGACGACCAGGAGTGCCTTGCGGCCCTCCGGCCCGACGTACGGAATCGCCGTCGCATAGGACTCGAGCGACTCCTTCTTGGCGTCCGAGGCCCGCGGGTGCTCGTAGAGCGTCGCGCCGGTCGCGGGGTCCAGCGCGAGCAGGAAGGATCGCGGGTGGTCCGGACCGCGGCCGTGCACGGGCTCGTCACGCTGCAGGATCGGGAGGAACACGCGCCCCTCCCAGATCGTGGGCGTGGCCGAGAACGTCCACTGGAACGCGAAGTCGTCGAAGTCCCGCTGGAGGTTGCGGGCCCAGAGTCGTTCGCCGCCGAGCGTGAACGCCACGAGGTCGCCGTTGCCGTAGAAGAAGAGCACGCGCTCGCCGTCCGTCACCGGCGACGGCGAGGCGTAGTTGCTGCGGTCGTGGACGCCGGTCTTCGAGCCCTCCCCGCCGGGCCGATAGCCGCTGCCCGCGTCGAGCGCCCACAGCTCCTCGCCCGTGCGGCGATCGAACGCCAGCGCGAGAAGCCGCCCGCTCTGCTCATCGATCGCCGAGACGAACACGTGCTCGCCATGAATGATGGGGGTGCCCGCCCCGGGCCCGGGCAGGGCCGCGGCCCAGGCCACGCGCTTCGTCTGGTCGAAGTCGATCGGCAGGCCCGTGGCGCTCGCGGATCCGTCGTAGTGAGGGCCGCGCCAGTTCGGCCAATCCTGAGCTGTGGCGGTTCCGAGCGTGAGGACGCCGGCGAGGAGAACGTTGAGGGGGCGGAGCATGGGGGTCCTCGTGTGAGACTGCGGGACCCGTGATCCTACCGAACTGGCCGGCGGCGCAGACGGGCCCGGCCGAAGGCGCACTCCGGTCCGGGCCCAGCCTGTGCTACTTGCGCGCGAGGGCCTCGACCATGGCCCGGAGCTCGGCCAGCTCCGCCCGGAGCGCTGCGAGCTCCGAATCTCTCGCCTGCACCAGGGCGTGCAAGCCCTGGATCGCGACGAGCGAGATCCCGTCCAGGTCCCCGGTGTTGATGGTCACGTCGTCCTGGCCGAGCCCGTAGGCGGCGCGGAAGTCCTGGGCGGTCGGCCCCACGTGCCGCACCGACTCGCCCTGGGCGATGTAGCTCCACTCCTGGATTCTCATGTCGGCGAGCTTGCGCAGGACCTCCTCGGGGTCGAGGTCCTCGAAACGCTCCTTCTTGTCGCGGTCCGAGATCATGTTCCAGGAGCCGCCGCCCGCGGCGAGGAAGACCCCCGCCGTGCCGGCCGGGTTCGTGAGGAATGCCGCGCCCCCGGTCGAACGAACGAGGAACTGATTCACGGTCGTCGAGTTGAGCGCCAGACCGTTCCCATCGGCGAAGACGAAGGAGCCGGAGTGCAGCGCGTGGGCCATCCAACCGGCCGCGAAGCTGTGATCGCCCGTTGCCGTGTTGGACTCCCCGCCGGGGATGGTCGCGTGGTCGCCGCTCGCCTCGTTGAGCTCGCCACCGCCGACCGTCGCCGACAGCGCGCTCGCGACGTTCCCGTTGCCGCCGCCAACCGTCGCGTAGGCCTGGCCGGCGACAGACCCGTCGGAGAATCCCGCGCTGTTGCTGGCTCCGCCGCCGACCGTCCCGAAGAAGTCGAACACGCGGTTCGCGCTGCCAGCCTGGCCGCCACCGGAGATGGACGCGCCGCCGACCCCCGGGTCGGAGTCGTTGCCCGAGTGGCCCAGCAAGATGTTGGGCGAGATCGGCTGGGGCTTGATGCGCAGCGCGCGATTGTCGTTGACACGAATGTCGAACGCAATGCTGTCGGTCGTCCCGATGAAGTTGGTGCCCCCGGTCGTGCCGGCATCGCCCGTCAGCGACCAGCTGTCACCCGCGATCACCGCGGTCGTCTGGATCGAGAGGTCGGGGAAGACGAACCCGGTATCCGTGAAGATCGCACCGATCACCGACAGGGGCGCGATGGGCGCCGTCGTGCCGATGCCGACGCGGCCTGCAGGGCCGACGAAGAGCTGCGTGCTGACGGGGAAGAGCTTGCCGAGCGTCGGTGCGCTCGAAGCCTCGATGCCTGTCCCCGGGTTCGCGGCGTCGTCGATCGTGTCCGCGTTCGACGGTCCGGGAAGGCCTTGGGGTCCGGTCACCCCGGCCGCGCCGGTCGCGCCGTTCGCGCCGGTCGCACCGTTCGCGCCGGTCGCGCCGGTCACCCCGGTCGCGCCGGTCGCACCGGTCGCACCGGTCGGGCCCGGGGGACCGCCCGAGGGACCCGTCGGGCCGGTGGGACCGGCGGGGCCGATGAGGGTAGCCGTGGCCTGTACCGATCCATCGGGGAACTCGAAGCCACCGGTCCTCGAACGCACGAGGCCGTCGACGTCCAACCGGCGCGTGGGAGCCGTCGTGTTGATCCCCACGAAACCCGTGCCCGCTCGAATGAAGAGGTCGTTCCCGAGCGGGTACAGCATGCCGTTCGTCGCGATCGACGACGCCATGAGGCACACGCCGAGGACGCCCTGGTCCTCGATCGCGCTCGCGCATATGACCAGGGACGGGGCGGGCAGCGCTCCCGGAGCGGGCAGAGCGGACGTCGAGCCCTGGGCCGCCGGGCTCCCGGTCGGACCGCCGAGCGGGCGCGACCGGTCGACGGCACGGGGCCCCGCGAGCGTCGTGTGATCGAACGGGAGGGTGCCGAAGACGTCGAGCAGCGCCTCCTCGAACTGGCCGTTCCCGAGGTTGTGGTAGATGACGTCGCCACGCAGGAGGGTCAAGTGCAAGTCCGAAGCGCCGTCGGCATCGTAGTCGATCCACTCCGCGGCGATCGGGCGCGCGTTCGGATCGACACCGGCACGCAGGGTCACGTCTCTGAAGGAGTGCCCGTCGACCTGGCGCAGGAGCCTGCTGGCGCCAGCGTGCGCAGCGAGGAAGAGGTCGAGCCGACCGTCGCCGTCGTAGTCGTTCCAGAGCGCGGAGTGCGCGACGTTCATGCCGTCCAGACCCGCCGCGCGGCTGACGTCCTCGAAGTTGCCGTCGCCGGCATTGTGAAGCAGGTAGGCGATTCCGCCGGGCGCGATCACGAAGGCGTCCAGGAGCCCGTCCGCGTCGTAGTCGGCCCAGAAGAAGCTCGCCGATCTCGACGCGCGCGCAGGCACCGGCGCGGTCGCCCCCGCGTCGGAAGGCACGGGGACGTCAGCGGAGAGAGGGGCCAGGGCGAGCAGGGGGAGGAAGAGTACAGAGTTGATGGGGGAAGCTGCGGATTGCATGGCGAGCGTGGAGGGAGGGGTTTCCTGGGGGAGAGCACAGAGCCGAGAGCGGGCATCCGCCCACGGTTCTTATAAGGGGCACCCGAGATTCTCGCTACGAGTGTGCGAATCGGACGGGAGGGGACGAGCAGAGCCTCCGTCGTCGCGGCTCGGCGCCGCACAACGAGGCCCTCGCGGGCAGGGTTGCCACGCACCGTGGGCGGGACTGTCCAGACGGCCCTACGGGCGGTGGGTTCGCACCCTGCGCGAGATGCCGGCGGCGCCATCGTCGCGCCGCCGGCCCGCCTGCACCGCGGGCGCGGGCGCTAGCGTTCCCCTCGCAGGTCGAAACAGAGCAGCCGCGGCGCGCTCCTCGCGCCGAAGCGCTCGCGCGTGTTCTGACAGACGTAGAGCAGTCCGCGCGAGATCACCGGCGGCGACCAGGACTTGTTCGCGTGGAAGAGCGTCGCCCGCGCGAGCACTGTCGCACCCGCGGGTGAGGCCGCGATCCACAGGAGGTGGCCGTTGTCGCCGAGGCACAGGAACCGCCCGTCCGCGTGCAGGAGCGAGCCCTCGCCGACGCTGAACGAGAGGACCTGTTCCTCGCCCCGCAGCAGGACGGTCTCCTCCCAGTCGAGATCCGTCCGCGAGCGCTCCACGCCCGTCGCGGCATCGACGCAGAGGAGCGCACCCATGCGGTCGGAGACGCCGTCGATGCCGTACAGGTGGCCGCCGATATGGATGAGGTTGCTGAACTGCAGGCCGAACCGCCGCGTGGTCCACGTCTCCTCGAGCTCGCCGTCGGGAGCGAGGCGCAACCCCGCGCTGCCGGTGTTGTAGGACGCCGTCAGGAACACAAGGTCGCCGGTCACGACCGGGCTCGATGCGCTGACGGAGGTGTAGGTTCGGCTCCGGTAGGAATAGGTGGACTCGAGGGCTCCCGTGGCCGCATCGATCACCAGGAGACCGCCCGTCGGCGGCCGCGAATCCCCGCCGGCGATCACGAAGACGTGTTCGCGCCCGTGGACCTCGGCCGCGACCGGTGAGGCGCAGCTCGCCCCCCACTCCGTGCCCGCGCCCCACACGAGCCGCCCCGTGCGCTTGTCGAAGGCCGCCACAGTGGGACCGCCCGGCGCGCCCAGGCTCTGGATCAGAAGGTCCGCGACCACGAGCGGGCTGCTGACGACACCGAAGAACTCGTCCGGGATGGAGAACTCCGCGGCCAGGTCGCGCCGCCAGATGATGCGGCCCGTCGCCAGGTCGAGGCAGTGCAGGACACCTCCCACGCCGTGGACGTACACGCGCCCCTCCGAGATCACCGGCGTCGAACGCGGACCGCCGTCCGAGAAGAAGCGACCGCCATAATCGCATGGGTACCGGAGTTGCCAGAAGCGCCGTCCCGTCTCCGCGTCCAGGCAGTCGATCACGGTCTCGTTCTCGACGCGATGCGTGTAGACGAGCCGAGACCCCTCCACGACCGGGCACGCGTAGCCCGCGCCGCGCTGCATCTCCCACACGAGCGTCGGTCCGCCGTCCGGCCAGTCGACGAGCAACGGGGACTCCTTCGAACGGCCGTCCCGGGCCGGGCCGAGGAAGCTCGGCCACGACTGCGTCACGGCGCCCTTCGCGAGCGGGCGTGGCGCCGCGTGGAACCGCAGCTCGGGGAACGCCTTCGGAGCCGGGCTCTGCACCTCCGCGAGCTCGTGCACCTTCGGCGGATGGGGGTCCGCGAAGGTCGGCGGGCGATCCTGCGCCGCTGCTGTGGGGACCGGCGTCGAGAGCGCAGCGCAAGCGAGGAACGGGAGCAGCCGCGGAGGTACCATGGCGCGATGCTACACGATACGAAGCGATCGTCCGCTCGAGCGGCACACGGCGCGTGCTCGCGCGCGAGTCGTCCGTCCGGCCGAGGGCTGCTCGGTCTCGCACTCCTGGCGCTCGTCTGCTCGGGCGCTCCGGCGCAGGGAGATCCGACCACGAAGCGCCCGAACTTCGTCTTCTTCCTCGCGGACGATCTCGGCTGGCGCGACCTCGGAGTCTATGGAAGTACGTTCTACGAGACGCCGAACCTGGACCGGCTCGCCAGCGAGGGAGCGCGCTTCACCAACGCCTACGCCGCCTGCCCCGTGTGTTCGCCGACGCGCGCGAGCATCCTGACCGGCAAGTACCCGGCGCGCATGAACACCACCGACTACTTCGGCGGGCGGCGCAAGGCCAAGCTGCTCCCGGCACCCTATGTCGACCACCTGGACCTCGGGGAGGTCACGATCGCGGAGGCGCTGAAGGCGGCGGGCTACGCGACGTTCTTCGCCGGGAAGTGGCACCTCGGCGGCGAGGGCTTCGAGCCGGAGGCCCAGGGCTTCGACGGCAACGCCGGCGGCTTCGTGCGTGGTCATCCCCCCGCCGGCTACTTCTCCCCCTACAAGATCCCCACCCTTCCGGACGGTCCCAAAGGCGAGCACCTCACTGCGCGCCTCACGGACGAGTGCCTGAAGTTCCTCGACGGCCGCGGCGAGGAGCCCTTCCTGCTCTACTTCTCCTACTACGCCGTGCACACGCCGCTGCAGACGACGCCGGCCCTCGAGGCGAAGTACACAGCGAAGGCCGCGAAGCTGCCGCCGGCCGAAGGTCCGCGCTTCATCCCCGAGGGCAACCGCAAGGCGCGCCAGGTCCAGGACCACGCGGTGTACGCCGGCATGATGCAATCGCTCGACGAGAGCGTGGGCCGCGTCCTCGCCAAGCTCGAGGAGCTCGGGATCGCGGACGAGACCATCGTCATCTTCATGTCCGACAACGGCGGTCTCTCGACCTCCGAGGGCTCCCCGACCTCCAACGTCCCCCTGCGCGCCGGCAAGGGTTGGCTCTACGAGGGCGGGGTGCGCGAGCCGATGATCGTCAAGTGGCCGGGAGTGACGCGTCCGGGGGCCGTGATCGACACCCCTGTGATCAGTACGGACTTCTACCCCACGATGCTCGCGATGTCCGGGCTGGAGCCCATGCCGGAGCAGCACGTGGACGGCCTGAGCCTCGTGCCGCTCCTCGCGGGGAGCGGATCGCTCGAGCGCGAGGACATCTTCTGGCACTACCCGCACTACGGCAATCAAGGCGGGCAGCCCGGCGGCGCGATCCGCTCCGGAGACATGAAACTGATCGAGTGGTTCGAGGACGGCCGGGTCGAGCTCTACGACCTCGCGCGGGATCTCGGCGAGGAACGGGACCTCAGCGCGGAGCGCCCGGAGGAAGTCGCCCGGTTGCGCGCGAAGCTCGCCGCCTGGCGCGATGCCGTGGACGCGCGCATGCCGTCACCCAATCCGGACTACGAAGCCCGCTGACCGCGCGCCGCACCCTCTGGGCGCGACTCCTGGTATTCGGCACGCCACAGGTCGGCACACGACCCGGCCCCAAGCAATCAGGAGGCACCCATGACCCTGCGCGAGGCCTCCCTACCCGTCGGCCGGGCCTACGCGTGGACCAGCCCGATCGGTTCTCCGCCTCCGCGCGGGCGAGCGCCGCGGTCGCGAGCCGTGTCACGTCCTGCACACGCTTCACCCGGTGCTCGCGCGCCGCGTCCTTGCGTGCCCGTTGCACGCGGCGCAACTCCCCCGCGACCCGCTGGCGCAGGTCGTCCGGCGCGAACGGCTTGATGACCTTTACATCCATGCGGAAGTCGTAGTGGAGCGAATCAGGTACGCTACGGCCTCCCCCCCCTCGAAAGGCAGGAACCCCATGCGCGCCATCGCCGTCTGTCTCGCCGCCCTTGCGACCTTCCTCGTGCAGGAACCCGCGCAGAAAGGGCCGGTACTGCCCGACGTGGGCGAAGCCGCGCCCGAGTTTCGGCTGAACACGCACGTGGGCGTGTCGGCGTCGATCGGAGGAGAGTCCGAGACGTGGACCGTGGTCGCTTTCTTTCCGAAGGCCGCGACGCCCGGCTGAACCCGCGAAGTCTGCTCGCTGCGGGACGCAGCGACCGAATTCGAACAACTCGGGGTAGTCGTGTACGGAGTGAGCCTCGACGACGTGGCGACTCTCGCGAAGTTCGCGCAGGACCACGAGCTGGCCTTCCCGCTCCTCAGTGATCCCGATGGCAGCGCCGCCGACAAGTACGGTGTACGGCGCGGCCGTTTCGCCCGGCGGGTGACTTTCGGAAGCGATCCGAAGGGCGTGCTGCGGCTCATCGACGAGAGTGTCGACGTGTCGACCCACGGCAGTGACCTGGCTGAGAAGATCTACGGGCTTCAGATCTGACGGCGCCCCCCC
>Ga0114950_10001476_pt1 | contig 17745 bp, 19 predicted proteins | sample N075metaG_FD_83503 | JGI IMG/M metagenome (GOLD analysis project Ga0114950, IMG submission 83503) | Deep subsurface microbial communities from Kermadec Trench to uncover new lineages of life (NeLLi) - N075 metaG | ecosystem: Environmental > Aquatic > Marine > Ocean trench > Sediment | place... | reverse complement strand
ATAGTTAAGTAATAATTTAATAATAAGCCTTGGTCCCGACACGTCGGGGTTCGGGCTTTTTATTTCCACAGGCTATATTACAATTGGCGTGTAATAGTTAATTCACAATGAATAATATATCCCCCGCCAAGGTAACTGAATATTCTTTGAGGGGAAATGCGGCCGGACCTCCGGTTGGGAAACCGCTAAAATCAAAAGTTGACTTGCAGGAAGTGTCTTCAATATAAAACCCGGAAGAATGCACCGCTACCACGGCCGAACCAACTGACGGATTAAAAGTGCAATTTCGATCAAACGCCCTATAAAGATTTAGCGATTCATGCCTGACAATTACTCCCCGCACTCCGCCTTGCACATAAATATAACCGCCGATCTGCGTTAGGGCTACATTGTCAATATCATTTAAGTTAACCTCAATATTCACGGCCACATTAGGTACGCCAGATTCTTCAATAGTTGACTCACAACCTAAGCTCAATACCAGTAATATAATGAAGATAAAGTGCTTATTCATATGAATAAAACCCACGTCCTGACTTTTTACCATGATAACCGGCAGCAACCATTTGTGCCTGAATCCTATTTGGCCTGAATTTAGCCGCCTGGTGAAAGCCATCGTAAACTGTAGAGGTAACTGCAAAATTTGTATCCACGCCTATTAAATCCATCAATCTAAATGGTCCCATCTTAAAACCTGTGGCCTCAACAAGTTTGTCAATATCCGCAACAGATGCTACCTTTTCTTCTAATACGCACAGGCTTTCCACATAAAAATGCCGGGCAACCCTATTTACAATAAATCCCGGAGAATCCTTAGCCATCACCGGTGTTTTATCCAGGCTAACAACAAAGTCAGTAGCCTGCATTATCACCTGTTCATTCGTGTGAGTAGCCGAAACTACTTCTACCAACTTCATGATATGAGCCGGGTTAAAAAAATGCATGCCGACAAATCGCTGTGGATGTTTTAAACCTGCTGCTATGCTGGTAACGGATATAGATGATGTATTGGTACATAATAGTGCCTTTTCAGGAAGTACAGCTTCGAGTTCTGTAAACAATTGCTGCTTTACTTTTATATCCTCTATAATTGCTTCAATAACAAGGTCTGATTTAATTTCTTGCAGGTCATCAACCACAGATATTTTTTGCAGGGCTTCATCCATTTGCTGCTGGCTAAGTTTACCCTTCTCAATTCCCTTTTGCAGGTTATTCTTAATCCTTATCAGCGCCTGACCGGTAGCTCCCGGAACTGTATCATATAATTGAACTTTATAACCTGCCATAGCAATTATTTGGGCAATGCCCAGGCCCATAGTTCCGGCACCAACAACAGCAACACTATCGATGTCTTTAGTCATTAGAGAGATTTAAATTGCTCGAGAAAACGTATATCGTTTTCAGTAAATAACCGCAAATCATTAATTTCCCATTTCAGCATGGCAATTCGTTCAATACCCATACCAAAGGCAAAACCCGTATATTTTTCTGAGTCAATGCCACAATTGTCCAGTACATTCGGGTCAATCATACCCGAGCCAGCTATTTCTACCCATCCTGTATACTTACAAATATTACATCCATCGCCTTTACAGATATTGCAGCTTATGTCAATCTCGGCACTAGGTTCCGTAAAAGGGAAATAGGATGGCCGATATCTCACTTTTGTGTCTTTACCAAACATCTCTTTGGCAAAATGAAACAAGGTTTGTTTTAAATCTACAAAGCTTACATTTTCATTAATATAGAATCCCTCCACCTGATGGAATATACAGTGGGCCCGAGCAGAAATTGCTTCGTTGCGAAAAACCCTGCCCGGGCATAGGGTTCTAATAGGTGGCTGCTGATTTTCCATAACCCTGATCTGCACTGAGGAGGTATGGGTTCTTAGGGCAATGTCAGGATTTTTCTCGATAAAGAAAGTATCTTGCATTTCCCTTGCCGGATGGTTGGGCGGAAAGTTCAAGGCAGTAAAATTATGCCAGTCGTCTTCTATCTCCGGTCCATCAGAAACATTAAATCCTACCTTTTCAAAAATCTCTATAATCCTATTCCGGGTAATTGTTATTGGATGTAAACTACCCGGAGCTCCCTTCGTACTTGGCAAGGTTAAATCATAAGGGGCTTGCTCAACATCGGTATGGTGATTATCAATTGATTTAATTAACTCCTGAAATTTGTCCTGGGCAAGATTCTTTAGCTCATTTATTTTTTGTCCATAAGCCTTTTTCTCTGCTGCTGGCACATCCCTCATTTGAGAAAACAGCTCGCCGACAACGCTCTTCTTGCTAATAAAACGTACCCTGTAGGCCTCTAACTGGTCAGAATTAGCACAGGTAGCAGCTATAATTTCCTTTTTAATTTTATCGATGGAGCTCATCTCTTCTGACATTTTCTAAATAAAACAAAAATAGTAGAATTGAAACAAAAAGGACTTTATTATGCAGGTTAAGATGCCTTTCTATGAGATTTAATTACTTCAAGCCTAGTTCCTTTGGCATCGAAATTTAGACTTGCTAATCTTTTGCGTACAAAATAATTAAGGACAAAACTTAGTGAAACGGCCAGTGAGATAATAATAGGCATAAGCATATTATCCCCTAAAAAGTCAAGTGAAAAGGCTAATCCTATAAAAGCAATGTTTACAAAAACAAGGATTAAAGTTGATTGAGCATGACTGAACCCCAGACGCAATAACATATGGTGGGTGTGATTTTTATCCGGAACAAAAGGAGACCGCTTCAGTATTAAGCGAACGATTATTATGCGCAGGGTATCAAAAATGGGAACAATTAAAATACTAATGGCCAAGGTTATCCCCGAATTAAATTTTAAGAAGGTGCCAGCAGGCAACATCGCGTTATACTCGATAAATCTGATCGCCAATATGGCCAGCAAAAAGCCAATCACCAGGGCCCCGGTATCGCCCATGAAGATCTTAGCCGGCTGCCAGTTATAATAAAGAAAGCCAATCAATGACCCTGCAAAAGCAAATGCAATAAAACTATAGTAATCTACGCCCTGGTAATAAAACCAGCTACCAAAAACCAGCGAGCCTAATAGGGCCAGAGAGCATGCCAGCCCATCAAGACCATCGATTAGATTAAAGGAGTTGGTAAGGCCAATTATTGTTAGCAGCGATAACGTTACGCCAAACCAGTATGGAATATCTCCAATACCCAGGAAATTATTAAATGAGAGAAAGACTAGATTGGAAAGATATATGAGTAAAAACGCCGGGACTAGTTGCGCTATTAGTTTTGATACAGGCCTTAGTTCTATCAAGTCGTCCCTTAAGCCCACTACAAACATTACCGAGATGGTAAGTATTTCAACCCTGTGAGCAGCTAATTGCTCATAAGAGCCAAATAGCAATAAAGTAATCATAAAGGCACCAAAGAATCCCGTACCGCCCATCGTAGGGATCTCTCGGTCGTGAATCTTTCTTCTCTCTGTATTATCTACAAGCCGTTTTAATGAGAACAATTTAATTAGCATAGGCATTAATAACCCGGTGACTGCAATAGAAACAAGTAATATTGCTACGATGCTAAAATGCATTCTCGTTGCCTTTTAGTATAGATATTGTTGTGAGTCCTAAAATTTTAAAATCCAAAAAAATAGACCAGTTTTCAACATAAAATCTGTCTAACTTAACTCTATTTCTCATTTGATGCAAATGTTTGGTCTCGCCACGGAAACCTTTTGCCTGAGCCAGGCCTGTTATACCCGGTTTAACAAAATGGCGAACCATGAATTTCTCTACCTTTTTAGCGTATTCCTCTGTGTGCTTAAGCATATGTGGCCGAGGTCCGATTACAGACATATTTCCCATCAACACATTAAAAAATTGCGGTAATTCATCGATACTTGATTTTCTTAAGAAATTACCAAGCCGGGTAATCCTATCATCATTGCGCGTCGCTTGCTTATCGTGAGCGTTCTGGCTGATATCCATCGAGCGAAATTTATAACAATAAAAGTCTCTGTTATTTAGTCCTGTACGCTTCTGCTTGAAGAACACCGGTCCTCTTGACTCAAGTTTGATTAATAAGGCTACCAGTGGAAAAAGCCAGCTGAAGATAATAATGATAACAAGTAGAGAAAAAACTATATCGAAACCGCGTTTAATAAATCGGTTCTTCCAGTCATCGAGTGGCGTTGTAGTAACACTTAAAATTGGTATATGAGCATATCTTTCGAGGACAATGCCCTTAGAAGAAAATCCTCTGAAATCCGTCAATAGCTTGATTTTTACTAACGACTCATCACCAAATTCAATTAGCTCTTTGATATTTTTATAATCAACATATGGTAAGCAACAGTAAATTTCATCAATTTTATTACTGAGCACATATTCCTGGATGTCTTTGTACGAGCCTTTCACACAATGGGCATTAAGCTGGTCGTCATCAAAATATCCTTCAAATTGATAGCCATATTCAGGATGAACACGGAAAAATGCTTCAAGTTCGTGGGCAATATCGCCATAACCATAAACAATAACACGCCTATAATTAAGCCCTGATTTACGATAAATACGAAGAGCATACAGTAAGGATATCCTCCATACCAACATAAACAGTGAAAAGAAAGCATAGGTTAAAAGGAGAAACTCCCTGGAATAAAAATAAGCTTTGGTGCTTACCCACAGCCCGGCGATAAGTAGTCCGTGTAAAGCTATCAGGCCTAGAATTTGATAAATTCTAGTTGATATCCTTTCTGTACGAGGCAAATCATACGCCTTGGTAATGGTAACCAGTAATAGCCAAATAGCATTAAAGGCCATAAATAGCTCGGGGTATTGAGTAGCTTGATACTCAATACTGCTGCCAAATTTAATGCTGGAAGCTACAAATAGCGCAAGATTCAGGGCTATTAAATCACCTAAATAGTGAATGAATTTTAGTTTAATATGGAGGCTGTTTACCATAGTGCATTTATTAGTCCAAATAACGGCCAGAAAGTAACCGCAGCACAGTGGGTCACCTCAGAATTATCTTATTTAGACTCTCTTGGTTAACAAATAGTTTAATTCACCGCAAAAATAAAATGGCCATTTATCAATTCATAGCAACTAGTCCTTTATTATGCATATTTAGTATTTTGTTTAGATTAATCAAAGAAGGGGCCGGTAGAAGATAGGCACTTCCAGGATCTGTTAATAACATTTTACTTATTTATTACTAAAAAGGCCTGATAATTTCCTGCCGCAATTGGTGATAAACATCCCTATCTTTCAAAGTAATATCACAATTCTCTCCCTAATAATTAGCCATTTTAAGTAATTCGGCAACAACCAATGCATCAAAGACGTAATAATTAACAACAACTTTTAGTCAAAAACTTAAAATAAGAACATGAAAAAGCTAACAATTTTGGCGGTGCTATTAATAGTTTTTAGCGCCACCAGTTTTGCTGAAGAAAGTAAAATCAGTGAAACTTCAAAATTTCAATTAAATGCAAAATCCGATGTGAAGTATGAGCTAATATATACTTCTGAAAATTCTGGAGCTGTACGCGTTACCATTTATAACGAATGGGGCCAAAGATTAAATTCACAAAGAATTAAAAAAGCCAAAAACTTTAAACGTACCTACGACTTTAGTGAACTGACTCCAGGAAATTATAAGATTGTAGTAAGCAATGAAAACGGTAGTGCCCATCAAATAATTACTTATAAGGTTAAAGAGGCCAGATTAAAGACATTTGTGAGCAAAATTCCTAACAGTCGATCTTTAAAACTACATGTAGGTGACTTTGATTCGAGTGCACCTGTACGCATTAGGATTTATGATCAGGATAATAAGTTACTTCTAAGCGAAGAAATAACCAGTGCGAAAGGTTTCAGCAAGGTATATAATTTAAGCAAAATAAATGCTACACAGTTAAGATCAGTTAGTATACTGGTAGCTAATAATGGTGAGAGCAAAACTTTTACATATACATTTCAATAGAGAGTAATACAATAGATGGTTTGGATTAACGGAAAAAAGGTTGGCTTAGGTCAACCTTTTTTTATGAGTTTCTCATGCAATGCCAATACTTGCGGAATTAGAAGATTGGTTTCATCATTATTAATTATATAATTGGCCATGCCAATTGCTTCTTCAACTGGCATCTGTCGCTCAATAATATCTACAATTTGTTCTGTTGACCGTTGCGGGTCTCGATTTTTAATTCTTCCAATTCTGAGAGCCAAAGGAGATCTCACTAAGATTACTTCATCTAATTTCAAGTATGAGCCAGTTTCAAATAAAAGGGCCGCCTCTTTCAATATGTACTTATGGCTATATTGTTTAACCCAGTTGCTGAAATGTCTGGCCACAGCCGGATGGACTATTGCATTTAGTTTTTCTATTAATTGTTCCTCTTTAAAAACTTTTTCGGCTAAGAACTGGCGATTAAGTTTACCCTCATTATATGCCTTAACGCCAAATTCTTGCTGGATTGCCATGATAAGTTCATGATCATCCTCCATAAGGCTTTTTGCCATAGAGTCAGCATCGTAAACCGGCACGCCTAATAAAATAAAAATTTGTGATACTGTAGACTTGCCACTACCAATTCCCCCGGTAAGGCCAACACAAAGTGGGCTAATCTTCATAATTCAAAGGGACCTGAGGCAGGGTTATTAGAAGATCTAAAACCTCAGGCGGAAACTTCTGAATTCTCAGGATTAAAGTAGAGTCTTGGTTATTGATTTCAGCAAAGTTTGCCGAGATCTTAAAACTATCGGCAACAATCGTTGGCTCCAGGTCCTTTCTAACAAGAAACCGAACTGTGCATACGGTATCTACTAAGTAAGTCTTACTTTCATCGGGAAAATCAACCTGCTCGATTATAATTTGCCTCTCTGCTTGAACAAATTCTGCCACTGAAAACGTAATGTGGGTAGATTTTGGCCGAAACAAAAATAGCTCAGGTCTTTCTATTTCAAAATCTAACTGTTCATCAAAATTACTTTTAATCTGCTGATCTTTAATGCGAACAATAAAGCTATCGCTTGGGTGGCCATTGATTAATGAAGTTGGGCCATCCAGTTCCAGAAGATCTATATCATATGATATTGACGAGACAATTCTAAAATTTTCTGCTAATGAAATACCAGCGCTGTCAATATAAACACCAAAAGACCTTGTGCCTCGTCTATCAATGTTTATCGCCAGGGTATCGTCAAGGATGTAATTAAGCTGAAGATCCTCGAGTTCATCATCTACCCTATTAGTAAGTGAAACGCCAGCTACTTTTTTGTTAACGGCAGGATTACTTAAGGTTATATTTAATGGCGTAACCTTAAAACCTAAGGATGCGCGGAGGAGGTTCCAGCCAAGGCCATGAACATTAATTCGAATATTTTCCGGTAGCTCGTCTATAATAATATAGGCCTCAGTATCAAATTGCCAGTTAACCGGATAGGCTAAGGTAGTGTCATAATCATTATTGAGTGCAGTAAAAAACCAAAAGATAGCTGCAGCGCTTATTGACAATACAACCACCTTTAGGTTCTCAGGCCTTCTAAATTTTAATCTCGATTTTAATCTAGATAATAAAGAGCTCAATCAATCAGATTATTGTTTGGGTTTACTGGCATCAAGTGATATAGAAGATTTTTCAAAAGTTACTTTCGTGCCTTTATTATCTATATCCAGGACAACGCTGGCTTCTTCCACAGCATATACTTTACCGTGAATTCCACCAATTGTTATTACTTGATCACCTTTCTGTATTGCCTCGGTAAATTTCTTCTGGTCCTTCGATTTCTTCTGTTGTGGCCTGATCATAAAAAAGTAGAAAACCAGGGCAATACCAACAAAGAATATAATTTGCATATAGCCACCACCTCCCTGACCATCGCTGCTGGCTTGTGCCAGAATTTGTACTATCATCTAATTAGTTATAAAAAATGTTAATTACTATTTACTGGCTGGGGTAACAAATGTCTTGAAACGTAATACTGTACTTTGTGGCCAGGTATTAGCTGTTACAGTTACCGTTTTATTTTGACTATTTGGCTTGCCCTTACTATCAAATACAACCTCAACTTCTCCTGTTCCGCCAACTGGAATAGGTTCTTTCGACCAATTCGGAGCAGTACATCCACAAGACGGACGAACAGTTTCAATTATCAAAGGTATAGCACCTGTATTCTTAAATTTATATACGTGAGTTACCTTGTCCCCTTCACTAATGGTGCCGAAATCATGTTCTACTGCTTCCCATTCTATTACTGGTAGCGGACCATCAGGCTTAGTAGCTGGCGTAGTGGCCGGTGCCGCCGTAACAGCAGGTGAAAAAGTATTAGCCCCACCCTCGAGGTCGGCTAATCGACTTTCTAATTCTGCAATTCTCTTCTCAGAATCCTTGTCACCACATGCGGTCATTGCTGTTCCCAGAATAACTACCAACATCAACATTTTAATACTTAATAATTTCATTGTCTTAAACGTTTTAATTAATCTTCAATATTTTCTTCATTCTTAATATGGCCTATTAAGCTATCAACATCTTCTAATAGTTTTTCGGCCTTTTCTTTAGCATCGCTAATTACTTTTTCGCTTTTAGATTTAGCCTGACTAATTGGCAAATCCACATCATTAATCAAATCTTCAAGCAGTTCTTCAAGCAACACTTTATATTTATCCAGTTTATAGGAAAGCTTTCCACGGATATTTACGCCTTTATCAGGAGCAAATAATATGCCTAAAGTTGCTCCTGCGGCTGCACCCAGAAGAAAGGTGATTAACGAACTTGATTTTCTACTCATAATACGGCTATTTATTGTCTATCAAACCTCTGCCACTCTTCTTAATTACTCCTTGCTTCTGCAAATCTACTGCAATTACATCTAAAACTCCATTTATAAACTGCTTGCTTTTGGGTGTGCTATACTTTTTTGAAACCTCGATATATTCATTTATCGTTACTTTCAATGGTATTCCCGGGAAATTTATCATTTCATGAATTGCCATTAATAATAGTATTTTATCCGTCGCCGAAATTCTATCCAGATCCCAATTCTTAGATTTGCTGGCGATAAGCGCTTCATACTTTTCATCTCCATGTACTGTTTGGTCAAAAATGGTCTCAAAGAACAGTTTGTCCTCTTGCCAATTATATGATAATTCGGCTAAACTAAAGTCGGCAACGTCTTGCTCGAGAGACTTAATGGTTTTTAATACCATACTCCTCAATATGGCCTTATTTTCCGACCAGTATAAATCCTCCTGCTCCATAAACAGGCTTATTATTTCAGATTTAAAAATTAGCGTTTTATAAATATGAATAAGGAAATCTTTGTCATCGCTAAAAGTGGTCGACTCCAACTCCAGATAATTAATGACGGCCTCGTCTTTTAATAATACCCTATATATCCAAACCAGTAATTCGTCCTGCTGACTCTCCCAGCTCAGGCCACTTTTAATAAATACCGTCGAGAGCTTTTTATGACCTAATACCAGGCTAGTCGCCCGATTATTAATAATATTATCATATGCGGGAGCCCCTGCTTTTGGTTTAAGGGCCTTAAGTAAATTAACCAATGCCTCCTGCCAATACAACAACCAGCTATAGCGCTCATATATTTGTTCGGCATCCTTGAGCATTTCTTTCTTAAGGAATTTACTGTCTTTTTCCAATACCTTATAATAGTTGGATATCTCTTTTTTTACGATTCGGTTTATCTCAGCAGTTGAGCCATCAGTAACTTTTACGGGCTTTTTCTTAAACTCATTGGCAAACAACTTTATTGCTTCTTTACCCGATGCCTTTAACATAGTTTTATCCTGTACCTCCATTGAGTTGAGATCGGGTGAGAAGAAGTTGGCAATATTCTCTTCTGCGAGGTGAAAATTGGCCTTCTTGCATTGCTCATAAGCAAATATGCTTTGCATGGCCTTAATACGAAGGGTTCGTCTGTTGAGCATATTATTACAAGAAGTTAAAGAACGATAATATTAATTATAAAATGTAGTAAATTTTTAATACGGCAATTTAAGGTTACCAATAGTTTCTATTCTCTTTTTAGCAATCTTAATAGCGGCCTCCTGAGTTGAAATCGATTCTTCAGAAGCCATTTTTAATATATCAAGTGTTGTATCATAAATTTTTTCGGCATCCGCATGTGCTTTGTCTCGATTATAAGGCCCATAATATTCTGCACCAACATTAATTAACCCGCCGGCATTAATTAAAAAGTCTGGCGCATAAGTAATACCTCTATCGATTAACATGTAACCATGTTTACGTTCCTCTTTCAATTGATTGTTAGCCCCGCCGGTTATTATAGAAGCCTTTAATCTCGGAATTGTATCATCATTAAGGGTGGCACCGAGCGCACAAGGAGCATAAATGTCAACATCAAGATCGTAAATTTCGTCCATGCCAATTACCTCAGCACCAGAAGTTTTGGCAACGTTGGCTACTTTGTTTTCATCAATATCTGAAATATAGATCCTGGCCCCCTCCTTGGTAAGGTGCTCTACTAAATACATCCCTACCTGGCCAACACCCTGAACAGCAATTGACTTGCCTGAAAGATCTTCCGAGCCATACACATATTTAGCAGTAGCCTTCATGCCCATATAAACTCCGTAAGCGGTTACTGGTGAGGGATCTCCACTTCCTCCCATACTCTCAGGTATACCAGTTACATAATCGGTTTCAAGATGCACGTACTCCATATCACGCGTCTTCATATTCACATCTTCAGCCGTAATATACCGGCCTCCCAGGCTATCCACAAAACGACCAAATCGGCGCATGAAAGCTTCACTTTTTAATTTGGCCGGGTCGCCAATAATTACGGCTTTGCCTCCACCCAGGTTCAGTCCACTAATAGACGCTTTATAGGTCATGCCTCTTGAAAGACGAAGTACATCTACCAGCGCTTCATCGTCATTGGCATAGTTCCACATTCTAGTGCCTCCCAGGGCTGGCCCAAGAACGGTATTATGTATGGCAATTATTGCTTTTAATCCTGTAGCCTGGTCCTGACAAAAAACAACTTGTTCATGCCCCATTTCTACCGTTCGGCTAAAAACTGATGGGGTTTCGGTCTTCTCGATTTCATTTACTACAGCCATGTGTGTATAATTAACCTGGTTAATTTATTTGTACTATTTTTGGGCGCTACTTTTTATCAAGTACGTCTATCTTTTTCGACCGCAAAATTAGTTGATTTTGGTAACTATTAATTAGTATGTTACGTATTTTCCCAAGAACATAATATAGTTTGAAAGAGCTCAGTCATCTTAATAAATACCTTAAAAAATATAAACTCTATATTTTTCTGGGTATCCTCTTTACAATTCTGACAAATTTTTTTCAAATTGTACCGGCTCAAATGGTGCGATATGCACTTGATCTGGTAGTAGATAATGTTTCCCTTTACGAGCAATTAGATGGCTTTGATTTGCAATCGGATATCCTTAAATCGTTTACCGGCAGTATTCTGGTATACGCCCTCGTTATACTTGCCCTGGCGCTTACCAGGGGCTTTTTTCTATTTTTAGTGCGCCAAACACTCATTGTGATGTCGCGGCTGGTGGAGTATGATTTAAAGAATGAAATTTATCAGCATTACCAGACCTTGCCTATCTCATTTTATAGAAAAAATAATACCGGTGATTTAATGAATAGAATCTCTGAGGATGTTAGCCGGGTAAGAATGTACCTGGGGCCTTGCATTATGTATGGGTTAAATTTAGTTGTGTTGTTTCTAATGCTGATACCCTATATGTTCTCGGTTAATGCCGAGCTCACATTTTATGCCCTTATTCCGTTGCCAATACTATCGTTTAGTATTTACTATGTAAACAACATTATTAATAAACGTGCCGAAAAAATTCAGGAGAGCCAATCCGGATTATCAACATTCGTTCAGGAAGCATTTTCGGGTATTCGGGTACTAAAGTCGTTTGTGAGAGAGAAGGATTCATTAGCTCGTTTTGATGATGCAAGTGACGAATATAAACAAAGGTCTCTCAAGCTAACCCAGGTGAATGCACTGTTCTTCCCACTTATTATGGCCTTGATTGGTTTGAGTAATATTCTGGTAATATTTATTGGCGGCCGACAGGTAATTGCCGGCGATATCACCTACGGAAATATCGCAGAATTTATCATCTATGTGAACATGCTCACCTGGCCGGTAACTGCCCTGGGGTGGGTTAGCAGTATTGCCCAGCAGGCCGCAGCCTCGCAAAAAAGAATTAATGAATTTTTACTGGTTAAAAATGATATTTTGAGTAAGGAAAATCTTGATATTGAGCTGGAAGGTAAAATTGACTTTGACCAGGTTAGTTATGTATATGAAGGCTCAGGTATAACAGCTATTGACAACGTTTCGTTTATCGTCCACCCTGGTGAGTCTCTGGCCATAATCGGTACTACCGGTTCTGGAAAGAGTACTATCGCCAACCTTATCTGCAGAATGTTTGATGTAACCAGCGGTGGCATTACTATCGACGACCATCCTATTACTGCTATTAATCCCCAAGTACTGCGTCGGCAAATTGGCTATATTCCTCAGGATGTGTTTCTGTTTTCTGATAGTATAGCCAATAATATTGCTTTTGGTAGCCAGGATATTTCGCCAGAGAAGATTTTACAGTCGGCCAGAGATGCCGATTTATATGATAATGTTATGGAATTTCCTGAGCAATTTGAAACTGTACTTGGTGAAAGAGGAATTACCCTTTCAGGAGGGCAAAAACAAAGAGTATCCATTGCCCGTGCCATCGCCCGTGACCCCAAAATTCTTATTCTCGATGATGCTTTGTCGGCAGTAGATACCAAGACAGAACATATTATCCTTAATAGCATGAAACGTATTATGCAGGGCCGAACGTCAATTATTATCAGTCACAGGGTATCATCGGCAAAACTTGCTAATATGATCTTAGTGCTTCATGATGGTAAAATTATTGAGAAAGGAACCCATGATGAACTGATTTTTTTAGGTGGTGCCTATAAGAACCTTTATGATATGCAACTTAGCGCCCATGAAATAATTGAAGCTGAAAGCTAGGGAAATAAGCTTTCACTAATTCCACTGAATTACCTGGGTGTTCTTTTTGCTTTTTAAATCATCTGGAAGGGTGTCCATAATTTCATTAAAAAGTGCTGCCGTCATTTTGCGTTTCAGAAAACTGCGATGGGTAACCAGGCTCACTTCGCGCACCGGCCTGGGCTTTTTAAACCACCGCAGATTTTCCCGGTCAGTTTCTGACAGATCGATGGTTGCCAGTTCCGGTAACAGGGTAAATCCTCCATGCCTGTCAACTATTTTTTTAAGTGCTTCCAGAGAGCCACTTTGAAATTTAAACTGGGATTTGTTTGGTGGATTTTGGCATATGTTTAACACCTGGTTTCTAAAACAATGGCCTTCTTTTAATAGCCAAACATCGTCTACACTAAGTAAAAACGGATCAATTGTATCTACCTTGGTAAGGGCGTGTTCTTTACCCACATAGGCAACAAACTCCTCACAAAAAATGGTCTGCTCCTGCAAATCATTGGCTCCTGAGGGTGTTACAAATAGGCCAACATCGAGTTGGTTTTTTCTCAGTTTAGCAATTATACTTTCGGTAATTCCTTCTTCTACATTTACTTCTAAATCAGGATATTTCTCAATAAAGCTCTTAATAAATAGTGGCAATAAATAAGGCGATAAGGTGGGCAAAATGCCAATGCGTATACTCCCCTCGAGGATTCCCTTCTCGTCATTGATAATCTCTTTAATCCTGCCCACCTCATTGAGTACCAATCTGGCCTGAGAAATTATATCGGCACCTATCTTGGTAGGTACTACGGGGTGCTTACTTCTATCAAATAATAATATTCCCAATTGAGCCTCAAGCTTCTGGATTTGCATGCTTAGCGTGGGCTGGGTAACGAGGCACTTTTCGGCAGCGGCAGCAAAGTGACGGTGGTCGTCTACAGCTACTATATACTCGTATTGAATCAGTGTCATAGTCGTAATCTATATTCTAGTAAAACTAATTGATTTTATTTATTAAACGACGCACTAAAGCTTATCATTTACAAACTCTTGCAGGCAAACCCTATTATTGGCCTTATCATTTAATTAGCAAACAATACCTCCATTCTGACATTGATCTTACCGCTTATCTCTTTGGTAATTATTTTACAAATAATAATTAGTAGATTTCACATTTAACCAAGTGTTATCTTTCATTTATATTTTAACCATACCAGATAATTATGCAGCATCTTACCAAACTTGCGTTTATTTTTCTACTAACCCTTTGCTTCAATGTAGAGGCGCAAATTAAAGCTGCTCCTGACCGAGCTGAAGGAGAAGGGCCTTTTCCGCAACTTATTATTCGTGGCGTAACCCTTATTAATGGCACTGGCGCACCAGCTCGTGGCCCGGTAGATGTTGTGGTAAGAGGAAACAAAATAGCCGAAATAAGAAGGGCCGGTTACCCTGGTCTGCCCCTTAATCCTGATCGTAAGCCAGTGGCTAATCCAGGCGATAAGGAGATTGATGCGACAGGTATGTATCTGCTGCCCGGCCTTATTGACATGCATGGTCATATTGGTGGCACCAGCAAAGACCAATCAGCCGAATATGTTTTTAAACTATGGTTGGCCCATGGCATTACTTCTATCAGGGACCCTTCAACTGGTAACGGCCTTGATTGGGTGCTGGAACATAAGAATAGAAGTTTAAAAAACGAGATCACCGCACCAAGAATATTTGCTTATACCGGCTTTGGTCAGGGAGCAAAAAATGGCATCAATACGCCGGAAGAAGCGCGTATATGGGTGCAGAACAATGCTAAAAAAGGTGCCGATGGTATAAAATTCTTTGGTGCCGCGCCTGATATTATGGCTGCCGCCTTAGCAGAAAATAAGAAGCTAGGATTACGATCTGCCTGCCATCATGCTCAACTTAATGTAGTGGGTTGGAACGTGCTCAACTCAGCCAGGGCCGGGCTTACCAGTATGGAACACTGGTATGGTTTACCGGAAGCCATGTTTGAAGACAGGGTAATCCAGGATTATCCTATAGACTATAATTATGCCAACGAACAACACCGTTTCGAAGAAGCCGGTAAACTTTGGCAGCAAGCAGCCAAGCCCGGCTCGGCTAAATGGAATGCCGTGATGGATGAACTTATTGCGCTCGACTTTACCCTGGACCCTACTTTTAATATCTACGAGGCCAGCAGGGATTTAATGCGTGCCCGCAGAGCAGAATGGCATGAAGATTACACCCTGCCCGGCTTATGGGAGTTTTACCAGCCAAGCATGCGCTCGCACGGTTCATACTGGCATTTCTGGGGTACGGCACAGGAGGTAGCCTGGAAAAAAAATTACCAGATCTGGATGCAATTTGTGCAAGAATATAAAAACAAAGGCGGGCGGGTAACCGCTGGCTCCGACTCTGGCTTTATCTTTCAGCTCTATGGTTTTGCTTACATCAGGGAGCTTGAACTACTACAGGAGGCCGGATTCCATCCCCTGGAAGTCATCAGGTCGGCAACCCTCATGGGAGCCCAGGCATTAGGCCAGGAGAAGAACTTGGGCTCGATAGCAGTTGGCAAGCTGGCAGATATGATTATTGTGGAAGAAAACCCGTTGGTAAACTTAAAGGTGCTCTACGGCACCGGTGCCATCAAGCTTACTGAGGACAATGAGGTTGTACGGGTTGGTGGAGTAAAGTACACCATTAAGGATGGGATTGTTTATGACGCCAAACAATTATTAAGGGATGTGAAGAAAATAGTAGATGACGAAAAGGTGAAGAGAAACAACTGGACTCTGAAACAGCCAGGTATAAAATAGGCCGATAGCTAACTTTGCTGCTATTGATAAAGAAGCCAGGCAGAGAAAGCTTCTACTCCTAAAGACGGGCGAGATGACCTCGTGCATTTTTCAGTAATTCCGTGGCTGCATTTTACCGGGTTTCAGCATGCCTGTAGAATTGATTAGCAAGGCAGTATGCCTAAGATTATTTTTGGCAAGTAGGAACAACAGGGAGAATCCTGGTTAATGCCGGTTAACGTAGAGGTTCAGTATGTAATCGCTGATGACAATGGGGTTGCGCTGTTTTTTGAAAAGTTTCAGCAGTATTTAAACAACCCGAACCAGACTGTTTAGCTATAAAAGAAAGAGGAGTCCCACCGTTGCGGGGCTCCTCTTATGCTCAACCTAACCTAAACTTAACCTATGATATAATCTTTAATACAAATACTATGCCCAAAATCCACGATGATAGGTCCAGCCACCTCTAACCATCACCCATCGGCCAGAAAGCCATACTTTGCCTCTTTTCTGCTTTACTGCCCGGCCGGTGACCCAAACATAATTGCGGGTTCTTTTGCTATATTTCCAATACCCGTCATGCCATACGTATCCTACTTTTACCTTTATTCGCCGGTTAATATGTACATGTGGTCTTAAGGGCTTAACTACAACCACCCGCTTATAACGAGGCTTTACGCTGTGTATGGCTTTAGATTCTGATACACCGCTAAAAAGGAAGAATAATGAAAATACGATTATATGAAAAAATAACCTCTTCATAATATTGTTGTTTCGTTTGGTGGATAGACTACTTCCAAAACAAAAGGTTTAATATCACGAAAAAAAGATTCTCGCTATCGACTCTTGACTATCGATTAAAAATTAGTTACGGCTTTAGCAATTCTGGATTTTCAAATTCATTTCCCAGTACTTCAGACCTATTGGCCTCGGAACGGCCAAAGGGTGACATCTTAAGTTTTCTTTCCACATCAGTAAATGACCAGCCCCCACGGTTATTATCCCAAACAATTATATTCTTTGCCGCATCAATCTTTACAATGTCACGCTGGTAAATCTCCTTATTGTTTACATCTTTTTGCCCGGTAAACTGCATAATTTCCACGTCATCGTCTTTCACTCCATCGGTTTCTTTGTCACTATACAGCATAAAAGAATGGCGTTCAGTAGAAAAAGAAAGCGCCCCGGATCGGTAGAGCTTTTTTTTCTTCTTATTGAATCCCCTAAACTTAAGTTCTATATTTAACATGGCACAAATGTAATAATTCTAAACACTCGAAATCAAAAATGTGCTTAAACGAATAATTTATTTTATTTATTTTTTAATTTAGCGAAATGACAAAGAAATGGAAAGTCGTCCTGTTATTATTTTTTAGTGCATTAGTCATACTAATTACTGTATCAGCCTTACTTAAACTACAGACAAAGAGGCATAGCCCAATGGATACAGTGACCTTTAGTCAAAATGGTCTGGATGTCGAGGTAGTTTATTATCGTCCTTATAAAAAAGGCCGGCTAATATTTGGCCTTGAGGAAGACGGAGCCCTGCAACCATTTGGCGTTTACTGGCGGTTAGGAGCAAATGACGCTACCACTATAGAACTGAAGACAGATGTTTCATTTGCCGGTCAGCCATTAAAAGCAGGTAAATATTCTGTCTATGCTTTCCCAGGCAAAAACAGCTGGCAGATTGGGGTAAACAGTAAATCTAACCGCTGGGGTGTATCCGAACCGGATCATGAGGATGATGTGCTGATGGTGGAAGTACCGGTATTTTATAGCGATGAGATTATTGAACAGTTTAAAATAAGTTTTGAAGCTTCTGAACAAGGGGCAGAAATGGTATTTAAATGGGATAGCTCAGTTGTTCGAATTCCTATAGAGTAGGCATTATGTCTGCTTGCTAATGCCTAGCCGAAATACGGATTCAACTGATTATTGTCTAACCTT
>Ga0114950_10001475_pt1 | contig 17745 bp, 17 predicted proteins | sample N075metaG_FD_83503 | JGI IMG/M metagenome (GOLD analysis project Ga0114950, IMG submission 83503) | Deep subsurface microbial communities from Kermadec Trench to uncover new lineages of life (NeLLi) - N075 metaG | ecosystem: Environmental > Aquatic > Marine > Ocean trench > Sediment | place... | reverse complement strand
CCTCGAGCGCCCCCTTGTTGCCCCCTAATCTGTCGTTTGTTCGTCCCCTAATCGTCGTAACCCGTTATTTAATTGGTCGGGGCGAGAGGATTCGAACCTCCGACCCCCTGATCCCGAACCAGGTGCTCTACCAAACTGAGCCACGCCCCGACCTAGGCAAGATGATTAGTTTACACCGGAACGGCCCCGCTCAGAAGCGGATGTCCGGATGTCGGCGCTTATTTAGGATTCGCTTGCTGCTCGGCGAAATCTCCGATGATGGGGAGCTTGAACATCTGGCCCTGGAACGCCTTTACGAAACAGATGATCCAAACAACGAACATCACGAGCGGTAGGAACAAAAGCACGATCCAGCCCAGGATGGGGATGAACCCGAGCACGATGCTGAGCCCCATGGAGACGACTGAAAGCGCAATCGCCTGGATCGAGTGGAATCGCACGAATTTATTCTTGTTGTAGGGCTCGAGGACAAGCCAAACGATCGCGATGATCACGAGGTAGGCTAGCGCTCCAGCGACGTTTTCGTCCATGCCGCCCACTTTTGCGGTTCCGGAGCTTGCGGCTCGGGGTGTTGGTACGGGTGGTGGTGATTCGGATGCCTTGCTCATAGTTTTCTCCCCCGTCGTTGGTTTCTTGGGATGGCTCATTCTAATGGAACGGACGAACATAGCTCAAGCGTCGCGCACAAAAAACTTGAATCGCCGCGGTGGAGCTACTTCGTTCCGTTGAAGCGGAGGTCCCAGGACGCGAGCTCGTCGAGCGCTTTGTAGTTCGTGAAGTCGAATTGGAGTGGCGTAACGGAGATGTAGTGGCTACGGAGTGCATGGATGTCCGACATTCCGTTCTTTTCCCAGCGGCTGAAGCCTTGTTTGATCCAGTAGTAAACGCGTGAGCGCGGGTCCACGCGCTCCTCGACTTTTGCCCAGTAGTCGCGCCGTCCCTGGCTCGTGACGCGGACACCGCGAACCTTTCCTCTAGGGACGTTGACGTTCAAGAAGGTCCTCCGGCTCCATTCCTTCTTGTCGAGCAAGGTGCGAACGATCTCGACGGCGAAGCTTGCCGCGGCACTGTAGTCAGCCTCTTCGTCCTTGGTCGCGAGCGAGACCGCGATCGACGGAACGCCTAGCATCGCGGCTTCACGCGCTCCCGCCACCGTTCCCGAATAAGTGATGTCGTCACCCACGTTCGCACCGCGATTGATGCCCGAGACGACGATGTCCGGGGGATTCGGTAGAAGCTTTCCAACCGCCAAGTTCACGCAGTCCGCAGGTGTGCCTTCCACGAAGAACGTCCGGTCTTCGAGGTGCTCGAATCGCAGCGGCGTCGAAATTGTGAGCGCGTGGCTCACGGCGCTCATCTCGCGCAAAGGCGCCACGACGGTGACATCGCCCACTTCCCGAAGTTTCTCGGCAAGCGCCTTGATTCCAGGCGCGTGCACGCCGTCATCGTTCGTGACCAGGATGTCCAGAATGGCACTCCTTCCGTTTGCGGTTGTTCCGTTTGGCCGTTTTGGAGCTCGAAGCTTCGGGTGGCGCCCCCTCAACTACCCATCAGAAACGTGGGTCTCAGAATGGTCGGGACGGCCGGATTTGAACCGACGACCACTTGCACCCCAAGCAAGTGCGCTACCAGGCTGCGCTACGTCCCGCTCCCATTCCGCATGTTGCGCCGTCCTCGTGGAAGGTCGCGCGGTAAGATCGCGACGATAGCACGTCGTCAGATCACGGTCAACGCTACTTCTCGCTCGCGGTCAAATCGCGGTCGAGCAGCTCGAGTATTCCGTGCAGCTCTGCCTTGATCTCTTTGACTTCGTCATCGAACGTGGCCTCACCGTTCGATTTCTTAGCCGCCGGTGTTGCCACCGCGCCTTTTGATTGCTCTTTCATTTCTTGCTCCAACTTCTTTTTAGCCCCCGCGATTGTGAATCCCTCTTCGTATAAGAGCGTTTTGATCCGCTGGATCGTCTCGATGTCGCGACGGCGATAAATGCGCTGGCCTGAATTGTTCTTGGCGGGTGCGAGTGCCGGAAACTCCGACTCCCAGTATCGAAGTACATAAGGTTGGGTGTCGGTGAGCTCGCACACTTCCCCGATCTTGAAAAAGAGTTTGCTCGGGATCTTGGAATCCATCTAACGGCGACCTGTTTTCACGAGAAGCCGTTTTGGAAATTCTTGGAGGGCCGGAACACGACTGACTTGCGGGAGCGGATGATCATCTCCTCTCCCGTTTGGGGATTGCGCCCTTTGCGCTCCTTCTTCTCCCGCACGAGAAACGTCCCGAATCCGCTGATTTGTACTTTTTCGCCGTCCCCGAGACCCTTCTTGATGAGCTCGAGAATGAGCTCCACCAGCACGGCAGCTTCTTTGTTCGAGATGCCACCATGGCGCTCGTAAACGACTCGTGCTAGGTCTGCCTTCGTCATGGAGGGTCAAGGATCCGGCTTTCAGACCACAGGAGTTACGGCGAAGATGCTAAGTCTTGACTTAAAGGATTATTAGGATAGAAGTTAAAACCAGGTACCTAAAGCATTATATGAGACCCTGAAACGAAGTCAAGCGTAATCATTGCCCCTTTGACCGCCCACGTTTTCGGATCGCCACGCGAATCGGGGTCCCTTCGAAACCGAAAGTCTCGCGCAGACGGCGGGCGAGATAGCGCGGATAGGTAGCGTCGAGCTCGAAGCGGGCGCGGTTCGAGAACACAACGAACCGCGGCGGCGCGACCCCGGTCTGGGCGGCATAGTAAAAGCGCACCTCTTTGCCGTCCCGGGCTCGGGGCGGCAAACGCTCGGCAGCCGTCTCCAAGAAACGATTCAGGTCCGGGGTTGAAACGCGCAGAAGTTGCTGCTCGCGGACCCCGCGGATCCTCGGAAAGAGACCCTTCATGCCACGTCCCGTCAGCGCGGAGAGAAAAACGATGGGAGCGAAAGAGAGATGCGGAAGCTTTTCGCGAGCGTCGAGCTCGAGTTCTTTGGCTTCCGCTTCGCGGCCCGATACGAGGTCCCACTTGTTGAAAACGATCACGGCGCCTCGCCCCGCTTTCTCGATCTTGGCGCCGATGGATGCGTCTTCCGTGGTCACGCCTGCCGTCGCGTCGAATACGAGGAGGCAGATTTGCGCGCGCTCGATGGCGCGCTCGGCATACATGACTCCGAGTCGGTCCGCTTTATTCGGCGTCTTCCCTTTCCGCCTGATGCCAGCCGTGTCGACGAAACGGTAGGTGTGGCCTTGCACCGTCAGGACAGTATCCACGGCATCCCGCGTGGTTCCCGCCGTTGCGGTCACCACCGCGCGCTCCTCGCCGACGAGCCGGTTGAGCAGCGACGACTTTCCCACGTTCGGGCGCCCCGTGATGGCGACGCGTAGCTCTTCCACAGCCTCCGTCTCATCATCGTCGGGGACTTCCGCGAGGCGCTCGACCATCGCATCCATGAGCTCTGCGACGCCGAGTCCATGCTCCGCCGAGGCTTCATATAGGTCCCCGAACCCGAGTCCGTGAAACTCAGCTGCCTCGGGGATGTGGCTCACTTCATCGATCTTGTTTACGACGACCAGCACGCGGTCGGAAATCTGGCGCAACCTCTTCGCGATATATTGCTCTTCGGCTACAAGACCCACGCGTCCGTCGACGACCCAACAGACGAGCGTCGCGCGCCCGATCGCGGTGTCAACTTGCGCGCCGACCTGCTCGTCGAGCGGTGTCTCAGCGTCCTCCATGATCCCGCCCGTGTCGACGAGCTCGAAGCGTCGTCCTCCCCAGTCCACAATCACGGCGTTGCGGTCACGCGTCGAGCCGGCGATGGAATCCACGATCGCTTTGCGTGATCCGCTCATACGGTTGAAAAGGGTAGATTTACCGACGTTGGGGCGGCCCACGATCGCGATGATAGGCAGCGTGTTCACCCATATCTCCTTGATCTAAAAAGACTTCTGAAAGAAGTGATTATAGCACCGTGGGACCGAACGGAAGGAGCAGCCTAACTCGAACGTTTAGAACATGATAAGAGGAGATCACGCTTGACAGGTCCGAGTACGGTTCCTTATAATGATTCCGTATCCCTTGGGAGGTCAATATGATAAAGGTGGACATCATCAACGAGGTGTCCGCTACCGCGAGCATCACGAAAGTGAAAGCCGAGCAAGCTGTGGAGGCGGTGTTGGACGCAATGAAGAACTCGATGAAACGTGGCGAGCGCATCGAGCTTCGTGGTTTTGGGGTATTTCAGGTGAAACCCAGGAAGCGCGGAATCGGTCGCAACCCGCGCACGGGCAAGGAAGTTCGCATCCCGCCTGGCCGAACGATCCGGTTCAAACCTGGCAAAGACCTCCAAAACATACCCTAGGGCGCCTGACACTTAGTCTGAACCGTGCGCTTGCCGCGGCGGGCAGCATAGAATCGGGCACGAACTCTGTCCCTCAAGCATCTCTTCGTTCTCGTCCTGTTTCGGTTTGCAACGAGCCGAGTGCTCCCTCTTTTCTTCTTCCTCCTCACCATTGCCTCGACGCTCTATGTCGGCGGCTATCACGGTTTGGGATTCTGGGCTCCCGAGCGCTTGGCGGAAGACTCGGTCTCTCTTCGGGACTGGCTGTTCTACGGTTTCCCTTTCAGCTTCACCATTCTCGCGATCATCGGGACGCACGAGATGGGGCACTACCTCACGGCGAAGCGCTACCGGGTAGATACTTCTCTTCCAATCTTCCTGCCGTTTCCTATCTCGCTCATCGGTACACTTGGCGCCTTCATATTGATCAAGTCGCCGTTTCCGAACCGGCGGTCGCTGATCGATATTGGCCTCGCGGGCCCCTTTGCCGGATTCGTCGTGTGCTTGCCGGCACTCCTCATCGGGGTTGCGACCTCACGTCCTAGCATCGAGACCGATTCCGGAGGCATCGGGCTAGGCCTGCCCCTACTTTTTCAAGGAGCCGTCAAACTGCTGTGGCCGGATCTCCCGGACGAACAAAATTTCCTTGTCAGCCCGATCGGGCTTGCAGCCTGGTTCGGGCTACTCCTGACGGCCATCAACCTACTCCCCATCGGCCAGCTCGACGGCGGGCATGCGAGCTATGCGCTCTTCCGCGAGAAAGCGCATCGGCTGTCGGCTATCTTCTTCTTCGCTCTTTTGCTGCTTGCCATCCTCACGCCGTCATGGCTCTTTTTCGCTCTGCTCGCCTATGCGATCGGTATCCGCCGTCCGCATCCAAAAACACTGTTCGACGATGAGCCTCTGCCGCGAAGTCGCTTCGTGATGGGCTTCCTCGCCCTCGTCATGTTCGCGCTTTGCTTCACGCCCCAGCCCATCCAGATCTCGTGGAGTGAGTTCCTGGGCGCGTTCCGCGACCTCCTTTAGCTATTCCGACTCTCGTTACGAAAGCGTGATCGGGTCCACGTCTACGAGCATCGCGCGCGCGAGCGTTTCGTCTTTCATGAGCCCGCGCAGCCAATGCCGGAGCCGCCCGTGCTCGCGGCGCGGAAGCTTGATCAAAATCTGACACCGATGGCGACCCGCAACTTTCGAGCGCACGGCAAAAGCGGGACCGAGAATGCGTACGCCCTCGATCGGTTCGCGCTTCAGAAAGCTCGCCGCGCGGCGCGCCTCGGCCGTCGCTTCCTGCATCGAGCGGCCTTCGACAATGATGTTGATGAGACTCACCACGGGCGGGTAGGAAAGCGCGCGCCGAAACTTGCTCTCGGACTCGTAGAAGCCCCGATAGTCTTGCGCCTGGGCGAACTGCAAGCTGTAGTGATCGGGCTGGTAGGTCTGGATGAGCACTTCGCCCGGACGGTCCCCTCGTCCAGCGCGGCCAGCCACTTGCGTCAGGAGCTGGAACGTTCGCTCCGCGGCCCGGAAGTCGGGAGCGCCAAGACCGTTATCCGCGCCGAGAACACCGACGAGAGTGACCGCGGGGAAATCGTGCCCCTTGGCCAGCATCTGGGTGCCGACGAGCACGTCGATCTTACGCGCCGCGAACTTTGCCAGGAGCGACTCGTAGCTTCCTTTACGCCGCATCGTGTCGCGGTCCATGCGAGCGACGCGGCTTTCGGGAAACATCTCCTTCACCAGGGTCTCGAGCCGCTCGGTCCCGTAGCCGACCGATCGCAAGTACTCCCCGTGGCAGACATCGCACTCTGTCGGCTTCGGGCGCCCGAGTCCACAATAGTGGCAGACCGCTAGCGATCCGCCCTTGTGAAGCGTCATCGCAACGCTGCACTCACTGCACATCAGGGCAAGACCGCACTGCCGACAAAGAAGCTGGCCGGCAAAACCTCTTCGATTCAAGAGCACGAGTGCCTGCTCGTCGGCTTTCAGACGAGCTTCGAGCGCGCCGCGAAGAGGGGCCGAGATGATGGTGTCGGGGCCCTCTTCCCGCACCACCACCTTCATGTCTATGAGCAGAACCGACGCAAGGGGACGGCTCGCAATACGCTCGGGCAAGCAGAGCAATCGGTAACGTCCTTCTAGAGCTCTCGTGAACGATTCGAGGGACGGTGTCGCGGAGCCGAGCACCACCACCGCGCCGTCGTCCCGCGCGCGCACGATCGCGACGTCACGTGCGTGATAGCGCGGGCTTTCTTCCTGCTTGTACGAGCCCTCGTGCTCTTCGTCCACGACGACGAGGCCGAGATTTTCGAGCGGCGCAAAAACAGCAGCACGCGCACCGACCACGACGCGCGCCTCGCCATTCCGGATACGCCACCACTCGTCTCGCCTCTCTCCCGTCCCGAGCGCGCTATGCAAGATGGCGACGCGCTCGCCGAACCGAGAATAGAGAAGTGCCGCCAGTCGCGGCGTGAGCGCGATCTCGGGGACGAGGATGAGAACGCTCCGTCCGCGCTCGAGTGCGTCTTCGGCCGCGTGTAGATAGACTTCGGTTTTCCCGCTCCCGGTGACGCCGTACAGCACGACCGGCGCAAAGCTCCCTCGAGCAAGTGCTTCGCCGATCGCGGCAACCGCCGCCTGTTGGCTTTCGGCGAGCTCGAGCTTCGTCGACGGCTCGGAGCCTAAGCGATGCCAAGGTGTTTGCGGTACGGCCTGGTCGACCAGCTCGATGTACCCTTTTTGCGCGACTCCCAGAAACGGGCCCCGCTCGATGGAGAGCTCGCCCCGTATCGTCTGTACCGGGACGGGATCGGTGGCGACCGAAAGAAGCGTGAGGATTCGGGACGTTGTCAGGTGCAGCTTTTCCGTTTCGAGCGCCCGCCGTCCCGCCTCGGTGATCGCGGCCACGCGCATCTTTCGGCCGCCTTTCGCTCCGCTGGGCGCGCGGCGGCGGATAAAACCTTTTCTCAGAAGCGATGCAATCGTCCCCGCGACGTTCTTCTTGGACACGGCCTTCGCAATGGCCCGCGCAGTCATCGGGCGGTCGAGCGCTTCGAGAACGCGCTTCGACAAACCTTTCGCGTCAGCCTCGGTCCACTCACCGCGCTCATAGAGCGCTCTTTCTTCGCGCGGCGTCTCGGGCGGCAACATCGCGCGGCAAACGAGCCCCGGTGAGGCCAGGTAGTAATCCGCAACGAAGCGACCGAGCTTCAGCTGCGACGGAGTCAATACCGGCTCTTCATCAAGAAGCGTCAAGAGCGGTTGCAATGTGATGTCGGGCGGAAGCTCTGGCGCCTTGTCAGAGATCTCGGTGATGCAGCCGATGAGCATGCGGCCGGAAAATCGGACGCGAACCCGCATCCCCGGCTGCGCTCTCAAAAGAGGCTCGGGAACGCCGTAAGAGAACGTTCGCAGGAGCGGAACCGGAAGCCCCACCTCCGCGAATGCGGAAAAACTAGGACGACTGCCCATCGAGCAGTCGTCGAATGAGCTTCATGTCCTGCCAGCACTCGCGCTTTTTTTCCGGATTCCGAAGCAGGTAAGCTGGATGAAAAGTGGGCACGAGCTTGGCCCCGCGATAGGGGTAAATGCGCCCGCGAATCCGGGTGATCCCTTCATCCGTCCGAAGCAAATTCAACGCCGCAACGCGCCCGAGCGCACAGATGACCTTAGGACGAATAGCATCCACCTGCCGGTCCAGAAAGGACCTACACTCCTCGACCTCCTCGGGCTCGGGATCCCGATTGCCAGGCGGCCGACACTTCACGACATTCGCGATATAAACATCGTCCCGACTCAAATCAATAGCGCTGATAATTTTCGTAAGCAGTTGCCCCGCGGGCCCAACGAAAGGAATCCCCTGTCGATCTTCTTCGAAGCCCGGTGCCTCCCCGATAAACATCAAATCAGCGCTAGGATTACCCACCCCAAAAACAAGATTCGTCCGCTTCTCGTGAAGCACGCACCGAGTACAATCCCCGAGATCCGCCCGCACTTCCACGAGCGTCTCCCGAGAGAGCGCCGCCCTCTCCGGAACACTCGGCTCGACCTTTTCGACCGGCGCTGCCGCAACCGCCCGCCGCTCGAACCCTAGCTCCGTCATCGAACGATAGAACAATAACCGCTCTCGAATCTGACCCACCATCCAGTCCCGCTCACTCATTCTTGAACGACTCCACAATCGGCCGAATACGATCCTCGAGCAGCCGCGGCCGCGTCCTCTCGGCGAGGACGATCGCCTTCAGTAGCTCGGAAGTTCGCTCTACGCTGTCGTTGATGAGCACGTAATCGTAGTCTTTATAATGATGAATTTCGTGGCGAGCTTCTTCTAGCCTTCCCAGGATCACGTTGTCCGAATCCTGACGCCGTCCGCGAAGCCGCTCTTCCAGAACCTCGAATGACGGAGGCATGACAAAAAGAGTGATCGCATCCGGCTGCGCCTTGCGCACTTGGGCCGCGCCTTGGACGTCCACGTCCATGAGAATGTCCTCCCCCGACGCCCGCACCTGCTCGGTCACGACCTTCGAGGTCCCATAAAAATTGCCGTGGACTTCGGCCCATTCCAGGAACTCGCCATCTTCGATCTTCGTGCGAAACAGGTCCTGGGACACGAAGTGATAGTCGATACCGTCGCGCTCACTCCCGCGGACGGGACGCGTCGTGAACGACACCGAAAAGCACACGTCGTCGAGTGTGTCGAGAAGGCGCCGAACGAGCGTCGTTTTGCCGGAGCCCGAGGGCGCCGAGATCACGAAGAGGTTGCCTCGCCGCACGATCGTCATTCGATGTTCTGAACCTGTTCCCGGACTCTCTCGATTTCGGATTTCATCGCAATCACATGCTCCGAAATCTTGGCGTCCTGGCTTTTCGAGCCTATCGTATTTACTTCGCGGTTCATCTCTTGGACGATGAAGTCGAGCTTCTTGCCACAGGGCCCGCCGGAAGACATCGTACCTTTCCAGAGCTCGAGGTGGCTCCGGAAGCGCGTGATCTCCTCCGCGATATCGGCGCGCTCGACGAGACGGGCGACTTCCATCGCGATGGCCGGAGGCTCGAGCGCGGAGCCCACGAGCTCCGCGACTTTGGCCTCGAGCTCCTCGCGCCGCTCCTCGCGCCTTGTATTGGAACGCGCTTCGATGTCATCGACTAGAGTCGCGAGCTCCTTCAAACGGCGCTCGAGGTCCGCCGCCATCTCGGCGCCTTCGGCCGCACGCATGTGCTCGAGCTCCTCGATAGCCTGGTCGAGAGCCGGCTCGAGCGCGTCCCAGAGGCTAGTGCCTTCGGAGAGGTCGCGCTCTTTCACTTGAAAGGCCGGCGAAAACCCAATCAAATCCCGAAGCTCGAGCGACGCCTCGATACCGATCTCTTTCCCGAGCTCGGTAGTCACCCGCACGAACTCCGCAAGCAACGGCCGGTCGACCTCGATTTGGTGCGTGCTCTCGCCTTTCGGTTTGAGGTAGAGGCTGACATCAACTTTGCCGCGGCCGAGCGACTGCGCGAGGCGATCCCGTACTTTCTTGTCGACCGTCGTGAGCCCCGCCGAGCCCCGCGTCCGCACGTCGAGATATCGGTGGTTTACAGTTCGAATCTCGACGACGACTTCATGGGCGTCGTTCTCGATTCGAACTCGTGAGAACCCGGTCATGCTCTTTAGCATCATTGACTCATGAGCTCGTAACGGGCTCGCCCGCACCGCCTTCGGAGAACTGAAGCTCGTAGAGCCTTCGATAGACCCCTCCCGAGCGGACGAGGAGCTCCTCTTGGGTTCCTCTCTCCCTCACTTCACCACCCTCCATCACAACGATCAGATCCGCTTTTCGAATCGTCGACAGCCGATGCGCGATCACGAGCGTTGTGCGGTTCGCCATCAAGTTGTCGAGAGCGCGCTGGAGGAGCGCTTCCGACTCCGCGTCGAGCGAGCTCGTGGCCTCGTCGAGCACTAGAATCGGAGGGTTCTTCAAGATGGCGCGAGCGATGGCAATCCTTTGCCGCTGGCCGCCGGAAAGCCGCTGGCCACGCTCGCCGATGACGGTGTCGAAGCCGTCCGGGAGCTCCCGAATGAACTCGAGGGCACAAGCGGCCTCCGCCGCCGCCACCAGCGCTTCTTCCGATACGGAGCTCAAGCCATAGCCGATATTGTTGCGCACGGTGTCGTTGAAAAGGATCGTCTCTTGCGTCACGAGCCCGATTTGACCGCGGAGCGACGATAGCGTCGCTTCGCGGATATCGACGCCGTCGAACAAGACGACGCCGCCCGTCGGGTCGTAGAAGCGCGGAACGAGGCTCGCAAGCGTGCTCTTCCCTGCCCCGCTCGTGCCCACGAGAGCCACGACTTGCCCCGCTTTGATGACGAGGTTCACGTCGCGAAGCGTCGCGCCTTTGCCGTCGTCATACGCGAAGCTCAGGTTCTTGAACTCGATGCTCCGCGAGAGCGGCGGGAGCTCCACGGCGCCCTCGATTTCCTGGATGGAATGCTCCACGTCGAGCACCGCAAAAATCCGACTCGCGGCGGAAAGCGCTTGCTGAAGAGTGGCATTCACGCGGGAGAGCTTCTTCACCGGCATGTACATCATGAAAAGCGCCGCGATGAAGGACGAGAACTCGCCTGTCGTCATCGTCGACGCCGCTATGCGGCTGCTCCCATACCATATGGCGGCCGCCATCCCGACCCCGCCGACGAGCTCCATAATGGGTGGCATCATCGAGATGACGCGGGTGATGCGCATATTGGTCCGGAAGAGGCCGTCGGTAGCCTCGACAAAGCGTTTCGTCTCGGACGCCTCCATGCGGAAGGCCTTCACGATGCGGCTTCCCGAGATCGTTTCGTGCAGAATGTTCGTGATGTCGCGCCAGCGCTCGAGCCCTGTATCCGTCCGGCGCCGGAGCTTGCGGCCGAGCGTCACGAGCGGGTAGATCGCGAGGGGAGCGATCACGAAACAGAAAATGGCGAGCTTCCAATCGTAGTAGAACACGAGCGCGCCGTAGCCGAGGAGCGCGAAGGTCTGCATGAGCAGGTCGCCCATAGCGCCCGAGACCGCTTGCTGGATCTTCTCGACGTCGTTCGTGATGTGGCTGATGAGCGTCCCCGTCGACTGGCTCTTGAAGAAGCTCACCGATTGCCGGATGACGTGCTGGTACAGGACGTTCCGGAGGTCCATGACTGTCCGCTGCCCCACCCAGCTCATGAGATAGGTCGAGAAGTACGAAAAGATCCCCTTGGCGAGATAGATCACGATGATGAGCACCGCGATCTGCGCCAAGTTCTGGTTCTGGATCAGAACGTCGTCGAAAACGGGCTTGATGAGATAAGCGAGCCCACCTGAGGTCGCGCCGAACCCCACCATCGCAAGACAAGCCAATAGAAACCGGCTTCTATATGGCCAAGCATAAGAAAGGAGGCGGCGGAGCTCTTTCACGTCGGATTCATGCTATCAAGATTTTTCGTATTTCGAGTTGTTATCAGCTTCCAGCTACCGGCTTCCTCGGGACAGTTCCTGACGAATCCCAACAAAATCATTCGCGGAAATTGGAAGAAAAAACGGCCACAGAGGCACAGAGGTTCGGAAGATGTCTTGTTGCTCTTTGGGTTTAAAAGCCTCGCGATCGGGTTGATTTCTTATCCCTCTGTGGCTCTGTGCCTCTGTGGCTGATCTTTTTTCATTTTTTTCATTATCCGGGGCTAAATTAGGCGGTCATGGCGCGGCTCAGCCGCTGGATGGCTTCTTCGATTTGGTCTTCGCGGACGAAGCTGTAGGAAAGGCGCAGATAGTTAGAGCCACCGCCATCGTGGAAAAAAGGCGGGCCGGCGACGAAAGCCGTCTTCTGCTCTTCGATGGCGCGGCGCAGGAGCGCCTCGCTATCCGTACCGTCGGCCAGGCGGACCCAGAAAAAGAAACCGCCGCCGGGGTGAACCCAGCTAGCATCGGCTGGAAAATGGGCGGTCATCGCACGCTCCATGGCGTCGCGCTTGCTTCGGTAAAGCTCGATCGACCGCTTTACTTGCACGTCGATGAGGCCCCGCGTGCCGTAGTCGTGGACGAGTCGTTGGGTGAGCGTATTGGCGCACTGGTCCGTGCCGAGCTTGCAAAGCCCGAGCCGCTCGATGAACGCGGCCTCCGCGGCGACCCAGCCAAGCCGCACACCCGGACCGAAGATCTTCGAGAACGTATGGATGAAGAGGACGTTCTCCGGATCGAGCGCTTTGAGCGGCGGGAGCGCCTCGCCGTCATAGACGAGCTCACCATAAGCGTGATCTTCCGCGATGGGCACCTGGTAACGCCGGCAAAGCTCCACGAGCCTCTCCCGCCGCGGAAGGTCCATGGTCCGCCCCGACGGGTTTTGAAACGACGGATTCGTGTAGAGAAGCCGGGGCCGCACGCCTTTCTGGTCGAGCTCCGAGAGACGCTGTTCGAGCGCATCCGGGTCGATACCCTGCTCGTCGAGCGGGACCGGGACGATGCGGGCTTCGTAGGTGCGGAAAACGTGAAGCGCCATCATGTAGGTCGGCGCTCCGACGAGAACGGTATCCCCTTTGTCGATGAGCGCCATCGCGCACAAGTTCAATCCGTCGACGCCTCCAGAGACGACGAGAATGTTCTCGGGCGACAACGGGACGCCGCAGCGCTCCTCCATCCGACCGGCAATCCACTCACGAAGCCGGCCATAGCCCGCATTCGGCCCGTAATTGAGCGCCGCCGCACCCTCGTCGCGCAACACCCTGTCCATCGACTCACGAACCATATCGAGGTCGAAAACCGCAGGATCGGGAAGCCCGCCGGCGAGCGAGATGATGTCGGGACGCTCGGCGAGGTCGAGAATCTCCGTGACCGAGCGCGAGGGCTCGAAGAGGGCCATGCGTCGCGAGAAATCAGTCGTTTGGGTATCCATCAGGAAAATGCTCCTTGAACGCCCACGCGGTCTCGACGATCCGCTCGAGCGATGGGAATCGAGGCTCCCAGCCAAAAACGCGACGGATTTTCTCGGACGTCGCCACGAGACGGGGTGGGTCGCCCGAACGCCTGGGTGCTACCTCGCGAGGAACTTCCTTGCCGCTCACACGCTCGACCGCGTCAATCACTTCGAGAACGGAATGGCCCATCCCGGTGCCTAAGTTGAAGCTCGCCGAAGCACCTCCACCCCGTAGGTGCTCGAGCGCTTGCACGTGCGCGACCGCGAGATCTTGAACGTGGATGTAGTCACGGATGCAGGTGCCGTCGGGCGTGTCGTAGTCGTCGCCGAAAATAGAGAGGTGGGCGCGCTGCCCCATCGCGGCTTCGCAAGCAATCGGGATCAAATGGTTCTCGGGGCGATGGTCTTCTCCGAGGTCGCCTCTTTCGTGCGCGCCACAGGCGTTGAAGTAGCGCAGGTTGACGTGGCGAATGCCTCGTGCAACTTCGAAATCTTGAAGAGCCCACTCGAAGACGAGCTTCGTCCGTCCGTAAGGATTGATCGGCCGTTGCGGATGGTCCTCGGCAATGGGAACGCGCTCTGGGTTCCCATAAGTCGCGCAGGTCGACGAGAAGATCAGTGCCGGCACCCCATGGCGCACCATGGCGGAGATGAGCTCGAGCCCGCCGCCGACATTGTTCCGGTAGTACTTCTCGGGGTCTTCGACCGATTCCCCGACATAGGCCTTAGCGCCGAAATGAAGAACGGCGTCGAAAGACTCGCGGCCGAGCACCTCGTCGAGTGACCGTGCGATGTTCGGCCCGGCTAAATCCGCGCGCACGATCTCGGCGCCGCCCGCGGCGACGACGTGCCCAGCACTCAAATCATCGAGAATGACAACGTGCTCGTCGCGCTCGAGAAGCTCTCGTACCGTATGGGAGCCGACATAGCCGGCGCCCCCGGTGACAAGAAGCGCGGCCACGCTAGCGACGCCCCACGCCGAAATAGACGAACCCGAGATCTCTCAGCTTGTCTGGATTGTAGATGTTGCGCCCGTCAAAGATAACGGGCTCTTTGAGCAAGTCGCGGACGCGGCCGAAGTCGGGCTCGCGGAACTCGTTCCACTCGGTGACGAGCACGAGACCGTCGGCGCCCTCGCAAGCCTCGTAGCTCTTTTTGCAATAGGTCACTTTGCCTTCGACGCTCGCGAGTTGTCGGCGCGCCTCGTCCATGGCTTCGGGATCGTAGACACGGACCGAGGCCCCTTCATCGATGAGAGCATGGATCAGCGCGAGCGCCGGAGCCTCGCGCATGTCATCGGTGCGGGGCTTGAACGCGAGCCCCCAGATCGCGAGACATTTTCCTTTCAGGCCATCCGCAAAGTGATCGCGGATCTTCGAGACCAGATAAATCTTCTGGGCTTCGTTCACCCGCTCTGTGGCTTCGATGAGCTCGAGCTTGATGCCGGCATCGCGCGCCGTCTTCAAAAGCGCGCGGATATCTTTCGGAAAGCAGGACCCGCCATAACCGACGCCGGGAAAAAGGAAAGGGTGTCCGATGCGGCTATCGGTGCCGAGAGCGCGACGTACGTTCGCCACATCTGCGTCGACCTTCTCGCACAGCCGTGCGATCTCGTTCATGAAGCTGATGCGGGTCGCAAGCATCGCGTTGGCGGCATATTTTGTAAGTTCGGCGCTCTCGGGGTCCATCACGAGGACGGGATTGCCGGTACGCATGAAGGGCCGGTAGAGCTCTTTCATGAGCTCCGCCACCGCGGGATCGTCCGTGCCCACAACAACGCGGTCGGGGCGCAGAAAGTCGTCGATCGCCGCACCCTCTTTCAGGAATTCGGGGTTGGAGACGACGGCAACCGGGTGACGCGTGATTCCCGCGATGGCCTTCTTGACAGCGCGGTTCGTACCGACGGGGACCGTGCTCTTTAGGACGACGATCTTGTACTCGTCCATGGCGCGGCCGATGCCTTCCGCAACGGCGAGAACGTGCGACAGGTCCGCGGAACCATCTTCACTCGTCGGGGTGCCGACGGCAATGAAGAGAATCTTCGACTGGCGCACCGCGCTGTCGAAGTCGGTCGAGAAACTCAAACGTTCTTCGTCAACGTTCCGCTTCACGAGCTCCGCCAGCCCCGGCTCGTAGATCGGGATTTCGCCGCGCTTCAAGCAAGCAATTTTCTCTTCATCGATATCGACGGCGATAACATCGTTCCCGTTCTCTGCAAGACAAGCCGATACCACGAGGCCGACATAGCCGGTTCCTACAACCGAAATATTCATCTACCCTCTTTCTACTTAGCGGGCCAAACGGGTTATTTTATCGCGCGAACGAATGTACTGCCAGGCAGAGCGCACGGTGAGCACGGTGACGGGACGGGAAAGCTACGTGAAATGCTAACATCGCACAAACATGGCGATCACCATCGGAGTCGATTTCCGTCCGGCGCTGTCACGAGCGACAGGCGTCGGCCGTTACTTCGAGGGACTCGTCGAAGGTCTAGGCCGCGTCGATCGTGAGAACAACTATGTGTTGTTCTCGAGCTCCTGGAAAGAGCGCCCCGAGCCGCGGTCCCGGCCGGATAATTTCCGGCTCGTCGACCGCCGCGTCCCCGTCCGAGTTCTGAACGCGCTCTGGCACCGGTTCGAGACCCCTTCGCTCGACTGGCTCGTCGGCGAGCGTTTGGACGTAGCTCACTCGCCAACCCCCCTCATCCTGCCGAGCCGTCGCGGCCGCAGCATCATTACTATCTGCGACCTGTTCTTCCTCGAGCAGCCTGAGGCTACGAGCCGGGAGATCCGACGGGATTATGTCAGATTGGTCCGCTCCCACGTCAAAAAGGCCGACGCCGTGATCGCCATCTCCGAGACGACGGCACGTGACGTCCAAGACAAGCTCGACGTCCCTCCCGAGCGGATCACGGTGATCCACGCCGGACTCGACAGCAGATTCTCGGGCCCCACCGAGCCGGTCGCGCCCGGCGCGCGGGAAGACTACATCCTCACGGTCGCATCGCTCGAACCGCGCAAGAACCTTCCGAGGCTCGTGGAAGCGCTCGCGCTTTTGCGAGAGGGGGGCTTCGAAGGTCGATTGTGTATCGCGGGCGGCGACGGACTCGATACGCCTCGCCTCGACGACACTATCCGCCGGCTGAAGCTCGAAGACAGCGTCGACAAGCTGGGCTATGTGGACGCGGCGGCTCTGGTATCGCTCTATCGGTCCGCGCGCATCGTCGTGACGCCATCCCTCTGGGAAGGATTCGGCCTCCCGCTGTTGGAAGCGATGGCCTCACAAACGCCAATCGTTGCCTCCGACATTCCGGTCCATCGCGAAGTGGCGGGAGACGCAGCACTCTTCGCCCCGCCCTGGAACGTCCGCGCGCTCGCGGATACCATCGAGTGCCTCTGGTGCAACCAAGAGCTCCGCGCGCAGCTCGTCGCTCGAGGCCTTCAGCGGAAAAAGCATTTCTCTTGGGATGCGTCCGCCAAGAAAGCGCGCGCCCTCTACGAGCGCGTCGCGGGTAAAGCCTGATGGAGCTCTCCATCGCTATCGTGAGCTATAACGCTCGGGACGAGCTCGAGAATTGTCTCCGTTCGATCCTGGAGAACACGGACGGGTGCGAGCTCGAGATCCTCGTCACTGACAACGCCTCGACCGATGGCAGCGTTGCGCTGGTCGAGAGCGGCTTTCCGAGCGTGGCGATCGAGCGCTCTTTCGAGAATGTCGGTTTTTCTCGGGCATCGAACTCTTCTTGGAGGCGCGCCCGTGGGGAGCTCGTGTTGTTCTTGAACAGCGACACCATCGTCCCGAGAGGCGCCATCGCGACGATGGTCGCACACATGCAGGCGCGGCCCGAGATAGGAGCGCTCGGTCCGCGCTTGCGCAACGCGGAAGGTGCTCTCGAAATCTCCTTCGGAGCGATGTTGTCGCTCGCCGCCGAAGCTTGGCAGAAACTTCTGAACGCGGGTTATCGCAACGGCGCCGGTCCGCTGAAGGGTTTCGTCGAGGCCCGACTGGCGCGCGAACGGGACGTCGATTGGGTGAGCGGTGCTTGTCTGATGACGCGCCGGGCTCTGCTCGAAACGATTGGCGGCTTCGACGAATCGTTCTTTCTCTATTCCGAAGACGTCGATCTGTGCGCACGCATCCGCGCCCAAGGCAAGAAGGTCGTTTTCACGCCCGATGTCGAAGTGACCCATCTGCGAGGCCGCTCGACCTCAAAGCTTCCCAACCAGGCATTCGTGGAGTCCCAACGCAGCCGCTTGCACTTCTACGCCAAACATTACGGCCAGCCGCGCCTCGGATTTCTGAAGCTCTACATGACAGCGGGGCTCGGACTGGCATATCTTTTTCGCCCGTCTTTACGGAACACCTACGCAAAGGCCCTGCGCCTTTTGGTACAAGGAGACGACTAGGCCCTAACCCGTCAGAAGCGAGGATTTTGTTCACACTTCGAACTTCGTCCAGCACAGCCTGCGGTCGCAACCAAAAGGGATGGCCACAGAGGCACAGAGGCACAGAGAAAGCGT
>Ga0114950_10001473_pt1 | contig 17748 bp, 13 predicted proteins | sample N075metaG_FD_83503 | JGI IMG/M metagenome (GOLD analysis project Ga0114950, IMG submission 83503) | Deep subsurface microbial communities from Kermadec Trench to uncover new lineages of life (NeLLi) - N075 metaG | ecosystem: Environmental > Aquatic > Marine > Ocean trench > Sediment | place... | reverse complement strand
CGTCGTGATGTTTTACGCCGCGTTGCTCGGATTGAGCGAAGAACGAGATCCGCTTTTGCGAATGCTGCGCCGCCTGGCAGCACGCTTTGAATTCTTGAGCGGCGTGTTGAGTGTCTTCGAAGGCGTGCGGGTCTACCACGGCAAGCGCCTGGTGGTGTTCGCGGCCATCTTGGCATCGATCGTGGTCCACGGGTTTCTGGTGATCTCGTGGGTATGTTTCGTCCGCGCCATGGGGATTGAAGGGATCCCGGTCGGTGCACTCTTCGTGGTGGTTCCGATCGGGATGTTGGTGGCATCGATTCCGATTGGACCCGCGGGCATCGGTACCGGGCATGCGGCGTTTCTTGCGGTGTTTGCGCTGCTGGGATCCAGTCGCGGGGCGGATTTGTTCAACCTGGTTTTGGTGTATCAGTTCATCCAGGCTGCGGTGGGGGGGTTGGTCTACTTGTCGGTTCGGGCAGAGGTTGTTTTGGAGACCGACGAAACCTGATCTAGACGGCTTGCCCCTACTCCCCCCGACGCTCGAGCTCCCACAACTTCGAGTACTTCAAAAAGACATCGCGCGAGAATGGATTCGTCGTTGCAGGTGAGTACGCAAACCGAGAGCGATGGGCCCTCGGGGTCGCCAACTAGAGCGGTCATCCCCGGATTCGTTCTACGTTGATCACGCCCTTGAGCTTCGTGATGGCCTTCATGATGGCGTTGAGTTCGGATGCGTCCTTGACGAAGATCTCGAAATTCTGGACGGCGGCCTGGCCTTCGCCGGTCGTGATCGTCGCCGCACCGATGTTCACCCCTGCGTTGGAGATCGTGTTGGTGATCTTTGCCAGGATGCCCTGGCGATCTTTTGACTTCACGCGAATCTTGATCCTGCGAGGATCGCCGGTTGTCTCATCCCACTGCACGTCTATGCGTCGCTCGCGATCGAGCTCGAACACCTTCGAGCAATCCTTCAAGTGAATCGTTACGCCGCGACCCCGCGTGACGTAGCCGATGATGTCGTCTCCCGGGAGCGGGTCGCAGCAACCGCCAAAGCGGACCAACACGTCCGGCGAGCCGCTCACACTAATCCCGGACGGGGCTGGACGCCGTTCGCGGCGAAACAGGCCCCGCAGTTTGGTGGGAACCGGGAGACTGCGCCCCCGCTTGGGTTCTTCTTCTCCCTTTAGCTTTCGTGCAACGGCACCCGGTGCGATCTTGCCGTAGCTGACGGCGGCGAACAGGTCCTCGACGGTGCCCTTGCGCGCTTCGCTTTTGGCCAACTCCGCGAGTTCCCCGCTCTCGAGCACCTGGCTGAAGTTCAAGCCTCGACGACGAAACTCGCGTTCGAGAATGTCCCTTCCCAGTTGACGGCTGCGGTCCCGCCCACCTTGACGGATCGCCTGGCGAATGCTGCTGCGCGCCTTGCTCGAAACCACGAAGTCGAGCCAGTCCTTGCGGGGAATCTGACTGCTGTTGGTTTTGATCTCGACGGTGTCTCCGTCTTCCAGCTTGGTCTTGAGCGGCACCAATTTTCCGTTGACGCGAGAACCCGCGCAATGGTGCCCCACCTCGCTGTGGATCGCGTAGGCGAAATCGACAGGTGTGGCGTCGCTAGGCAGGTTGATCACCTCGCCTCGGGGCGTAAACACGAACACCTCGTCGGGAAACAGATCCACCTTGACAGCGTCGAGAAACTCGTGGGGATCATCGAGTTCGACCTGCCACTCGAGCAATTGCCGCAGCCAGGCAAACCTTCGCTCATCTTCTGCGTCGGAGTCGATCCGCCCCTCTTTGTACTTCCAATGTGCTGCGATCCCCATTTCCGCGGAACGGTTCATGTCGGACGTTCTGATCTGCACTTCCATGCGCTCGCCGTAGGCGCCGATCACCACGGTGTGGAGCGACTGGTAGCCATTGGGCTTGGGGAGCGCGACGTAGTCCTTGAAGCGTCCTGGCACCGGCCGCCAAATGCCGTGGATGATGCCCAGCGCCGCGTAGCACTGTTCTGCGGTGCCAGAAAGAATCACGCGAAATGCGATCACGTCGTAGATCTCGTCGAGGCTGACGCCCTGGGCCTCCATCTTGGCGTGGACCGAAGCCAGGTCTTTGACCCGACCCGTCACCTCGGCGCGTATCCCCACCTGGGAGAGTCGAGTTGCAAGGCTGCTGATCACCTCTTCGATGTACTTTTCGCGCTCAGCCCGTCCCCCCGCGAGCTGTCTCTCGAGTTCTTCCGCCGCTTGGGGATGGAGCACGGTAAAGGTCAGGTTCTGAAGTTCTTGCTGCAGCCAGTGGATGCCCAGGCGGTTGGCCAAGGGCACATAGATCTCGACCGTCTCTTGTGCGATGCGAATCTGAGGGTCTTCGTCCAGATAGTTGAGGGTCCGCATGTTGTGCAGGCGATCGGCCAGTTTGATCAGCAGGATGCGAATGTCCTTCGACATGGCGATCAGCATCTTGCGGAAATTCTCGGCCTGCCGTTCGCGTTGCGAGGTAAATTCGATCTGGGCGATCTTCGTGACACCGTCGACCAGAAACGCGACTTGTTCGCCGAACAAGCGCTCCAATTCGTCGCGAGACGTCAGGGTGTCTTCGAGGGTGTCGTGCAGCAGACCGGCAGCTACCGAGACGTCGTCCATGCGCATCTCGACCAGGATGCCCGCCACCTCGAGGGGATGGATGAGGTAAGGCTCGCCGCTGAGCCGTTCCTGCCCTTCGTGCACCTTTGCCGAAAAGACGTAGGCGCGCTGCAGCAACTCGAGGTCAACGCCGGGGTTGTACTCCAGCATGCGATCGGCGATGTCATTGAAGCGAAGCATCGGTTGTACCACTGTCGCCTTCCGGGCCGAGATTGTTCCGATCACCAATCCCATTTTACTTGCTAGATCAATGGGTTGACCGGGTCGTCCGGGGGTAGGGAGAAGGTACCCGGACAAGCCTTGGGCAGCAATGGAGAATCGGCAGGGCTACTCCGGCGGCTTCTGCCAGTTCTCCATCACCTTGGCGATGCCGAAGCGCGCGCGTACAGCATCGGTATCGCCCGTGCGCTCGGCATCGATGATCGTCCGGACTTCGTCAACCGCGCGGCTGAGCTCGTCGTTGATCACCGCATAGTCGAAGATCCTGGACATCGCGATTTCGCTGCCGGCCTCTCGAAGTCGCTTTTGGATCAAGTCGTCACTGTCGGTACCTCGGTCTCGCAACCTTTGTTCGAGCGTTTCGACTGTGGGCGGCAGTAGAAAGATGAACACCGCAGCAAACTCTCGTTCCCGGATCAGTTGCGCGCCCTGCACCTCGATTTCCAGCATGATGTCGCGCCCGGCTTCGAGAGATTTCTGAATGGCAAGAAAACTCGTCCCGTAGAGATTGCCGGCGTAGAGCGCTGATTCTAGAAAGGCACCCTGATCGACCAACCGTTTGAACTCGGCTTCGTCTACGAAGTGGTAATCGACTTGGTTCGTTTCGCCCGTGCGAGGTTTCCGCGTGGTGTGGGACACCGAAAAACGCAAGTTGTCGTCCCGGGCGAGGAGATTCTTGCATACGGTCGTTTTGCCCGTGCCCGAAGGCGCTGAAATGACGAAGGTCTTACCCTTCATGAACTAGTTTCCGTTTCGTCCGGTGCCAGCCTCGCGGCGATCGTCTCTGGATTGATCGCCGAGAGAATCACGTGATCGCTGTCTGTCACCAGGATCGACCGGGTGCGGCGCCCTTCGGTTGCGTCGACCAACTTGTTTCGCTCTGCCGCCTCTTCTCGCAGCCGCCGCATGGGTGACGCCGTGGGCGATACGACTGCGACCACTCGGGACGCCAGAACGAGATTGCCGTAGCCGATGTTCAGCATGCGAACGACCGCGCTGCCCGGATCTGCGGCCTTGGACTTCCGCCCCGCTTTGCCACCACTGCGTCCGTCGGCCTTACTCACAGTTTTGAACCTGCTCGCGAATTCGCTCGAGTTCGGTCTTTACCTCGACGACGTCATGGGCCAGCGGCGCATCGTTCGCCTTGCTCCCCACAGTGTTTGCTTCGCGCCCCAGTTCCTGGAGCAGAAAGTCGAGCCGCCTGCCAACCATCTGGCCGGGTCCTGCGGTTGCCAATACCGTTTGGAACTGGTCGAGATGGCTGCGCAGTCGAGCGATTTCCTCGCTCACATCCAGGCGGTCTGCCGCGATCACGATCTCTTGATGCAGACGCGCCTCGTCGATCAGCCCGCTATCGAGTTCCAGTTGTGCCGCTCGTTTGCGGAGTCGCTCTCGGGAACCCTCTCGCACGACATCCGAGCGCGAAGCGAGACTCTCGACCAACTCGGAAACTCTCGCCAGTCGCTTCTCGAAGTCCGATCGAATCGTCTTGCCCTCGGAGAGTCTCGTATCATCGACGGCGGCCAGTGCTCGATCGATCGCGTCGCACAGCACCTGGGAGAGCTCCGACGGTTCGAGACCGGGTTCGACAAATCGCGTCACTCCGGGCATTGCGAGGAGCGCGGTCACGTCCAGGGTGCCCGTCAACTCGAAGCTGTTCGAAAGCAGCCGCGCAGCGTCTACGTACTGCCTCGCCACATGCTCGTCGATTTCGAGTTTCGAAGCAGGACTCGCCCCGGCGGCGAGATTTACCGAAAGATCCACCTTGCCACGTCCGAGGTAGCGGGGAACCCGGGCGCGCACAGCCTCTTCGCAGCTGGCGAATTGGCGCGGCAACTTCAGGCGCAGATCGAGATGGCGATGATTCACCGTGCGAATTTCGACCTCGAACGCCAAACCGCTGACCGTGAAAGACGCGCTGCCAAACCCGGTCATGCTGCGAAGACCTGGCGCACGCGGTGTTTCGCTCATGCAAATCCTTCCCTGGCAGCGGCTAGCGCCGCGGGCAGACGCGCCGCAATTTCGTCGCGTCTCACTGTTGCTGTGCCGATCTTTTCAACCACCACCCCGGCCGCTGCGTTGGCCAGCACGGCGGCTTCGACCAGACTTCCCCCCGCCGCACGGGCCAGAGCGAGCACGGCAATTGTAGTGTCTCCCGCGCCCTGTACGTCAAATACTTCCTGATTACTGGTCGCCACATCGCATCTCGGTTCGCCGCTGGTAAACAGCGACATCCCAAGGCCGCCCCGGGTTATCACCAGTTCGGCATTCCCCACCCCCAAAAGCTTCGCGGCGATCCTGTCGAGACCCCCTTTTCGGCTGCGGAAACCCCGCTGAGATGTTCGGCTTCTCGAAGATTCGGTTTCAGCAGCGCAGCGCCTTTGAAGGGTCGTAGTTCAGACTTTGGATCGGCCGAGACCGGAACGTTAGCGCGGAAACAAGACGCGATGATCTTGCGAATTGCGGCGGGAACCAACAGGCCTTTGCCGGAGTCCTCGAGAATCGCAGCATCCGATGCGCGAAGACGCTCCGGCAGGCGTTCGAGCAATTGCGAGAAAACCTGCTTGGTGATCGGTTCGCGGGTTTCGCGATCGAAGCGAACGATCTGCTGTCCCCGAGCGCTCGGGTATTGAAGTTCAAGATCACGACCGACAGATCGACTGCGTCGTCCCACATCACGACGCCAGGCCCAGGGTTGTCTTCGCAAGTCTAATCACACGCGCAGGATCGATTCCCGTCATACAACGGTGATCGATCGGGCAGTTGCGCTTGTAGCAGGGCCGGCAGTCGTGATCGGTTTCGAGGACGACGACCGGGTCGAGATTGAGATTGGTCTTTGCGAGACTGGTCGGCCCCATGAAAACGGTTGACGGAACGCCGAAGGCCGTCGCGAGGTGGCGTGCCCCGGCATCGTTACAGATCACAAGCGACGTTCTGCGCACCAGCGCCTTTGCTTCGGCGAGACTCAACACCCCGGCGAGATCGATCGGGCGCTGGCTCATCGCCTCTGCGACTTTCGAGGTGAGCGCGGCCTCAGAAGCCGCACCCAACAGTACGACCCGCACCGAGGCCTTCATCAGCGCATCACCGACCCTTGCATAGGACGTAGCGGGCCAGCATTTTGATGGACCGAACGACGCTCCGGGAGCGAGAACCACCAGAGGGTCGTTGGTAGCGACGCCGTGCCGACGCAGTACGGTTTCGACCTGGTGATCTTCTCCAGGCGAAGTGAAGAGTTCGAGATGGGTTCCACGCTCCTTGCAGCCGACTGCTTCCATCAACCCCAGCACGAAGCGCTCCCGCGCGACGAGCTTGCGGGCGCCCCATGCCGCGGGTACCGGAACGCGATGATGCAACAGCGCTGCCCGGATTCCTCCGTCGTAGCCAACGATGTTGCGAGATCCAGCCAGGCGCATGAGCATGGCTGAGGAAAACGAGTCGGGAATACAAATTCCAAGTTCGAAGCGGCTGTGACGACGCAGCGCCAAACCCTCGCGCATCAACGCCGCAGCACCAAGGTGGTACGAATGCACGGGAATCACCTCGTCGACGAAGGGACAGGCGCTCAAGAGTCCCTCGAGACCGGTGCGAAGCTGCAAGTGGATGCGCGCGTCGGGAAACTCGGCACGCAACGCGCGCAGGCCCGGCGTGGCCATCACCACGTCCCCCACCCAGTTGGGACCTCGAACCAATATGTCCAGAGGGGCACTCAGATCCATGACTGGGCGACCGCGACTTTGGGAATACGAGACAGCGCCATTGGTTTTGCGAGGGCCTTATCGCGAGGTTCGTCGGACGCTTCGACGAGGCACTCGAGCGCGGCTTCGAGCACGAGATCGTGAGGAATGATCGTCATGCAGGTCGCCTGGGCACAACCGCGACGACACGGACTACAGGGAACCGGGATCCGCACGCGTCTCCAACGCGAGCCGGGCTGGGGTTCATTTTCGATCGGATCCGTAGGCCCCATGATCTGAACCGCCGGAGTTCCCAGCGACGTCGCGAGATGAAGCGGCCCACTATCGCTTCCGACAAACAGACGTGCGCGATCGATCAAGGCGATCAGATCTGCGAGTTCCGGCGTCGCGGGGGCCAGGCGTGCCGCGATGGGTGGCGAACAAAAAACTCCACTCACGGCTGAAGCTCGCAGAGTACGAGACTTGGGTGTGTGCGCCGGTTAGCCGCGCGATCACGCCGCTCTCGAGAATCGCGTGAAAGTCGATGACGAGATCGAACGACTCCGCGCGCAGGGTTTGCACAAACGCTGCGAGTTGCCGCCAAAATTTTCCGAGAGCCAGAGTGCGCAGCGAGTCGGTCAAGTTCTCGCGCGGAAATTGAATCACACAATCGAGCTCTCTGCGCCCTTCCAGCACCCCCGAGGCGCCCTTCTCAACCAACCAACTGATATGAGCATCCGGATAGGCGGCACGGATAGCCCGAAGCGCGGGCAGGGTGCGGACCACGTCACCCAGCGCGCCCAATCGGATGATCAAGACGCGCGTCGCGTGGGGCGGTGACGAGAGTGGGTTGAGACAGTGGACGATGACGAGCCTCACCGATACCGGGACGAGAATTCAAGATCCCTCGCACATTAGACTTAGCGCACTCTCCCCATAATCGGTCGTCTTTGAGCGCAGAACGAGGGCAGCGCGAGATTCAAGGGACGTACTCACACCGCACTCGGCGATGAACGACGATGCGCATCGAGAACTCGCGACGCTGCTCGAGACGACACCGGGGTCGAGTGGGCGCGGCAACACATCCATTCTCGACTTGCCGGGAACCACGACCCGGCTGCATGTTCGGCCGCTCCTCCACGGTGACTCGCTTGCCCGCTTCACGGGCGCCCGGTTCCCGAGCCTCGATCGACCGCTCGCCGAACTTCACACGACCGCGAAGCTCAAAAAACGCGGAGCGTCGGTGCCGGGCCCGGGGGTTGTCATGGGGAGGCGCCGGGGATGGTTCTGGCAGGCGACCCTCGCGACGGTTCACGTAAATGGGTCGACGGATGGAGTCGCGTTCCTGAGAGCCCGGCCCGACAGCGTGAGCCTGTTGCGAGCCGCCCGCGCAGCTGGATCCGCCGTCCGCAAGCTTCATGCTCTCGGCTGTCGCCACGCCGATCTTCACATCAAGAACCTGTTGATCCGGGGATCCACCCGCCCCGCCGGCCAAAGCGACGAATTCGAGGTCAGCTTCGACGTCATTTTCATCGACCTGGATCGGGCGCGAGTCGACCGTGAGCTCACACCGAGACGTCGTATGCTCGAACTCATGCGACTGTATCGATCGCGGCACAAACACGGCACGCGCGAATCTCTGCAGCCCCGAACCCTGGCAGCTTTTTTCGCTGCTTATCTTCGGGGCGATCAGCCGCTTCGCAAGCGAATGCTCGAGCATCGACGCAGCCTGGCCTGGCGCGCCGCCGCACATACTTTGTTCTACCCAACCCGCTGAGGCAGAATCCCGAGATTCGGCTGTTGCCGGTAGTGGCTCGGCGGTACCATGTCCGCCTGCCGACCACCGATGCGAACTTTAAACGGAGCGATGCATGACGCCTGTCTTGGGAATCATCGGGGGGAGCGGAATCTACGAAATCGAAGGGCTGAGCCAACTCCAATGGGAGACCGTGCGCTCTCCCTTTGGCGAACCTTCCGATCAGCTCTTGTTTGGCGAACTCGACGGGCAAAAACTGATTTTTCTGCCTCGCCACGGACGCGGACACACGCTTTCGCCGAGCGCCATCAACTACCGGGCCAACATCGACGTCTTGAAGCGAGCGGGGGTCAGCGAGATTCTCTCCCTGAGTGCGGTCGGTTCGTTCAAGGAGGAGCTGGCTCCCGGAACCTTCGTCGTGATCGATCAGTTCATCGATCGCACGCGCAACCGCGCCCGAACGTTCTTCGATCGAGGCGTGGTCGCCCATGTTTCGATGGCGCATCCAATCTGCGAGCGCCTCGCGGGCCTGGCGCACGATACGGCCCGAGAGTTGGGCCTCGACGTGGTGCGCGGGGGAACCTACGTCGCCATGGAGGGACCGCAGTTTTCGACCCTGGCCGAATCAAAGCTATTCAAGAGCTGGGGTTGCGACGTGATCGGCATGACGAACCTGCCCGAGGCCTCACTCGCCCGAGAAGCGGAGATTTGTTACGCGACGGTGGGCATGGTGACGGACTACGATTGCTGGCACCCGGACCACGAGGCCGTTCAGGTCGCGGACATCGTGCGGGTGCTGCTCGCAAACGCCGGCAACGCCCGCAGCCTGGTCAAGCAACTCGCACCCAAGGTTCACTCGCTCGAGCGCCCCTGCCCGAACGGTTGCCATCGGGTGCTCGACAACGCCATCATCACCGGCCCGGACGCGCGCGATCCGAGTGTCGTGCGCAGCCTGGATGCCGTGGCTGGACGCGTTTTGCAGTCCTGAGAAAAGAGAAGAGAGAAGATCGAGGAGAACCAGCGTGCCGCTGAAAGATTTCATTCGCACGATTCCGGACTTTCCCAAGCCCGGCATTCAGTATCGCGACATCACGTCACTGCTCGCCGACCCAGAAGGGTTGCGTCTCGCCGTGGACACGATCGCCGACCACTACCGAGACAAAGAGATCAGCTGCGTGGTCGGAATCGAGGCGCGAGGCTTCATCTTCGGTACTGCGGTCGCCTATAAGTTGGGTCTCGGCTTCATACCCTTGCGCAAGCCCGGGAAGTTGCCCGGCGAGACCCTCAGCGTCTCTTATCAACTGGAATACGGCGAGGACCGTCTGGAGATTCATCGAGACGCGATCGATCCCGATGCCAATGTGCTGTTGATCGACGATCTGATCGCGACCGGAGGTACGGCGGAAGCCGGGGCCAAGCTGATCCGGCAAGTTGGCGCCACCCTCGCCGGATGTTGTTTTGTCATCGATCTACCGGATCTCGGGGGCATGGATCGGTTGCGCGCGATGGGAATCGATTGCTACGCGCTGTGCGAATTCAAGGGTGATTGACAAAGGTGATCGAAATTGACGCATTCCTCCGAGTCTGAACTCAGATACGCGCCCGACCCAGCATGAACTACCGAAGCCTCGAACTCGAACAGCAGGGCCCGGTGCTGCGAGTCTGGTTGAATCGACCGGAGCGCTTGAATGCGATCTCGAGCGTGATGCTTCGGGAGATCGGCGACCTCTTTCTCTCTCTCGAAACCGACTTCGGCACCAAGGTCGTGGTGCTGGGCGGACGCGGTCGATCGTTTTGCGCCGGAGCCGACCGCAAACCCCCCGAAGCAGACCAGCAGGTCGAGGCTCCCAACACCGATCGCGAACGCCGCTGGCTCGATCAGCTGGGTCGACGCGCCTGTCAGGCGATCGAGCACTGCGACGTTCTCACGGTCGCGCGGATTCATGGCCATGCGGTGGGGGGTGGCTGTTGCTTTGCCATGGCCTGCGATTTTCGCATTGGGGCCGAAGATGCGCTGCTCCGGGTGCCGGAGATCGATCTCGGGATCCCGCTCACCTGGGGCGCCACCGCGCGTTTGATTCACGAAATTGGCGCCGCCCGCACCCGCGAAGTGTTGTTGCTCGGCGAGAACATCAGCGCAGAAAAGGCGCTCGCCTGGGGCATGCTCCACCGGGTCGCCAGCGCCGGCGAATTGGACACTTGCGTAGACGACTTCGTCTCGAAGCTGACCAGCAAGCCCGAGTTGGCGGTCTATATGACCAAGACTCAACTGCGTGCCTACTCGCGGATCCATGCGCTTGGCGACGCCAGCGAAACCGACGGAGACATGTTGCAGCGCGGCATGCGGAGTGAAGACGCGAGCGCAAGGTTCAGCATGCCCAAATCGTCGACTTCCTGACCCAGGGAAAGCCTTTGGCAGGCGCCTTTCCTAGTACGCCTTTTCTTCGAGCAGGATGTAGAGCCGCTCGCCGAGATTTCGAATTGTCCCGATGCCTTCTTTCAGTTCTTTCAAGAATTCGCTGAGCTCGTAGAGATCGGGACCTTGATCCTCCCAGTCCGCCGTGTCGAGCCACAGCTGCGCGATTTTATCGAAGTCGTCCTCGACCGCGTTCGCCAACGCGTTTACGACCGACGGCTCAAAGCTAAAGATGGGAAACGACTGGCAGGTCGCATCTCGAAGCGGCTTGATGGGGCCCTCTGCGCCAGGGGAAACTGCTGAAGCCAGTGCGACAAGGGTTTTGAAGGACGGGATCTTCAGGGGTTCGCCAATCGGCTCGACGGGTAGATCGTCGTAGTTCAGCACCCCAACCGCTTGCTGCTGTTTGGCGACAAAGAATGTGGCTTCCATCGATCCCCCGTACTCGCCTTGGTACCCGGCCCGTGAGACCGACTCCAGAGCGATTCAATAAGGCAGCGAGCCCTGCTCATCGGGGGGGAAAGTGGTTTGTGGTTGTTCTCGCATTTCGTCGGTCTCGTGGGTAATCGGGATGCCGTCGCGATAGACGGCTTCGCCACCGCGAACCGCGGGGATCCGAGCACCGGGAGTGATGATCCCGACGAGATTCAGGGGATCGCAGGCCGAGACCCTCACGACTTCGCCATTGCGCGGAAGCTTTCGCGTGCGACGCAGTGCGTCTACTGCTCCGGGTAGCGCGTACTGTTCACCGACGAACCCGCTCACGAAGCGACCGCCGCGAATGCTGCCTCTGGCTTCCATGCGCCGAAACGCCCAGGAGATCTCGCGCCAGGGCACTGCGAGGGTTTCCCGGGCAACCAGGTCGCGGAACACCACGCCGTAGCGCACGAGCAATTGTTCGGCGATCGCTTCGGCGAGTTCGTCTGGATCGAGATCTTCTGCTGCGCCGAAGTTTCGCCCGGGAAACAGCGACCAGCGACCCTCGGGGTTTGCGCCGCCCCGGGTTCCTCGGCGCAGGCCGCGCTGCGCTCGGCGGCGAGAGGTGTTGCGCGCCCACTTGCTTCGCGAACCCAGCAGGGCGCGGACCGCCTGAAAGCCGTCGGCACTGACGAGGCCCCGGGACACCAGATCCCACAACCCTTCTTCGATTTCGATCGGCAAGCGACTCGAGCCCGCGCCCAGTTCGCCGTGGAAGAGTGCGCCCTTTTCGCGCAGGACCTCCAGCACCTCGAGCGCGGCGCCCGGCCCCGGAACGCTCGGTTCCACATCACCGCGGGTCGCCGCAAGCAGCCAGGGAAGATCGGCGCGCAGCAAGAATGATATCGGCGTGGCCTTCGAGGGAGCACTACCCCCTCGGCCGGGCGCTACCCCTTCTTCCGACACTTTGGGGGTCAAGCGTCCCCAGGCGACTTCGCCGGACATGCAGTGACTGTCGAGCCAACTCGAGCGATAACCCTTGACCCGGCTGGCAAAGATTTCGTCTTCCCACGCCCCGGCGGCGAGTTCGAAGCCCTGCAGTTGCTCGACCACCGAGAGCACACCTCGCCGACCCTCGCGCCGGGTCTCGGGTGTCACGCGCTGCCAGCGCAGCAAGAAACGCATCAGATCCTGGGCGGTGACCGGCTCGATCTCGCGACGCAGACGCTCCTGGGTTCCGAGGTGGATGCGCACCAGCAAACGACGCGCGCAGAATTGTTCACCGCGATCCAGATCGAATTCACCGCGCAGGGCGAAGCCTTCGGTCTCGAGGGTGGCGAAGGCGATCTCGACATCGACGGCTTCGAGTCCCGTGCGGTGCACCATCTCTCTGGTGTCGATGGGGCCTGTGCAATCGAGATGGGCGCGCACGACCTCCCGGATGATTTCCTCACTGGGTCCGGGATCTTCGGCGGCGATGGCCTCGGGCAGAGGGCGATCGGGTTCGAAGCGAACCCCGTCAAAAATCACTTCGGCTCCCCGCCGACGCTCGGTCGCGCACCAGTAGGTTTCGTCTCCGAAACAAAACGAATACGCCCTACCCGACTCCACCAGGGAAGCGAAATGCGCGCCATACTCGGGTTCGGGTCGCATCACGCCAAGGGACAGCAACCAGTCGTGCAGTTCGTCGGGATCTCGCGGATCGGGGCGCGCTTCTTCGCGCACCTGGGCGAGTGCTTCGGGGGAGAGGGTCGCGAGTTCCCGCGCCTCGACCGGCAGCCCTCGGCGCAGGCTGACCGCCCGAGTGCGGCGTTCTTCGAGCGGCGCGTCGTCGAGGAAGGTGTAGGGCCTGCTGTTCAGTATTTCGTGGGCAAGGACCGAGGGCTCGGTGGTATCGACGCAGTGCACGCGAACCTTCCCAGTGCGAAATCCCCTGACGATTTCGATGACACCGTCGATGTCCATCGCTTCGTGCAGACAATCGTAAAGCGTCTGACGCACGATGGGATGGTCCGGAATCTCGACCGGGCCCGCTTCCATGTTGTCCGCGCAGGCGGCCAGGCTCGGGAACAGCGCGGCCATCCAGTCGTCGGCCTGCATGCGCTGAATCGGGGGCGGGTTTCGCCGTCCACCTTGAAAGCGCAGGATCAGCAGCGATCGATTGAGGTTCCAGCGCCAGCGCGCGGTAAACATCGGCGAGACGAGAACGGCCTGGGAAAGCGCGGCCTCGGTGGTGTCGGGGTGGAGAAACTTCGGAACGTCCGCCAGGGGAAAACTGTGTTGGGGCCCCAGCGACAGCACGATGGCGTCGTCGTTGGCCGCGGCCTGCAACTCGAAATCGAAGTTCACGCAAAACTTCTTGCGCAGAGCGAGACCCAGGCCCCGGTTGATGCGGCCGCCCAGGGGTGAGTGCACGACCAGCTGCATGCCCCCGGTTTCGTCGAAGAATCGTTCGATCACCAGATGATCCCGGGTCGGCAACACGCCGAGGTTCGTGCGCGCGACACTCAGATAGCGCGCGATCTGGTCCGCGGCGCTCTCGTTGATACCGCACCACTCTCGCAGCCAGCTGCGCGCGCCGTCCAGATCGTTTCGGTCGAGCCAGTCGGAAAAGCCTTGGCGCAGATCGGAAACTTCGTCCGACAGCTCTTTGGTGCGGGCGGGAGCTTCGCCGAGCCAGAAGGGAATGGTCGGCGGCGCCCCCTGGGCGTCCGTCACCCGCACGACACCCGCTTCGATGCGACGGATGCGCCACGAAGTGCTTCCCAGCAGGAAAATATCTCCTGCCATGCTCTCGATCGCCCAGTCCTCGTCCACCGTTCCCACGAAGATGTCGTCCGGGTCCATGATCACGCGGTAGTCCGCGCGATCGGGGATGGCGCCCCCCGAAGTCAGTGCGGCGAGCCGTGCACCGCGTCGGCCCTTTAGTTGGGCGTTGACTCGGTCGCGGTGCAGATAAGCGCCGCGGCGTCCCCGCGCAGTGACCACGCCGTCGGAAAGCATGGTGATCAGTTCGTCGAACTCGTCCCGGGTCACCGCGGCGAACGGCGACGCTTTCTTGATGAGTTCGTAGAGCGAGTCCTCGCTCCAGTCTTCTGCCGCACAGGCCGCGACGATCTGCTGGGCGAGAATGTCCAGGGGCGCGACCGGGGGCAGGATCGCGTCGAGGTGACCCGCGCGGATCCCGTGAAGCAGCCCGGCGCACTCGACCAATTCATCTCGGGTCAAGGGGTAGATGCGTCCCTTCGGCGTGCCGCTGCGGGAGTGCCCGGAGCGACCGACCCGCTGCAGGAAGGTTCCGATGGCCCGGGGCGAACCGATCTGACACACGAGATCCACAGGTCCGATGTCGATCCCCAACTCGAGGGACGCCGTGGCGACCAGCACCTTCAAATCTCCCGCGCGCAACCGGTTTTCGACGCGCAGACGTCGGTCCTTCGACAAGCTCCCGTGATGGGCCGCCACGCTGTCCGGCGGGAGCCGATCGACCAACAGATGTGCCAGCCGTTCGGCCAGCCGTCGCGTGTTGACGAAGACCAGGGTCGTGGTGTGTTGCTTGACGAGTTCTGCGATGCGGTCGAGCACCTCTCCCATCTGCTCGGCGGACGCCACGGCTTCGAGGTCGCTCTCGGGTAGTTCGATCGCCAGATCGAGTTCGCGCTGATGGCCGCAGTCGACGACGCGACACTTTGGACTGCCGTCTTCCAGACTGCGATCCTCGCCGGCGCCTACAAGTAGCCGCGATATCGTTTCGATCGGGCGCTGGGTCGCCGAGAGACCGATGCGGATCGGGCGCACATCGCAGAGGGCTTCGAGACGTTCCAGCGACAGCGCCAGATGCGAGCCGCGCTTGTCTCGAGCCACCGCGTGGATTTCGTCGACGATCACCGTGCGGACCCCGCGTAGGATCTCGCGACTGCGCTCAGCGGTGATCATCAGGTAGAGCGATTCCGGTGTGGTGATCAAGAGCTGCGGCGGCCGACGCAACATCGCGGCGCGCTGACTCGGTGTGGTGTCCCCGCTGCGGACCGCGACCCGGATCTCCGGGACCACACAACCGAGTTCTTTCGCGACCTCTGCGATCTCGGCGATGGGTTCGTCGAGATTCTTCTTGATGTCGACCCCGAGCGCTTTGAGCGGCGAGACATACACCACCTCGGTGCCTTCCTTCTCGGGGGCGTCGAGGCAGAAGTGTTCGCTGCGCTTCGCGGCGGCCTTGTAGAAACGGTCGATGCAGACCAGAAACGCCGAGAGGGTCTTGCCGGAACCGGTGGGCGCTGCGATCAGCGTGTCGACATTTTGCGCGATCGCCGGCCAACCCTCGACCTGGGGTTCCGTCGGCCCCTCCGGAAACTTGCGCTCGAACCAGGTCCGAACCGCGGGATGAAACGCTTCCAGAACTAGCTCGCTAGGGGACATGGACATAGGCCGTCACCCACCATAGCAGCACCCTCTGCCCGGATGCTCCCTACGCCGGTGAGATCTGAACCACGATCCCATTCGCCACGCTCGTGTTCGATGGAACGTCGAGGCTGAACTCATCCAGCAACTGATTCGCGTTGGCTCCCGGCTGCTTGGAACTCGCCACACTCTGCCGGGTGTCGGATTCCCGATGCCCAAATCCATGGGGCAGACTCACGACCCCGGGCATCATTTCGTCGCTCACCGTCACCGGCGCCGTCACGCTACCGGCCCGGGCGGTAACCTTGGCCGTTCCTCCGTCACTGATCCCCAACCGCTCGGCATCGATCGGATTCACCAACAAGGTGCAGCGCTCGGGCCCCTTGGCGAGGTTCTCGAGATTGTGGAGCCAGGTGTTCATGTTGCGCAGCTGACGTCGACCGACCAGCACCAGGCGATCCGGATCGCTGCGTTCGGCCAGGCCACGACGAAGTCGCTCGATGTCCTTCTCGAGTATTTCATGCACGAGTTTCAGGCGACCGTGGTGCTTGCGGATGATCCCCGGCAGACGCTGTGTGAGGGGACCCAGGTCGATTGCATGATCCACCGCACGGACCTTTGCGAGGTTCAAGCCCGGGGCCGCGTCGTCGAAGGCGTCGCCATAGGGGCCCGAGCGAAGCATCAGGTCGAGCATGCGTTCGATTCCCGGTTCGCTGCCGAGTTTGGCCCTGGCGTCGTCGATCGAAACCTCGGCACATGGGGTATTGGGCTTGCCCACGAAGGTGGCGAGCATGCCCTCGAACAACATCGTGTCGAGGACTGATCCCTCGGTCCCATTGATACGCGCAGCCACTTCGAGCATGACCTCGCCCAGATCGGGCAAGCCCTCTTCCGCCTCGAAGACTTGCGGGGAATAGCGCGCGAAGTTTCGGACCGAGGTGCCGGCGAACAGAAAGTCGTAGTTGGCGTGCTCGAGTTGCACGGTCGTGGGCAGGATCAGATCCGCGTGCCGGGTGGTTTCGTTCAGGTAGATGTCGATCGAAACCATGAATTCGAGTTCGTCCATGGCCGCCGCCAGACGCGCACCGTTGGGAGACGAGAGCACCGGGTTGCCGCAAATCGTGATCAGGGCCCGGGCGCGCTCTTCGCCCGCACTGGCGGCTTCGAGTTCTTCGGCAAACACCGCGACCGGGAGCTGCGCTTCGTATTCCGGAAGTCCGCGGACGCGAGAATGCCAGCGGCCCATGTGCATGTCCGAACCATCCCACAGGTAGTGCTCGGCCTGACCGGTGGCCGGGCGCGGAAACATCGAACCCCCTTCCCGGTCGAGATTGCCCGTCAGCACGTTCACGACGTCGACCAGCCAACTGGCGAGGGTTCCAAACTCCTGGGTGCAGGTGCCGATGCGCCCGTAGCAGACGGCGCGCTCGGCTCCGGCAAACTCCCGGGCAATGCGCCTTGTCGTGTCAGCGGGTATTCCGGTCGCCGCGGCGACGTCTTCGGGCGAAAACGGCTGAGACAGTTCGCGCACGCGTTCCACGTCGTCGGTGAAATCCGCCAGCCGGCCCAGATCCGTGAGTTCTTCCGCAAACAGCACGTTGACCATGGCGAACAAGAACAATGCATCACTGCCCGGGATGATGAAGTGGTGTTCGTCAGCGAACTCCGCCGTCTCGGTACGGCGCGGATCCATCACCAGATAGCGCCCACCCCGGGCTTGCAGGGCCGCGATCTCCTGCTTTATGTTGGGCGCCGACATCAAGCTGCCCTGGGAAACGATCGGGTTCCCGCCGAGGGAAAGCATGTACTGGGTTCGCTGAATATCGGGAATCGGGATCGCCCACATATCCCCGTACATCAGGCTGCTGGTGAGATTTTTGGGCTGTTGATCCATGGTGGCGGCCGAAAACAGCCGCTCACTGTCCATCGCCTGGATGTACATCGGCACCGCCAACATGCCCGAGACGCAGTGGCCGATCGGGTTGCCGATATAGCTCGCGATCGAGTCCTTGCCGTGGGCCTGCTTGATAGCGGCCAGGCGCTCACCCGCGTACTGATACGCTTCTTGCCAAGAAATCTCTTCCCAACCCGTCGATGTCTTGCGCAGTGGCCGGGTAAGGCGCTCGGGATCTTCGTAGATCCCCTTGGCCGCGGTGGCCTTGGGACAGACGTACCCCCGACTGCGCGGATCGTCTTCGTCACCCCGGAGACTGAGAACCTTCTTCGCCGCCCGATCGACTT
>Ga0114950_10001472_pt1 | contig 17752 bp, 13 predicted proteins | sample N075metaG_FD_83503 | JGI IMG/M metagenome (GOLD analysis project Ga0114950, IMG submission 83503) | Deep subsurface microbial communities from Kermadec Trench to uncover new lineages of life (NeLLi) - N075 metaG | ecosystem: Environmental > Aquatic > Marine > Ocean trench > Sediment | place... | reverse complement strand
CTACGGGCTCTCGCTCCCCGCGCTCCTCGGACTCCTGCGCGGGATCGGCTTCGAGCACCGCACGAGCCTCTTCGCCTCGCTCGTCGCCCTCGCGGCCCCACTCGCGTGGCGCGGTGCGGTCTCACCGCGTGCCGACTCGGCCGCACTGCTCGCCGCCATCCTGCTCGCGCGCGTGCTGTTCACCGGACAGAAGCTCTCGCGCGCCGGGTACGGCGCTCGCGCCGCGGGGGCCTGGTTCGTCCTGGCAGCCTTGCACCCCGAGCTTCTGCTCCTCGCGCCCGTGGTCGGCTGGGCCGCGGCGACCCACGGCTCCGAGAGCGAGAACCGCCAGCCAGACCTCCGCGCGGCGGTCCCGGTACTCGTTGCCGCAGCCGGCCTGCTCGGGCTCCTCCGGCTCACGACGGGGGTCGAGCTCAGCCTCCTCCCCATGCTCCTCATCGGCGTCCCAGAGGCGGCGTCGATCTCCGATGGACCGTTGCCGCTCGGGCCGACCCTCGAGCTTCTGACGCCCCTCCTCGCCCATGGGGTCAGCCTGTTCGGCATTCTCATGCTCTTCAGCGCGCAGCGGCAGCCCGAGGAACAGCCGCCCCCGCTCTGGCTCAAGGGTTGGACCTTGGCGTGCGCCCTCCCGTTGATCCTCGTGTCTTTCGGCGAGGATCCTGTCGTCCTCGGCGCGGGGCTCGCGCCGATCGCAGCGATCGGGCTCGCGGACTGGATCGGGCGCAAGGGACGCGAGGAAGCCGCGCTCCTCCGGGCTCTGCCGTTGCTCGGAATGCAGGTGCTCGCGACTGCGGGAATCATGGTGCAAATCGCGGCGACGGACCCCGACGCGGCATGGCGCGAGCCGGCCCGAATCGAGCTGCGCCCGGATGATCTCGTCCTGGCCGAAGAGCGGGCGGAGGTGCACGTCATGCGGTATCGCTGGGGGCTCGACGTGGTCGATCTCGCGCGAATCACGGGCGAGGAGCGGCGGCTCGCGCTGCCGCCGATCTTGGCGCGGGCAAGCGCGGAGGGCCGCCGCGTGGTGCTCGCCCTCGATCCCGATGAACAGGAGCGGGTCCGCGCGCTGGACCCGGCGCTCGAGATGATCGACCTGCCCCGCACGCATCGTTGAGTCCTGACTCCGTGTGGAATTGGCCATCGGCGTGTGGTTCAATCGTGTAGTTTGAGCGCGCCCGAACGGGACGTGCGCGACCCCTCCCGCCTCCACCCGCAGCAGAGCCCCACCGCTCCATGCCCCGACGCGACGACCTCGAGTCCATCCTGATCATCGGGAGCGGGCCCATCGTCATCGGGCAGGCCTGCGAGTTCGACTATTCGGGCACCCAGGCGTGCAAGGCCCTCCGCGAGGAGGGCTACCGCGTGATCCTCGTCAACTCCAATCCGGCGACGATCATGACGGATCCGGAGATGGCGGACGCCACGTACATCGAGCCGATCACGCCCGAGGTGGTCGAGATGATTCTCGAACAGGAGCGGCCGGACGCCGTGCTCTCGACCCTCGGCGGCCAGACCGGCCTCAACACCGCCCTGACGCTCCACGACCGCGGCGTCTTCGAGCGGCTCGGCATCGAAATGATCGGCGCCAACGCCGAGGTCATCCGCAAAGCCGAGGACCGCGACCTCTTTCGGGCGGCGATGGCCAACGCGGGCCTCGAGTGCGCGCGCTCGGGTGTCGCCCACACCATGGATGAGGCGCGGCGCGTCCTGGCCCAGATGGGCCTGCCGTGCGTCATTCGGCCCGGGTTCACCATGGGCGGCTCGGGCGGCGGCATCGCGTACAACGTCGATGAGTTCGAGGACATCGTCACGCGCGGCCTCTCCCTCTCCTTGAACTCCGAGGTCCTGATCGAGGAGAGCCTCCTCGGCTGGAAAGAGTTCGAGATGGAGGTGATGCGCGACAACGCGGACAACGTCGTCATCGTCTGCTCGATCGAGAACTTCGACGCCATGGGTGTGCACACGGGCGATTCGATCACGGTCGCGCCGGCCCAGACGCTCACCGACCGCGAGTACCAGAACCTCCGCAACGCGTCGATCGCGATCATGCGGGAGATCGGCATCGAGTGCGGCGGCTCGAACTGCCAGTTCGCGATCGACCCGAAGACGGGCCGGATGATCGTGATCGAGATGAACCCGCGCGTCTCGCGCTCGTCGGCATTGGCCTCCAAGGCGACCGGGTTCCCGATCGCGAAGTTCGCGGCGAAGCTCGCCGTCGGCTACACACTCGACGAGATCCGGAACGACATCACGCGCGAGACGCCGGCGTGCTTCGAGCCCACGATCGACTACTGCGTCGTCAAGATCCCGCGGTTCGCGTTCGAGAAGTTCCCCGGCGCGGACACGACGCTGACGACACAGATGAAGAGCGTCGGCGAGACGATGGCGATCGGGCGGACGTTCAAGGAGGCGTTGCAGAAAGCTGTGCGGGGGCTCGAGACGGGCCGGTCCGGATTTGGGCTCGACGCCCGTAATCCGGTGGCGCCGATCGACGGGTTGGCTCGAGAAGACCTGGCGCCGTTCCTCCGGCGACCGAACCCGGACCGCCTCGCACACATTCACACGGCCTATCGGATGGGCTGGAGCACCGATGAGCTCTACGAGGCGACGGGCATCGACCCATGGTTCCTCGAGAACCTCCGCGAGCTCGTGGAGTTCGAGCAGGAGCTCGCCGGCGACCTCATCGACAGGGACCGGCTGCTCGCCGCCAAGAAGCTCGGGTACAGCGACCAGCAACTCGCCCTCGCGCTCGGAACCACGGTGGGTGCACTCGAGGCGCTGCGGGCGGAGCACGGCCTCAAGCCGACCTACAAGCTCGTCGACACGTGCGCCGCCGAGTTCGCCGCGGTCACGCCGTACTACTACTCGACGTGGGAAGACGAGACCGAGCTGCGCGTATCGGACCGCCGGAAGATCATGATCCTGGGCGGCGGGCCGAACCGCATCGGGCAAGGCATCGAGTTCGATTACTGCTGCGTCCACGCGGCCATGGCGGTGCGGGAAATCGGCTACGAGGCGATCATGGTCAACTCGAACCCCGAGACGGTGTCCACCGACTACGACACCTCCGACGCCCTGTTCTTCGAGCCGCTGACGCACGAGGACGTGATGCACATCGTCCGCGCCATCGAGCCGACCGGAATCATCGTCCAGTTCGGGGGCCAGACGCCGCTCAACCTCGCTGCGGGTCTCCAGGAGGCGGGCGCCCCGCTCATCGGGACGTCGGTCGAATCGATCGACCGCGCCGAAGACCGCAAGCTGTTCCAACAGTGCATCGAGAAGCTCGGCCTGCTCCAACCTCGGAACGGCATCGCCGTCAACGTCGGCGAGGCGTTCGAGATCGCGCGCCAGATCGGCTATCCCGTTCTCGTTCGTCCGAGCTACGTGCTGGGCGGTCGGGCGATGGAGATCGTCTACGACGATGAGATGCTCGATCGATACATGACGAACGCCGTGCAGGCCTCGCCGGACAAGCCCATCCTCGTCGACAAGTTCCTGGAGGATGCGATCGAGGTCGACGTCGACGCCATCTGCGACGGAAAACTCGTCGTGATCGGTGCGATCATGGAGCACATCGAGGAGGCCGGCATCCACTCCGGCGACTCGGTCTGCGTCCTCCCGCCGCACACCTTGACCACGGACGTCATCGAGGACATCTCGCGCGCCACGAAATTGATGGCGCTCGAGCTCGGCGTCGTCGGCCTCATGAACGTGCAGTTCGCGGTGAAGGAGGATCGGGTCTACGTGCTCGAGGTCAACCCCCGCGCCTCGCGCACCGTGCCCTTCGTCAGCAAGGCGATCGGCGTGCCCCTCGCCAAGCTCGCGGCGAAGGTCATGACGGGCATGACGCTCGCCGAACTCGGGTTCACGGAGGAGATCACGCCGCCGTATTTCAGCGTCAAAGTGCCCGTGTTCCCCTTCAACAAGTTCCCGGGTATCGACATCATGCTCTCCCCCGAGATGCGCTCGACGGGCGAGGTCATGGGCATCGATACGGACCTCGGCAACGCGTTCGTGAAAGCGTACCTGGCAGCGGGGATCAAGCTGCCGAAGGCCGGCCGTATCCTGCTCACGGTCAAGCGCGGCGACAAACGCGCCATCGTGGCCGAGGCGCGCACACTGGTCGCTCTCGGCTACGAGCTCCTCGCGACCGAGGGCACGTATCGGGCTCTGCACGCGAACGGGATCGCCGTGGAACGCGTCAACAAGGTGCACGAGGGTCGGCCGCACATCGTCGACCTCGTGAAGAACCGCGAGATCGACCTGATCCTCAACACGCCCTACGGCAGAGTCCAGCGCGTCGACGACTCGAACATCCGGGCGTCCGCGGTCTCCGCGGGCATCCCCTGCATCACGACGCTCGCGGGGATCCGCGCCGTGGTCAGCGCGCTGACCGCCCTGCATCGCGACACCCAACGCGTGTGCAGCCTGCAGGAACATCACAAGCGTCTCTAGGCTGGGATTTCGCCCTATTGGGCGAGACTCCAGCCTAGTGGGATGGATCAGGAGTTCGGCACATGTGTCGGGCCGATTGGGCGTTCCTCCTGGCGAGGCGCATCGATTCGTATGCGCTGGATACCTGGAGCGGTGAGCCCCGGTCTGCCCCAGGCCGACCGAGACGACTCCTCATTGATGTCGGGACTAGCTACCCACGCGCTGTCGCGAAGTGATCTTGCACTCGAAGGTCCACATATCGTTCGGGATGTCTTCCGGCTTGACCTTGCGGCCGCCCTCGGTCTCCATCTTGATCTCGGTCACGCGGACTCGCTGACTGCCCTGTTCGAGCTTGAAGAGGAAGTTCGCGAGCGCCGTGCGGCGGAAAGTGCGCTGCTTGTTGTCCGGTGTGATCCGATAGATCTTGTCGACGATGCCCTTCGAGCGGGGTTGCGTGCTGGGGTCGATGTCGACCTGGCCAAGCTCGATCTGATCCATCCGCGCGATAGTCCGAATGTAAGTCTGAGGTTTGGACTCCCCGGTCAGGCCTTCCGCGCCCTGCTCCTCCATCTTGGTGTTGAGAATGTGTGCGTTGCGCTGAATGTCCTGGATGAGCATCTCGATCCGGCCGCCCTTGGCGAGGTCCGACTTGAGCTTGCGGTTGGTCTCGTACTGCTCCCAGCCGTACCACCCGAGAGGCATGGAGCCGAGCAGGCAGAGGAGGATCAGCGCCCGCGCGAAGTTGAAGTTGGCGAAGAAGCTCTTCATCGTTCGACCTCAGTTGGCCCTCTGGGCCGCGTAGTACTTGGAGACGTCGACGGTGATCGGAAGCCCCCTCACGTAGATCCCAAGCCCATTCTCGAGTTCGTCGTTCCCCTTCGCTCCCAGTTCGACGAACCAGGGCTTCGTCTCGAGTATGTCTTCGAAGGCCTCGTAGTCCTTGGTCGCCTCCAGGGACGACACGTCGTCGAAGAAGGTCACATCGATGACCACCTTCACCGAGTCCGGCTTGCCCCGTTTGGCAGGTTGGTAGATGGAGTGCAGCTTGCGCAGGGAAGGTCGCCAGGCCTCGTTCTCCTCGAGCACGCCGAGGACGAGCGCCAACCCGACCAACGCGGATTGGGGTTGCTCCATGCCCATGTCCTGACCTAGGTCCTTCTGGATCTGGAGGATCTTCTCCTGCAAGTTCTGGTTGATGTACTCGAGCGACTCGACGAGTGTGCGGTCGGGATCGCGAGGTCTGACCTCCCCCTTCTTGCGCTCGAACAGCTTCGCGTACTCGATCAAGTCGTCGGGAGCGTCCCTGAAGACCCCTGGCCGGCCCTGCGACGGTACGCCGAGCATCAGCTTGTTCGATTCTCGGATCCAGGTCAGGACACCGTTGTTCTCCAGGAACTCCCGCTCCCTGAACTGGAGGATGTTGATGACGCCGAGGAACGTGCAGAGCAACAGGCAAGCCACCGCGAGCGGGAACTCGATGCGCTCGAACGCTCCGGTGTAGCGCAGCTCCTCGCGGCGCAGTGACGGGCTCATGACCCCGCCGCCGAGCTCGCGGATGGCCGCACCGTAAGCCACGACGAGCGAGCCGAAGCCGTCGGCCGGTTGGCCTCCGTCCTCGTCGAAACAGTCGAGAACGTGGACGGGAACGTCGAGCACGGTGCTGCCGATGACGCCCGGCAGCTCCATGCCGCAGACGTAGATCGCGTCGATCGCATGGATCGTTCGGGCCGCTGAGACGGTGCGCCCGAGCTCGCGGCGGATGCGCTTGATCGTCTGATCGATCCGGCGCTTGACCTCGGTCGGGTCGAGCGGCTCCGGAGTGCTCGACTCCTCCTCGTCGGACTCCTCTGCGGCGGCGGCCGCCGACGCCAGCTGGGGCAGCTCGAATGAGAGCGCACCGATGTGGATCACCCGCATCTCGCGCACCTGTCCCGCGTCCATGACGACGACCGACGTCGAGTAATCGCCCACGTGCACGAGAAGCTGTGCATCGTCCAAGTGGCAGATGTCCGCAGCCATGGCCGCATTGACCATCGAGGACGTTTCGAGCTCCGCCTCGAACGGCTCGATCCCTGCTTGCTCGAGGACGTCGAGCGACGTCTTGATGATCTTCTTGGGTACGGCGGTGACGAGTAGCTCGCTCGAGTTCGCGTCCTCCGACAGTATGTGGAAGTCGACCACCACGTCGTCGATGTTCCACTGAGGGAGCTGGGACTCGACCTCGAACTTCAAGACCTGCTCGATCTTCGTCTCGTCCGCGAAGGGCAGCTTGACGCGCCGGAACGCAGCCGTCCCCGAGTCGATCACGAGCCCGACGTGCTCGCGCGGGACGTTGTGTGTCTTCACCGCCGCTTTCAGCTCGGTGATCATCGCCTGCTCGGGATCCTCCGCATCGAGCGGGAACTCACCCGCGCAAAACGCCGCGATCTTGTGCCGCTTGGGGCTGCCGTCCAGGACGACGATCTCGTACCGCCGGGGACCGAGCCGGATTCCGCATGAGCGTGCCATCGTGCTACAAGTTCTTGGGGGAGGGACTCAGGCTACGTCCATGCGACAGCTCGTCGAACTCCGCTCGTTCCATCGGCGGCAGGACCTGGTCTCGGAGGTAGCGGTTGTACTCGGAACCGAGGCTCCTGAGCTCGGGTTCGATCGCTGAACGGTACGCGGCGAGGTGGTTCACCTTGATGCTCTCCACTTCTCGCTGGTAGTGCTCCAGGATGCCCCGCAAGAGCCGCGCGCGCTCCGGCGTGAGCTCGAAACGGGCGGCGAACAGTCGTTCGAAATCGCGGAGCGCTCCAACCTCGGTGGTGGACCCCTCCGCGCTTCGAGCCAGGATCCTACCGGTCGCTGCCCCGGCCAGGAAACACAGCAGGCCGAGCACGACGATCCATAGACGGATACTGCTCACTCGCGGCGGCCTTCTTCGTCTGCCTCGGTCAGCTCGGGAGACTCGTCGGCCTTCGACGTCGAGGGCTCGCCGAGGGGCTCACGATTCATCTCATCCAGCGCCTCGAGCGCGGACTCGAGGCTGAAGTCGTCCGCGCGCAGATCGTCCGTCCGGGGCAGGCTCATGGTGCGGAAGCCGATCGAGAGCGCGATCACGAGCGCCGCCGCCACGGCGGTGAGCTGGAGCACGAAGCCGCGGAGGCCCAGGTCGCCATCCGCCTCGAGCGGCGCGGCCCAGCGCTCGCCCGTGTCTCCGGCGAGTGCACGCCGCGCCACGCGGGCCGCGAAACCGGCCGGGATCTCGACCGGACCCTCATCGACGAACCAGCTCGCGATCGTCTTGCCCGCCTGGGTGATCGACCGGCAGCCCGGGCATGCGAGCAGGTGCTTGCGCAAGGGCGCGGCCTGCGCCTCGCTCAGCTCTCCGTCCAAATATCCGGGGACGAGCGGTCGTGCTTCCCTGCAATCCATGGCTACCTTCCGGTCTCAGGCCTGAGCGAAATCCGGGTACATCTGTATCAGCTTCTGCTTGAACCGCGCCCTGGCGCGGAACAGGCGCGACTCGACTGTGCCGATGGAGATCCCGAGCGTGTCGGCGATCTCCTGGTACGCGAGGTCTTCGAACTCGCGCATGATCAGGACGGTGCGGAAGATCTCGGGCAACTCGCGGAGCACCTCGTGCGTGATCTCCACGATCTCCTCGCGCTCGAGGCGAGCGTCGGGGCGCACGATCCCCTGACCCGGGGCCTCGAGAGTCGCGGCCTCGGGATCCTCGACGGCGTGGATCGGGCTGCGGCCCTTGCGCTTCAGGAAGTCGAGGATCGTGTTCGTCGCGATGCGGTACAGCCAGGTGTAGAAGCTGGACTGGTGCTGGAACGAGGGCAACCGGCTGTACGCCTTGAGGAACGTGTCCTGGACGATGTCCTCGATCTCGACCGCGTTGCGGGTGTAGTGCCGGGTGAGCCCGAACAGGCGCGCCTGGTAGCGCTCGACGAGCAACTGGAAGGAGGCCTGGTTGCCCGCGAGCACCTCGCGCACGAGCGAGGCGTCCAGTTCCGGGGCCTGTTCCATCAGAGTGAGCTCCATGGCGTCCTTGACTGAGACGCCTCCAGGGGTCCTCTATTCCCGTTGATCCAGCTTGGGGAAGGGGAGGTCCACGTCCCCCAGGGTGTGGCCCAGCTTGTCGCGCTTCGTACGCAAATACTTGAGATTGCGCGGGTTAGGGTGTGTCGACAGGGGTAGTTGGTCGACCACCTCGAGGCCGTAGCCGGCGAGCCCGTGGATTTTCTTGGGGTTGTTCGTGAGGAGCCGCATCCGACGCACGCCCAGGAAGTGGAGAATCTGAGCTCCGATTCCGTACTCGCGCAGATCCACCGGGAGCCCCAGGGCCTCGTTCGCCTCGACGGTGTCCAGGCCCTGGTCCTGGAGCCGGTAGGCGCGCAGCTTGTTCGCGAGGCCGATCCCGCGCCCCTCCTGGCGCAGGTAGACGAGCACGCCGTGCCCTTCCCGCCCGAGGATCTCCATCGCCATGTCGAGCTGCGGCCCGCAGTCGCAACGTTGCGAGTAGAAGACGTCCCCCGTCAAGCACTCCGAGTGCACGCGCACATACACGGGCTCCTCGACCGCCGGGCAGGGTGCGTTGTCTTCGCCCTGCGGCATCCCGATCGTGAGCGCGATGTGCTCCTTCGCATCGATCTTCGATCCGAAGAGGTGCGCGCGGAACTCGCCGAACCGCGTCGGGAGCGGCACGTCGAGCTCGATGGGGATGATGAGCTGCTCGTTCTTCCTCCGCCATGCGACGAGGCTCTCGATGCTGCACAGCTTGAGGTCGTGACGCTTCGCGAACTCCTCGAGGTCCGGCATTCGCGCCATCGTCCCATCATCATTCATGATCTCGCAAACGATGCCGACGGGGTGCGCTCCCGCGGCGCGGGCGAGGTCGACGATTCCTTCCGTCTGCCCGCCGCGCACGAGCACGCCGCCGTCCTTGGCGCGGAGGGGGAAGACGTGTCCGGGACGGGCGAGGTCCTCGGGCTTGGACTGCGGGTCGGCCGCGACCTGGATCGTGCGCGCCCGGTCCGCGGCGCTGATCCCCGTCGTGACGCCCGTCGCAGCCTCGATCGAGACGGTGAACGCCGTCCGGTGCTTGTTCGTGTTGCGGGTCGCCTGCGACTCGAGGCGGAGCCGGTCGCAGATATCGCCCGCCATGGGCACGCAGATGAGGCCGCGGCCTTCCCGGGCCATGAAGTTGATCGCCTCGGGCGTGACGTGCTGGGCGAGCATCGTGAGGTCGCCCTCGTTCTCGCGGTCGGGGTCGTCGACGAGGATGACCATCTTTCCCGCGTTCAGGTCCGCGAGGATCTCGGGGATCGGGGCGATTGTCGTCGGGCTCACTTCGTGCTCACTGTCGGGTCGGACTCGGGTCGAGGGTCGGGCCGGGTCCGGGGGGGAGGGCCGCGGCCTGCCCTCACCGCCCGGATCGGGGCCCACCGCACCGGCTCTGCTGCGGTCGGTCGCGACCGGTCATGGTAATAGATAGCACCCGCGCGGAGCCATTCCGCGGGTTGAGTGCCCCGCCCACCGCGGGGTGGAGCGAAGCCCCATGAGCCACACCATCGCTGTCGCCGCCCTCGCGCTCGGCGCCGTGTCCGCGGGCTGCGGCGCCACGGATCGGCCCGCCGCGGACGCTGGCCCCCCGCTGCCCGCGACCACGAGCTCCGCGGAGGCCCGCGCGCGGATCGCCGAACTGGAGGACGCCCGCAGCGACGGCGCCGGGTTGCTCCAGATCCTCGCGCGTCGATCCGAGCCCGAAGTGCGCGTGCGCGCGACGGTCGCCCTCGGGCGTCTGCAGCGCGCAGACTACGGCGTGACGGTGACGGGAGCGCTCGTGCGAGGGCTCGACGACGACGTGCCCGAGGTGCGCGCCGCCGCGGCGTTCGCCCTCGGGCTCCGCGGCGATCACAGCGCGACGGAGGCGATCCTCGCGCACTTCGCGGATCCCGACGTCGGCGTGCGGGCGGCGATCGTCGAGGCCGCGAGCAAGCTCGACGACCCGCGACTGCGGAGGGAGGTGCTGTACGCGCTCCTCGATCCCGAAGAGCGCGTCCGCATCGAAGCGGCCGTCGGACCGCACCGTTGGGACCCCGCGGCCGACGATGCGGGCGAGGTCGACAACGCTCTCGTGCGCGTCGCGTGGAAGACGCCCATCGTCGACGGGCACGCAGCGCCCCTGCCACCGACACCCGGCGGCAAGGCCGTGGGCGAGGAATCCGGCGAGGTGATCTGGCGCGTGGTCTTCACGCTCCAGCGGCGGAGTGCGGAGCGCGCGCGCGAAGTGTTCCTCGCCTACGCGGCGGCCTCGGAGCCCACGCTCGCGCGGCTCTTCGCCGTGAAGGGCCTCGGGCGGCTCGCCCCGGACGCAGCCGGCCGCGAGGCGCTCGAAGCTGCGCTCACGGACGGCGATTGGCGCATCGTCTGCGAAGCCCTGAACGGCCTCGGCGCCTACGCCATGGTCGGCTCGCTCAGCCCGATCGCGAAGATGGTCGAGCACCCGTCCGCGCATGTGCGCCGGACGGCCTGTGAGGCGCTCGCTGACTATGAGGTCCGCGCAGCCCGGGTTGCGCCGGTCCTCGCACGCGCCCGGAACGACGAATCGGCCTCCGTCCGCGCGGCGGCGATCGTGGCCGACGTCCGGGTGCGCGGATCGGACGCCGGCGAGGGCCTCCTCTCGCTCGCCGCGAGCCCCGACCCCGTCATTCGGAACGCGGTCGCGGATGCCGCGGCGTACTTGCCGCGCCGGAAAGCGCTGACGATCCTGCTCGCGCTGCTCGCGGACGACGAGCTCACGGTCGCGGAGACGGCGATCGCGAGCCTTGGGCAGCTCGCGGTGCCCGAGGCTCGCGAGCACCTGCGCGCGCTCGGGCGCGATCCCGACAACGGCCGGCGGCTCGCGGCGGTCGTCGCGCTGCGGGAGGGAGCGGCCGAGGCCGACCTGCCGTTCCTACGGGCGGCGTTCGCGACCGCGCACGGCGACATCGGTCCCGAGGTGCGCTTCAACGTGCTCGAGAACGCGGGCATGATCGGCTCGCGGGCGGCGCTCGCGCTCGTGGCCGAGGCGCTCGACGACCCACACCCGCACGTGCGGCGCGTGGCGGCGAGGGTGCTCGCCGAGCATGGAACGCAGGCGGCGCGCGACAAGCAAGGCCGCAAAGCGCCGGTCTCCGAACTCCCGCCGCCCACCCACTCAGCCGGCGCGAAATGGGTGGACACGAACCCCTTCGTCACGGTGCGGACGAGTCGCGGCGAGATGGTGTTCGAGCTCTTCCCCGCGGAAGCGCCGGTCCACGTGTACAACTTTCTGGAGCTCGCGCGCCGCGGTTTCTACGAGGGGCTCGCGTTCCACCGTGTCGCGCCGGACTTCGTCATCCAGGGCGGGTGCTACCGCGGCGACGGGAACGGCTCGGTCACGTGGCGGGACGGAGCCCTGCGGCACGAAATCGGACCGCGGAAGTACGTCCGCGGCTCCCTCGGCATGCCGCGCAACGAGGACCTGGAGAGCGGCGGAAGCCAGATCTTCGTCACGCACCGGCCGACTCCACATCTCGACGGTCGCTACACCATTTTCGGAGAGCTGCGCTCCGGCTTCGACGTGCTCGACTCGATCGAGGTCGGCGACCTGATCCTGGACGTGCGCTAGCGCCAGGAGCGCAGGCAAGGGAGGAGAGCGGGCACGGATAGAACGGGAGGGAGAGGAAAGACCCAGATTCGGGAATCCAGGGCCTGGGTTCCTGCGATCGGCCGACAAGGCGCTGAGCCGACCCGCGGCTTGGGCCGATAGCTCGGACGAGGGTTTCGAGCCCCATGCTCAAGACTGGGATCTTCCTCGATGTACAGAATCTGATCCGCTGCGGCGGGTGGGGCGTTCGGTTCAAGGTCATCCGCAAGCTCGCGGAGGCTCAGGGGGGGGTCGTGCTCCGCGCCAACGCCTACCTCGAGTTCGACCGCGAGCGCGAGGAACAGGACCCCGATCACCGCCGGAAGCGGAACGAGTTCCGGGACGCGATCCGCCGGGCTGGCTTCCAGGTCGTCACGAAAGAGGTCAGCCGATATCGCAACCCGGACGGCGAGATCACGATCAAGGCGAACACGGACATCGACCTCGCCGTCGACGCGCTCGTCCAATCGGACGGGCTCGACCACATCGTCCTGGGTACGGGCGACGGGGACTTCGTGCGCCTCGTCCGAGCCTTGCAGGATCGCGGCAAGCGCGTGGACCTCATCTCCTTCTCGGGTACGAGCGAAGAGCTGCGGCGCGCGGTCGACTTCCACTTCCCCGGCTACGTCGTCCCGGGACTCCTGCCTGTCCAAACCGACGATCCGAACCGGGTGCGCGGCATCATGCATTGGGTCAACGAGGAGAAGGGCTTCGGCTTCCTGACCGTCCGCGAGGGGCTCGAGCTCGACGCCGTCTGCGAGGACGTCTTCTGCCACCTCACCGACTTCGAGCACCGGGACGGGCGGCCGCTGACGAACAAGTCGTTCGCCTACCTCAAGACGCGCCAGACCATCCTCGAGTTCTCGACGGAGGAGCAGCCCGATGGGAAGCTCAAGGCGCTCGAGGTCACCGAGTTCGAGCCCGCGAGCGATTGAGGGTCCCCGATCCTCATCGGCGCCGTGCCGGAACCCGCGGGTTTTCCACTACACATCACCACTTCGCCGCGTGAGGGGCCCAAGCGCTGTGGGAAACTCTCCCGAATCCTTGCCAACGGCTGTCCCGTAAACGACTTACGGTTATCCACAGATCTTCTCCGAGCTGTGCATAACCCCGGGGAGTCGGGCGGCGGCCGGATTTCGGGGTCGCCCCTCAGAGGGGCGCTCAGGGCGCCGATAAGGACCGGTGGCGACGGATTTCCCACCCGCCGCCGGTATCCCGAATAGCACCGTGAGCCCCCGCAGGGAGGCGACCATGCACCGAATTCTGATCCTGGGAGCGATGGCCCTCGTCGCTGGAAGCATCGCCGTGACCGGCTATGGCGACATCGAGTCACGCTTGGAGCGTCTGGATCGACTCCAGCGCGAGACCCCTTCCGAAGTCCGCGCCATCGAAGCCTCCCTCGCCGGAATCCACGGGGAGCTCGAGGAGCTGCACTCGCTCCTCGGCGTGCTCGACGCCCGGGATTCGCGCGGCGCGGACGAGCTCCGGGATCGCCTCTCGACGCTCACGAGCGAGATCGGCGCGACGGCGGCGCGGCTCGTGGAGCAACAGACCGGGCTCGAGACACTCGAGTCCCGGCAGCGCGAGGTCGCGCGCGAAGAGCTTCGTGTCCGCCTCGAGACGATCGAAGTCTCGCTCGCGCAGTGGAACCGCATCCAGGACGACGTGACTGCGATCGCTACGCTCGTTCGAACCACGAAGGACGAGGTCGACTCGATCGGCGCCGAGATGAGCCGGGACGTCGATGTCATGTGGTGTGAGATCGTCGGCCCGACCGTCCAACTCGCGGGCGAAGCGACGGTGGGCAGCGGCGTCCTGCTGCAGTCCCGCGAGAAGCCCGGGACGGGGGAGTACGAAACGCTCATCCTGACTTCATGGCACGTCGTGCGCGACATCCGCGCCGACGCCGGGGGCGCGGATCCGTCGATTCCCGTCGCCGTCTACACGTCCGACGGCGCTGTGCTCTCCGAGACGGCCCAGCTCGTGCACTATGACGCCCACATCGACGCGGCGGTGCTGCGCCTCAACACCACGCTGCCCGTGGCGTGCGGTGCACGGCTCGCCTCCCGCGAACGCCTCGACCGGATGCGGATCTTCGAGCCCGTGTACGCCGTAGGATGCCCGCTCGGCAACGACCCCATCCCCACCGCGGGCGAGATCTCAGCCACCGACCACGTGATCGACGGCAACAGCTACTGGATGATCAGCGCGCCGACCTACATCGGCAACTCGGGCGGCGGGCTCTACGACGCTCAGACCCACGAGCTCCTGGGCATCTTCTCGAAGATCTACACGCACGGCAGCCTACGGCCGACGGTCGTACCGCACATGGGACTCGTCACGCCGCTCACGCAGATCTACGACTGGTTGGAGGCCAAGGGCTACGCCCGGGTAGACGTCACGTTCGACAAGGAGTCTCCGATCCTCACACTGGTCGAGCATTAGTACGGTGCCGCACACCTCCGCGACGCCCGGCGTCGCGGAGGTGTGCGGCACCGTACTAATGCCGGAAGTGGCGCGCGTCCGAGAAGACCATCGGGAGGCGCGCGGCATCGCACGCTGCGATGACCTGATCGTCGCGGATCGACCCGCCGGGCTCGACGATCGCGCTCACTCCGGCTTGGATCGCCGCCTCGACGCCGTCGGGGAACGGGAAGAAGGCGTCGGAGGCGAGCACGCTCCCCGTGGCGCGCTCCCCCGCCTTCGACACGGCGAGCCGGACCGAGTCCACGCGGCTCATCTGGCCGGCGCCGACGCCGCGGACCGTCTGGCCGGCGACGAGGACGATCGCGTTCGACTTCACGTGCTTCGCGATCTTGTTCGCGAAGGTGAGCTCGGCCATCTGCGCCGCGCTGGGCTCGGTCTTCGTGACGACCCGGAACCGGTCCGCTCCTTCGCAGGGGAGGTCCCGCTCCTGTAACAGGAACCCGCCGACGAGCTTCCCGAGCTCGACCTCGCCGGCGCGCCGCACAGCCGGTGAGAAATCGCCACACGCCAGGAGCCGGACGCTCTTGCCCCACTTGGGTTTCTTCGTGAGCAGCTCGAAGGCGTCGTCGTCGATGGCCGGAGCGATGATCGCCTCGACGAACCTGTTCCCCGAGACGAGGAACTCCGCGCACGCGAGGTTGACGGGGCGCGTGAGGGCGAGCACCGAGCCGAAGGCCGAGATGGGGTCCCCGGTCCAGGCCTCCGCGAGCGCGGCCTCGAGGGTCTCGGCCGCTGCGGCCCCGCACGGGTTGGTGTGCTTGATGACGCACGCGAAGGGCTCGTCGAACTCCTTCGCGAGCGCGAGGGCAGCGTCGAGATCGACGAGGTTGTTGTAAGAGAGCGCCTTGCCGGAGAGCACCTCCGCCGTACCGACGCTCGGCTCGGTGGACCCACTGAACCGATAGAAGGCGGCACGCTGGTGCGGGTTCTCGCCGTATCGCAAGTCGAAGGCCTTCTCGCCCGCCAGCGCGAAGCTCTCGGGGAAGAGCTGGTCGTCCACGCCGTCGTCGAGATCCTGCCGGTGGAGCCAGGCCGAGATCGCGGCGTCGTAGCGCGCGGTGAGCGCGAACGCCTTGCGCGCCAGCTTGCGGCGCAGCGCGTCGGAGACGCCGCCCTCCATGCGCTGCATCTCGTCCATGACTGCGCCGTAGTCCGCGGGGTCCGTGACGATGGTGACGAAGCGGTGATTCTTGGCCGCCGACCGCACCATGCTCGGCCCGCCGATGTCGATCTGCTCGATGGCTGCCGGCCGCGTCACGCCCGCCTGCGCCACGGTCTCCTCGAACGGGTAGAGGTTCACGACGACGAGGTCGATCCCGTCGATGGAATGCTCGCGCATGCTCGCCACATGCTCCGGGGCGTCACGCAGGGCCAGGATGCCCCCGTGCACTTTCGGGTGCAGGGTCTTCACCCGCCCGTCCATCATCTCGGGGAAGCCCGTGTAGTCCGCGACCTCGCTCACGGGCACGCCTGCGCCCCGCAAAACGCGGAACGTGCCGCCGGTCGAGAGGATCTCGACTCCCATCTGGGAGAGGATGCGCGCGAAACCCTCGATCCCCGACTTGTCGGAGACGCTGATAAGGGCACGTTCGATGCGTCGGTTCATCGCTTCACTCCGGCCCACCCGGGCCTGAAGTACCATGGATCGAGGGCCGATCCGGGACAGGTTGGCCAGGGATTCTAGTGCCCACGGCGGCGGCGCGCGACCCGCCGGTGGCCCCGCGGCGTCACCCAGAACCGCCCGCTCCCCCGCTCCATGACGAGCCCCGCCTGCATCAGCCGCACGAGGATCCGGCGCGCCCCGCGCCGACCGGTCTTCACCGCCTTGGCGATCGCGGTCACGGTCGGGGGGCTCGTGCCCCGCACCGCCGCGAGGATCCGGAACGCCGGGTCGTCGAGCCGCGTCCCGGCGTGGGAGCCGCGCGCGAGGAGGCCGGCCTCCGCGCGGGTCGCCCTGCGCGTCGAGCTCCCGTCTCTCAGGAAGATCACGCGCTCGCCGCCCCGCAGCACGCTGACCGGAGCCCGGGCGGGCGCCACGCGGACGACGACGACCACCCGCGAGTCGCACGAGCGCCGGGAGAGGGCGAGCTCGAGCGGCGGATCCAGGAGCGACCGCGACACGCGCCGAACTTCCGCCTCGACGTCCGCCGGCGCCGGGACCCCGATGACCGCGCCCGAGTCCTGCACTCCGATCAGCACCGTACCCCCGCAGCCGTTCGCGAAGGCGGCGAGGGTGGCCGCGATCCGGTCGCCGCGCGGGAGGCGCAGCTTCCACTCCATCTCGGGGCCCTCGGGCCCAGGGCTCCGGACGTCCATCGCGGGGGAATCCTACTGGAGGAGGAAGGCGCGGCGCGGTCTACACTCTCGCTCCCGCTCCTCATGAACTCCCAAACCACACCGGTCCGCTTCTACTCGCTCGTGTTCGTCGTGCTCGCCCTCGCGCTGGTCGGGCTGGCCGGGCTCCTGTTCGGACTCGACAAGGCGCCGCTCGTCATCTGGCTCGTGGCGAGCAACGTCGCCGCCTTGATCCTCTGGGGCCTCGACAAGTCGAGAGCGCGGCGCGGCGGGCGGCGCGTCCCGGAAGCGACGCTGCACCTCATGGCCCTGGTCGGGGCGACGCCCGCCTCGTTCCTCGCGATGTGGGTGTTCCACCACAAGCGGCTCAAGACACGGTTCAAGGTGCTCTACGCGATCGTCCTCGCGGTCCAGACCTGGGCGATCATCGCCTGGCGGGCGCGAGCCTGAGTGCGGGTCACTCGTCGTCCGAATTCGGATCGGCCGTCGCCGGATCCTCCGGCCCTTCGGCCTGCGCGAGCGCCGCGAGCATGATCTCCACGTCGGTCGTCGGCGCCTGGCACGCGAAGTCCCGGCACACGTAGGCCGTCGCGCGCCCCTCCAGGGGGACCTGCTCCGCGACGTAGGGTACGAGCTTCGAGATCGCGTCCGCCTCGCCCGTGGGCCGCAGCACGACGACCTTGTTGGGCACGAACTCGCGGTTGAGCGCGCGCGCCATCGCGCGTGTGTCCTCGGCCCCGCGCACGCCCGATATCACCACCTCGTTCGACGGCCCGGCGGCGAAGTCGACGGCGAGCATGAGCTGCGTGTGGTTCTGGGGCGATCGGGCCACGTCGCCTGAAAAAGCCAGCATCGTGCCCTCGGCGAGCTCCTCGT
>Ga0114950_10001469_pt1 | contig 17764 bp, 14 predicted proteins | sample N075metaG_FD_83503 | JGI IMG/M metagenome (GOLD analysis project Ga0114950, IMG submission 83503) | Deep subsurface microbial communities from Kermadec Trench to uncover new lineages of life (NeLLi) - N075 metaG | ecosystem: Environmental > Aquatic > Marine > Ocean trench > Sediment | place... | reverse complement strand
TCCGGTTGGGTGGCACCCGGATTCGTTGGATTCGCACCTGGCACCGATCCTTCGTCCCCGGAGGATCGCCCTCCACCTGCCAACTCGCGCGGAGTGAATTTGAAGCGGCGGCTCCACGTCGGTTGGTCTCGCCGTTTGAGGCAAAACGGCGGACCGCGGTTCACGCCAGATTCTCTTGCGCGCGGCCCGAGGAAGGTTCGCGCCGGGTCGATCCGGAACTCTTGACTTGGCTGGTTTCGGGCGGAATCATGCTCTCATCATTTTCCCCAGTACGTCCCGACGGAGAGCATCATGGCAGGTGTCAACAAGGTCATTCTAATTGGCAATCTCGGAAAAGACCCAGAGCTTCGCTACACCCAAAGCGGTCAGGCATTCGTCAACTTCACACTGGCCACGAACGAAAATTGGACCGACAAAAACGGCGAGCGCGTAGAAAAGACCGAATGGCATCGCATTGTGGCCTGGGCCAAAACGGCCGAACTATGCGCCCAGTACCTGTCCAAGGGACGCTCGGTCTACATCGAGGGCAAGTTGCAGACGCGCGAATGGGAGGACAAAGAAGGCGTGAAGCGTCAGACCACCGAAATCAATGCGGCGACGGTTCAGTTCCTCGGAGGTCCACGCGGCGAAGGCGGCGGTGCGGGTCCAGTCGAAACGAGCGGCGAGCCGGGCGGCGAGATGGGCGGCGGCCAAGCCGGTTCGGGAAACGACACAGACTCGAGTTCCCCGCCTCCCCCGAGCAGTGAAGTTCCCTTCTAACGATCGAATCGCTAAAAGTGGATCGCGTGGCTGCGCCGCGGCATCCGCGCCAAACAGTCGAAGAGCCCTGACCCGATGCTCAGACCCAACGAGCATGGATCAGGGTTTTTTGCTGGCTGGGGCTGAGTTCTAGGGGCGTGCGCCTTCTGCCGCGCAAGCTCCTAGCTCGGACCGATTCGCAGAGATCGAATCATCTCGTTGATGCGGTCGCGATCCTCATCCGACAGTTCGTCGAACTCGATGCCCATTCCCGCCGGGTCCAGATCGGTCGCGCTTCGCACCCAGACCACACGACCGACGGTCTGCAGCGGTTCCTGGTTGCCCGGGAGGTTGAAACGCAACACAACCTCGGTGCCGGTGGGCCGCGGCTTTTCGGTTTCGATGAACAGCCCGCCCTCGTTGATGTCCCGAGTGAACTCCGAGAAGATCTCGTCGATCGTGGAATACTCGACGCGAACGAGAAGATCGGTGCGACCGAAACGTCGGCGCTCGGCGCCGTCCGCATCGGTGTCATCCACCGGGGATTCTTCGATACTGACTATGGACATCGCGATCGTCCTTCCTACTGCTTCCTGCCTGCTGTCCGACGCTCGTGATCCGGATTTTCTGGCGGTCTTTGTGAGACGGACCCTCGGTCCCATTCTTCGACTGAGCATGAGGGGGTCATTAGTATTCCTTGTGAAAATCTGGCGCCTGCGCGTCGCCCCCGTGGGGAGACTCAAGTTCTCCGGCCTCGCAGAAGCTGAAATAGCCCTGTTCGGCCACCACGACGTGGTCCAGGATCCGGATCCCCATGATGCGCCCCGCCCGGGCCAGGCGCTGGGTCACCTCTCGGTCCTCGGCACTTGGCGTCGGATCCCCGCTCGGATGATTGTGAACCAGCACCAACGCCGCCGCAGACTCGCGAACCGCCGGGCGAAAGACCTCTCGGGGATGCACCAGGCTGGCGGTTAGCGTGCCCTGTGAAATTTTCTCGTAGCGCAGCATCCGGTGTCGGCTGTCCAGCATGATGACAATGAAGAGTTCGTGTTCACAGTCGCGCAGCCGAGCATGGAAGTGACGATGAATTTCTTCCGGCCCTCGCATGCGCTCCCCGAGCGCGAGCCGGCGCCCGTGCAGGCGGCGTCCCAACTCGACTGCAGCTGCGAGACTCGCGAGTTTGGCCGCGCCGAGCCCCGATAGTTCACGGCCGATGGCGTTGGTTACGCGACCCAGGCCGAGCAAGCCTCGAGAGCGCTCGAGCAGCCGACGAGCGAGCGACAGGGCATCCCCGCCGCCGCCTCCGGTTCGCAGCAAGAGTGCGACGAGTTCGGCATCGGAGAGCGCCTCGGCCCCGAGCGCGTGCAGGCGCTCGCGAGGCAGGTCGGGCGCGGCCCTGGATGCCTCGGAAGCTTCGGGTGACGGGGTTGGGGTAAAGGTCGGGTAGTCAGTCGAAAGTTCGACGAGCACGGTCATGCAAAAGGCTCCGCAGGACCGGGCGCTCTGTCAGCTTAGCGGCACTGCTTTGGATTGCACTGGGGAGAAGTCTGCGGGGTCAGCGTGTGGATGCGCATTCGCGCTCGCTTGCTTCTGCCCGACGTAGGATCAGGCCGAAGCTCGTGGGATCGAGTTCGGGAGCCACCAGGCTGCGAAAGGCCTCCGGGCGATGCTCTGCTGCCTCGAGTTCGATCACAAACTGCCGTAGCAACGCGAGAAACCCCACAGCATCGGCAGCCTGACTCAACGCGACCTCGAGTTCGATCGGCACCTCGGGTCGATACGCCGCGCCCGAAGCAAATTTCACCAAACCATCCTTGGCTGACAACTCGCCGAGGCGGCGCATCGCGGCCCGTACGTAGGGGTCGATGAAGGCGCCCCTCGGCGTCAAGGCCCTCGAGAGCGCTCCGAGCTCGAGAAGCGCATGCAAAGATTGATCGAACACCAGGTTGCAGTTTGATACGTGTTCGGGTTTCAGACGGCCAAGTGCTTCATGGGCAGCGACGACCGAGTCGCCGAGACCCGCAGCGGGTCGCAGGTCGAGGCTGAATGCGTAGAGCCCCCGGGCCAGATCGCGCGAGAGCCTCGAACGCAATTCGATCTTCGCTCCGTCTGCGAACACGGTCTCGACGACCAGGTCCTCGCCGAGCTGTTGGGTCATGGCGCTGGCGATCATGGGACTGTGCAGACCCTCGATTGCGGCTGCGGCCTCTGGGGTCTTGGCGGTTTCGCTGAGGATCAGGGCGAAGCCCTTTGGCTTTTCCTGTACGCGAAACGTCGGGGATTCGGTGGTCATGAAGACCAGGGTCGATCGGCCGCCAAAGTAGCGGTGGGCAACGGCTTCGAGGGTGTTGGGAAGCGGTTCCAAATTGATCACCAGCTCGGTTTGAAGCGACTTCACCGGGATCGTCACGCTTTGGTGGCGATATCCCTCCCGATAGGCCCGAACGATCAGGGCGTCGTGAGGCCCCGCCTCGATGCGCTTCGGCAACAAGATGGTGACCGGCGTCCGGGCTTGTTCGAAGCGCTGTTGAAAGTTGCGTCGGATGTAGAACAGATCGACAAAGCCGCCGGCGGGAGTGGTCTCGAGCTCGATCGCTCGCGGGGAGTACCAGTAACCCAACCCGCCTCGAAAAATTGCGACGATCGGCGCGGCAAGATTGCGAAGGCTCCAGCCCACCGCCTGCTCTGGGGCCATGTCGATGACCTCGCGCGCCGGGGCATCGTCGGCTGCCGGGTGGTCTTGTGCAAACGCCGTCGATGTTGAGCACGCGAGCAGAACCAGTGCGACACGGGCGCTGGTCCTTCGCCACCTGGGAGAGTGCGCGGCAGGGAGGGATCGGATCATGAGCTCCCGTCGCAAGCGGCTCCTAGTCCTAGCTGCGTTGGCGCGTTCTCAATCCGAAATCGCCGGTGCCTTGGCGGCAGCCCATTTCTCGTGGTTGTGCTTGACCGCCAACTCGAAGTCCCGGGCGAGTCGCAATGCTTCTTGGTCACCACTGCCTTCGAGGGCGCTCATCACCCGCTCGACTTCGCCGATCTCTTCGGCGCGGGCCGCCAACTGGCGCAGCCAAATCTCCTGTTCCGCCAGACTGACGTTTGCCATGCCCTGGGCGAAACCGGGTGGATCTTCCTGGAGAAAGCTCAGGCGCTTGTCCAACTCTCGCCGCCTGCGCGCTTCCAGCGAATTGTCGTCATTTCCAGAGATGCCCCCAGTGCTTTCGCCGGCAACCGTCGTATGGCGAGAAACCGAGACCGGGATCATGCGGCCTCCGGGTCCCGAACCCTGCCGGGGGCTCGTCCCAGCGAGTCCGAAACTACCGGGACCCACCGTGAGTGAAGGGCCCATCAGGACTCTCAAGTACGGCCCCTCCGCAGGAGTATTGCTGACGCGAAAGATTCGACTGGCAAAATCGCCTTCCTTCGGTCGCAACCGGATCGGGCCCCGCTGATCGGCGCCCACTCGGAACAGGAAGGGGCCGGCACCGGTCTCCGTGTCGTATCGCAACTGCGGGAGTCGATCGGCGAGACGAACGCGGTCGGCAACCAGCACCCTGGGAACGCGATCATCCGGCGCGACCGGAGCGATGCGGGGCGCAGCAGGAGTCGGAACCTGGTCTTGCGTGATGGTCAGCGAGATCGCGGCTCTAGTTGGCTGTTGCCTCGCCGACGTCGACTCGCGAAAATCCCGCGTGCCGAGACTCAGTTCACCGGTAATGACCGTAAGGGTCAGCGCGGCGGCAACCGCCGTCACGGGAATCGCGATACGGGGCACCAGATAGCGCGACAACCAGTCCATCACGCGGCCAAACCCATCTTGCTGCCCTTCCCCGTCGGCAATGCGTCGCATCACGTCAGTCACCAGGTCGGCGGGGGGCTCAGGACTGGGGAGCGTTCGCAGCAGGCGGATCGTGTCGCGCATATCGGTGAGTTCGCGACTGCACGAATCACATTGATCGAGATGGGCGTCGAACAAGGCTCTGGAGTCGAGCGAGAGTTCGCCGTCGAGGTAGTCGGCCATGCGGGCCTGGATGTCGGAGTGATTCATTGGGAATGGCCCTCGCCGCTTTTTCCGAGTGCGCTGCGAAGCTCATCGCGAAGCGCCTTTCGAGCTCGGTGGATTCTCGACTTGATGGTGCCCTCAGCGACGCCGAGAATTTCTGCGATCTCGCCGTAGGCAAGACCCTCGATGTCGTACAACACGACTGGCATGCGCAAGGAGGGTGTGAGATTTTGCAAAGCCTCGCGCACCCGGGCGCTGAGTTCGCTGCCGAGTGCCGCATCTTCTGGATCACGCGGGGAATAGGGAAGGTTGTCTCCGCCGGCCTGACGCACTGCCAATCGATCCGTTCGCGCCCGGGCGCGGCCCAGGGAGCGTCGACGATTGAGTGCAGCGTTGGCCGCCACGCGATAGACAAAGGTCGAAAATCTGGCTTCGCTGCGAAAGCGCTTCCCGTGCCGATGCAGACTCAGGAAGGTTTCCTGAGACACGTCCTCTGCTTCTTCTCGCGTGCCCATCATGCGCATCAGCAAGCGAAACACGCGACGCTGATGACGTTCGACGAGAACCTCGAAAGCGCTCTCGTCTCCGCCCTGCCAGCGCAAAACCAACTCGCGGTCCGGATCATCGATGATCACCCGCGACCCCGCCTCGCTGCCCAGTCCCATGCTCGCCCGGGCGGCGGGCCCCCTTTCCACGATTTCATAGATCATCGGCTGCCTCTCAGTCTCAGAGAGAAACCGTTCGGAGTCCTCCGGTTCCACAGGCGAGTTGGGGGTGAGGGGTTTTTCTGCTGTCACGCTTGTTTTCCAGTCTCCGGGTCGTCCTCACCGGGCCGGGTCCAAGTCCCACTCTTGCCTCCGCTTTTTTGAATCAAGCGCGTGCTCTCGAGGCTGATGTTGCGATCGATCGCCTTGCACATGTCATAAACCGTTAGCCCGGCGGCAGTTGCGGCGACCATTGCCTCCATCTCCACACCCGTGCGCCAATGGGTCTCGGCGCGTGCCTCGATCATGATCGCTGTACCGTTCGGGTTTGGCACCAGCAAGACCTCGACGGCGTCCAGCGGCAGCGGATGCGCGAGGGGAATCCACTCGCCGGTGCGTTTTGCTGCCTGAATGCCCGCGAGTCGAGCGGTTGCGAGAACGTCTCCCTTGGGCAGCTTGCCGTCGATGATCTTGTCCAGGGTCGCCGCCGCCATGTGGACTTCGGAGCGCGCAATACAGACCCGATGGGTGATCTCCTTTTCGCCGATGTTCACCATGCGAACGTGGCCCTGGGAATCGACATGGGTCAACTCACCGGCGCTCGCTGTGGGGTCCGATTCCGATCTACTGGACGATTTACTGGACATCGTGTGTTCCCGTCTGGTCGTCCTTCTCGCATCGCTCGATCCAATCGAGCACGTCGGCAAACACCTCTTCGCGTTCGAGGTCGTTGAAGATTTCGTGAAAGCTCTGGGGATAGATCCGCAGTTCCGCGCGAGGGGCGGTCGAGCCTTCGACCGACCCGGGCAAGCTCTGGTAGAACGACTGGCTGCCTCGCACCAGACAAAGTCGATCCAGAGCACCGTGGGCGAGGAACATGGGGACGTCGACTCGCGCGCCCGCACCGCGCAGTCGCGCGATCTGGTCGACCATCGCTACCGCGTGAGAGGTCGTGGAAGTTCCGTGCACCAACGGATCGTCGAGATAGCGCTTGACGACGTCGGGATCCGAACAAATTGCAGCCGGATCGAGTCCGGCGTTGACGGCCAGGCGCGGAGCCACCTTGCAGAGCAGGCGAGCCAACAAGATCTTGCTGCGGGACAATGCCGGCGACAGTTCGAGCGCAGCGCCCGAAGTGACCACGCTCTGGACACGCGGACTGCGTTCAACCGTCAAGGCCGTCACGATGAGTCCTCCCAGGCTGTGTCCAATCAACGTCACCGGCAGACCAAAGGCTTCCTCGGAGACCTGCGTAAGGAATATGTCGAGATCGTTCAGGTAGTCCGAGAAGCCATCCACGTGACCCCGGCGACCGGCCGATCGCCCATGACCCCGCAGATCGAAGCTGTAAACCGCCGTATTGCGCCGGGCAAACCAAGCGCCCAGAGGGTCGTAGCGGCCGCTGTGTTCTCCAAAGCCGTGCACCAGAGCCACGGCACGGACCGCTCGGTCGGGCAACCACGAGCGGCGAAACAGCGGAATATCGCGATGCCCCCGAAAGTGAGATTCGCTGCGTCGCACCGGTGCCACTTGCGAGCGCCCGGGCGGGTCTACAGCAGCAGCTTGGCCCGCGACCGCGTGTGATTCCACTTGACGTCCCCGTTCCGCTGAAGCGACGGCGATGCGAAATTGCGGCCCCCCGCCGCTCGTTCTGCGCTCGCTCGGTTTTGTCAGCATACCAATCCTGCGGCGCCAAGCCGAATCGTCGTTTGAGGGGCGGAAAGGAACCACCTCGGGCCCAGGTAGCGCGAAACCAACGAAGTGATGTGCAAAGGAATACAAAAATGCATCGCCTGCGATCGTTCCGGGGATCGGGTCGAGGGCGAAGCGAATTTCGAACTCGCTTTGAAGACTTTCGATCCGGGCTGCGGTGATGACACCCAACTGCGACGACACGAACAGTTCGCAGCGCGCGACAAGTGAGTCAATTCGTGTGCGGTCTTCGGCAACTTAAAAAAGCGCCAGACACTAATAAAACGACCTTTGATTGACCTCGCCTCCGCTGCTCTGATACGATACGTCCAGCAAGTGGTTTTCTGGGATCGGTATCTAGGTATTCATGCGCGCTGGTCTACCCCCCATTCTCGGTTGCATAGACGGAATTCCCGCAAGCGAATTGCTCGATGGTCTCTCCAACCTTCATCAGTCCGTCGTCGTAACAGACCCCGACGGTGTCGTGCGCTGGGCGAGTCACGATCTGGAACCCGCGCTCGCCCGCTGCGGTCGACCCGCCGAACTCGCACTCGCCAGCGTCTACGAGGGCTATCTCCTCGAGTTGAACGACCTTGCGCAAGACCCGGGATCCGACCGCACGCTTGAGCCGATGCTCAGAACAACGGACATCGAAAGCCAGACTGCCGGAATTCTCGATCATCTCGAACGTCGTGACAGCCTGACCCACTACCGGATCGAAGCCCGCGCTCCGGACAGTCACGGGCCGAACGACCCGCAGGGCTGCACTGCGCCGACCTGCGCCGGGCTCGAGATCAATGCCTTCCGGGTTGATCGCCGCATGGCCGAAGGAGAGCAGCCGGGCGCCGCGGGACACAACGGGGGGTCGCCGCACAACGAACGGCTCTATGTGACGATCTTGCGGCCGACGCGAAGGCCCGAGGTCGCCGATGCGCCGCTCTCGAATTCGGGCGAGTTCTACGAGCGCGTGCTCGATCAATTGCCAGAAGCGACGCTCACCCTCGATACCGCGGGCTTCATCACCTATGCCAACGCAGCTGCGCTCGAATTGCTTGGAAAGACCGCCGATGAATTGATCAACACGCCGGTAAGTCTCTACCTGCCAAGTTCTGCCATTGTGCAGGCCGGCCCGACCCTCGACCCCGACAAGACCGAGGCCGGCCGACGCGTGCTCGAATTTGCATCGGTCGAGCAAGCTCCCCGGTTCATCGAGGTCACGAGTCAGAGGCTCGTGACATCGGACGGCACCTGCGCCGGCCGGGTGCTGCAGCTGCGCGACACCACCCGGGAGCAGAACCTCAGCGAAAAGCTCAAGCAAAAGGTTGCCTCCCTCGAATCCTACGTCCACACCGTGTCCCACGATCTGCGCTCTCCGTTGGTTTCGCTGCTCGGGTTCACCCGCCTGATGAAGGATGACTTCGGAGAAATACTCGGCGAGACCGGAAGAAGGTTCCTGGATCGCATCGAGCAGGCCGGTTCCAACATGAACAACTTGACCCGGGATCTGCTCGAACTCTCGACCCGAAAGCAGCCCAGCGTATCGCTCGAGGCCGTCGACCCCCTGAATGTGCTGCGTCAGATTCAGGCGGAGGTAAAGCCCCGACTCGAAGAACATGGGATCGAACTGCAGCTGCCCGTCGCCCCTTCGATGATTCAGTGCGATCACACCCAGCTCTATCAAGTGTTTTCCAATTTGATCGGCAACGCGATCCAGCATATGGGGCCCTGTTGCGAACCCCGCATCGAGATCGAGATACAGGAGTGTTCCGACCAGCGGATCATCGTCGTGCGGGACAACGGAAGAGGCATCGAAACCTCGGCGCACGAGCAGATCTTTGACCCCTTTCACTCACTTTCCCGAGACGACGGCGCCAGTTCGACCGGCGTCGGGCTCGCAATCGTGAAGAAAATTGCGCTTTCGCACGAGGGCCGCGTGTGGGTCGAAAGTCAACCGGGACACGGTGCGGCCTTCTTCGTAAGCCTCAAGCACCAATAGCGACGCGCTACGAGCCCGCGCGGTAAAAGGCACCGCCACCGGACAGGCTGCTAGCAGCCCGTTGAATAAGTCCCGCTGTCGCCATGCACCGACCTTTCGGTCCAGCCCTGCGTTGCGAAAGCTTGCCCTAGCCAGCTAGGGCTGCGCTTCCGCGCCTTGTTCTGAACCGAAATTGCGGCACATGGCTCCGCGGGACTTTTTCAACGGGCTGCTAGCCGTCTTGCCCGTCGGCTGCGGTTTCCGTAGGCTGCGCGCGCAACATGTACCCAATTCTGTTCACGATTCCCGGGATCGACTACCCGATCAGCAGCTTCGGCGTGATGATGGCCATGGGCTTTCTCGCCGCATACTGGCTGGTCGTGCGCGAATTGCCCGGCAAGGGCATCGACCCGGAACTCAGCAGTAACCTACTGCTCTTCGTCATGCTCGGCGGTGTCCTCGGCGCGAAGATCTATTTCGCAACCGACATGACGATCCGCGAGGGCGCTCCCTGGACCAGCTATTTCTTTCGTCGCGACGGCATCACCTGGTACGGAGGCTTGTTCGGAGCCATCGCCTCGTTGACCCTAGCGGCCCGCTTCTACAAACTCGAACTGCGCCGGCTACTCGAGGCCGGCGCGGTCGCCACCGCGGTCGGTCAGTCCTTCGGTCGCATCGGCTGCTTCCTGGTCGGAGACGACTACGGGGTAAAGAGCGATCTACCCTGGGCCGTCGCCTTTCCCATCGGAGCCCCACCGATCTTCGAAACGGTCCACCCCACCCAGCTCTACGAAGTCGTCTGGCTGCTCCCGATTGCCCTGCTCCTCTACTCGAGACGCAACAAGAGCCCCTTCCTATTCGGCGAGTACATGGCCGCAAACGGCTTGGGCCGCATCTTCATCGAAAGCCTGCGCAGAAACCCCGAAGTCGCCCTCGGACTAACCGAACCCCAGTGGATCGGCATCGGCCTGGTCATCGCCGGTATCGCAACCTGGATCTACTACCAACGCAAAGACGCTGCCGCCGCAGCCTGAGCACACCCCCACCACGACCCCTACGCATCCACGTTCGGCAACCGTTCCTGAATCCTACCCACCAACGATTCCGCCAGGCTCAAAAGTTCCGGATCAGAATCATCATCCACCAACTTACCGATCCGCGACAACGCCGACTCGGCAAACGCCAGATAGATCTGTTCGTCGTCACTGGGCTCCGCGTCGAGCCAGTCTTCGATGGATTCGAGGCTCATGGCATACGACCCCGCCGAGAAGTGAATCATCCCCGTGGCATAGCTGCGCAAGCGAGCGAGTTCCGCGGCCAGGGGTTCGCCGATTTGAGCCACAGCGTTGGCATGGTCTTCCGAACTCTCGAGGCATCTGATCGCCTCGCTAAAAAATGCGCTGGTGAGATAGGAATGCGCTGCAATCCGGTAGCCCGTAGACGCATCACCGTGAATTCTGCTCAAGATGCTGGCCAGGTCGGATTCAAAGACATCCTCGACGAACTTTCGATTTTCCACCAGGTTCCGAGTCATCAGGCCGCTCTCGGGGCGGGCGATCAGCAGGGCCAGTAGCTGATCGCGGGTCTGGTCGAGCAAAGCTTCGGTTTCTCGCAGCGCATCCAAGGTTCGGTCGGCTCCGGCGATTTGAATGTGCTCCAGTTCGCGAAAGAACTTCACGTCGTCGCGTCCGTGCTGCTCGAGCAACTGCTCGACCTTGGGCATGTAGACCTCTTGTTGATAGAGGTTTTCACGCAGTTTCATGGCTTCATGAAACAATGAGCCAACGGTCAAATCGAACAGGACTTCGTTGTGAAATTGTGACGAGACCCCGGGATCCCTGCGGAAAAGCGCGTGGCATCGCTCTTTCAGGCGAAAGAGAATGCTGTTGTCCGTATCGTCGACCAGCTCCGCGACCTCGTCGAAACACCTTGATCCCTGTCGGAATCGGCCAAACGACGCACGCAGCGTTCGATTCACCGCGATGTACTCGCGTACTAGATCGACGAATTCCCATTCATTCATAGACTGACCCGGAGTCGACTCATTCGCGGTAGGGGTACAAGACTGATTGGTACAAGCCACAGATTAGAAAAACCCCAACGACGGGTCAACGAACGTTCGCCACGCGTGCCCCGGCTCTGCTTTTTTGGCTCTGCTTTGCGCGTGATGGGAGACTCCCCTACCCTGGTTTCGAGTCCGAGTTTCAGCGCAAAGCTGTTGAATTCGCACCCATTTCAATGCCGGTGACCCGACCCACTAATGCGCCCGTGCTGGTCAAGGCACGAGTACGGAGAGCCAACGATGAGCGAGCCTGAACGCGAAAGCATGGAAGTCGACGTCCTCTACGTCGGCGCGGGACCTGGGAATCTGGCTTCGGCCTACCATCTGGTCAAGCAGATCGAAGTGCAGAACGCCGAAGCCGAGAAAAGCGGCAGACCTCAGATCGAAATGCCGGTGATCTTGATCATCGAAAAGTCCGCCGGGCTCGGCGACCACCAACTTTCGGGGGCGGTCATCAATCCCCGCGCGATCAAGGAACTGATGCCCGACTTCGTCGAGCAGGGTTTCCCCACCGAGTACGTTTGTAACGACTCTCAGTTTCGCATGTTCTGGCGCAGCGGCGGCGTCAAGAGTCCGATCTGTCCGCCCCCGTTCTACAAGAACGGCTATCACATCGCCTCGCTCAGCAATGTAGTCAAGTGGCTCGGCGCGAAGTGTGAAGAACTTGGGATCGAGATCTATCCCGGCTTCGCAGCGGCCGAGATCTTGATCGAAGGCGACCGCGTTCTCGGTGTGCGAACCGGTGACGTGGGCATCGCCGCCGACGGCAGCCACAAGCCCACCTTCCAGCCCGGCATGGACATCCTGGCCAAGGTCACGGTGCTGGGAGAGGGGGTCCGAGGCAGCGTCACCAAGCAACTCCTCGACCAGTTCGAGATGCACGGCGACAACCCCCAGACCTACGAGACCGGTATCAAGGAAATCTGGCGCATCAAGCCGGAGAAGCACAAGCCGGGACGCGTGATTCACGGCTCGCTCTTGCCCGATCTCGCCAGTGGACTCAATGGCATGTGGCTCTACGACATGAAGGACAACCTCGTGTCCTACGGTTTCGTCACGCCGATCAGTTCCGAAGACCCCAACAACGATTCCCACCTCGCCTCACAGATCTTCAAGACCACGCCCTTCATGCGCGATCTGTTGGAGGGTGCGGAGTTGATTCGCTACGGCGCCAAGTGCATCCCCACCGGAGCCCTCTACGCCCAGCCCAAGCTCTACTGCAACGGCGCCATGATTCTCGGTGACGGTGCGAGCATGCTCAACATCATGAAACTCTCCGGGGTCCACATGGCGATGAAGAGCGGGATGTTGGTGGCCGAGACCATCATCGACGGACTCATCGCCGACGACTTCACGGCGCTCACTCTCGGCGCCTACACCGAACGTTTTAGGGACAGCTGGGCGTACCAGGAACACCTCGAGGCGCGCAACTTCACGGGCTCCATCGAAATGGGCACCCCGTTCGGGATGGGGCTGAATATTCCGCTGATGATGATCACCAAAGGTCGCGGCCTGATCGATCCGATCAAGACCCACCCGAGCCACACCGCGATGAAAAAGATATGGGAATTGCCCAGGAGTAAACAGGAGCCCGAACCCTTCGAGTTCGACGGCGTTCTGACCTTCAGCAAAGAGCACCTGGTCGGCTTTAGCGGCACGGTCCACGAAGTCGATCAGCCTCACCACCTCAAGGTGGCGGACACGGATATCTGTTCAAACGAATGCGCGCGGGACTACGGCAACCCGTGCGAAAAGTTCTGCCCCGCCGCGGTGTACGAAATGGTTACGAACAAAGACAGTGGTGTGAAGGAACTCTTCATCCACCACGAGAATTGTGTCCACTGCAAGACCTGCGATATTGCAGATCCGTATCAGATCATCACCTGGGTGACCCCGGAAGGCGGAGAAGGACCCGATTACACCCTGATGTAGCCTGAGGAGCCTGCGCGGCAGAAGGCGCACGCTCAAGTTCGTATCGTCGCCAGCGCCTCGTCCAGATGCTCTAGTTGGGTTGGCTCACTGCAGACCAGCAGGGTCGCACATGGTGTCTGCATGTCGTCGGGAAACTCCGCACCGTTGACCGCGCGAACCAGCGCCCCGGCTTCCCGAGCGATCAAGACCCCGACTCTTCCGCGAATGCTGATGCCGAGGTCTGTGTCCGACCAGCGCACGCCTGCGCACACCCCCTTGATCAGCGGAGCGACCGAGACGGCTCCACCGCAGGCGGGAATCACCTCGTAGTTTCGCGTGCGCAGCACGTCCATCACCGACTCGGGCATTCCGTGGGAGACCAGGACTCGATTGCCGTCACAGGCGACCGAGACCGGTCGGCGTTTTCTGCCACTGACCGCGGCGTAGGCCCCTAGGCCCTTGGTCCCATCGAAGAACAGTCCCTCGCGTGGAAGCGAAACCAAAGCTGCCCGGTAAATTCCCCGAATCGCCAGGCCAACGATCACCGCATAGGGGCCACTCGCCTCGAGGTAGGAGCGGAGTGTGCCGTCGATCGGGTCGATCACCACCTGGGCATCCGCTTCTTTGGGGAACGCGTCGACTGTCTCCGTGTCTTCTTCGGCGGCCAGACTCACGTCGGGAAAACACTCGAGCAGCGCCTTTAAAATGATCTCTTGCGTCCCAAGGTCGGCCATGGTGAGGGCTTGCTTGACCAGGGAGGCCTCGTGCAGCTTGGGCGCGTTTGCGACAGTGCCCTCGAGACTGCGGGCGAACGCAGCCGCGCGCAGGACCGCCGGCCTGAGTCTCTCCACAAACTCGTCGTGCCGCGCCCCTTCGCTTCGACCCGTCCCAGGCATCCCGTCATTTCGATTGTTCGATAGGTTAACTACAGCCACTCGTACTACCGCAGTTTGGACACTTGTAGCACGCGCCGTTGCGGATCATGATCGAACCGCAATCCATGCACGACGGCGCGTCCGCCTGATTGACAAAGCTCATCCGGACGTTCACGCCACCCGGCAAGGCCTCCGACCCGCCCGCGACGGCACCCCGGGGCGATGCGGCGAGGCCGAGTGGACCTGCGCCATCGGACTGAACCGAATTGTAAATCGAGATGTCGTCGACATCGGCCTCACCCGAGAGATAGCGATTGCCGAGGTATCGAAACACGTAGTCGGTAATCGACTTTGCGATCGGGATTTCTCGATTGTTGGTAAAACCCGAGGGTTCGAAGCGGGTGTGACTGAATTTGTCCACCAAGGTCCGCAGGGGCACACCGTACTGCAACGCCATCGACGTCATGGTCGCGATCGTGTCCATCAGCCCCGAGACCGTGCTGCCTTCTTTGGCCATGCGCAGAAAAATCTCGCCCGGCATACCGGTCTCGTACAGTCCGATCGTGAGGTAGCCCTCGTGTCCCGCAATGGAAAACTTGTGGGTCAGGGCCTGTCGTTCGTCCGGCAGCTTGACGCGATGGGGACCGACTGCAGTGCTCGTGGCGGAGGTGGCGCCTTTGATCGGCGTGACGTTGCTCTTTGCATCGCGACTGGTGTTCAACGGCTGGGTTCGCTTGCTGCCGTCGCGGTAAACGGCCAGCGCCTTGAGCCCGAGCTTCCAGCCCTCGACATAAGCCGCCACGATGTCTTGCGACGTAGCGTCTTCCGGTAGATTGACCGTCTTGCTGATCGCCCCGGAGAGGAACGGCTGCACCGCGCCCATCATGCGCAGATGCCCCATCCAATCGATCGAGCGCCTGCCGTTCTTGGCGCGAAAGGCACAGTCGAAGATCGACAGATGTTCGGGCTTGAGGTCGTCGGCTCCCTCGATCGTCTCGCGCTCGTCGATGTGGGCGAGGATCGCTGCGACTTCTTCGTCGCTGTAGCCGAGGCGACCGAGCGCCATCGGCACCGTGCGGTTGACGATCTTGAGAAAGCCGCCGCCGACCAGCTTCTTGTACTTCACCAGTGCAATGTCGGGTTCGACGCCGGTGGTGTCGCAGTCCATCATGAAGGCGATGGTTCCGGTCGGTGCGAGCACGCTGATCTGTCCGTTGCGGTAGCCGGATTTCTTGCCCAGGATCAACGCCTTTGCCCAGGCATCGAGCGATGCCGCATACAAATCAGCCGCCACGCCCTCGCTGGGAATGACTGCCGCCGCATTCTTGTGCATCCCGATCACTTCAATGAAAGATCGTTCGTTGACCGGATAGTGCGGGAAGGGTCCCATGGCTGCGGCGATTTCCGCGCTGGTGAGGTAGGCCTGGCCCGACATCACGGAGGTAATCGCCGCTGCCAGGTTGCGACCCACGTCGCTGTCGTAGGGCATGCCCGACGACATCAACAAAGCACCCAGGTTGGCGTACCCGAGGCCGAGGGGGCGGTAGAGGTGGCTGTTCTCGGCGATCAAGTCCGTCGGATAGTCTGCGGGATCGACGATGATCTCCATGGCCAGAATCGTCGTCGCCACCGCAGCGCGGAAGTCCTCGACCTGAAAGTTCCGCTCGTCGTCCGCGAAAGTCATCAGGTTGAGACTTGCGAGATTGCAGGCGGTGTCGTCGAGGAACATGTACTCGGAACACGGATTGCTCGAATTGATGCGCCCGGATTCCTTTACGGGATTCCAACGGTTGATCGTTGTGTCGTACTGGATCCCCGGATCCCCGCACACGTGAGTGGCTTCGGCCATCGCGTTCAGCACGTCCTGGGCCTTGTGGGTTTCGATCACGTCGCCCGTCGTCACGGCCAGGGTGTCGAAGGACTCGCCCCTCTCGGCGGCGCGCATGAAACCGTCGTTCACCCGGACCGAGTGATTGGCGTTTTGAAAGAACACCGAATCGTAGGCACCCCCCGGGACGTTGAAGCCTCCGTCGTATCCGCTGTCGATCAAGGACCAGGCCTTTTGCTCTTCGGACGACTTCGACTCGATGAAGTCCATGATGTCCGGATGGTCGACGTTCAAGATCACCATCTTGGCTGCCCGGCGCGTCTTGCCGCCGCTCTTGATCACCCCGGCGAACGCATCGAAGCCCCGCATGAACGACACCGGGCCCGAGGCCACGCCGCCACCCTTGAGGGTCTCGCGCGAGGAGCGAATCTTGGAGAGATTGCTGCCCGCGCCAGAGCCGCCCTTGAACAACATCGCCTCGGTCTTGGCGAGGTCCATGATGGATTCCATCGTGTCCTCGACCGAATTGATGAAACAGGCGCTCGCCTGCTGGGCGGTTCCGTCCACGCCGAGGTTGAACCAGACGGGACTGTTGAACGCGACCTTTTGATGTAGCAGAAGATGGGTGAGCTCGTCGGCAAACGCATCGGCGTCGTCTCGAGAGCGGAAATAGTTGTACTTGCAGCCCCACTCGCGGATCCTGCCGACCACGCGTCCAATCAACTGCCGAACGCTGGTCTCGCGACCGGGGGTGTTCAAATGTCCGCGGAAATACTTGGAGACCACAACGTTGGTTGCGAGCTGAGACCATTGCGCGGGAATCTCGACGTCGTTCTGTTCGAAAACCGATTCGCCGGTCTCGTTGGTAATCTTGGCTGAGCGGATCTCCCATTCGACCAAGTCGAAGGGATCAACACCTGGGCTTGTGAAGTGGCGCGTGATTGCGAGGCCGCGTTTTGCACGGGTTCGGGTCGCAGCTGCGGAGCGCGGATTGCGGTCGCCGCTTTTGGCTACGGCTGCCTTGGATCGCTGACCCGCTCGTTTGCCCCGGCGTCCGCCTGCTCCACTCACTCTGCCTCGACCTACTCTGCCCTTTCCGCCCGCAGTGTCGCCCATAGCGCTTTCCCCCGATTCAATCATTCATTTCGATGTTGCATTTCGATCTTGCCGGTCGACTTCTTTTAGTTCCGTATCGATTCCGTTTCAGTTCGTTCAACCGTCATCTGCGTCTGCCGGATTGGACAGGGTAACGCGGCGGTTGGTCATGCTACTGCGCTTTGATTTCAACTTGTCGAAGACTCGAAACTTTCATTGAGACCTTCATCGAGACCCTGATCAAAACATCGTTTCCTATCGCGTCCCCTTTTTTTGCGGCGCACGATCCATTTACGCGATCCCGAGTCGGGACGCGCGGCACTTCGAAACTTCTATCCGTTCCTCATGTTTCGATTGGTTAGATCGGTCGGAAACGCTGCGCAGCTAGCACCGGGGATGATGAGAAGGACGCCAAGTTTCCTTGGCGTCCTCGAGTAGGAGCAGGGTCCTCCGTCCCTATCTCAGACTCAAGTTCCTCCCCGCAACCACCCGGTTGCGACCCCCCCAGGCTACAGGAGGAACCTCACATCCCCGTCTTAGCTTTGTACGACCATGACAGGCACGCGTCAACCGAAAAAACACAAAATATGGGGGTTGGATCGACGTACAACCACAACTGCTTGAGTTTCAAGGCAAACGTCGGCAAAAAAAAATCGAATGCCCGGCCCAACCGCAAGTGCGACGCAGATACCGGTCTCAACGGTCCGGATTTGTGGTTGTTTTTCGGGCCTCGCGGATGGCTTCGATAGAACGCCGGGCCTCTAGCAGCCCGTTGAAGAACCCTGACCGAGCCAGGTGCGGTCATTCGGCTCGAGCTCAAGGCGCGGAAGCGCAGCCGTAGCTGGCTACGGCAAGCTTTCGCAACGCAGAGATCGGGCCGAAGG
>Ga0114950_10001467_pt1 | contig 17776 bp, 17 predicted proteins | sample N075metaG_FD_83503 | JGI IMG/M metagenome (GOLD analysis project Ga0114950, IMG submission 83503) | Deep subsurface microbial communities from Kermadec Trench to uncover new lineages of life (NeLLi) - N075 metaG | ecosystem: Environmental > Aquatic > Marine > Ocean trench > Sediment | place... | reverse complement strand
GGCCAAGTTCCCCGAGATCGCGCGCCAGGGGCTTCGGGGACTGAGTAAGAGCCCGGTGTTCTACGTCTCCGAGGAAGGTCATCACTCGTTCGACAAAGTCGCGCACAGTACCGGGCTCGGGCGTGACGCGCTGCGCTTCGTGCCCGTAAGAGACGATCTCAAGATGAATCTAGACGCGCTAGAGAGATTGGTACGCCAAGACCGCGAACGCGGCCTCTAGCCCCGTTTCTCGTGGTGGGCACGGTCGGAACAACGAGTGCGGGCATCGTAGATCCGCTTGCGGCGCTCGCGGATTTCGCCAAAGCCCAAGGCCTCTGGTTTCACGTCAACGGAGCCTAGACCATGGCCATGAGCAGGACCGGATCCCAGTGGAGCTCCAGCCCGTAAGGGAGTGGACGCGGAAGGGCCAGCCAACCTGACTCCCGCACCGCTCGCTTGCTTGGAAATCCACGAGACCGAGCAGCATGGCGATACCGTAGCCGGTGACAAGGCCCAGTAGGACGCGACCGCGATCGTCCGGTTCCAGGGCCTAGCCATCGAGCTCGATGATTTCGATGAAGAAGTCCGCTCGAACAACGTCGCGCTCGATATCGGCGGTGGGATCGAGATCCCGGCCTCCCGAGTGTTCTTCATCATCGACGCGCTCAAGCTTCCGTAGCGCCCGACTCAGCGGACGAGGTGGAACGTCTCCTGCCGCTCGAGGATCCATTCCATCTTGCCGTCCGCGTTCATCGCGGCGTCTTCTTCGAGCGCCATGCGCACCATCTGGTTGTCCCATTCCGGAACCGGCGTCTGTGCATAGAGCTCGATCGAGTGCCACATATTTCGAAGGAGCTTCACGTCACCTCGACCGGGCACGCCCTGCTGACGATCCCATAGACCAATCAAAGGCCCAGCGCCGTGACCATGGTCGCCAATCGGATGGTTGTAGATCCGTCCTTCGATGCCTTCCTTGTGCATTTGCGCGAGGGACGCGGCAAGGACTTCGTTCCCCGAGAGCCCTGGCTTCATGTTCTCCGTCACGATGTCTTGCAACCGGTTCGCGTTCGCGAGCGCTTTCATGAGACCCGCTGGCACTTCCGTCTCACCTTCTCGAAGCACGTAGCCCATGTGCTGGGTATCTGTCGCGAGCCCTGTCGCGAAGATCCCGAAATCGGTGTGGAGCACATCTCCGCGCTCGATGGTGACATCTCCTTCGAGCGTCTCGCCTTTGCGCTGCGCACTGACCGAAGGCTGGAACCACGAGCCCATCGCGCGGTCGTGCACTTGCTGGCGCAGCCACCAGACCACGTCCTCCGTGGTTGTCTCGCCCGGCGTAATGACTTCGCTAGAGAACGCGGTAGCGATCAAACCGTGCACGATCTTCATCATGTTCTGGTAGTACGGCAGCATCGACGGCACCCGAATCGCCAGGTAATGGAGCGGGAGGAGCTCGGCGTGCACGAATCGTGCTGTCCATTTGGGGCCCAGCGCTCGCTCGAGAAGCTCGCGCTCGCCTGAGGGCAGACCGTCCGAGAATGCGTGCGTATGGGACACGTTGATCGCGATGGTCTCGGGCGCGCGCTCTTCGACGACCTCACGCAGCATGCGCCACTGTGCATCGAGATAAAGCTCTCGCTCGGGGTGGTCGGCCTCGCGCACCGAGACATAGGCGCCGCCTTGCGTTCCGCCCCCGAGAGCAAGCCTCTCGAGCCCTTCTTCGGGTCCGCGGTCATAGAAAATGAAAATCGAGCGACGCCTCGCCGCAAAGCGCGTCGGCGTGACGAGCGCCCGGAAGACCGGGTCTTCGTTGTACTCGCTCATCTGCACGATCCACATGTCCACGTTGTTCTCGCGCATGAGCCCCGGCAGCACGTTATCGAGTCGTTCCTCGAGCCAACCTTGCTGTATCTGCGCCTGCTCGCGCAGTGGAGGCAAGCTCGGTATCTCTTGACTCAGGGCGGGCATCGCGAGCCCGCAAAAAACTGCTGCCATCACCCACCGCGAAACGTTTCGAGATTGCATCGGTCGTCCTCCTAGACGTTGCGACGGGGATTCTAGCAGAAGGAACCGTTTTCCTCTCGACGGTTTCAGAGGAATCGGCGAGACCGGCTCGCCAGCAGTGATTTATTCCGACTGGCGCAGGCCGATCAGAGCGAGAGCCCCGAGCGCGACCATGCCCACGCCTAGCTTGCGGCCCCAATATCCGGCGACCAACTGTTTCAAGCCGCCCGCGATCTCCGAGGCCGCGCAGTCCTCCATGGCCGATGGAACCAAGATGGCCCAGACTCCCATAAGAATGAAGAACGCGAACCCGATGGAGTACGTCTATGTCACCACCGCCATCGCCGACGAGGGCATCGACGTGCGCTTCGGCACAGGGAACAGCAGCATCGTCGGAAGCGGCAGCACCGACGATCTCGTCGCTCATCGCTGGCAGCTTTCCGCCTTCGACAAGCGGAGTGGAAAGCCGGTGTGGGACAAAACGGTGCACCGGGGCGTTCAAGGTCAAACGACACGTCAAAGCAAGTCACGCATCCGCCCGCGACCGACGGCGAGCGGATCACACGAATGCTCTCAAACTGGAGTAAGCTAAGGAGATGTCGGGGCTCGTACCGCGCCACCGCTACACTTTCGAGGAGTACCTCGAGCTCGAAGCGATCGCGTCTGTACGGCATGAATTCTACGATGGCGAGATCTACGCCATGGCCGGGGGTACCCCTGAGCACGCGGCTATGACGGCGGCGATCACCTCAGCGCTGGGTGCGCAAATCCAGGGATCCGCCTGTCGAGTCTACAGCTCCGATCTGCGCGTGCGTGTACTGGCTACCGGCCTCGCAACATACCCAGACGTGACGATCGTGTGCGGCCCATCCCAGCGGGATCCGTCCAGCCATTCGCACGTCACCAATCCAAAGCTCGTCGTCGAGGTCCTCAGCCCCAGCACTGAAGATTACGACCGTTCTGAGAAACTCGCGCACTATAAGCAAATCCCGTCTTTGGACGCCGTAGTGCTGGTCGAGCACCGTCGTGCATCGATCCAGCTCTGGACACGAGACGAGCACGGTTGGACGCTAAACACCTTCAGTAAAGGGGAAACCGTGCCCCTCGTGGCAATCTCAGCGAATATGAACGTGGACGATGTCTACGCGGCCGCGAGTGGCGCGTGAAAAGCGCTAAAGGGCATTTGCTTTTCGGCTGCAAAATCCTTCACAACTCGGGGTCTCCCTAGAGGTGATGCCCCAGTAAGCAGATCGAGGATCGAGGCCTGTACCTTACTCGGCGAGTACACGGAGGAAGTCCACATTGTCCTCGTGCTCGACGAACTGATCGAACTCGAGAAAGTAATTCTCCGGGTCGTAGCCGACGAAGACGCGGACGAAGCCTTCATCGAGCACTTCCTGATGTCTCAGGTCGAAAGCTTCCAACGCCTCCTGCAATTTCATGTGGGTGAACCAGGCGTCGACGTCATCCGTAAGAAAGGACACCGTCACAGCCTTGTCCCTCGTCGCCTTATGCATGCCCTTCGCGCCGTCGACGAGACCGATGAAGCCGCTCTTCGAAGTTGGAAAGATTTTCGCCCAGCCCTGATCGACCATGAGCTCGAAGCCCATCACGTTCTCGTAAAAGCTTTGGCTGGCGGTTAGATCGTCGTAATAGAGCCACAGTACCGTCGCCTGAAAGCCGAGCTCCGGGGGCCCTTTATCCGTGTAGAGCGAGTCGACCTCAGCCAAAGCTGGGATCAGCTTCTCGTTCTCTGGATGCGGGTTGAACCGCTCGAACTCGAGATAGTAGCCCTCGGGGTCGTAGGCGACGAAGCCGTCATGGGGTCCGCCGGGATTCACTTTGAGCTCGCCGCGCAGCGGCACCTCGTGCTCGACGAGATAGGCGTACCACTCCTCGAGCTCTTCGGTGATAAGTGCGATCGCGACGGCCTTCGGCTCGTCGGTGGAGTGCATCTCGGTATCTCCGGACACGAGCGTCAGGAAAGACGTTTCGGCGACGCGCAAGATTTTGGCAAAGCCGTAATCCGCGACGACTTCGAGGCCGAGCCGTTCCTCGTAGAACGTGACCGCCTCCTCGAAGTTCTCGTAGTAGAAAAAGACGTTGTTACCGATGATGTTGGCGGCCATGGGACGTATCTCCCGGGCCGCCTCCGGCCCAGGCTCGGGAGAAGGCGAGGTGCAGGCGACCATGATGGCGACCGCTATGATGAACGCAGTGCTAATCGGCTTCACCGGGTCTCCTCATCTGTGCTGTCCGTCGAAGGCGCCGACCAAAAATCCGGGGTGCCGGTAACACCCTCGGTCGCTTCGCGGTGAAAGAGAATCGCGTTGAACAGGATGCGGAAAGTTCCGAAAGACTGCCCGCGCCACTGCGGCCTGAAACCCATCAACAAAACGCGGCCATCTCCATGACGGACATCGAGCGCGGCGGCGTAGTCTTGAAGATGTTCCTCACCCAGGAGATAGCCAGACAGCAGGGGCGAGCCGGAGCTCGGATACTTCGCCAGCGCGCTCCCTTCGAATCCTTCCTTGGTCGTGAAGACGGGACTGCGACCAATGAAGACGTTCGCGCGCGCCGGCATGCCGGCCATGACCGGGTGTCCGGTATCTGGGACGACCTCCACGATCGAGCCGCTCGCGAAAAACTCGTCACGCTCGAGCTCTGCGACCACGTTCTCGACAGGAAGATGAAGCTCTTCGATAGCAAAAACGCTCGCGCCGTTCAAACAGACGAGCGTTCCGCCTCCGCGCACGAAAGCATCGAGAGCGCGCACACCCGCGGCACCCAGCCCGCCGGCATAGCGCGGCGGAACGGTTCCTTCGGCATAGCCGTCGACCATCGACGAGCGCCCGGGCTCCGCAAGCACGATCACGTCGAGACGCTCGCCGAGTCGACCGGCACGGAAGTCGGCGTCGCGAATGTTCACGAACTCGAAGCCGTACATCTCGAAAAGCCAACGCGTCCACCCTTCGTCCATGCTCGGGTTCCATGGTCGATAGAGCCCGATGCGAGGACGCGAGATATGCGTGCGGCCTTCACGAGCGCGCGAGGCGCGCAAGCGGTACCGGTCCACGAGCTCTCGCATCGCCGCGTCCGAGAGACCCGTCACCACGAACTGCGAGCCGTCGAGCGCCACTCGCGCCCCGTTGTCCCAAGCATCGTTGATGGCGCGGTAAACGTTATTCTGTCCCGCGTCGATGGCGAGCGCCGCACCCGAGCCGGTGAGGCTCCCGGCCGGAGGGAGAATCCCCGCTGCATTCGCGTGGGTGTCGAATCCGAGCCCGGGAACACTGTCGAAGGGAGCCGCGTCGCGAGCAAGCTCCCCCTCTTTCCAATCGACCGTCTCCCCTTCGACGAGCGTCATCGCGCTTCGAACGTCCTCGCCGAGCGGCGCCCCCGCGGCGACGACGTGCACGCCCATTTGATAAGGAAGCGTCCAACCCGCGGCATCGTAGGGCTGCTCGAGAGGTCCGTCCGGAAACTCGCGAAGGTCGGGATAGGTCTGCACCCCGAGCACTTGTCGCACGAGCTCGGCGAACTCCTGATCCATAGGGATCACCCACGTGCCGGCGGGATGCGTCATGCCTTCGTGAACGACGGCGCGTTCGAGCTGGTGGACCCGCACGCCGGTGAAGGCGATTCGTCTCATGAGCTCGACCACGGCAACCGGGTCGCGGCCGCCCTCGGGCACAAAGAAGGCGTATGGAGGCTCGGCTGTATATTTGCGGATGGTGTCGCGCCCCGCCTGGTAGCGATTGTAGAGAAGGTCGTATTTGAACTTCGCCGCGAAATCGAGCGTCGCCGTCGACGTCGTCAACATGTAGTCGATGGCGTCGCGAATGCGCCACCACCCCCCTTTCCAGGGGCTCGGGTAAAGCGATTCCGAGCGCAGCGTTCGCTTGTTCTCGGGAAAATCCTGTACGGTGTAGAAATGCGGCGTCGCGTATCGATAGAGAGCGGTCTCGGTCCAGAAAGCCGCCGCGTTGCGCAGCATCGGGAGATAGTCGACATAGCCTGGATACCATGCGTCGAAACCCGTACCCATGTGGGTCGCGCCAATCTGGCCGCGCTCCTCGAGCGCTTGCGCCATCAGCATGCCAATGGAGTTCACCGTGCGCGACATCAAAGGGTGGACCTCGCTCCCGATGGGCTCCGCGAAAGGTGGAAGCCAAATCCGTGTCGGAAACGGAGCCGTTTGATGCTGGGTATAGACGATCTGCGGCTCCCAGTGACGCCATGTCCGCATCACGACGCGCGACTCGATCATGTTCAACATGTAAGCGTCGCGGTTGTTGTCGTGGCCGACATATTTTTGGTAGAGGCGCGGGAGCGGCGCGACTTCATAAGGTGTGCCGACATTCGAGCGGTACCACTCCGCGACCATGGTCTGCCCGTCCGGGTTGAGCGTCGGCCACAGCATGAAGATCACATTGTCGAAAATGGCAGCGATCTCCGGATCGTCACGACTCGTCAAAAGATCGTAGGCGAGCTGAATCGTGTGTTGCGCGCAAGCGACTTCGGTCGCGTGCACCGCGCCGTCGATATGAACGATGGCCTTCCCCTCTCGGGCGAGCGCACGGGCATCGTCGTCCGTGAGTCCTTCGGGGTGCGCGAGTCTCAAAGAAATCTCGCGATAGCGCTCGACGTTTCGAAGATTCTCCGCCGAAGAGATAAGTGCTACGTAAAAAGACTGGCCCTCGGACGTCTCCCCAACTTGAACGAGCTCGAGCTCGTCGCTCGCAGCATCGAGCTTCTGAAAATAGGCGATCGAGTCGTCATACGAAGCGAGATGAAAATCCGCCCCAACCGCAAAGCCAAGCGACGATTCCGGAGTTGGAATCGACTGCGCAGAAACGACGGACGACGAGAGCAAGAGAAAGAAAAGCCAGCGCATATTCAGTCCTTTCGAGAAGCCGGCATTCTATCCGACCGTCCCCCGTCGCGCTCAGGCCGCTTTTTTTGCAGGAATCATACCGCCCAATGCATAGCCTATGAGCCCCGCGACGCCACCGATGACCGAGTTGACGACAATGCCAAACGCTCGGGCGCCGACAGCTTCGCCGAGCCCCACTTCTCGGTCCGCACCGACGATCGCCATCGGATCGTTGAAATGCGTCGAGGCGCCGAGCAAATAGGAAAGAATCGTGCCGCTAAAAATCAGGATTTGCGCGACGAGAGCGATGGACGCACCGGTCTTGAATGCCGAGCCCGCGCCTTCGCCCCGGAACGCACGCGTCATCGCTCCCCAGATGAGCGCAAGATGCACGGTCATCGGCACCATGGCGAAAAGGCGATTACCCAGATCGTACGAGCCACCGGAAGCGCCCACGACGAGCTTGCCGATGAAGAACAACACAAGAAGAACGATCGCCAAGCGAATGAACTCAATTCTGTCTTTCACAACGCACCTCCGAATCCGGCAGATACTACACCTTTCATGTCGCCGCTGTCTGATACTAATTCGAAGAGGAAACCGGCGTCGCCTCACGGAAGCCCGGATCGGACGCTTCATCGAAAACGAGCGCTTTGCGGTCCAGCACGCGGCCGCGCTGGATGACGAGCTCGATCTTGTGCGTATCTCCGATGGTCCGGTCGGGGCGTCCGCGAACGACAACGAGGTCCGCACGCTGTCCCGGCGCCAGAGTGCGCCACGTAGCGCCGTCCCCCATCAACTGCGCTGCGTTCTTCGTGAATTCTACGGTCTCCGCGATTCGGGTACTATCCGCTTTCGGCTGCCTGCTAGAAAGCCAGGTCCTCGTGTGACAGGATGGTGCCGCCATGACGAGTCCCATCCGCCTTTCGCGTCGGCAGTTCGTGCAGCGAGCGCTCGCTGTTACCGCCGCGTTTCCTGGCTTGAAGAGCCTCAGCCGTTCCGTGGAAGCTGCCGGTGCCACAAATCCGATCGCGCTGGACCGCTACGGTCCGCTTGTGCCAGATCCGCATCGAATCCTCGACTTGCCCGAAGGCTTTGGCTATCGCGTGATCTCCCGCACCGGTGACCGCATGGCGGACGGATTGCTAGTGCCCGGTTTCCCTGACGGTATGGCCGCCTTCTCGGGGAGTGACGGCAAGGTGATTCTGATCCGCAACCACGAGTTGGAGTCCAAGGGCGAGGGCGGCATCGCCGAGTTTTATCGACGCCTCGGGCCGTACGGCAGGCTAAACCAAACGTTCTCGGCAGTAGACGTTGAAAAGTTGTACGACCGTGGCGGCGTCAAAGGCTTTCCGTCTATCGGCGGGACGACGACGCTGGTCTGCGACCCCGATTCCGGTGAAAGAGTGACTGAGTTCTTGAGCCTCGCGGGCACCGAGCGTAACTGCGCCGGCGGCGTGACGCCGTGGGGAACATGGCTCACCTGCGAGGAGTCGAGCGCGAAGGCAAACGGTGAGTTTCTCGCCGACCACGGCTACGTGTTCGAGGTGAAGCCGACCGAGTCACCGGAGCTGCAAACAGCGAAGCCTTATGAGGACATGGGGAGGTTCCGGCGCGAAGCGGTCGCGGTGGATCCCGTGACAGGTATCATCTACCAGAGCGAAGACAAAGGCGACAGCTTGTTCTACCGTTTCATTCCAAAAGTGCCGGGCCAGCTCGATCGGGGTGGTCGACTGCAAGCGTTAATGCTCGCTGACCGGAAAAGCGCGGATACGCGCAACTGGACAGAAACGCAGGATTCCAGATTGCCAGTCGGCAAACCTATCGACGTAACCTGGATCGATCTCGAAGATGTACGCTCGCCAAAAGACGACCTTCGTCAACGGGGGTTCGAAGCCGGTGCGGCTCTGTTTGCCCGCGGCGAGGGCCTCTGGTTCGGTGACGGGGTCCTCTTTTTTGCCTGTACGAACGGCGGGCCCGCGCGGTTCGGACAGATTTTCAAGTACACGTCGGCGGTTCCGGACGGATCGGATGGATCGCGCTCGACCGGAGCTCTCGAGCTGTTCATGGAGTCGACGGACGACAACGTGATCCGGAGTGTCGACAATCTCACCGTCGCCCCTTGGGGCGATCTCATTGTTTGCGAGGACCGACGCACCGAATCACATCTGCGCGGGATCACGTTTGACGGCAAGATCTACACGATCGCCAAGAACGCGCTCAACGGGACCGAGTTCGCCGGAGCCTGCTTTGCGCCCGACCGGTCGACCCTGTTCGTCAACATCCAAAAACCAGGACTCACCCTGGCCATCGACGGGCCGTGGGAATGGGTAACGTAGACGTCGGTGCTCGGCGAGAGCCTTTCTTCCTCTCTTCGGAAGGACAGATCCAGGCCGTCCCTTCCCGGGACGACGCGGGTGGTCTTCGGTAGTCTTCAACCTTAGGGCCCGCGATCTGTTGGTGGTCGTGGGTCTTCTCGTTGTGATGCGCGAGTCCGATTTCGAAGAGCTCGAGAAGGAGTTCGTCCATCTCCCTGCGGAGCTCCGTTACGCCGTTCGCTCGAACTTGACGGTCTTGTCTCTGATGCAGGGCATGAACGGCATGCCGGACCCGAAAGATCAAAGGGCGCGCATCGCGGCGCTCCTCGCCCGACTCGAGGAGCTGGAGGTCGCGAGCTCGTGAGGAATGGACTGCACACGCGGGCTCGGAGGGTGCGCGCTCTGGCCGCTATCCGAGCATGGGAGTATCGCCAGCGCAACCACTCGAAGGGCGTGTGGTTCAGGCTCCGACGCGTCCTCGCGGACGCCGAGTCGGCCTTCGCCATCCCGTGCTCGGCGGTCGAGCGACTGAAGCAAGATGCTTTCGCACAGAGTCCGTCGGCACCGAGATCGAGCCACAGAAAGTGATCCTATTTGTACCCGCCGCGCGTCTCGAGGAAATCCCTGAAAAGCGTCCGCTTCGGGTCGCCCTCGATACGGATTTCCTCACAACGCCTTGCGTCGCCCTCATCCGCTTTGATGCGCCGTCTCCTAGGTTCATGGATGTAGAATAAACCTATGGCGAGAGTTGCAGAAACCATCGATCAGCGGCGATTCACGGTGGAGGAATATCACCGGATGGCGGAAACGGGGATCTTCAAGCCGGACGAGCGCGTCGAGCTCATCCGTGGCGTGGTGCATCGCATGAGCCCGAAAAACTATGCGCACGTCGTCGCGGCCACGAAACTGTACCAGTCGCTCGTGAAATCCCTCGCCGGACGTGCGAGCGTTTTCCAGGACGCCCCGCTGAAGCTCGTTCGTTTAGATCGGACCCGGAGCCGGATATCCTCGCGGTTTCAAGCCCGGATATCGAGGACTACGGAACGAAGAACGCTAGGCCTCTGCTTGTGATCGAGGTCGCGGCATCGTCGCTTCGCTACGATTTGAACGCGAAAGCTCCGCTTTACGCGGAGGCAGAGGTTCCTAAATATTGGGTCGTGAATCTCTTTGACCGCGAGATCGTGGTGTTTCGCTCTCCTGAGGAAGGCACCTATCAAGACCGCATCACCTACCGCGTCGGGGATCGAGTCGCGCCAAAGGCTTGGCAAGATGTCGTGATCGAGGTCAGCAAGCTCTTTCCCGCCGAAGAGCCGTCCTGACGCCTAGCCGGTCGACTTCACTGACCTATAGAATTGGCACACTTTCCACAAGGGAATAACAGATCGGAACGTAATGGAAAAAACAGCCCCAGCAACTCGAACAAGAACAACGACGCTTCTTTCAGCGTGCATTTTGCTTCTCGCCCCAGCGGCACTCGGAGAAGAATCCATCCGCGATCTCAAAGTGGATCACTCGATTATTTCCGCGGAGCTCGCGAACACCGCCGTGCTGCTTCGCGAGCGCGCGCTCATCGACAATCTCTCCGTCGACATTCTCGAGTCGCTGACCACCGAGGTCGGACCGCGCCGCATGGGCACGGACGGCGACCGCAGGGCTATCGCTTGGGCGCAGGCCAAGTTCAAGGAGCTCGGTTTCGACCGTGTCTGGATAGAAGAGGTTGACCTCGACCATGGCTGGATTCGCGGCGAGGCAAGGGCAGAAATCATTTCCCCCTACCCGCACAACATCGTCCTGACCGCGCTCGGCTACAGCGTCGGCACCCATGGCGATCTCGTTGGCGAGCTTGTCGAGTTCGAGACTTTCGAGGACCTCGAGGCGGTGCCGGAAGGCGACAGCCTCAACGGCAAGATTGCCTTCATCTCCTACAGCATGAATGACTACATTCCAACCCCCGGCGCCTCACGCATGGCGGCTTACGGCGAGGGCACAAAAGCACGCAGCCGCGGACACGTCACTGCCGCGAAACGTGGTGCTGAGGCGATCGTCATTCGCTCGGTCGGCACCGACAATCATCGTTACGCGCATACCGGCAGCGGCAACGGGTATGTCGACGGCGTCAGAAAGATACCGGCCGCGGCTTTGTCGCCTCCAGACGCGGTTCTTCTTCAGAACATGCTGAAGCGCGGCAAGCCGGTGACGATGAAAATGAATCTGACATCCGAGATCACCGGTCCAACGAAGGGCGCGAACATCATTGGTGAGATCACGGGCCGTCAGGATCCCGGCCACTATCTTGTGCTGGGCGCCCACGTGGATTCTTGGGACGAAGGCACCGGCGCGCTCGATGACGGCGCGGGTGTGGCCTCGATGATGGCCGCGGCGGCTTTCATCGGTCAGATGGAGCAACGGCCGAAGCGCAGTATTCGTGTGCTGCTTTTTGCTGGCGAGGAGATCGGCTTCTACGGCGTGAACGCGTACATGGAAAATCACAAGAACGAGATCCACGAGCATCTGCTGGGCGCGGAGGTCGATAGCGGCGGCGGCCGAATCCATACTCTAATTTCGGGCGTGGGCGAGCAGTCGCTGCCGGTCGTTCGCGAGATGTACAAACTCATCGCACCGTTAGGTATCGCGTGGAGTGATGCGAACGACTCTAAAGGTTCATCGGACATGAGTGTGCTCGGACGAGCCGGAATGCCGGCTCTCAGTTTCATGCAGAACTCGAACGACTATATGAAGTATCACCACACACCCAACGACACGTTCGACAAAATCATTCCGGAAGACATGCGCTACCTGACCGCCGGCTACACGACCATGTTCTACCTGGCCGCCGAAATGGAAATCGACTTCCGGAAGTAATCCGAGGGCTAAAGCTGATGGAAATGCGTCCGATCGGTTCGCTCGAAGTCTCCGTGGTCGGTCTTGGCTGCAACAATTTCGGCCGGCGCCTCGACCAGTCGGACACGAGCAAGGTCATCAACGCCGCGCTCGACGCGGGCATCAATTTCTTCGACACCGCGGATTCCTATGGTGGCACGGATAGCGAAGTATTCGTCGGCCGCTGTTTGGGAAAGCTGCGCCACGAAGTCTTCGTAGCAACGAAGTTCGGTTGGGAGCTCGACGACGAGCGGCGAGGCGCGCACCCCGACTACGTGCGACGCGCCGTCGAAGACAGTCTCCGCCGCTTGAAAACCGACTATATCGACCTCTACCAACTTCACAAGCCGGATCCGAGCGTGCCAATCGAGGACACGCTTGGTGCGCTCGAAGAGCTCGTCACCGAGGGTAAGGTCCGCGAGATCGGCTGCTCGAATTTTTCTTCGAGCGCGCTGGACGCTGCCGAAAAAGCCGCGGAGGGCGGTCCGCGATTCGTGAGCGTACAAAACGAGTACAACCTGCTGCACCGTGAGCCAGAGAAAGACGTCCTGCAGTCGTGTGAGCGGCTCGGGTTGGGTTTCGTGCCTTTCTTCCCGCTCGCTAGTGGTCTTCTCACCGGCAAATATCGCCTTGGCCAGCCGGCCCCGGAAGGACGACTGACGACGATCGCAAGGCTTTCGGACAGGCTCAACGACGACGCTCTCGCCATAGTGGAGTCGCTCGTTACGTTCGCGGAGCGGCATGGGCACTCGATTCTCGACCTCGCCTTCGCGTGGCTTCTCGCGAAATCGCCCGTCACTTCAGTGATCGCGGGCGCGATGTCGGCGGAGCAGCTGCGCCAGAACGTTCGCGCCGCATCGTGGCAAATGACGAAAGAGCTTCTCGTCGAGGTCGACGAGCTCGTGCCGTCCGCAGCTGATTGAGAGCTGTTCTGGCGGTACCGTTCGATCGCGACCGCCTCGAGGTCATCGGCGGGCCGGTGCCGCTGGTCGAGAACGTAAGTTACGCCGGGAGGAGTGGGAGCGTGAACTTCGACATCTTGTCCAGCGTGACGGGATGCTGGTCTATCTGCCAATTAGTGCAGACGCGGCATGGGCGACGTCTACCGGGCGGAAGACACCAAGCTGAAGCGCGAAGTCGCGATCAAAGTTCTGCCCGAAGCGTTTGCGCGCGACGAAGAGCGGATGAAGCGCTTCGAACGTGAAGCGCAGGTGCTCGCCTCACTCAATCATCCCAACATCGCGGCGATCTACGGGCTCGTAGAAGTAGATGGAGTCCACGCGCTCGTACTCGAGCTGGTGGAAGGGCCGACGCTTGCGGAGCGGCTCGCGGAAGGTCCGATTCCACTCGACGAGGCGCTCGAGATCGCGCGGCAGATCGGCGAGGCGCTCGAGGAGGCGCATAGAAAAGGGATCGTCCATCGCGACTTGAAGCCGGCCAACGTGAAGTTGACTCCCGAAGGGAAAGTGCAGGTTCTGGATGTTGGTCTGGCGAAGGCTTTTGCGGCGGCCGCGTCCGAAGTCCCCTCCCCCGAGCTGTCGCAATTACCTACCTTGACGCGGCAGACCGTGGCCGGCGTCGTCTTGGGAACCGCCGCGTACCTGTCTCCCGAGCAGGCGCGTGGGAAAACGGTCGACAAGCGCACCGACATTTGGGTATTCGGCGTTGTGCTCTTCGAGATGATCACCGGTAGACCGCTTTTTGTGGGCGAGACGGTTTCCGACGTTCTCGCCGCCGTGCTCCGCGCCGAGGTCGATTGGGCAAAGCTGCCGACAGAAACACCGCCTGGGCTGCGACGCCTCCTGCGTCGGACGTTGGCGCGAGAGCCGAGCGAGCGGCTTCACGACATCGCCGACGCGCGCCTCGAGCTACGAGAGCTACAAGAGGAAGACCACCCGCCGACCCCGTCGCCGCCGATGCGTCCGTCGCGAACAACGATCGCGGCGCTCCTTCTCGGAGCGGCGTCGCTCGGAGGCGTTATCGGGTGGACGGCGAAGCCGGACCGCGCAAAAGGGACGACATCTGTCCGCTTTGCGCTCCCTCTTCCGGCAGCGTTTCCGCCCGACTACCAGGTTAAGGGCTCGCCGATCGCTCTTTCATCGGACGGTTCCCATTTGGCTTTTGCGTCGTCGCGAGATGGGCGCTATATCCGTCCCATGGACCCATTGGATTTCCGTCACATCGAGGGAACCGATGGCGCGCACGGTCCTTTCTTCTCACCGGATGGCGAATGGCTCTCTATGGTTCTTTGCTGGCGGAAAGCTCAAGAAAATCTCACTTGCGAGAAGCGGTGCTCACTTTATGCGACGCGCCGGATGGACGAGGAGGAGTCTGGCGCGACGACGGAACCATTTTCTTTGCTCCCAATCATCAGACCGGAATCTTCAGCGTCAGCGCCGCGGGGGGCACACCACAGGAACTGACCCGGCCCGATCCGGCTAAGGGGGAAAGCAGTCACCGCTGGCCGAGCCTCGTTTCGGATGGGCAACACGCTTTTGTGACGATTTTGCGCGGTGTCAGGAACCCCCCGGTGGTGGCTCTCCTTTCTCTCGACAGCGGGCTCTCACGGACGCCACTTGTCCTCGGGTCACATTCTGTTCGCTCGCGAAGGCGTAGTGCTCGCGGCACCGTTCGATCTCGATCGTATGGAGGTGGCTGGAGTCGAGACACCGGTCTCCGCCTCCATCACCTTTCTGCCCGTGCCTTTTATGCAAGTCCCGTACGCGCTTTCCCGAGACGGCGTTCTCGCCTACACCACCGTGCCCTCCCGAGACGAGAGGCTCGAGCTCATCGACCTCGAGGGGAACCGACACTCCGTGACGGCAGGGGCTATGCGCCTCCGTGGCGTGCGCTTTGCGCCGGACGGGCGGCGCGCCGCGGTCAGCGTCGGGCTCGACGTTTGGTCTCTTGACATGGAGCGCGACCTCATGAGTCGTATGAGCTCTGACGCAAGACCTCAAGTAATACTTTAAGTCACTTGGCCTGGAACGAGTTGGCCGGGCCGCCCGTTTAGTTCGAGGCTCCAACCGGTACGATGCAGCTGAAGCTCGTGGCGTCATGCGCACTACCAGCGCCATCGTAGCGCGCGACCTTTGGATACGGGCACAAAGGTCGCGATAACGTCACCGCTCCGTTCTCCTCGCGCACGGCGACGAATGTGTCCGGCGCGACGCCGGCTTCGACCCAGTCGACGAGCGCCGTGAGCGCATCGAAGCGATCGACGCCGAGCCCGCCGGCACAATGGAACATGCCGGGAACCATGAAAAGGCGAAAGAAATCGTGTGGTCTTGCTCCCATCGTGTCGCCGACCTCTTCGTAATACGCCACGGTGCGAAGTGGGTTGAGCGCTGTGTCCGCCCAACCGAAATAGCTGATGAGCTTGCCGCCTCGCTCTTTGAAACGGGTGAGGTCCGGGTCGACCGCATCGAGAATCTCTCGGATGGCTCCCATGCGCTCCGGATCCTTTTCGAAATCGAACATATTCCAATCGTATTCTGGATCGTCCCCGGGAAACGCCATGTAACGGAAAAACGATTTCGCGAACAGCTCCTGGATCGAAGGGCCGCGCGAGCTCAATATCCAGCCGCCCCAACCGCTGCTCGAGCCGCGACGCGTCACACCGACCGACTCGGCCCCGAAAGGTTGTCCCGGGTAGAACTGCCCAGCGCCTCGACGCACGCCACCGTAGATGAGGCGGAGCGCTTCGACATCGTCCTCGCTAAAGCAGGTGGGGCCACTTTCACTCCCGCTACATCGAGGCAGCTCGGTGGCGGGGTCAAACGCGCAGGCGCGAGGGTCGTCGATGAGACCATCCTCGAGGCCGTCGACGCCGTCACATTTAGCGGTGACGGACTTTGCAACGAGCTCGATCTTTTCGAGGTCTAGCGTCGAGCTCTCTAGAGCCCTGCCGTTCCATGCGTAAGAAATCATCGTGTTCGTGAAGTCCAGAACGGGCGCCCCGGCGACGATGCCGTCGAAATCTTCGGGGAAGCGCTGCGCCGATAGGAGCCCTTGGCGCCCACCGGTCGAGCAGCCGTCCCAGTAGGAATATCGAGGACCTCGCCCGTAGTAGACGTCAATGAGCTCCTTGGCGCTCAGGACGGTCAAGTGTACGGCGCGAAACGCATAGTCGATCGTCTTCTGCAAATTGCCGTGAGCAAAGGTCGCTAGCGGCTCTGACCGACTATCGTGACCGGTATCGGTGTAGGCCGTAGCAAAGGCATGTCGCAGAGCGCGGTCGCGAGAGAGCTGACGCCCCTCACTCTCGGGCGGCGTTCCAGCGAAGCCGCCATTCCCGTGCATGTAGAATCGCCCATTCCACGCGGATGGAAAGTTCAGCTCGAAACGGATCTCCGCAGGAATCACGCCGGAGACGCGGCAGTGCTCTGGCACGTCGTCATCGGGAGCGACGAGCCGTGCCGAGAGAATGGAGTAGTCGTGCGTCGTGCGAGAGACGAGTGCTTCGCAGTCCGCCGAGGCGAAATAGGACGCGTCGCCGTAACCCACACGTGAGCTAGAAGCGTCGAGAAAACTGTAACCGTTCTGCGCCCGCGTCGGGACGGCCGTCGTCAAAGCGACCAGGGCTACGAACTGGGCCAAGCGGGAGCTGGGCTGGATGGACATGGGAGAGTGACGATATCACGACGAGAAACGCCGCGGCGCGCCGGACTATACTGATTCACCATGTTAGGAAATGGAGAGATTTGATGTCCTATGGCGTCACCCAGTCGGATATCGATACTTTCACGCAGGATGGTGTCGTACGCCTGCGAGGCGTTTTCGACAAAGAATGGCAGGACCGAATTGCCGATGCGATCGAAGATGACATTCGAGAACCCGGCCCGTTCTTCCATGGCTATGAATCAGAGGGTGAGGGAAGCTTCCACGGCAACCTCAGGATTTGGGAAACCCATCCGACGTTTCGAGACGTGTGCCTGAGCTCATGTCTGCCGGCAATCGCCCAGTCTTTTTTCGGTTCACGCAAGATAAATTTGCTGTACGACCAGTTGTTCGTCAAAGAGTCCGCAATGACGCAACGCACGCGCTGGCACAACGATCAGCCCTACTGGCCGATCCGCGGCTGGCAAGTGCTCTCCATCTGGATAGCACTGGATGAGACCACCCACGAGAGCGGCCGCCTGGAGTTCATTCGCGGCTCGCACCGTTGGGACCGTTGGTTCCAACCTGAGGTCTTCGGCAAGACGGTTGCCATCAAGCGTTATCCGCGCAACCCGGATTTCGAGGACATTCCAGACATAGAGGCTGATCGCCAAAGCTACGACATCATCTCCTGGGACCTCGACCCCGGTGATGTTTACGTGTTTCACGCCATGACCGTGCACGGTGCCGGGGGCAATACACTGTCTGATCGCAGGCGGCGGGGTTACACCGTCCGCTACACCGGCGACGATGTTGTTTACAACGCACATATCGCGACCAGCCAACCGCTGCTGTACGACGCACTCAACGACGGCGATCCACTGGACAGCGATCGCTATCCGGTCATTATTGGCGCCTCCTGAAAAGTGCCTGCCGCCCCCTCACGTTCCAGGTCGGCCGCGACTAAGCGGCCGCTCGTAAATAGAATCGCATTTTAAAGCGCATCCTTACCGTAACCTCAACTACAAATCCCTTAGAAGTATTGTTTTATATGCTTAAACGATGGTTTTGTCCTGTAGTTTATTATGGTATATGTAACCTCTAGTCGTTCATCGAGGGG
>Ga0114950_10001466_pt1 | contig 17786 bp, 18 predicted proteins | sample N075metaG_FD_83503 | JGI IMG/M metagenome (GOLD analysis project Ga0114950, IMG submission 83503) | Deep subsurface microbial communities from Kermadec Trench to uncover new lineages of life (NeLLi) - N075 metaG | ecosystem: Environmental > Aquatic > Marine > Ocean trench > Sediment | place... | reverse complement strand
GGCGACGGTGACTTTCTGATCAACGGCGAGATTGACGGTGATTGCGACTTGGCCGGTACCGTTACGCTCGCCAAAAATGGCCTGTGGCGTGGCACGATCAAGGCGGGCAATGTGATTATCGCCGGGCATGTCAGCGGCGATATTGTCGCGGATGATAAAGTTGAGATCACCGAAACCGCCAGAATTTCCGGCACCGTATCCGCAGAGGCGATCGCAGTGGCGGAAGGCGCGATTATCGAGGGGATCATGAAGACAACCGGCAAAACCGACCCGGTGGAATTTGTGGAAAAGCGCAAAGACGACTGATTGAGCAATTGCCCCATATTAGCGGCTCTTAACCCATATATAGAACAGATGAGACGAAACCCGGATTTACTATCGTCCGATTCGGAAATTTACATCGCGGATTGGGGCCGATGATACACTGGACGTCACATAGATCGGCAAAACCTGATCACAAGAATAAAAATAATGATCGGTAAAAAGATTCCAAGATTTTTGCGGATGGGGCTCACGCTCGGTATTGCCGTGGGCGTCATTATGCTGTCGATGTTCTACGGCCAGTATCGCTGGCTTGCCAACGAAATCGTGGCTGCCAGCGCCGAGCAACATGATGCGTTCCTTTACGCCAGTTTCGAACGCCGGGTACGCGCTCAGCTGCATGCGATGGCCGATGAATTCGCTTTGGAGATCGGCGCGCCTGATAGCCCTTCTGTCAACACCATCCTGAATCGACTAACAACCGATAACGCGATGCTCGCCGGACTGCGCTTCAACGGTAACAATATCGCACCTGTGCAGTCCGGTGATATTCCAACTGTGCCTTCCGGCGATACGGTTGCCTGGCTTGCTGACAGGCTCATCATGTCCTACCCCGTCGTTCGCGACGACACGCGGCTCGGTGCACTTTGGGGGGCGTTCCGGCTTGACCGGCTGCACGCGGAATCCGCCTCCTTCGCGAACCAACTTGTGGATACAGAACTCCAGAACCGTCGCATCAGCTATTTCTGGATTGGTTTGGGCACGCTGGCCACACTGCTTGTGTTTGGTGTGTTCGTCGGGATCATTATTCGCCGTCAGACGGCTCGCGTGCGCGCACTCAAACTGCAAGCCGAAAAGCTCAGGGACGCCGACTTCGGTGAGCCGCTGCTGCAAACTCACGGTGATGAGCTTGGCGAGCTGGCTGCTGTTTTTAATGACATGCGCGATCGATTGCGTTCAACAACAATATCACGCGACTACGTCGACAGTATTTTGTCCGGCATGAACGAGGCGATTATCGTTACGTCCCATGACGGCATTATCAAACGCATTAACCGCGCGACGACGATATTGCTAGGATATTGCGACGAGGAGTTGCTAGGCAAGTCGATCAAATTTATCGTGAACACGAAGAAGACACCCGACTTTGCTGACAACAGTAGCACTGACGTTCCGAAGGAGGCTTTTTTTAAAAGCAAATTCGGCGAGTCGATTCCTGTTTCCTACACCTGTTCAGCGGTCGCCGGCCAGCACGGCGAGTCAGAAGACAGAATTTACGCAGCACAAAACATTACCGAACGACGACGCGCTGAACGTCGCATTCGATACCTTGCGCGAATCGATGCACTGACGAAGATTCCCAACCGCATGCAATTTCAGCACCTTTTGCAACGCTCGATCGCCCGCGCTCGGCGTTCGCGCAATTCTCTATGCATGTTTTACGTCGACATCGATCACTTCAAGGAGATCAACGATACATTTGGCCACCTTGCCGGCGATACAACGCTCGAAACTGTCGCCGAACGCCTTGCCGCGGCTCTACCCGAGCATTCGATTATCGGTCGACTTGCCGGTGACGAGTTCGCCATCATTGTTACTGATGTCGATCCCAGTGGCGGCGGCAAGGTAGATACTGACAAGATGGCCAGGTCAGTACTGGATCGACTTGCGGACCCGTTGTTCGTTCAGGGGCATGAAGTGTTCATGACTGCCAGCTTAGGCGTAGCCTATTACCCGAAGGATGCGGCAAACGTCATCGACCTCATACGTAACTCGGATGCCGCTATGTACAGCGCCAAAAAGGCGGGCGGCAATTTCTTTCATTATTACAAACCGCAGATGAACGAGGCGGCAGTCGACCGCCTCATGACCAAAAGTAAACTCAAGCGAGCGTTCGAAAGAGACGAGTTGCGTGTGCACTACCAGCCCAAGTACAACCTGGAGACTGGGGAAATTTTCGGTGCCGAGGCGCTCGTTCGCTGGGAGCTTCCCGAGCGTGGGCTGATATTACCGTCCGACTTTATTCCCATCGCCGAGGAGTCCAATCTGATTATTGAGCTTGGTGAATGGGTGCTGGACAAGGTCTGCGAGGATTTTCGATATTGGCAGCGCTCCGTATCGTCGAGCGGACGCGTCTCGATCAATCTTTCTCTGAAGCAACTACGACAGCCAAATTTTATCAATCGCATCAACTCGATAATGCGCGGCCATGGAGTATCGCCAACGTCGCTGGAACTCGAGATTACCGAAACCACCCTGATGGAAAACCCGGAACGAACCATCAAACTGCTGGACGAATTGTACTCGCTTGGTCTGCATCTCGCGATTGACGACTTCGGTACCGGCTATTCCTCACTTAGCGCGCTACAACAATTTCCGATCAGCACGCTGAAGATCGACAAGTCGTTTGTTCGCGACGTGGCAAATAACCCGGACGATGCAACACTGGTCGGTACAATCGTGCAGATGGGACGCAACCTCAACATGGATGTTGTGGCCGAAGGCGTAGAGAACGAAATGCAACTGGCTTTCCTGCAAAGCCTTGAATGTACATTCGCCCAGGGCCTGTTGTTCGGTGAACCGATGAGTTCGGACAATTACCTCGAATTGCTGCTCGCTCAGGCTGACGGAACCGACGTCCATCGGGCGCTGTTTTCTTGATCGCAAAGAAATCATCTGCTTCGCTTCACACCATGGTTTCATCATGTTTAAATCGTCCAATGCAGAAGCCTGCCACAGACCTTCTGAAACACTGGATTAAACAACGGATACTGAACACATGAACATGACAATGAGAAATGCAATCGGCTGTTGCATACTGCTGGCGTGCCCGGTTGCCTACGCTTGTGATTATCCGAAACGACCGACGATACCCGATGGTTCGAGCGCGTCGAGAGATGAATTGATGCTCGCGAAAGAAGATGTCAACAAATATATAGCCGGCGTCGACGAGTACCTCACTTGCATTGAGACAGACGAGACTGCGGCCGTTGACGCGCTTGAGGATCCTGATCCTACGGAACTCAAACGTCGCGATGAGGTTCTGGAAAAGAAATTTGATGCAGCAAATGATGAGAAGGCGTTAGTAGGCGAGCAATTCAACCTGCAGGTGCGCGCTTACAATGATGCGAGGAAGGACGCGGAGTAATCAGAGTTTATTGATTTCGCTCCGAAGATCGAATTTATTCTCGGTGACAATGCGTTCCAATACCTGAATTCGTTCTTCAAGCTCCTCGATTCGAGCCAGCGAATCCGCCAACTCGGCATTATCGGCCGTTTTATCGGTTTTCTTTTTGATCCTGGCTTTAGAAATCTTAGTGATCGTGTCGGCAATAAATACGATTGCGACGATACAAACTATGGCAACCCACATGTTCATAAATCAGTCCCTTACTTGTTATCTGCTTTCTACAGATTGCGAAATTCCTCGTCGAGCTCGTAACGCCTTGACGTAATGTATTTTTCCAATCTCGCCAACCGACGATCGAGTGACTGGGTCTTGCTCCGCACCTCGCTTGCCATTTGCTCAGGCGATACTCGCCTGGCTCGCCAGCTTTTCAAGCTGCCTCGCTCTTCCTGGCCGATCGCCCTCGCAGGCACCAGGAATACAACCGCAAGATAGACAATCACCGCCATCGGCATTGCCACAAAAAATGCGATAACTGCAAGAATTCGCGTCACGCGTAAATTGAATCCGAAGTAATTGGCAAGACCCGCACAGACTCCGCCAAGCATCGCATTGTCCGTTCTGCGATAGAACGACCGTGGTCTAACTGATTCGAACGTGCTCATAAGCGGCTCCATCGATCAGCCTCGTGACGCCTCCAGAATTCATATTCTGTCTGCCCGCCCGAGTAAATCAGGGGCTTTTCGCTAATCAACAGGGTGGCGCCAATATAAACTGCGATCGTCAACCAGGAAAACAGCAGCAAGCAGATCACGGCGATTACGCGCACCGTGCCAAGCCGAAAATTGAATCGATCTGCGATGCCCGCACAAACGCCGAATACGCAGGCGTTATCTCTGTCGCGGTACAAACCGCGAAGCGGACCATAGTCTATGTTCCAGCTGCGCTGACTCATTGTTCCCTCCTGTGATCAGCTGTGGTTGTAAGCATTTACCCCTCAGCCACCTTCTTCGGCTCATTGGCGACTCTCTGCTTCAACTCATCGAGTTCCTTTTTAACGGTCTCCTCTGCCTCGAGGCCCGCAAATTCGTGCTTGAGATCCTTGGGCAACCCGAGATCATAGGCCTCAACCCGGCCCTCGACGTCGTCGATTCTACGGGTGTATTGCTCAAACCGAATCATCGCGTCATCGATTTTGTAATCGTAAATTTTCTTCCTGGCAGCAAGCCGGCTGCTCGCGGTTTTGTGCCTCGCCAGAAGCGCCTTCTGCCGCGCCTTGGCGTCTTCGAGCTTACCTTCCAGTCGCGCGATGTCCTCATTGAGCTTGCCCAGTCCATCCTCGACGGCCAGGTAATCCTCTTTCAGGGCCACGGCGGCGGCGTTGACGCGGGACTTTTCGATTAAGGCGGCTTTCGCCAGGTCCTCACGACCTTTGCGCATCGCCAGCTCGGCTTTGCCATCCCAATCATGCAACTCGAGATCGAGTGACTCGAGCCGGCGATTGAGGTCCTTTTTGTCCGCGATCGAGCGAGCGGCAGCAGATCGTACCTCAACCAACGTGTCTTCCATCTCCTGGATCATCAGTCGAACAATCTTCTCCGGATCCTCGGCCTTGTCGAGAATCGCGTTGATATTCGAGTTCACGATGTCTGAGAATCTCGTGAATATACCCATGAATTTTTCCTCGTGTTTGCGTGACTACTGGGTCAACTACTGCAGCTTCCGTGCCAATACCGCGGAGAATCGGATAAGCCGTTGTTTTATAGGGAAAATATTGAGTTATGTGGGTCGATTTCAAGCGTTGAAATATGGCATTTTTCACTATTATTTAGCATTTTTCACTACTATATGGTCAAATACACCAATGGCAGACCGACGCCCGACACAACCGATTATTGGCGAAGCCCCGGCTTTTCTCGAGATGCTCGAGCACGTCTCACGAGCTGCTCCGCTCGATAAGCCGGTGCTCGTGGTCGGCGAGCGCGGCACCGGCAAAGAACTCATTGCCTCTCGCCTGCACTTCCTATCCGACCGCTGGGAGCAAGGGGTCGTCAAGGTTAACTGTGCGGCGTTGACGGAATCCATCCTTGAATCAGAGCTTTTCGGCCACGAGGCAGGGGCGTTCACGGGCGCGATCAGGACGCATATCGGGCATTTCGAGCGCGCCGATGCCGGTACCTTGATTCTCGATGAACTGGCGTCGATATCGCTGCGCACGCAAGAGAAAATCCTGCGTGTTATCGAGTACGGGGAAATTCAAAGGGTCGGGGGCAGCGACACTTTGCGTGTTGACGTACGAATTGTCGGTTCAACGAATTCAGATCTGCCTGCGCTCGCGGATGCAGGCCAGTTTCGAAGAGACTTGCTTGACCGCCTCGCGTTTGACGTTATTACGATACCGCCGCTTCGCGAACGCACCGAAGATATTATGCCGCTGGCTTACGCATTCGCAGTCAACATGGCGAGTGAGCTACACCGATCCTTTTTCCCGGGATTCAGTCCGCGCGCGTCGTCGGCGCTTTTGCGACACGATTGGGCCGGCAATGTACGGGAGCTCAAGAACTCGGTGGAACGCTCTGTTTATCGTTCCGACGATCTTGAAACGCCGATTTCGAAAATAGTCTTCGATCCATTTGACTCGCCCTTTAAACTTGCCGGTCCGGCCAGTGCCGCACCCCAGGCCATCAAGCCGCGGCGTGCGCCGCTGCTACCGACTGACCTGGCATTGAGACTCATTGATACGGAAAAAGAATTTCTCGAGGCGGCACTTGAGCGGGCGCGTTTCAACCAGCGCCTCGCTGCCGACCTGCTCGGGTTAAGCTACCACCAGTTTCGCGGCAAGCTGCGCAAGCATGAGATTTCCGGCCGGCCGCCAATGGCGTCAGCCTGACTCGCCGTTAACTTTCATCTCGATAACGCCGCACATAGATCGCTGCCGTCACAAGCAAGCCACAGACAATCATTCCAGCCCACAATGATGGGCTCGTCAGAAACTGAACGATGTCCAGATGAGCAACCAGGTTTATGAGCTCCTCGTTGACTTGCATGCGATCCTCGTCGAAGAACGCTTCCATATCCATGCCACGAAACAGTGGCATCATGCCACCGCGTCCGAACACGGCCTCGGCAAAATAGGACGACCGAAAGACAATCAGTTCAATTAGAGGAACGAGAACCAGTGGCATGAATGCCATGAGAAACGGCATACGCTTGGCGAAGGCAGACACAAACAGGAACCAGCCAATGAACGGTGACATCCAGAGCGCACACGCAAATGTCACTATCGTTGCGGCCGTCCAGTTGTCCAGCAGCGCCACCGATCCCCAGACAAGGTGGCCCGCATCACCACCTTTAATCGCAATCCAGACGCTCGAAACGCCGAGATTAACTAAATGGGTAACGATAATCGCGGCGATCGTCACAAGCGGTATCACTATAATTACGGTCAGCAGCTTCGATAGGACTACCTCTGCATCCGTAATCGGTAGCGAACGCCAAAACAGGATGCTCTTGTCCTTGCGCTCCGCATACAGCGAATCAAGGGAGTAAAAAACCGTCAGGATTGCCAGCGTAAACAGGAATATCCAGGATGTCCCTAGGAAAAAAACAGTCAGCGCAGCCTGACGTTCGGCGTCACCCACTATATTGGATGCCGCCAATATCGCCATCTTGATTTCTTGATCAAATGCCGAAGCCGTGACCATGCCCGCAAGCGATATCAGCGTCATGACAATTGCGACGGTAACAGGCGCTACGACTATCGAACGATGCTCCCAAAGTTCGCGCCGAACGAGTGCCAGCTGCTGTGTCATCATGCCGCCGCTCCTTTGATCTTCGCGACGAACAGATCAGCGATCGAAGGTGTATGCATTTCTCCAAATCCCGCGAGTTTTTCGCGCTCGACTTTCTCGAAGGTCATGACTTTCTTGCCAAACAGGTCACGTTCGTAGATAGGTCCGAGGTTTCTCGCCGAATCTGCATTGTCACCCGATGTCACCAGCTCTACGTAAGAATCAGGCAGCGATTCCATGCTGGCGTTGAGTAGTATCTGGCCATCATTGATAAACATGATGTCCGTTAACAGGTTTTCGATCTCTTCCACCTGGTGCGTCGTAATCAGGATCGTTCGCTCGCCGTCAAAGTAATCATTCAGCAGGTTTCCATAAAACTCTTTGCGAAAAATGATATCGAGGCCGAGGGTCGGCTCATCCAGCACCAGTAATTTGGCATCAATCGCTGTGATGATCGACAGGTGCAATTGCGTCACCATGCCCTTCGACAATTCGCGAACTTTTGAGTCGCGCCGAATTTTCGTGCGCGCAAGCAGCTCCTCCGTCCGGTCCCGCGAAAAATTCGGATGCGTCTGCTCGATAAAATCGAGCAGTTGCGACACTCGTATCCAACGTGGCAACACGGCTACATCGGCAATGAAACAAATGTTCTGCATCAATTCTTTGCGTTGACGAAACGGGTCCAGCCCCAGCACGGAAAGTTGGCCTTCGCAGTCCGTCAGACCAAGTAACGCTTTTAGGAGAGTTGTCTTGCCAGCACCATTAAGGCCAATCAGCCCCATGATTTTGCCTTTTTCTATCTCGAAACTGACGTTGTCGACGGCGCGGATATCGCCATATCGTTTCGACACGCCTTGCGCGGAAACCAGGCTAGTCATTCATTACCTCCAGCATCGTCTGAATCTTTAATTTCTTTTAACAGCGACGCGACATCAAGCTCCAAGCGCTTAATCGTCGCCTGGACCTGCGGCCACTCTTTTTCCAGGAATCGCGCGCGCTCGTCCTTCAGCAATCGATCGCGCGCGCCGTCAGTAACGAACATTCCGCGTCCGCGTTTCTTTTCAACGAGGCCCTCGTCGACGAGCTCCTGGTAACCCTTGAGCACGGTCAGCGGATTGAGGCGGTACTCGGCCGCGACATTGCGCACCGATGGCAGCGCATCAGCGTCGCCGAGAACACCCTCAAGTATCATTGCGACAACTCGATCTCGAAGTTGTCGATAGATGGGCAGATCTTCACTCCATTTCGGGTCCATCGTGTATCCGTTTAAAAAAGCGCCGACCGAAGTGGCCGGCGCAAAAGATCCGTCGCTGCATTACTCACCTGTATGACGGAAACTCGTTGAATTGGCACGATTCTGTCGAACAAATCGTCTATTCCCTGCGCTCGATTCGAATATCAAGCACCGTGCGAATAGTCGCTGCGGCACTAAATTCGGGGTTGCTGAGAACGGCATCTCTGCCCATTGCTCCAGCTTGTCCAGCGACCAGGGCCACCACCATTAGCGCCATCACAGTCAGGCCGACGATTTCATTCAGGTAACGCACTAATAGGGCTTTCATTGTCCTGGCTCCTTGGGCGACGCCCTAGGTGAACTGGTGTTATAGTTGACTATAACACCAAAAAGACGGATTGCAAGTCTTTTTCACTGCTGTCTAACCCATCACCCTTGCCGGGCTCGTTTATAGAGAATCGACGAGTATTCAGGAGGGCCACGATGGTAGCGAATGTGCAAACGATCCTGCAGACGAATCTGCCGCTTTCCTGCAGTGCCAGCGTCGCCTATGCTCGAGCAATGGATCCAGCGCCCGAAGACAGCGCCCTGATGCTGCGTTACAAGGATGGCGACGTTGCCGCATTCGAGACCCTGTACCGACGTCATAACGACCCGCTGTACCGCTATTTGCTGCGGCTTTGCCGGCACCGTGACAACGCCGAGGACATCTTTCAGGAGGTGTGGGGGAAAATCATAAAGGCCGCCGACCGCTACCGTCCGACCGCAAAATTCACGACATTTTTGTACAAAGTTGCGCACAACTGCTTTATTGATCACCTAAGGCGCAACAAGCGCCACACTCACCCGGGCAACATTGAGCCGGACAGTCAGGCCGATCCCGGTGATCAGCCTGACGTCCTGGCCGAACGAAGCCTCGCCCGAGAACGCCTGGAAATCGCGCTACAGGACCTGCCCGACGAACAGCGCGATGTATTCCTCTTGCACGAGGAGGCCGGACTGAACCTGGACCAGATCGCAACCATTACGGGCAGCAACCGCGAAACCACGAAGAGCCGGCTTCGATACGCAATAAAAAAGCTGCGCAGCGCGATTGACGAACCGGTGGAGACATCATGACTAACGAGCGACAGCACCCGGATTTCGCGGCTGAGACCGACGAGACCGTGTCCGCCACCTACCGTGAGTTGAGCCGGGAAGGTGCGCCAGACCATCTGAATGAAAAAGTACTGCAACAAGCCGCTGAAAAGGCTCTGCGGCCACGGTACTCGCGATCAATCATGTGGACTCGGCCGCTCGCGTGGGCGGCAACCGTTGGGCTGTGCCTGGCGATCGTATTGGAAGTAACCCGTGTCCCGACACCCGAGATCGTGATGACCGAAGACACGATTGATTTCCTGGAGGCCGAACCGCCAGCGTCCCTGGTAACAGAAGAAGCACAAGCGCCGGTTCATCAGCGGCTGGAAGCGCTCAAAGACATGAAATCCCAACCCGGGCGATCTGCCGCGAAGCAAGCCGCCAATGAGCCGAAACGCGAGATGGTCGATGCCGATAGGCGACAGCGGTCCGGTGCGATTTCTGCACTCGCCGTCAGCGCCAATAGAATCGATAGCGAAGCCACCAATGAATGTCCTGACGAGATCAGGGTTGATCCCGTGATGTGGCTGGCCTGCATTGTCGATCTTGAGGAACGCGGCGACACCGAAACAGCACTGCGCCAGCATGATGCCCTCAAGGAAGCGTTTCCCCAATTCAAAATGCCCTGAGTGTGCGTTACGAGCAGTGCTCGATCGCGTCGCCAATGCTAGAATCCCGGCCCCCAACGGAACTCGTAGCAGCAATTCAGGAATCCATCGATGAAGTCACCCGTTCGCATCACGATAACCGGTGCTGCCGGCCAGATCGGCTATCAACTTGCCTTCCGTGTCGCCTCCGGACAGATGCTCGGAACCGACCAGCCCGTCATTTTGCAACTTCTCGAGATTCCCCCGGCTTTGCCGGCATTGCAGGGCGTTGTGATGGAGCTCGATGATTGTGCTTTCTCGACTCTCGCCGGGGTCATCGCGACCGACGATCCGAATATTGCGTTCAAGGATAGCGACTTCGCATTACTCGTCGGCGCACGCCCGCGCGGCCCGGGCATGGAACGCAAGGACCTGCTTGAAGCCAACGCACAGATATTCTCGGTACAGGGAAAAGCAATCAATGACCACGCCAGCCGCGATATCCACGTACTGGTTGTCGGCAATCCGGCTAATACGAATGCGCTGATTGCGAGTTGTAACGCACCGGACATCAGCCCGCGGAATTTTACGGCGATGACTCGCCTCGACCACAATCGCGCCTCGGCTCAATTGGCCCAGAAGACTGGCAAGCACGTAAGTAACGTTAGCCGACTGACCATTTGGGGCAACCACTCAGCGACGCAGTACCCTGACATCCATCACGCCACCGTGGATGGGACTGACGCTACCAGTCTCGTCGATCAGGATTGGCTGGAAAATGAGTTCATCCCCGTCGTGCAACAACGCGGGGCAGTGATCATAAAAGCACGCGGTGCGTCATCCGCAGCCTCGGCAGCGTCAGCCGCTATCGACCACATGCACGACTGGGTACTCGGCACAGATGGCGACGGCTGGGTCAGCATGGCGATTCCTGCCGATGGAAGTTATGGCATCGAGCCGGGAATTGTTTACTCTTATCCGGTGCGTTGTCGCGACGGCGGCTACGAAATCGTCCAGGATCTGTCGATCAACGAATTCAGCCGCTCGCGAATGGATGCAACCGAAACGGAGTTGCGAGAGGAGCGGGCTGCAATCGAGTCGCTGCTGTGATGTGACGCCTGCGATGGCACACCGTGTACCCCAAATGATAGGGTCTGAATTGATGAATGATCGAATAACCCAGAGGTAGAATTCTTGATTAGTTTGCTCGTCAGTGTTTTCTGGTTGCTGCTGCTATTGGGTGGCGGCATTTACCTTGCCTACCAGCGTATCGATCTTCGTACCTCAACGATCGCGGCCAGTGCCGCAACTTTCGCATACACCATTTACACGTTCGGTGGAAACGGATACTGGCTATGGATGCTGTTGCTCTGGGTGGCAGTGGGCGCCTTGATCGTGCCGAACCTGGTTGAATTGCGCCGCGAAAAAATTACGAAACCATTGTTCGCGATCTATCGGCGCATGTTGCCGACGATGTCAGATACAGAGCGCGAAGCGCTGGAAGCCGGCAATGTCTGGTGGGATGGCGAGCTGTTCTCCGGAATGCCCGATTGGGACCGGCTCATGTCATTCCCGGCACCCGTTTTGTCCGACGAAGAGCAAGCATTCATCGACGGTCCATGCGAGCACCTGTGTAAAATGCTCGACGACTGGGATATTTGTCACAACCGCGTCGACCTGCCCAAGGAAGTTTGGGATTACATTATCGAGAAACGCTTTTTCGCGATGATCATTCCAAAACAATACGGCGGACTTGAGTTTTCGGCGTACGCCAACGCGATGATTATTACCAAGCTTTCCAGCCGCAGCCCAACCGCATCGTCAACGATCGGCGTGCCGAACTCACTCGGGCCCGCCGAGTTATTGCTGCACTACGGCACCGAGGAACAGAAAAATCGCTACCTGCCCGGCCTCGCCGACGGCTCGGAGATCCCGTGTTTTGCGCTAACTTCTCCGGAGGCCGGTTCCGATGCCGCAGCGCTGATAGACAGCGGCATTGTTTGCAAAGGCAGCTGGCAAGGCAAACAGATCGTCGGTATCCGCCTGAACTGGAACAAGCGCTACATCACCCTTGCGCCGGTCGCGACCGTCCTTGGACTGGCGTTCAAGTTATACGACCCGGACCACCTGATCGGTGACAAAGATGCATATGGCATCACTGCCGCCCTAATTCCGACTGACACACCCGGCGTAACGGTTGGCAGACGCCACTTCCCGATGTCGATTGCTTTTCAGAACGGACCAACCTCGGGCGAAGATGTTTTTGTGCCGCTTGACTACATTATTGGCGGCCAGGAGATGGCCGGCAAAGGTTGGAAGATGCTGGTCGAGCTCTTGTCGGTAGGGCGAGCGATCACGTTGCCGTCTATCGCAAGCGGTGGTGGACAGGCTGCCTCGTATGCGTCCGGGGCGTACACGCGAATTCGCAAACAGTTCAATACGTCAATCGCGAACTTCGAAGGCGTTGGAGAAGCATTGGCACGCATCGCCGGATACACCTACATAATGAATGCCGCCGTATCGGTAACGTCGGGCGCAATTGATCAGGGCGAGAAACCAGCGGTTCCGTCCGCGATCCTCAAGTATCACTGCACCGAACTGGGCCGCAAGGTCGCCAACGATACGATGGATGTACATGGCGGCAAGGCAATAATGCTCGGGCCGAAGAACTACATCGGTCGCAACTACATGGCGACCCCGATAGCGATCACCGTCGAGGGCGCGAACATATTGACGCGCAGCTTGATTATTTACGGACAAGGCGCGATCCGATGTCACCCTTTCGTGCTTCGCGAATTACGCGCAGCTGCTGACGACGATATCGATAGAGGCATGATCGAGTTTGATGACGCGCTGTTCGGTCATATCGGTTACGGAATTAGCAATCTTGCACGATCGCTGTTCCTCGCCCTGACGCACGCGAAGTTCAGTCGCGTACCATTGAACACGCCGACACGCCGTTATTATCAGAACATTAATCGCTATAGCGCCGCATTCGCACTCGCTTCCGACTTTGCGATGCTGACACTCGGTGGCGAATTGAAAAAGCGCGAACTGATTTCGGCACGCCTCGGCGATGTTCTGAGCTCGATATACCTTGCGTCAACGGTGCTCAAGCATTTTGAAAACCAGGGGCGACGTGCGACCGATCTGCCGCTCGTTGAGTGGTCTGTCCGCACATTGATGTACCAAGCCCAGGAAGCATTGCACGCCTTCTTGCGAAACCTGCCCAATCGTTGGGTTGCTGCGTTTCTCAGGGTATTCATTTTCCCACGCGGCAGAACGTATTCGGCACCGTCCGATGAAATCGCTGGCAAGGTAGTCGAGCTGATGACAACGACAGGCGAGGCCCGCGAACGATTGAGCGAGCAGGCCTACACAACACTCGAGCCCAGCAACCCGCTCGGCCTGTTGCAGGAAGCGCTGGCACTGTCTGAAATTGTTGCGCCGCTCGAACGCCGTTTGCGTCAGGCATTCAAGGAAAGCCTGATCCATTCCGAGTACCTGGGTGATCAGATCGGAGAAGCAGAACACGCCGGGGTGATCAACAAACGTGAAGCCAGCGAACTACGAAGCTACCACGAGAAAGTGGCATCGTTGCTCGCCGTCGATGATTTTGCCCCTGAGGATCTGATCCGCACGGCGAGCGATACTACAGCGGCCGTCAAGAAAACCGCACCGGTCAAGAAATCCACGACAGCCAGGAAAACAACGTCCGGCAGGAAGGCGACCAGCACAAAGAAAACAAGCAAGAAGAAAGTCAGCAAGAAATAAACCCACCAATGAGCGATGACAACACGATCCGGACCCATTCATGAGGTAACGTTTTTCGTAGACGCTGACGTCGTTGATGACTTCGATCAGTGGCTCGAGGATCACGCCCGAAACTCGCTGCAGATTGCCGGCGTATCTGACTGTCGCTGTTTTCCGATCGCAGACGATCAGTACGGACGCGTTGGGCGCGTCTGCCAGTATTTGCTCGAGGGTGAGCAGGCCCTTGACGAGTATCTCGAGAATCGCTTCGAAAGCATTGACAGTGACGTCACCGGCAGTTTCGGCGAGAAAGTCGAGGTGAACGATCGTGTCCTCATAGAGGATCAGTCACACGACAGTCATACGGACGAGTCACCCGACTGCCGTAACTGCGGCACTCGACTGCTGGGCCAGTATTGTGGCAATTGCGGCCAGCGTTCACGTGGCCGCTTGATCAGCCTCTGGCAGTTGATCAGCGACGCCTTCGGCGACCTGTTCGAAATCGACTCGAGATTGTGGCAAACCCTGGTTCAGTTGATGCTCAAGCCGGGCCAACTGACGCATGACTATCTCCAGGGCCGGCGCGCACGTTACATGCCACCGTTTCGCATGTACCTCGTCATGAGCCTTGTGTTCTTTGTTATTGCGTTTTTCGATCCGCATGAGGAGCTCGGTATTTTCTTCGAGCCGGTGGCGGAGTCCGCAGCAGTGATCGAAGAGAGCGCGGAAAATCAAGACCTGATAATCGGTTTTGACGAGGACGAAGTCGACAATGAAGACGATGAAGGCTGTGATATCGAGCCTTCTGATGTCGAAGAATTGCCAGGGTTGTTGAGGCGACGATTTACGGTTGAGCGATTGACTCGTGTGTGTGAGGCGGTAACAGCCGACGACGGGCAAGCACTGGCGAACAAGGTGCTCGATAAGATTCCCGCCGCATTGATTGTCTTGCTGCCGTTCATGGCGTTGGTTCTGAAAGCGCTGTACCCACTCTCGCGGCGCTATTACGTGGAGCACCTGTTGTTCTTCGTCCACTTCCACGCGTTTTTCTTCCTCATGCTGACACTGCAAATTCTGTTCGCGCGGTTTGCTGCGATGCTGAGTATCCCGGAAAACGCGATTGCGTTTACCATTTTCGCGACATCATTCTATGTTCCTTACTATCTCTTTGTCGGAATGCGGACGGTGTATGGCCAGGGCCGGCTGGTTACGTCTTTGAAGTACGTCGTCCTGACAATTTCCTATGCATTCGGGTTTTTCATCACGATGCTCGTGACACTCGGCATCGCCGCATTTGCGATTTAGATGCTATTTCGACGTGTGGCGAGGCCCCTGAACACTTACAATTGCGACTCTACGTACGGTCGAAGGAGCCGGAGAATGCATACGCAGGCAATACAGTTTCTTTTTGTGGCGATAATTCTGGTCTTGAGCGGTTGCGGTGAGCAGCAGGCCGAAGCGCCCGCGTCGGCAATCGCGGATCAACCGGCGGCCAGCGCGCCCGGGGCACTGCCGAGAACGGCATCGCCCGAAGGTGCCAGCGTATTTTTCATAACTCCGGCGGACGGTGACACAGTGTCCAGTCCGGTCCGCATCGAATTCGGGATCGACGGCATGAGTGTCGTCGCGGCCGGCACTGACCAGGCGCATTCCGGCCACCATCACCTGCTGGTGGACACTGGCTTACCCGAGCTGGCGATGCCCATACCGGCGGATGCAAACCACATTCACTTCGGCGACGCGAGCACGTCAACCGAGCTAAGCCTTGAACCTGGCGTATACACGCTGCAATTGCTGCTCGGCGACTACCTGCATATTCCGCACGATCCGCCACTGGTGTCGCAGCAAATCGCCATAACTGTAGAATAGCTTGTGACAGACCGCCCGGGCCACTAGAATTCCCGGGCTACGAAACGCCCTGCCTATGACCGCATCTACTGACATAAAACGCATCGGAATCAGCGGACTCGCCGCATATGTGCCGCCGTATCGCGTGTGGCTCGAGGACTGGTGCGAATGGACGGGCGAGCAGTGGCCGAAAATCCGCGAGGTCGTTGGCCGCAGCTTCCGCGTACGCGGCCCGGATCAAAGCGTTTACACAATGGCCGCCACGGCGGTGAGTCGGCTGATCGATCAGTACGACGTCGACCCGACCCGGATCAAATTCCTCGGACTGGGCACCGAGTCGAGCACCGACAATTCAGCCGGGGCGATAATCGTCAAAGGTATGGTCGACCAGGCGCTCGAGGCGCGTGGCAAACCACCGATCGCGAGAAGTTGCGAAGTACCGGAATTCAAGCACGCCTGCCTCGGCGGCGTTTACGGCATGAAGGGCGCAATTCGCCAACTGGCCTTCGACGGTGCCGGCGGACAGGCGATTGTGGTTTGTGCCGATATTGCGGAGTACGCGCGCGGCAGCAGCGGCGAGCCCACGCAAGGCGCCGGTGCCGTTGCCATGTTGCTCGAAGAGGATCCCTCGCTGGTTGTTGTCGACTTGCCCGGCTCGGGCTCGGCGTCTGACTATCGCGTCATGGATTTCCGCAAACCCATGTTGCGGTTTTGTGGCCAGGACCGCTCGGAATCCCACCAGGTACAGGATTTTCCGATTTTCAATGGCAAGTATTCGACGACCTGCTACATCGACGAAACCTTGGAGGCGCTCAACGACATGTACCGGAAGCGCGGCCTGGAGCCAGTGGATTACCTGCGCTCCCTGAAAACCGTGTTCCTGCATCGCCCCTATCGGCGAATGCCCGAAACCGGCTGGGCGGTCGCTTATCTGTTTGCCCTCGGTCAGGGCGGTGCTGAAGACCGCGCTGAGCTGGCCTCGTATTGTCACGAGGCGGGCATTGATCCCGAGCGCTTGCTGACAGAAATGATGAGCCAGCCACGGGTATCCACACTCGCAACGCCCGAACGCTTGCAGTACGAAATCTATCCGTTAACCATGGCGGCACTACGCATTTTCCGCGCATCGCGATCCTATCAACGCGAAATACTCGACAAGCTCGCGCTGGGCAGCGACACCATGCTCGATCTGGGCAACTTGTATACAGCGGCCCTGCCCGCCTGGCTGGCGGCCGGCTTCGAGCAGGCACTGGACGAGGACAGCCTGCAACCGGGCGAAGAGGTTTTGACGCTGGGCTATGGCAGTGGTGACGCGGCGGAGGTGATTCCATTCTATATCGCCGAGCGGTGGCGCGAGGCGACAAAAGCCATCGGCTTCGCCGAGGTCATGAATCACGCGGTTGATCTGAGCTTCGAGCAATACAAAGCGCTACATGACGGGCGTCGCCCACAGGGACTCAACTACGTGCCGAGAAAAGAGTTCGTCATCGATCACGTAGGCAGCGCCGTCGAACGTCACTTCAGCGATCTGGGGATTGAGTACTACCGCTACGTAAGCTAGATGTGATTTCGGCCTTTGTTAGGCAAGCCCTGCGCCAAATCCTAGATTTTCGGCTGCTTCCACTGGGCGTGCGCGATAAACGCGGGCTCTCGATTTGCTTTTCCCCGTTCCTCCAAGCGCTCAACGAGCCACTGATACCACTCCCAAAAGGTAGGGTGTGATCGACTGATTCGCGTTTCTGCTACCCATGGTTCAATTACGCGCCAAATGGTCAGTGCTGCACCGCCGACGAGATCCTCTATCGCACCAATTGGCACTACGCCTCTATGAACAAGCAATCCTATCGTTTCAAACTTCATTCCCACTCTAAGCGCAGCGGATTCGTATTGATTGCCGAGCTCATCAAGCTGTGCCTTTGACTGTCCAGGTTCAAGGTCTGACAGCAGCCTGTAAGCTTCTGTAAAGTCTTGGTCGTCAAACCAACGTGCACATTCCAATATTGCGAGATCCCGCCTCTGCGCCCTGTGTTGTTTAAGTTGGACCAGGC
>Ga0114950_10001461_pt1 | contig 17816 bp, 18 predicted proteins | sample N075metaG_FD_83503 | JGI IMG/M metagenome (GOLD analysis project Ga0114950, IMG submission 83503) | Deep subsurface microbial communities from Kermadec Trench to uncover new lineages of life (NeLLi) - N075 metaG | ecosystem: Environmental > Aquatic > Marine > Ocean trench > Sediment | place... | reverse complement strand
CTTCATAAACCGCTCGGACACCGAGCCGCGGCGCATCGGAGTCGGCTCGGCCAGTTCCTTAGCAAGCTTACGAACAACTGTGGGGATCGGTTCTCGGGGCTTCATCTTTACCTCCTACGGTCAGTATAGCCGTAGGATTAGAGTTCGCAAAACTACTACGTTCCGCGCGATCCGAGCTTCCTCACACTGGTGACGTGCGCCCTCACGGGGGCCGAGATTTTCGTTGCTCAGCAATTTTTAGCTGGATGAACGCCGGCCCGTGAACGCGCCCTCTAACCTCGGACGCAACGTAGCGAGACTTGGCCGGCTCGTCTTTCTCCGTGACCTCGTTCAAACGAGATTCGGCCGCGGCGGCGCCCTGCCTCTTTCTGCGCCGCTCGAGCTTCTTCTTCGGGTCCTTCCTCTCGAGCGCGATGTCGAGCGCCTTCTCCAAGAGCTCGGCCATGTGCTTCGGAGCGGTCTCGACGCCCACGACTTCAGCGAAACGTTCGAACTTATCCCCCGACGAGCATCTTCTTCAGGCTTTCGGTCAAGAAGGTCCGCCGAAAGAACTCAACGCAAACGATCGACACCAGCGAGAAGCACCTGAAAGCTCGACGAGCGGTTCCCCTCCCTGGATAGAAAGCGCGCCATTCGGCGCGCACCGGAGACTTTCTGAAACTCGGGCACGAGGCGCTCGAGAGCGACGGACGGTTGCTGAACGGCGTCCGCTTCCCGGAAGCGAGCTTTCTGTCCGATGTCACGCAGGCTCTCGTTGCCAAAGGCGTCGGCCAACGCATCCGGCTCTGATCGAGGAAGCAATCCGCCAGCAGGATCTTCATGGAGTATTCCTCGAGAAAGAAGACGATTCGACTTTCGACTCACCGTATACCGGCCCCTTCAAAGAGCCCCTGCTTCCAGAGCGCGCCCGGTAGATCGCCCTCTTTAACCAGGTTCGCGAGCAGCTCATTCTCAGATGCCCGCTTCACGGTCGTGAATCCGTCTTCCTTGACCAACCAGTAGATCTCCTCGAGCTTCGTTCCGTTGAGGAAGTCGGGCGAGTGCGTTGAGATGAAACCCTGGCCTCCGCGACGGGCGTAGTCTCGGAATTCCTCGACGAGCTCGTGCAGAAGCTCTGGATAGAGCTGGATCTCGGGCTCCTCAACCGCGAGAAGCAGATGAGGCTTCGGGTCGTAGAGCAGGACGAGATACGCAAACATCTTGATCGTGCCGTCGGATACGTAGCGCGCGATGAAGGGGTCTTGAAAGCTTCCGTCCTGGAAGCGCAACACGATCCGTCCATCCTCGGTTGGTTTGGCTTCCACTCGGCTGACGCCGGGCACGCGCTCTCTCATCACTTCGAGAACGCGGTCGAAGCTCTCGCGATGGCTTTCGCTCACAAACGGTGTAGAGTCGGTAGGCCAGCTCGCGCGCAGTCTCGGCCTGGGAATCGAGCTTGGCAGCTAGCTCCGCTGCGGCGCTTTCGCCGCCGGCCTCGAGCACCCGAATCAGATGGTGGACCATCTCCCAGACGGTGAGGCAGGTGAAGAGGTCGCTCCACTTTGTCATTCCGTAGTTACCGATACGTAAGCCGAGCGCCTGCTGAAGAAACTCGACATCGGGCTGCCACTTCTGAGCACCGGCCGTACATCATGTGGGTCGGTCCGAGGTGCCGAGGCTTTGGGAATCCCTGCCCATAACTTGGACCATAAGACTTCGTTGCTAAGCGCGGGCATGTTTCCCTGGGTGGAAAGACCACTTGAGGTTCGCAGATCGACCGATTCATTATCATGTGTGTGGCTTTCAGCGAGTAGAGGATCTCGTTGCGTGTGACGGTGACGGTGTCCGCGCCGGAGATCCGGCCTTTGACTTCGAGGAAGCGGAGCTTCCCCGTCTTCAGATCCCGGCTCTCGATGTCGTAGCCGAGGCGCTCGTAGCGCGCGAGGACCGGCTCTCCGACTCCGACCAGCCGATCTCGGTTACGGACCGGCGCCGGGACGTGCGTGATCTCAAAGCGGTGCTCCTCACGCTGGCGAACGGTGTAGAGAAGCACATTGGCGACCTTTCCCGACGGATCCTTGTACATTAATTCGAGAGCCTCCGAACCGAACCACTGGACGTTCACGACGGTGACCGCACAGTCCGGCAAGATCCCGAGCAACGCGGCATTCGGTTGTATCTGGTCGAGCGTCGTCATCCCGCTGCGACCGACCATCTCTTTTGGAAGTGCGGTGAGCTCATTTCGATTTCGGACACCATGTCGCCACCTGTAGCTTTACGTTAGGATTGTATCCGGCACGCGCGAGATTGCGAAGCGGCACAACCCTGACTCGCGCCGGATCACAATCTGTTGAACAAACCGCTCTGTGAGATGGATCTGGGTATTGTATGGAGCGAATGTGGCCTTGCATCACGGGGGAGCGGTGGGCTTGGATGGCGTTGAGCCCCTCGGCCAGGGGGGCATGGGTCAGGTATTCCTCGCGCAAGACGCCACACTCGACCGCAAGGTTGCTCTCAAGTTCCTGCCCGATAGGCTCGAACAAGACAAGAAAGCTCGCACCCGCTTCTTGAGAGAAGCCAAATCCGCGGCGGCCCTCGACCATCCTTATATCTGCAAGATTTACGAGATCGGCGAGGCGGAAGGTCGGGCCTTCATCGCCATGGAGTACGTCGAAGGGATGACGCTCGCGCGGAAGCTCACAGCAGGAGCCATGCGGATTCCGGACATCCTGGACCTCGGGGCCGAAATGGGAGAGGCGGTCGACGCGGCCCACAAGAAAGGGATCGTGCATCGCGATCTCAAACCGGCCAACATCATGGTGACCCCCGACGGTCACATCAAGATCTTGGACTTCGGCGTGGCCAAGAAAATCGCGCTCGACGGTCTTGTCGATGATGGCGCCCAGACGGCTTCCGAACAATTAACCGCTCACAATGCGACGCCGGGCACCGTCATTTGTATGTCGCCCGAGCAGGTCAGGGGAGAGACGATCGACGGGCGGACGGATATCTTTTCCCTAGGCACCGTTCTTTACGAGATGGCTACCGGCGCGGCTCCGTTCGAGGGAGCGACGGCCGGCCTCGTTTACGACGCCATCCTGAATCGCACGCCCGCCTCTCCGCGAAGCATCAACCTCAATGTGCCGGCAGATCTCGAGCGGATCGTGCAGAAAGCTCTCGTGAAGGACCGCGAGAATCGCTACCAGAAGGCTCAGGAGCTCGTCGTGGATCTGAGGCGGTTGAAGCGGGACACGGGCTCGGTGCCCGAGAGCTACCCAAAAGTCACGACCACAGGAAAGCGCAGGCGTGTTTGGGCGCCCGTGGTCGCAGCGGCGGCCATTCTGGTTGCGATCGCGGCCACCATTTTGTCGCTTCGTCCCCCGGCTACGAGCGGGACGATCGACTCCCTGGCAGTGTTGCCCTTCGAGAACACCCAGGACGATCGTGAAGTGGACTACCTCGCCGACGGGATTGCCGAGAGCCTTATCAACCGCCTTTCCGAGCTTCCGCAGCTCCAGGTGATGGCGCGGAGCACATCGTTTCGTTTTCGCGGTAGCGACGTCGATCCGCGCGTCGCGGGTCGCGAGCTCGGGGTGGGGGCGGTGCTCACGGGGCGGGTCGAGCAGCGCGAGGATAGCTTGAATGTACAAGCCGAGCTCGTCGATGTGAAAAGCGGCTCGCAGCTTTGGGGTGAACAGTACAACCGGGAGATGGCCGACCTCGTGCAGGTCCAAAACGACATCGCGCGAGATATCTCTCGAGCGCTGCGCCTGAAGCTCTCGGGCGAGGAGCAAGTTCAGTTGGCGGAGGCGACCGAGGATAGCGCGGCCTATCAGGCCTATTTGAAGGGGCGCTTTCTCCTGAACCGCCGAAGGCAAGTCGACATCGAGAACGCCGTAACTTTCTTCGAGGAAGCCAAGGCCAGCGATCCCGACTTCGCTCTCGCTCACGTTGGACTCGGAGATTCTTACATTGTGATCGGCGCCCAATGGTACGGCGTGGATCCTGACAACCCTCCAGCTGTTGCCATGGCCAAAGCGCGAACCGCGGCAAGGGAGGCTCTTAGACTCGATCCGGCTCTCGCCGAAGGCTATGTAACGATGGCTTATATCGAGTTCCTGCAGGATTGGGACTGGGACGCGGCCGAGAAGGATTTCCTGAAAGCGATCGAGCTCAAGCCCAACTACGTCGTTGCGCACCAATGGTACGCCGAGTTCCTGGTCGTGACGGGCCGTCACGAGGAAGGCATCGCCGAGAACATGCGCGCGATCGAGCTCGAGCCGGCTTCGTCCCTGCAGAATCGCGAGCTCGCAAACAGCTATATGCGGACAGGCCAATATGCCGAGGCAATCGTTCAGCTGAAGAAAACGGACGAGCTCGATCCTTCGCACTCAGCGACACTGGTTTCTCTCGCTCAAGCTTATTGGCTCAACGGCATGCCCGACGAGGCCATCGCGGTGGCGAGCCGGGAAGACGCTCGCTGGAGACAGTTCTATACATTGCTCGCGGAGAAAAAAAATGAAGAGGCCAGCGCGGTGATCGACGCGTTCGAGGAGCTCACGGATCAGAACAAGATCGTCTCCTATGCCATGGCTTCAGACAGTGACAAATTCCTCTCGCTGCTCGAAGTATCCTTCCGTCGGCACTACGTAATATTGCCTGGGATTCTCGAAAACCCGGTTCTCGCGCCCTGGAGCTCCGACGAACGCATCGTCCAGCTCCGACGCAATGTCGGCCTCGAGTGGTAGCCAGTCCGTCCTGAAGGTCGTCGTTTCTCTAGGGCGATACACACCGCTCGGTCACAACAACGACTTCGTTCCCTCCGAAAGCCGTCTCGGAAACGGAAAGACCTAGGACCTGGAAACCCCGTCTCGCGTTTTCCTCGAGCTCTTTCGCCATCGTCGACGTGCGCTGGGTTGCAAGAAGCTGATATTCGCACACGGGGCCGTCCGCGGGACCACGCTCCATGATGACCACGACTTCCTCGCCGCCGAAGGATGTCTCGAACACCGTCTGAGCGACGAATAGGAACCCCCTGCGCGCCGCGTCGTCGAGCTCGTTCTGCATGGTGCCCGTGCGATTCGTGGCGAGCACGATGTATTCGGCAGGCACGAAGCGGTCCCGGTCGGGCGCCCGGCTCAAGATCGCGACGAGCTCTTGGCCGCCATGGGCTGTCTCTCCACCCATGGCGCGTACCAGCACGAACCCATCGAGAGCCGCTTCGTTCAGCTCACGTTCCATGGTCGAGGTCCTGCCAGTCGCGAGCAAGCGGTATTCGACGCCTATGAGCTCTCGAGCCAAGAGCGACGAAGACGAGCCAACGCCCAGAAGAATGAGCCATCCCAGATACTTCATCACCTACCTCCTATCTTGAACATGGGCATGAGCTGCAATGGCCGTGCCATGCGCGGGGAACACGAGCGCCGCCTTTGGCGCTTTATTTAGAACAGGCCTCTGAGCGCCCCGATGGGATCAGTCAGGTGAGGCACTGTCCTGTAACCAGGCCAGCACGCATCAAGTAAAGGACGGGTCGTCGCAGCCGCGACGTTCTGAGCGAATGACCGCGATAAGGAGATCGAGCATGATGAAACCGTCAACCAACCTTCAAGCCTCGAATAACTCGAGCCCTGCAGACGAGAACCGCCGAAAATTCTCTATGTTCGCCGTCGCCAGTGCAGAGTCGAATCGGAGGGCCGTCGCGGCAATCATGCAATCGAACATGGACCCCCGCCGCCGCCCCGCGTCATTGAAGAGTCGAGCGCTTACCTTAGCATCTTCCTCGGAGAAAGGCATGCGGTCGGAGACGATTTGTAGCGCTAAGTCGGTCTGACTCGTATCGAGCGGACCGCAGAGAAACTCCGCCCACGCAATCGTGCTCATGACGCAAGACTCTCCGCTCTCGAGCCACTTTCGCAGCCTCTTATCCTGTGGGGAGCTTTGAACGAGCGCCCGAATTAGAAAGCTCGTGTCGAGATGGATCATCGAGAACTTACATCCCGAGACGCAGCACGCCGTTCGTTGCGAACCCGTTGCTCCCATCGCCGTGCCTTCTCCGCAGTGAGGCGCAGAGAGCTCTGAAGCTCGTCCAATGCCTGCAAACCGACCTCGACACCAAGCGCTGGTTTCTTCGCCGCAAGGCGAATGGCGCGTCGCAACGCCTCCGACTTCGAAACGTTCCAGCGCTTGGCCATTTGCTCGAGCGTGCGAACCGTCTCCACGTCCAGCGAGTAAGTCGTTTTAATCATTGGTACGGCCATGTGTTAATAGTAAGGCCATACTAATCGATCGTCAAGAGAAGTCCAGCCTTGCGTCGCAACTCGGAGGCCTTTCGTCCTAGCGCTCCACACCGCCGGCAAATCCCGATAGAATGCCCCCGTCCAACTCCACGCTGGGCAAAAGGAGATGACTCGTTGAAACGTAAAGGCACTCTATTGGCAGCTCTTGCATTAATAATGACGACCCTGTTCGCCGCGCATGGATTCGCGCAACCCGTAGAGCTCAAAAGCGCGCTCCTCGAATCCTTCGAGTGGCGCAATATCGGACCGGAGCGCGGAGGACGATCGCTCACCTGTACGGGTAGCCCTGGGCGGCCGAACGAGTACTTCTTCGGCGCGACGGGCGGCGGCTTGTGGAAAACCCAGGACGGAGGCACGACCTGGTTCCCCGTTACGGACCAGAAGATCGCCTTTTCTTCTGTCGGTGCGGTGGCCGTGGCGGAGACCAATCCCGACATCATTTATATAGGAGGCGGCGAGACGCAGCTGCGAGGCAGCATCACGCAAGGCGACGGCGTCTACAAATCGATCGATGGCGGCGACACGTGGCGCTTTTTGGGCCTGAAAGACACGCAAGCCATCTCTCGCATCCGCGTTCATCCCACGAACCCCGACATCGTCTACGTCTCAGCGCTCGGGCACGTATATGGCGACAACGAGGAGCGCGGCATTTTTCGCTCCAAAGACGGGGGCAATACGTGGGAGAAGGTACTCTACAAGAGCGACCAAGCAGGCGGGGTCGATCTCATCATCGACCGTACGAACCCCAACGTCCTCTATGCTTCGCTCTGGCAGGTCTATCGCAAGGCGTGGAAGATGTGGGGCGGCGGGCCGGACTCGGGTCTCTACAAGACGGAAAATGGCGGGGAGACCTGGATTGAGCTCACCGGAAATCCCGGGATGCCCGAAGGACCCATCGGCAAGATCGGCATCACGGTCTCACCCGCGGATCCGAAACGCCTCTGGGCCATCGTCGAGGCCAACGAGGGCGGCGTCTTCCGCTCCGACGATGGAGGCGCGAGCTGGACGCGAACGAATGACGAGCGCAAGATCCGCCAGCGACATTTCTACTACTCGCGCATCTACGCGGATACGCAAGATCGCGACACCGTTTACGCGCTCAATACACGCATGTACAAGTCGGTCGACGGAGGCGAGACGTTCGATATCACCATCACGGTGCCGCATGGCGACAATCACGATTTGTGGATAGACCCCAACAACCCGCAGCGCATGTGCAACTCGAATGACGGCGGCGGCAACGTCTCCATCAATGGTGGCGAGACCTGGACGGAGCAGGATTACGTGACGACGCAGCTCTATCACGTCAACGTCACCAACGACGTGCCCTACCACGTATGCGGCGCTCAGCAGGACAATTCCACCGTCTGCGTTCCGAGCGATGGCTGGCAGAACATGCAGGCGCGCGGCCCCGGCCATGGCTGGTACTACGCGGTAGGCGGCGGCGAGAGCGGCTACATCACGCAGCACCCCACAAAGCTCGACCTGTTCTACGCGGGAAGCCAGGGCGCGCTACTGACGCGCTACAACAGAGCCACTGGACAGATCCGAGACATCCAGGTTTATCCGCGTTTTTTCTCCGGAGAGCCGGCAAGTGCTCTTCCCGAGCGCTGGCAGTGGACCTTTCCCATCGTGTTCTCCCCTCTCGACGAGAACATCCTCTACACGAGCTCCCAGCACGTGTGGAAGACGACCGATGACGGACAGACGTGGGAGAAGATTAGTCCCGACCTCACCTATGGCGATCCGGAAACGCTCGGCGTATCGGGCGGTCTCGTCACAATGGACATGAACGGGCCGGAGATCTACGCGACCGTTTTTGCCTTGGCGCCTTCTCTCCACGACGTGAACACCATCTGGGCAGGCTCGGATGACGGCATGATCCACATCACGCGCGACGGCGGGAAGAACTGGGAGAACATCACGCCGCCCGACCTCCCGAAATTCAGCCGCGTGAGCATCATCGACGAATCCAAGCACGCGGCCGGCACGCTTTTCGTGGCCGCCAATCGCTATCAGGTGGACGATCGGGAGCCCTACGTCTTTCGTACGCGCGACTTCGGAAAGACGTGGACGAAGATCGTCGACGGTATCGCCGCCGGCCACTTCGCTCGCGCTGTCCGGGAGGATCACGTGCGCAAGGATCTTCTGTTCCTCGGAACGGAGCACGGAGTCTATGTTTCCTTCGACGCCGGGGATCACTGGCAATCCCTTCAGCTCAACCTTCCCGACACGCCGATACGGGACCTCGCGGTGAAGGATTCGGACGTCGTTCTCGGCACGCATGGCCGCGGCTTCTGGATCCTGGACGACATCGAGCCCCTCCGTCAGCTCTCTCCGAGCGTTTACAACAAAACGCTCACCGTCTTCGAGCCGGGCCCGACGATCCGCGGCATAGGCAACGCGGCCATCCAATATTTCCTCTCCGAAGAGGCCGAGAAGGTCACGGTCGAGATCCTCGACCCGAGCGGCAATGTGATCCGCACCATCGAGGGAACTCCCGAAGATGAAAAAGAAGAAAGGCCCGCAGGCAATCCTTTCCGTCCCGCGCCGCCCGCGCCACCATCCGTACATGCGGGGCTCAACCGCTTCGAGTGGGACCTCCGCCACGAAGGTGCTGTAACATTCGACGGGATGATCATTTGGAGCGGCCGGCCCGAACGCGGCCCTAAAGCCCCTCCCGCAACTTATCAGGCACGCGTCACGACGCTCGAGCAAACCCAGACGGTTTCTTTCGAAGTGCAGATCGATCCCCGGTTCGAAGGCATCACGGTGGCGGATCTCGAGGAGCAGTTCGAGCTCTCGAGCAAGATCCGCGACAAGACGAGCGAAGCCAACGAAGCCGTCATCGAGATCCGCGAAGTCCGCGCGCAGCTCGAAGAGCTGCTCGAGACAACGGCGAGCGCCGAGCTCCAGCAGACCGGTCGCGATTTCATCGAGAACATCTCCGAGATCGAAGAAGCGCTCTATCAGGTCAAGAACCAGAGCGGCCAGGATCCGCTCAACTTCCCTATCCGGCTCAACAACCGCCTCGCGTCGCTGCGCCGAAGTGTCGAGAACGGGGACGCCAAGCCGACGAACGCAGCCTTTACGGTTTTTGACGAGCTTTCCGCCGAGCTCGCCGAGCACTTGCAAAAACTCCAAGTGCTGCTAGACAGCGGGCTGAACGCCATCAACGCTCAGCTCACGAGTGAGGGTCTCGGTACCGTCGAGGGAGACCGCCAGAGATAGAGTCTATCGTGTAGCTAGCGGAACACTGAGGCAGCCACGTTTCGATTGCGTTCGTCCTCGGACTCTTCGTATTCTGGTCCTCGACAACCACGACGATTTTGGTGGCCATGCCAAACGCAACGAGTTCAAGATCGGCGACGAGACCAGAATCGGTTACGGCGGCACGGAGTCGATCGACACACCGTCCTCCTACAGCCAGGTCGCGAAGGACTTGCTGGTCGAATTGGGGATAGACACCTCCAAATTCTACGAGGCTTTCGATCAGAATCTCTATTCGTCCATGGGCCTCAGCAAAGGCATCGTGTTCGATAAAGAGACTTTCGGCACGCAAAAACTCGTGGTCGGATACAGCAAAATTCCTTGGGAGGAGTTTGCCGCCCAGACACCGATGAACGCGCAGGCGAAGAAGGATCTCGTTCGCGTCCAAACCGAGAAACGGGACTACTTGCCGGAACTGACGAACGAAGAGAAGCACAAGAAACTCCGGCGGGTGAGCTACGAGGCTTTCTTGCGGGCCAACTCGGATGCCGGCGGATCAGCCACAACGAAATCGGCCATCGACCAAGCCTGGCGCGCGGTAAGAGAAACCTTGAGCTCCTAAACCTAAAATCACAACTATTTCTTCCGCGTCTTCTTGGAAGGGGGGGCTGGCCCTTCGACTCGGCGCCCACCGTTTTCTCCACCGGTCACCCAATCCTCCGGCGGATCTTTCCCCTTCATCTCGAAGAGAAAACGGGAGGGCATGACCGCGGTGCGCTTGCCGTATCTTGCGCGCTCCAGACAAAGCTCAGCGTGTTGAGAGCGCTTGGTTTCAAGGCGTAAAGCGATAGCCCGCCCCTCGCACACTATGAAAGTGACGGGGACGCCAGGAGTGCTTTTCGAAAGCGCGACGGAGCGCGACGATCACGTTATCCACCACGCGGGTGTTCGGGTGATTGGGAAGCTCCCACACATTTGCCAGGAGCTCGCGCCGGGTGATCACTTCGTTGGGACGCTCGGCGAAAATCTTGAACACCGCCAGCTCTTTTTGCGAGAGCTCGACCACGCCAGAAAGCGTCTTCGCCTGCCATGTTCGAAAGTCGACCCAATAGTTGCCGAAACAGAATCGGGCGTCACGGTCGAGGCCGCCAATGCGTTCGCCGTCCGACCACGTCTTGCGCCTCAACAGACCCCCGACTCGGGCGAGAAGCTCAGCAAGATCGAAGGGTTTGACGACGTAGTCGTCCGCGCCGAGCTTCAAGCCATAGACGATGTCGTCGGGTTGATTTCTGGCGGTGAGCATCAAGATCGGTGTGAAGTCGCCCCTCGCGCGAAGCTTCTGGCACACATCGAAGCCGTCCAGGACCGGTCGGATATCGAGCAATATGAGATCGTATCGATGGGAACGAGCCAGCTCGAGTGCCTGCTCTCCGTCTGTAGCCAGGGTTGTTTCGTAGTTCTTGCGCTGAAGGTTCAAAAGGAGCCCTTCAGCGATCGCTTTTTCGTCTTCGACAACCAGAACTTGCGCTCGCCGGTCGCCACTCATGACTCACTCTCCTTTACCGTGACCCGCGGAAGCTCGATGACGAAGCGCGTGCCTCGCTGGCCGTCCCGTGCCACCGCACGAACGCTTCCTTTCATTTCCTTCACGAGTCCCGCGACGATGGAAAGCCCGAGCCCGGTACCGCGTCGACGCTCAGTGACGCCGCCCGCTTGATAGAAGCGGTCGAACACTTTCGCAAGCTCTTTCTTTGGAATACCGACCCCTTCGTCTTCGACTTCGATTCGAACGTGCTCGTCGAAATCCCGAACGAGGCAGCGCACTTCGCCGCCCTGCTGCGAGAATCGAACAGCATTGTCCAGAAGATTCGTCATGACCCGTCGCAACTTCTCGGCGGTGGCGAGCACGACCGCGCGCGTCTCCAGGCGGACAGACAGCGTCACCTGCCGGGCTTCCTCGCTCGCGCGCACTTCGTCAAAATACTCGCTGAAAAATTTGTCGAGCGAAAGCGGCTCGCAATCAACCCGCCCGCGTTGGGCTAACAGCCGACTGCTCTCGAGCACGTTGTCGATCAAGTCATTCATTCGATCGACTTGCTGGAGGACGAGATCGAGGGAGCGGCGGCCCTCCTTTACGGACAGGCCCCCGTTTCTGAGCGTTTGGCCATGGAGCTTGATCGCCGCGAGGGGGGACTTCATCTCGTGCGTCACGTTCGAGACGAACTCTTCTTGCTTCCGTGAGTAGCGCCTTTCGGCGAACGCATGCGCGAGCTGCAGCGTCAGCCCCACGATCACCAGAGAAAACAGCGCGCATCCGATACCGAGCACGATCCAGTGGTAGGTTTCGCCCGTTCCGCCGAGACGCGACGCGAGCTCGTTGATCGTGGACACGGAGCGAAGGACGTAGATCACCCATCCAACGAGAAGGGCGATGGTGACAAGAAGCGTCAGAACGTAGCTGAAGACGATCCGTCGCGAGCGTTCTCTCGGCATATAGTAGTCCCGATCTCTACCCTGATTCTAAGAAAAGAACGCCGACTCGAGCCCGGCGAACGATCTATGACCGAACCATGACAAAACAGCGCCAAACTCTGACACCCAAAGGTGCCTCGAGCCGGCATAATCGCCCAAGTTTGACGGCCACTCAGGGCCCGCGTCAAATCCGACGAGGCCCGGCCGGTCGGGCAGCTCCAACGGAGATTCGATGAAGCAAGGCAGAAAAGTCCATCGCAAAGCGAAGTCGCTCCTTTTCATACTCGCCCATCTCGCCTGCATCGCTGTTCTCTGGGTCCCGTTCTCAGCAGGTCTTCTGGCCTTGTTCGCAGGCGTGACGCTGATCCGGATGTTCGGGATTACCGCAGGCTACCATCGCTATTTCGCTCACCGCACCTACAAGACCAGCCGCGCGTTTCAGCTCGTTCTCGCCATCCTTGGAGCGACAGCCATGCAAAAAGGTCCGCTGTGGTGGGCGGCCCATCATCGGGACCACCACCGCTTCAGCGATCAGCCCGGCGATCCCCACTCGCCCCGGCTCAGCGGCTTCTTCTTTGCTCATATGGGTTGGATTCTCGCCACCGACTCCGATGCGACAAAGTGGAGCCGCGTCACCGATCTGGCTCGCTTTCCGGAGCTCCGTTGGCTCAACGAGCACTATCTCGTTCCCGGCGTCACGCTGGCCGTCGGATTGTTCCTGGTAGGAGGTGCAGAAGCTCTCGTCTGGGGCTTCTTCGTCAGCACTGTCGTCACGTGGCACGCGACGTTCTCGATCAACAGCTTGACGCACTTGTTCGGCGCCAGGCGTTATGCGACCGAAGACGACAGCCGCAACAGCTTCTGGCTCGCGCTGGCAACACTCGGAGAGGGTTGGCACAACAATCATCATCACTATATGAGCTCGACCCGCCAAGGCTTTTTCTGGTGGGAGATCGACATTTCCTACTACCTGCTTCGCCTGCTTTCAGCGGTGGGGCTCATTTGGGACATCCGGGAACCGCCTCTCGAAGTCCTCGCTCTGCCAAATGGTCCATCCGACTCGATGGCATCGTCCCAAACAACCTCCAGCAGGATACGCACCGATCCCGCCGCTTAGGGTCCGGGCGCCGCGCCGATGTCGTAACGAGCAACGCGAACCTTGGGCCGCAACGCCTCTCTCTCTGCGCTAAAAGACGCACCGACATGCCAAATCACGCAAGCGGGTGTCGAACGCGGGGCATTCTCTAGCCCTGGGATCCGCGCAACTCGCACTCATGCAAGATCCCGTCCGGATTGGCGCGCGCCTTGCTTGCCCACAGGAAAGCGAATGGACCGCTCGATAAAAAAAACGTCTAGCTGTAACCGAACGCCTCCTTCCGGCAAAACTACTCAACGAAAGCCGAATGCCGGCCTTTGGAGGATATGATGATGAAGCTACGACGAATGTTGGGCCTGCGCGATTTCACGCTGTTCGAGGACCTCGAGTCAGAAGAAATCACGGAGCTCGAATCCCGGAGCCAGACGCGCATCGCCGAAAAAGGGCGTCTTTTGTATCTCCCGGGCGACCGTTCCGAGGCCGTGTACTTTCTCGCCTCCGGACGCATCAAGATCTCGCGGCTGTCCGATAACGGCAAGGAGCTCATCTTGGAGATCGTCGAGCCGGGCTCGTTTTTTGGAGAGACAGGCGTCCTCAACGAGGAGCCGCATGAGACGATGGCTGAAGCCCTCGAGCCGTCCACGTTTCACGTCGTGCCGGAAGTGAGGTTCCGTGCGATGCTGAAACGCTGCCCGGAGCTCTTGATGAAGCTCGCACAGCTGATGGGCCGACGCCAAAAGAAGCTCGAAAAACGCCTGATGGACGTCGTCTACAAGAACGCCCCGCAGCGACTCGCCGACTTACTGCTCGAGCTCAGCCAAAACTACGGCGTGCGAGACAGCCGCGGTATTCTTCTCCGCATCAAGCTGAGCCAATCCGCGCTCGGAAACCTCCTCGGCGTGAGCCGCGAGATCGTGAACCACACTTTCTCGGGCCTCCGGCGCCGGGGCGTCATCACCGTGGCGGAAGGCCACGTCATCATTCAAGACCCGGAAGCGCTCGCCGCACTGGCCGCTTGAGTTAGATTAGATAGAATCCACCCGTGTTCTGGGTACGGGTAGGAAGCACACTCATGTTCTTGGCCGCAGCGCTCGGCGCCTTCGGCGCGCACGGGTTGCCGCCAGCGGCTCTCCCCTGACATGCTCGCCATCTTCGAGACGGGCGTCCGCTGCCACGTCTATCACGCGCTCGCGCTGCTGGCGGTGGCCCGGGTTGCCGACAAGAACCCGGAAAGCCGCGAACGCCGCCGGCTGGGCCTTCATCCTCGGGATCGCCGTCTTTTCCGGAAGTCTCTACATTCTCAGTATGAGTGGCATCCGTTGGCTCGGTGCGGTGACGCCTATTGGAGCATCGCTTTGCTCGTCGGCTGGGTTTTACTCTTTCTCGCCGCGGCTCGCTGAGCCCAGTTACGTCCTTGGCTCTCCTGAACATTTTCTCGCGCAACGCTGTACCGTACGAGAAAGCCACAACTTTCCGACCAGTAACCTGCTGAATACTGAATGTTGTATCTGGCCGCGAGCACTTGGTTCCTGGTGCTTCAGGCGTTGTCGAAGCCGAGAGATTCCGCGAGCCGCGGGTCGGAGATGGGGATTTCCTCAGTGCGTTTCGACAGGAGGAGATAGGCGCCCGACAAAAGGGCGGTGGCTCCCGCGAGCGTTGCCGCGTCGAGCGAGTAGATGCCGTCCGTATGAAAGTTGGGCATCACGACCCAGTACAAATCGAGGTAGTGCATGAGGAGGAGCCACGCGGAACCCGCCGCGCGCAGATTCTTGTTCTTCTTCATGCCCTGGGGCAGCAAGTAGAAAAACGGCAGCACAAAGTGTCCGACGGCGAGAAAGGCGCTCAATCCAAGCCATGTGCCGTCGAACCGGTGGCGATACCAGATCGTTTCCTCAGGAAGATTCGCGTACGAGATCAGGAGGTATTGCGAGAAGGCGATGTAGGCCCAGAAACAGACGAACCCGAACAGCAACTTGCCGAGTCCATGGCGATGCTCCGCGGTGAGCTGGCGCGGCGCCTTCAGCAATCCCTGTACCGCGAAGTACGACACGATGGTTCCCGCAAAGAAATAGACGCCGGAAATCGATGAGTACCAATGCGGGTCGAGGCTCATGAGCCAGTCGAAAGACGCGAACGTCACCGTGAAACCGAAAAAAATCAGCGCCGGTGCGCTCACCTTTTGTAGGCGCCGGGTGATGGCGGCATCACCCGTTTTGTCTTGCTTCAGAGACTGTCTCCTGAACCACCACGCGATGAGACTCCACCCGAGGAGATAGAACAGAGAACGCGCGATGAAGGCCTCGCTATTGAGGTAGACCGCTTTGTGCGCGAGCGGCTCGCGGACCCAGGGGTAGATCTGGTCTAGGTGAAGTGCGAGCGGGATCGCGAGAAGTCCGCCGAGTGGGATCGAAATGCAAGGGTGTAATGATCTCTTCGAGCTTGAACGCGACCCGACAAATCACCATGAGCGTAATGACCATGGCGAGCCCCGAGAAAATAGCACCGGCAACGAAGTAAGGCGGGAAAATAGTCGAGTGCCACCCCGGCACCTGCGTGACCGCGAAATCGAACGAGACCACCGAAGCAACCAACAGCACGACCGATGTCGCGAGGCCGGCGAGCAGGAGGTAGGCCTTTTCGTAATGCTCCCAGTGCCTCTGCGATCCTCGCCATCCGAGTGCGAAGATCCCAAACAGGATTTGCTTCGGCTTCGAGCGCGCCCTATCGCGCATCGTCGCCAGATCCGGGATGAGGCCTACATACCAGAACAGCAGTGAGACCGTCGCGTAAATGTTCACCGCAAAGACGTCCCACATCAGCGGGCTTCGGAACTGGGGCCATAGCGACATCTGATTCGGAAAAGGCAACATCCAATAAGCGAGCCACGGCCGGCCCGTATGGATGAGCGGGAACATGAGCGCGCACGCGACCGCGAAGAGAGTCATGGCCTCGGCCGCCCTGTTTATGGAGGTACGCCAACGTTGTCGAAACAGAAAGAGGACGGCCGAGATGAGCGTCCCCGCATGGCCGATGCCCACCCAGAACACGAAGTTCACGATGGGCCAGCCCCAGCCGACTGGGATGTTGTTACCCCAGATGCCGACACCCTCCCAGAAGAGCCAGCCGACGCTCAAGCCGAACACACCCAATAGGCTGAGCCCGATTCCGAGAGCGATGTACCAGCCGCGCGGCGGAGGCGTTTCGAGGGGACGCGCAACTTTGTCGGTAATCTCCGAGAGCGAAAGTCGTGAGGCCAGAAGCGCCTGTCGACTTTCCACCGGGTCGATATCAATCCTGATGGTCGAGGTGGCCATGTCTAGTGCACCAGCTCCGTTTCGGGCGTGATCGTCGGATCGGAGCCAAGTGATTGCAGGTAGGCCACGACCATTAGAATGTCGAGCTCGTTCAAGCTCATGGGCGCCTCGTTGACGGGCGTCATCGCCGAAGGATAGCCCTCGACGATGAAGGCGCGAGGCTCGTACACGGATTGGGTCAGATATTCGATATCCGTCATGTCGGGGATGCGCGTTTTGGCTCGAGCGCCGACGCCGTCGAGATCTGGACCTTGTTGGCCCGCGCCGGCGGCGCCCACGCGATGGCAGTTGAAGCAGAGTCCGCGCCCGTGGACGATTTCCTTGCCGAGCATCACCATCTTTTCGGTATCCAGATTCAGAAGAAGCTCCTGGAGCCGCGCCTCTTCAAAAGCCTTTGCCTCATGCCAAGCGGCGAGGTCGTCGAGAGCCGCCGCCCGCGGCGCGCGAGGCTCAGGCCCCGACAAGGGAGAGCGGTACGCTTGCGTGTGCTCGAGCAGAACAGAGGTGAGGCCGAGCACCGCAAGACCGGCCGGGGGCACGAGCAAGACTGCGCGTTTCATGGGTTTTGCAGCTCCCGTAGATAGGCCACGATGGCCCAGCGATCGCGGGCCGAAACGGGGAACCGATATAGCCCTGCATGAGACCTTGCCCGTTCGTTATCACCGAGAAGATCCGGCCATCCGCCATGTCTCGGATCCGCTCGTCGTGAAGATTGGCGCTTTTTATGCCAGAGCGCTCGTAGAGCTTTCCCTGTCCGTCACCTGCCGTGCCATGACAGGGCGTGCAATAAATATTGAAGCGGTCTTTCCCACGCGCCACGACGCCCTCGTTCGACTGGGGGTTCGACACGTAGCCAAAGAAGTTTCGTCCAGAGTAAAAAGTGTCGTCGTCACGGAGCTCGCCGCGCGCGATTGTACCGGGGACCGGCGCCTGGCTCGTAGAGCCCGACGCAAAAAAGCGACTTTCCGCTTGCGGCTCGTAGAAAGGCTGCGAGTCCATGTTGGGGTTGAGGTGGATCGGCGGCTGACGGGAGTTACAGCCGCGCAGACAGCTCGTGAGTGCCGTTAGCGCAAGCGCGGCGACCGCGATGGCCAACAATCTTCTATCAAAGATGTTCGTCATGAAGGCCACGCCGGGTTCGGGTTGCGCCGTTTCGTGAGATAGGACGTGCGGGGTTTGTTATGGAGCTCGTGAAGCAAGACGTAGTTGCGCTCACTCTTCTTGAGCTTGGCTACCTTGCTTTCCGCGTCTCGGAGGTTGCCAAAGGTGATGGCATCGGCCGGGCAGGTTTGCTGGCACGCCGTCACGGCCGTACTGCTTTCGTGTTTCGCTTCGTTGAGTCGCTGAACGCAATAGGTGCACTTTTCCATGACGCCCCGTGAGCGCACCGTAACGTCCGGATTCATCGCCATCGACGTGACTTCCGAGATGTCTTTCGTGTAGTTGAAG
>Ga0114950_10001460_pt1 | contig 17818 bp, 17 predicted proteins | sample N075metaG_FD_83503 | JGI IMG/M metagenome (GOLD analysis project Ga0114950, IMG submission 83503) | Deep subsurface microbial communities from Kermadec Trench to uncover new lineages of life (NeLLi) - N075 metaG | ecosystem: Environmental > Aquatic > Marine > Ocean trench > Sediment | place... | reverse complement strand
TTGCGAGACGACGAGAAGGCGCTGTATCCGCCGACCCGACGCGCCGGTCGTCGAGCGCGTACCGGACAGCCATCCAAGGCTTCGGGAGACCGTCCCCGGTAATCGCGGCAGGAGAGCGAAGAGACACGCGCACGCCAATGCGACACCGAGCGCCACGCAAAGCACGGTGGTGTCGACGGTAATCTCGGAGGCTCGCGCAGAGTAGCGGGCGATGTACGCCGCCAGCAGGTCGACACCGGCGATCGTGAGCAACACACCGAGCGCGGCACCGGCAATCGAAGGGACGATGTTCTCGATGAGCAACTGGCGTCGGATCGTCCAGGTGCTCGCACCCAGCGAGACCCGAAGTGACCATTCATCGTAGCGGCGCATGGCGCGAGCGAGCGTCAAGTTGGCCACGTTCGCGCAGGCGATCACGAGGACGAAAGCAGCAACCCCAAACAGCATGAACATCGTGGGTCGCGCATTCGCGGCGAGCTGATCGCGCAAAGGGACGAGCGACACTTGATAGCCGTGCTGCTCTCCGTACGCCTCGGGATACTCGTCGTGCAGGCGTCGGGTAATCGCATCGATCTCCGCGCTCGCCGATGCCACGGAGGCGTCCGATTCAAGACGTGCAAAGACCTCCGTCATCCGGTGGACCCGATCGTGAGTCATGCTCGCGTCCAGGTGGTGCGGGCTCGTGACCATGTTGACGTAGATATCCGTCTCGGCGGGATAGGGCGGAGCCGGCTCCGCCACGCCGATGATCTCGACACTCCGGTTGTTTATCGTGACCGTCCGGCCGACGACGTCCGGATCCGCGCCGAAAAGGCGGTGCCAGTAGTCGTAGGTCAACACCGCAACCGCCGCTGCGGCTTCTCCGTCCTCGCTTTTCGAGATGACGCGCCCCACGCGTGCACCGAGCCCCATGACCTCGAAATAGTTTCCGGTGACGATCCCAGTACGCACGATTCTCGGCTCGTCGAGTCCGAGCATACTGAACGTCATGAAGGAGAATTCCGCGACGCCTTCGAGACTGGGACTCTGCCGGTAGTCGTCGATCTCGGGGACCGAAAAGAGTACGTTGTCGATCCCGGCGAGACTCGCGGTGTGGCGCAGGTAGACCACGCGATCGCCGTCGCGGTACGGGAGGGGCCGGAGCCAAATTCCGTTCACCACGCTGAAGATCGCGGTGTTGGCGCCGATGCCGAGTCCCAGCGTGAGGACGAAGGCGATGACGTAGGCCGGGCTTTTCACGAGCCCGCGGATGGCGACGCGCAGATCCGAGTACCATTGGTTCAAGCTGGACAACACCTTCCTCCTTACCGGCGTTGGGAAGCGGCTGAGCAGTCGGCGCCACGCACGCCCATCCGCGCCTGGGTCGATAAAGCTCGGCGCTTTGAGAGCACCGTAGGCACGAGCCACGCGCGAGGCCGTCCCGAACCGGGAAAGCGCCGTGGTCGTGGCCGCTTCGCCGGAGGCGCCGCCCTCGACGAGCTCCGCAATCGTGTCCTCTAGATGCGCCTCGGCCTCCTCGAGGATCCGCTCGATACCGGGATGGCTCGGCTCGACGCGAAACTGAGCGGCGAGCTCGTTGCTCAACGCGCGGCGGAAAGCTCGAAGCTTCCCAGAAGTTTTGGATGGCAGGCTCATACCGTATCCAGAACCGATTCGACCGCCTGTGCGAAGCTTCCCCACTCCAAACGCTCCTTCGCCAGCGCTTCCTTACCGGCCGGGGTCAAGTCGTAGACGCGGCGGCGGCGTCCTCCGACCGTGGTCCACGAGCTCTCCAGAAGCTTCTTCGATTCGAGCCGGTGAAGTGCGGGGTAGAGCGTTCCCTCAGGAAGCTCGAGCGCCCCACCGCTGGCCTCCGCGAGACGGCGGCCGATATGGTAGCCGTGGGAGGGGCCGGCGCCGACCACCGCCAGCAGCAAGAGATCCAAGTGCCCTTTCAACGTTTCTCTCTTCATACCTCGGAACCTACCCCTAGTTATACGAGGTATCAAGAAAAAGGTTCAGTTCTCCTCGCTGCCCAGTCGGATCATTAGTAAAGTCTGCGGGACAACTGTGCTGTCGGGCGCGGCCCGAAAGAGGAGGTCTTGTGAAGCTGTCATTCGCGATTCTTGCCGTGTGCGTCCTGTCACTCGCCGCCTGACACCCGTGAGCCCGGGGCGGTAACGACGACCACCACCACCGAGGCGTTCACGCCGCGGGAGGTCACCGCCGCTGACATCCCGCCAGACATCCATGAAGACTCCTGGGCGCGGCCGCCAACGATCACCCGCGAGTCGCTCGACGCCGAGGACCAGCGAGCGTTCGACATCATCGTGAACTCGGACAGCCGCTACGCGACCGGTTTGCGCGGCCCGATCGGTATGTGGATGTACAGCCCACGCATGGCCGAGCACATCTTCCCCGCCAGCACCTACCTGCGCTACGGTACCGACGGCGCGCGGGACCAACGGCTGACCGAGCTCGCCATCCTGACGACCGCTCGCGAGCTCGACAGCCAGTACGAGTGGACCGCCCACGAGCCGTTGGCGCGCAAAGCCGGGCTCGAGGAGGAGCTCATCGAGCTGTTACGATTCGGGCGGCCGCTGGCCGATGCCGGCGCACTGCCAGGTCTGGGTGAACGGGAACGGACGATCATCCGCGTCGCGCGCGAGCTGATCAACGAGCCGAAGGTTAGCGCCGCGGCGTTCGTAGAGGCACAAAGGCTCTTCGGCAAAAAAGGGGTCGGCTACTACACCTTCGTGAACTACACGCTGAAGATGTTCGACGTGCAGCGAACGCCTGGCAGCACGTTGTTACTCCCTCTGCCGTGACTGGCGGCGGTAACGTTCGGGGATCAGCGTTGGTTTTGGTTGCGAGATCGGCCGCGTTCGCTTTGTTTCAGCGTTTCGTAGGTTTCGATGGCCGTCCGTGCGTCGCCCGTTCGCCCCGCGCGACGGTAGGCTTGCGCGAGGTGGTAGTAGGCTTGGAAATGGTCCGCGTCGAGGGCGATGGCCCTCTCGAGCGATGCGATGGCTTTTTCGTAATCGTTTTTCTTCAAGTAGAGCTCGCCGAGAAAGGTGAGCGGTTGTGGGGCGCTCGGGTCGAGCTCCGACGCTTTCTTTAGAGCTTTCTCGGCGCGTCCGAGCTCGTGTTGCGCGAGGAAAGCGCGCCCCATCCGAAACTGCGGCTGGTAGGCCGAGGGCGCGAGGCGGGACGAGAGACGGTAGAGCTCCTGCGCTTCGTCGAAATTTGCGAGCCTTTCGAACGCATAGCCCTGGGCGAGGAGTACGCCCACATCGTCGCCGCCGAGCTCGACGGCCTTTTTGAAAGCGTCGATGGAAGACTGCCATCTTTGAAGGACCAGATAAGAGGAGCCCAGCCGCTTCCAAGAACCCCGATCTTTGGGCTCCACGGCGACAACGCGCTCGAACGCTTCCGCCGCGGGAAGGGTAAGGCGCGCTTTCGCGAAAGCGAGGCCGAGTTTTTGATGGGCCTGCGCGTCGTCGGGGTCGAGCAACGAGGCACGCCGAAAGTCTTCGGTGGCAAGTTCCCTCTCTCCGATCGAGAGGAGAATCAGGCACGCCGTTCCCGTAGCGATGAATCGTTGCCGCTCGAAGGGGTAGACGCTTTCGAGGCGACGGAGAAGCACTTCGTCGTCGCCGAGATCGTCACCAAAGCGCCAGCGGAGCCACCTGGCGAGGAGGAGCTCGGGATGGTGCTCGGTCACAGGCGCGAGCGCGCGCCGGGCCTCGTCGCGCTTACCATCGAGCCAGAGCGCTTGAGCCATGTATGTCTGCGCCGGTACGAAGTCGGGTTGTTGCTCGAGGACGGCCCGATAGCCTGCCTCCGCGGCCGTGAAGTCGCCGGCGAGATGGCTCTCTATCGCCCTCATGAGCTCCCGACGCGCTTCCGATGTGAGCGCGAGCGCGAGCGCGAGCGCGAGGATGGAAATCAAGGACGCCGCCATGCTAATCCTTCTTTCCACCGCGTTCGAGCGCCGCCTCTACCTGGGGACGCAGCGGATGGTCTGGATCGAGAGCGGTGGCGCGCTCGGCGGCTGCGTGCGCGTCTCGGGTACGGCCATCGCGCAGACGCGCGAGCGCGAGACGGTACAGAAGGTCCGCGTCATCCGCTGAGAGAGCCACAGCTTTCTCGAGAAACGGAAGCGCGTCTTGCTCGCGTCCATGAGCGAAGTAGTGCTCAACGAGCTTGCGGAACGAAGCGACATCCTCCGGATGCTCGACGAGGGCGAGCTCGAGCGCCTCGGCCGTTTCCTCGAAGCTCTTGAGCTCGCGAAACGCCTCGAGCTCTTCGCGGCCTTCCGCGCTGCGGCCGCGCTGCGCCAGCGTCACCCCAAGCAGATATCGCGTGGGGGCGTGGTTCGGGCGAATGCGCCGTGCCTCGAGAAGCGCGGAGAGCGCGGCTGACGGTTTGCCTGCGTCATAAAGCACCTGCCCGAGCAAGTAATGGGTCTCGGCGTCCTCGTCAGAAACGGCCAGAGCGTCCTCGAGAGAGGCTTGGGCGTCGTCGTGGCGCCCGAGCTTCAGCAGTGCCTCGGCCATTTTTTGCCGAGCGGCGAGCGAGCCGTTCGCGGTCTCTATCGCTTGTTGATAGTGAACGACGGCCTCCTCGAATCGAATCTCCATGAGAGCGATCTCACCCAAATAGAAATGGGCCTTGTGGTTCGCCGGCTCGGCGGCGAGAGCACGCGTAAAGGCCAGTCGAGCTCGGTCGCGTTGGCTCTGTCGAAAGTAGAGCTGGCCGAGGGCGACCCACGCCGTCGCGTCGGACGGCTCCCGCTCTACCACAGCCGCGAGCACGGAAGCAGCCTGTGCATCTCGGTTGAGCGCCATTAGAACGAGTCCATGGGTGCGCTCGATCGCTGCTTGGGAGGGAAAGAGCTCCCGGGCGGACTCGACCTCCGCTAGCGCGTCTTCGAGACGACCAGAACCCTCGAGGGCCAACGCGCGGACGACGCGGACGTTGGGGCCGTTGGTCCCGAGCCGCTCCGCTTCGTCGAGCAGCTCGAGAGCTCGGCCGTAGCCCTCGCGCCGGAGCGCGATCGTTGCGCCGAGCAAGTGCAGCGCACCGACATGGGGACGAGCTTTTATGGCCGCATCGATCAGGGCCGCCGCTTGGTCGGAATGACCTGCGGCCAAGCGGGACTCCGCAATACCGCCGATGGCCCTTACGTTGTCGGGGCGGGTGTCACGCGCACGCGTGAATGCAGCTTCCGCGTCTGCGAATCGACTGCTTTCGAGGTAGATCGAGCCCAGCTCGTTGAGAAGACCGATCCCGTTCGGCCGCTCGGCCAGCGCGCGTTTCAACACCGTCTCAGCGGCGCCAGTGCGCGCAGTCTGCACATAGATGCGCGCGAGATACACGGAGCTCGGGGCATGGGCGGGTTGGCTCGACAGAGCCTCCAGAAAAGAACGCTCCGCTTCGACGAGCTGTCCTTTACGAAAGAGCTCCAGGCCTTGCGCAAACCCGGGAGGCCCCTCTTGAATGGCAGACAAGAGGCTCGCGAGGATCAAGACGGCTCCCATGGCCGCGCCGAGCTTGAAGAAATCACGTCGCTTCATCGTGAGGCTCCGTCCAATTTTGTGCTCAACATAGTGAAGAATGATACATTCACCGCAACCGGCTCCGGAAACATCTCCTGGAGGTGATGGCGTGAATGGATCGGCCCCGTTACCGCACAGCGCGGACCTCACTTGGACGCAGACGCGGTCAGGAAGTGCTCGGTGATCTATGATCCCTCGACCGAGTAACCGGTAGTCCCCGCCGCGTTTATGGAAGCGCTCTCGCTCCTAGTGCTCGTGGCGTTGTCACTCGTCGATCGCGCCGAGGAAGCCGGTCTTCAGTTCCGAAACGTGTGTGGCGAGCCCGACAAGCGCTTCATCTACGAAACACTGGGGGCCGGCGCCGCCTTCTTCGACTATGACATGGACGGTGACCTCGACATCTATCTCGTCAACGGGGCGGCGTCTCTCGCTGTGGAAGGCCCGCCGAACAAGCTCTTTCGTAATGACGGCGAGGGCCATTTTCGCGACGTGACCGAAGAGAGCGGCACCGGCGATAGAGGGTTTGGCGTCGCGGTCGCTGTTTCCGATGTGAACGCCGACGGAGCTCCCGATATCTACGTCGCCAATAACGGTCCCGACGTTCTCTTTGTGAATCGTGGCGACGGTACATTCCTGCCGGCGGGCCCGGACGTCTTGCCGCCGGACGATCTCATGGCCGGAGGGGCCGCTTTCGGTGACTACGACCGCGACGGCTGGCCGGACCTCTACGTGTCGAGCTATATGGAGCCGTCGGCGTTTCAGGAAGGCGGAGAGGGTGCGAAGTGGTGCAACTGGCGCGGCCTTCGCGTCGGCTGTGGTCCGCGCAGCCTGCCGGCAGCTCCCGATCGTCTCTACAGAAATCGCCGCGGGCGACTCGAGGATGTTTCCGAGAGCTCGGGCATCGCATCGGCCGAGCGCTCCTACGGACTCGGCATCTTGTTCCAGGATCTCAACGATGATGGTCTCGCCGATATCTATGTCGCGAACGATTCGGTACCGAACTTCCTCTTCATCAATAATGGAGACGGGACGTTCACCGAAGACGCGTTGACGCGCGCCGTCGGCTATAGCGGCGAGGGATTGGAGCAGGCCGGCATGGGCGTCGACGCCGGCGACATCGACGCGGATGGGCACCCCGATGTGGTCGTCACGAACTTCTCCCACGACCACACGACCCTCTATTGGAATCAGGGCCAAGGTTTTTTCGCGGACGCGTCCTACCGCCTCGGGGTCGGGAAGAACAGCTATTTCACCCTCTCTTGGGGGACGCGCTTCGTCGACCTCGATGCCGATGGCGCACTCGATCTGTTCATCGCCAATGGCCACATCTACCCGCAGGTGGATGACGTCGTGCCGGAGTGCCGATACGCTGAACCCAACCACGTTTTCTTGAACGACGGTTCAGGAAAGTTCCAGCTGCAAGAGGGGCTCGGGCTGCCTTCCTACTCGAGCCGCGGCGCGGCATCGGGCGACTACGACAATGACGGCCGGATCGACATCCTCGTCAACAACATCGACGCGCGGCCCGAGCTGCTTCACAACGAAACCGAGAATTCCGGCGCATCCGTGCTCGTGCAGCTCGCGGGCGAACAAAGCAGCCGTGACGGCACGGGCGCCATGGTCATCGTCACGACCGGCGACCGTGTTCAGAAACGCGAAGTGTCTTCCGCGGGTAGCTACGCCAGCGCCAACGACGTGAGACTCCACTTCGGCTTCGGAAGCGAGACGACCATCATCGCGATCGAGGTTCAATGGCCCTCCGGCGCGCGCGATCGCATCCCTTCCGCACCTGTGGCGTCGATCCTCGTCATCAAGGAGGGGCGTGGTCTCGTGGCTCTGAGGCCGTTCCGCTAATCGGTTACCGAGTTTATCTCTGCAATTGCGCGATGCGCCTGATCGATGGCTGCTCTGATACTGGCGCTTGCGCCGGCGTCGCAATTTGCAATGGTGATTCGTCCGAGTCGTCGGCGACCGACGACGTGTGGAGACTCATTTCCTTCATATCCGGAATCAATTCCCGGTCTGTACCTGAAGGAATAGCCGTGTCCCCAGCGATTCACGGTTATTCCGGCAATGTCTTGTGCGGGATCGAAACCGCCACCGGCAAGTGCGCCAGCAAGTTGTTGACGCGTTTTCCGCTCAATGGTCTCGAACGAGGTGGCGAATAACTCGCGACGACCCGCGAGTCGCTGTTCTCTCCGCGTCGCCCTCGGGTCAGCACCTATGGCGAAGCGCTCCATGTGCACAATGATCGGTTTATCCGGATTCGGCGAAAACGTGTAGCCACCCATACTGACCGGAAAGTCGAGCATCGAAACTGCGTAGTAGGCTCCCGGAGACGCGAAGAACCCAACGCCCAGTTTTTTCCACGCTTGCCAATCTTTGAGCAGTACGCTCGTATAAACGATAGGTGCCTTGACTGCGAAAGCCAGTGCCTCGCGCTGACCAACTGGAAGCTCCGGGCAAATATGGGGGATCATGGCGTTGTACCCGGCCATAACGCAGTACTTGCCGCGAACCCGGTAGGCTTTACCGTCCTTTACGTAAGTTGCCGACACCTGTGTTGCGTTTTCGGGCGAACCGTCATGCTCCAGACGGACCACCGTAGAGTTCAATCGCAGGCGGACGCGGGAATCTTCCTCGTCCAGCTTCGAATAGTCGAATCTCGCCAACACGATATCGTCCATCGTCGTTCCAGGTGCGACCCGCGGAATCATGCGCCGCACGAGTAGTCGCGCGATCGACGCATTGCCATCCGGGAAATGAAAAATGTAGGGCTCGGAATCGTCGTTGTAATTCGCAAGAGCCGTCGCCCGTAGTCCCGGGAGACCGGCGTAGCTCATGACACCCAGCGCAGAAGACGCCTCGATACTGGCCGTGGAATCGGCTGTCAGACCCTGATAAATCGCGAAAACTTCCGGGGCGGTGACTCCCATATGGCGTTCAAGAAAGTCCCGGTAACTCAGCCGCCGAAGGTATCTCTCCTGTTCGTTGGCAGGTATGTCTGTCAGTCGATTTGTGCGGGCTTCGAGTAATTGCAGTAACTCGCGGCGCGCGTTTTCTCCAATTGGTATCTGCGATACCGCGTCTTTCACCTCGAGTGAAGATGGAGCGAGCGGCAGAAACGAGTAGTCCATCAGGGGGTAGCCAACCAGCCGATCGCTGCCGTAGGTTTCGCTGTCGAAATACGTAGCACCCGCCAGACCGTTACGCCGGTAAAACTCATGATCATAGGCTGTTTCAAATCTCTTTGTATCGACGCCGAGGTCTCTGAGCAGGTCCTTGGTGACCACACTGTACGAGCCGGGATCTTCGAGCGCCTGGCTGCCGCCGTAGCTGATTATCGTGCGCCCATCGAGCTCGAATTCATTGCGCTTCGCGTGACCACCGAAATCATCGTGATTGTCGAGAATCAAAATACGCGCACCGGGATGTTCCGTCCGATAAAAGTGGGCGGCCGACAATCCACTAATGCCTGCACCGACAACAACCAGATCGTAAACGTCAGACTCTGCATCGTGAACGCGACCCCAATCCTTTCGCCCCTGCCGCGCCAATTGGTGGGCCACTTCGTAGGAACCAGGATGGCTTCCGCGCAGACCGGTGCGGCTCGGCGGGTAGCCACCGGCTGCCGCTTGTCCTGATTCGTTCCCGATGGCAAGCACGCCGGCAGGCATTGCGGTGACCGCAGCGGTCGCGGCGGCGCCATTGAGGAAATCGCGGCGCGAGATCGGTCGATCCATTCCCAGTTCTTTGTCGCTGAGATTCATTGCCGCAGTTTAACATTCAAGACATTCTTGCAGTTGGTCAAAACCTGTCCACTTGCGAAATCAGAGGGTCATGTCGCTCCTCATCTCGCACTGCGCCAGAGGTTTCGGCGCTCGAGAAGCAGCGCCCTCGGCCACTACTCGATGACACAGATAAAGCGTTTTGGGTTGCGCTCCGACGCTCCGGGCCGGCGTGGCGAGCCGGCTGGTGACCGTCGACGCCGAACGGGCGCCCGGTGGAATCTACCTCTTTCCAGGATTACGGAGAGAGAGAGAGCTCCGAGGCTCTCGAAACGCGACGGCTCGACGGTAGAGCGCGATCCGAGCTCTGATCTCCTCCGCCAGCCGTGACTCTCCGGTCCGGGCCAGCTCAGCCGCTCGTTCGGCCGTGGTAACGGCCCGCTCGAAATCGCCCCCGAAGCATACGCCGCAGCCAACGTATCCAGAACAACCGGCTGGCGACTGACCGGTCAGCTCGGCGGCATGTTGGGCGAGCCTGACGGCCTCCTACGGCCTCCGCGCCTCGGTGATTCACCGGCTCGCCGCCGCCGATGGCCACGTCCGGGGCAACGAGCAAAAGGCCAAGGACCCTGACATCGTAAGCCTCTTCCATTTTCCGGGCCATCCATCGAGCCGGCTCCGACGTGCGAAAGCTTCTCGAATGCTCCGCCCCGGTGAACAGGAGCGGAATCGATGTATCCGTCCGCCACTGGCTGGACGCTCTTGTCCGCTCGCGAGTCGGGCTCCGCTCGAGGCCGTCCCTGGCGTTGCTGCAGCGCTTCTGCCGGTACCCCCACCGTAACGCAGCCACTTGGGTCTCGACAAAGACACTCCGAACACAAGCCTGCGGTCGACGTGACGGCGGCACTGTCTCGCGGGCGTCGACCTTGCTCTCTTCGTCGCCCGAGCCCGCAAGCCCGCAGTTCCCGCGCCGATTAATGATGATGAACGACAGCCTTACCAAGGCGCTACGACCTTTCCCCCGATGGAAAACGCTTCGTGATGATAGAGAGCGCGGGAGGGGAACGGGAGATCGCCGAGTTCGAGCTCGTCCTCAATTGGTTCCAGGAATTGAACCGCCTGGTTCCTATCGATCCTCGACGAAGCCGAGGTCCCAACGTGTCCCGCGCCGCGCCGCGGCGCTTTGGACCTGAAAGATTACTCGTTAGGCAGGACTAAGTAGCCGCTTCCTTTGAGAAGGAGCTCGTCCCCCGTCACGAGCGTGAGGTCGTAGACTGCGGCCGTCGCCGCGAGAAATCGATCCGCCGGATCTTCATTCTCGACGTGGACGATTCGGGTGTGAAGCGCAACTTCGTGATTGAGCGGCGCCTCGCGAAGCTCGTGCTTCGTGAGAATGTCCCGAACCCACCGGAGCGCGTTGGGTTCGAGTTGAACGCGACCATCACGCTCCAGGATCAGACACTCCCAAAGCGTTATTGGGGACAGCCAGAGCTCTGAATCCACCCGCTCCAACAGCCGCTTGGTCTTGCGGCCCAGCTTCCGGTCGGCGAACACGTGCCACAGGAACACGTTGGTGTCAAAAAGGATCTTCAACGTTTGAGAACGTCCCATTTCTCGGCGGGGACCGCTGGGGAGGTGATGTCATCGAGAATCTTGCCTCGCCCCTCCATGCAGCCGTAGAGGCTGTTGGGTCCTTTCGGGTGTGGTGGACGGACTTCGGCAATCGGCTCTCCGCGCTTGGTGACCAGGATCGGCTCACCGGTTTCGGCAACGTCACGGAGAAGCTCCAGGCACGTTGCCTTGAATTGCGACACGCTGACTTCCTTCATGAGGCTATTTTAGCATAGTCAACGCCTATGGTCACTCTAAGGTTAATGGCACGTGTCCTCCGTGAAAAAGCAAATTGCGATTCGCTGCGACAGAACCGCGCTGCTGCGGACTTGCGGAACAAAGCAAACGCGCAGTGACTGAAGCCCTGGGTTCACCCACACGCTCTTTGAGTTCCGTGTACCGCTCGACCCCGTAGCGGCCTTTCCCACGACCCCAGCCCGATTGACGTTTTACCCAGGTGCGCGTTCATCGTCGCTTTGAACAGCTTTTCATCAAAAGGGTCCAGCCCCGCCGTCAACACGCGTTGACGATCTTCGCGAGGCCGCATGAGTTTTTTGACCGAACGGGGTTTGGTCCTGAAGCTTTAGTGTGCTGTTATCAGGATAATACAGAAGAAGATACCTGGCGCTGTCGAGGCAATTTGAAGTGACTCAGCCTAGATTCACCCACACGCTCTTGACTTCCGTGTACTGCTCGACCCCGTAGCGGCCTCTCTCACGACCCCAGCCCGATTGCTTGTAGCCGCCGAAGGGTGACGCCGAATCCAGGAAGTTGTAGCAGTTGATCCAGACCGTTCCCGCTTGCAGCCCGTCGGCAATGAGGTGCGCTTTTTTCAGGTCCGACGTCCAGATCCCAGCGGCCAAGCCGTAGATGGTGTCGTTCGCTTTGCGCACGAGATCGTCGACGTCGTCCCACGGCATGGCGCAAACTACGGGGCCAAAAATTTCTTCTCTCACGACCCGCATGGAGTGATCCGTATGGGTCAGCACCGTGGGCTCGTAGAAAAAGCCCTTGTCGAAACCCGACGGTGTCCCCCCGCCCACCACGACTTCGGCTCCCTCCTCGCGGCCACCGTTGACATAGGCGTGCACCCTCTCGCGTTGCTCATGGGAGACGAGCGGACCGAGCTGGGAATCCGGATTCAAGCCCGATCCGATCTTCATGCGGCGGGCGATGTCGGCAACCCCCTCGATCACCTGGTCGTAGCAGTCGCGATGCACATAGAGCCGCGAGCCCGCCGTACAAACCTGGCCCTGGTTGAAGAAGATGGCGTCGGCCACTTCGGCGGCAACGGTTTCCATGTCCGCATCCGGAAGGACGATATTGGGGGACTTGCCTCCGAGCTCGAGCGAAACTCTTTTCAAATTCCCGGCCGAGGCGCGCACGATGGCGCGTCCGACTTCGGTGGAGCCGGTGAAGCTCACCTTGTCCACACCGTCGTGCGCCGCGAGGGCGGCTCCCGCCTCTCCGAAACCGGTCACGACGTTCAATACGCCCGCGGGAAAACCGGCCTCGAGCGCAAGCTCTCCGAGTCGCAACGCTGTCAGCGGAGTTTGCTCCGCGGGTTTGAGGACCACGGTACAGCCCGCGGCTATAGCAGGCGCCACCTTACCGGACGCCTGGGACATGGGAAAATTCCAGGGAATAATCTGTCCCACGACGCCGACCGGGTCGTGCACCGTGTAGTTGAGCACACGAGCTCCGCCGCGGCCGGCGACCGGGTTCGTTTCTCCGGTGAGCTTCGTTGGCCAGCCCGCGAAGTAGCGAAACGCGCTGATGGAGCCTTCAACCTCTACCGCGCGCGCCAAGCGTACCGGCTTGCCGTTGTCGAGTGATTCCAGGATCGCAAGCTCCTCCGCATTGTCTTCGATCAAGTCGGCGAGCCGATACATGAGCTTCGACCGCGCGGCCGGCGGCATCCGCCGCCAGGAAGGGTTTTCGAAAGCGCGACGCGCTGCGGCCACGGCTGCGTCCACATCGGCCTCGCCTCCCGAGGCCACGGTCGTCAAGATATCGCCGGTGGCGGGGTCGATGTCATCGAACGTCTCGCCCGAGCGAGCCGGAACGCTCTTGCCATCGATGATGAGTCCCTGGCGCTTGGCCAGAAACGTTCGATTGGCTTCGCTGACGGTGTGTTCCTTCATTGGGACACGATATCATTTGTGAGTATTCGGAAGATCTGTGGGGCAAATCCCGTTCGCTCGCGACTCGCACGGGTGTTCGTCCACATCCCAGAGCAGAGCTTATTTCGCAGAATCTACGAGGGCCGCCGCGACACAGACGAGTGAATCAGGGACGCCGAGAAGCAGAAATGGCGCGCGATCCATCGCGTGATGCGACCGGTTCCGGACGTCGCCGGCGGACGTGAACGTAACGTAACGTAACGTCTTAGTCGCGCGAGCTGCCAGAAGCCCACCACCAATTGGAGGCCCGTCGCGCTCCGAACCCGAGCCACAGATCGAGGCGAACCATCCACGAGCGAAGCGGCGTCCCCGCTAGCCAGAGGCCGAGCCGGGCCCACCATTTCGAGAAGTCCTTGTTATAGGGGCAAACGCGGATGCAGATGGAGCAATCGCTGTTCTGTCCAACCCAGAAGCCGAAGCACTTCTCGGCGTCGACGGTCCACTTGGTAATACCGACGAAGTTCGAGCGGTTGTGCACGCGGTCGCTCGGCGCATCGTGAGGGATCGCTTTCGCCGGCACGCGTTGGAGCACCGCTGACAAACGTCACAAAACTCCTTGACGCCGAACGAAGTTGGCTGGTCATGGGAGAGCGGCAGATCCGTGAAGATCTTGCCGAGCCGCACGCGCGGGCCGACTCTTTTGTAATGAGAAGCCCGTGCCGCCCGTACTCGCCGAGGCCGGCCTGGATAGCATAGGGAACGGCAAGCGCTGTGTCGTTGAGACTCTCGACGGCGCGGTAGCCGAGATTTCTGATGTATTGACCGATAGAAAGAAGCGCTATGGTGTCACGTCCATAGCCGAGCCCTGTGGCGGTACCGCTCAGCGCCGACGGCACGGTCTGGATGAGCTCGTAATCCATGTTCGTCGCGATGACGATGACGTTATCGAGCCCCTCTGGAATCTCGTTGGGTTTTTCGTTTTGGGTCTGAGCGCTGTATTTGTGGCTGTACACCCAGCGCTCGTCATACGCGGTTACCCCGACGAGATCCGCGCCGAGAGCCTTTGCGACGCGCTTGATCTCGACCGCCATCTCGGCGCTCGAGGGCACGTCTTTTTTCTCGTCCGCAGCCGCGCGCTGAACCTTGAATGTATCGAGGAAGCCCTCCCGCCGGTCCTCCGCTGCGAAGCGCTCCCCGAAGATGTCGCTCACGTACCAAGACGCGTTCCGGATCGCGTAGTCTTTTTGAGTAAAGCCGTCCACCCGGCGGAAATGCTTCAGTGGCTTGCGATAAGTCTCGTAGAAAACACCCGTCTTCGCGGAATGAACCTCAGGGTCCCAAAAAGAGCGGCTGAAGACCGAGTCGCGCTGGCTGAAACGCCTGAAACGGGCGGCGTCGACCTTGAACCCCGCGTCTTCGTCCCGAGCCATCGCCGCAAGTATGCGCTATGGTTATGCTTGCTACCGCTGCCCGTCTTCGCCTTTTATCTCGGACGCGGCGAGCCCACCGACGCGCGCGTGGATGCGCGGCCCCGTCGACATGACGAGTGCGAAGACGATCTCGCTCGGGCGCGGCGCGTCGTCCATCCCCACTTCGGCAGAGCTCATGTGGCTGCGTACATAGGCAGCGTTGATATGGCCCATCGGGATGTGAAGCCTGGTCCCGGCGGGGCCGACGCGCTTGTTCGAGAACACGATGGCTTTCGTGCCGCCGAGCACTTCGCGCATGCCCCAGCCGCCCGGTTCGTGCCAGAGCGCGCCATGTTCGAGCTCGCCATCAACGCCCACGATGGCGCCTTTGCCGTAGGCCTCGATAGCACTCGGCTCCACCTCGAGGAGCTCGACGAGCCGGCCCGCGAGATCCTTGCCGAGCTCTTTGAGCTCTTCCATGAACGGAAGGATGTCGTCGAAATAGGAGCCTGCATAGGGGTTCTCGAGGGCGACGGCAATCGTGCCGACAAGGAGCGGCTCCGCCCGAGGGGCGCCGCCTTCGTGAAAGATCTCGTCCCGCGTCGAAACGACACGGCGGATGGCGATCATGCTCATGATGCCGCCAACTATATGCTAATAATTTCGTAGAGTGTTGCCGATGGTCACCATCGGCAACGATGTCTTCGAGCGGCTCCAGAAGAACTTCCTGGCCGTCGGCGACGACATCATGCGCAACGCGCCGAAGTCTCTTCGGGAGAGCCCGCCGCATCCGGCGTTGGATCCGCCGTGGTGAGAAACGGCTCGTGGAGCGCAGCTCCTCCTCTCGTACACAGCGGCAGGCGGCGCTTCGTATCGTTTCCTAGAACGTACATTAATAAGTAATAGGTGGCTAAGGGTAGCCCGAAGGGATTGGGCGGTTTCGAACGCAAGGACACACGAATCTGGCCAAGCAGAATCCGCTGCCGACCCGAGGCGCTATGTTAGGATGCCTAGCTTTGTCCGATTCGCGGGATTCCGACACAAGAGCCAGGGAGTAAAAACCGACATGGCTGTGCGCACCGGTAGCGACTACCTCAAACGGCTCAGGGAGCATTCGTCCCAGGTTTGGCTGCGTGGTAAACGCGTTGACGACGTCACCACCCATCCGTCCCTCGAGCGGATTGCGTCCACCATAGCCAGCCTTTACGACCTCCAGCACGACCCGGCGCACCGTGACGTACTTACATATGTCGAGGAGGAATCGGGCGCGGCCTGCGCCACCGCGTTCATGATGCCGAAGAGCTACGGGATATTCTCAAGCGCGGCGCGGCCTTTCGGCTCTACGCGGAGCGAACACTGGGCCTGGTGGGACGGACCCCCGACTTTCTCAATACGATGTTGATGGCCTTTGCGGGCTCACCCGAAGTATTCGAGGAGATGGGACCAAAGTACGCGGAGAACCTGCAGCGCTACTTTCGCTACGTCCGGGACAACGACCTGTTTCTCACCGCACGCGCTGGTGACGCCCCAAACGGATCGTTCCAAGTCGCCTTCGGAGCAACGGGGCGAGTTTCTCCATCTGGGAGTGGTCCGGGAGACGGATGAAGGGCTCGTCATGCGCGGGGCGCGTATGCTTGCGACCCTCGGTCCGGTGGCCGACGAGGTGCTGGTCTTCAGCCTGCCCGGGCTCAGGCCGGGCGACGAGGCGTTCTCCTCGGTCTTCGGTCTGCCCCTCGATACCCCGGGTGTGAAATTGATTTGCCGGGAGCCTCACGGCGACGGCGGTCGTTCGGCATTCGACCATCCGCTTGCGGTGAATTTCGACGAGACCGACGCTCTGCTCGTTTTCGACGATGTCCTAGTGCCTTGGGAGCGGGTCTTTATCTACAACAACGTCGAGCTGGCCAACGCCCTGTACCCGCGCTCCAACCTACGCAACCACACCGCACACCAGACTTCGATCCGCGGCCTGGTGAAGATGCAGTTCGCGGTAGGTGTTGCTATGGCGGTTGCCGACGCGGTCAAAATTGACGGATTCCTCCACATCCAGCAGAAACTGGGTGAGTGCATCAGCAATATCGAGCTGGTCAAGAGCGCCATCGTGCGCGCCGAAGTCGAGCACGATAAGCTTCAAGACGGCTTTGTGCGAGCGAATCTTTCGCCTCTCGAGGCCCTGCGCGGGTTCTTGCCCTTCGCTTATGCACGCGCTATCGAAGTCCTTCAGGTCCTCGGTGCGGGAGGCCTCATCATGCTTCCGACGGCGGAGGACTTTGGAAGTGAGATCGCCGCCGACGTCGATCGCTACTATCAGGGTGCCTCCGGTATGCGTGGGCTCGATCGGGCCCGACTCTTCAAGGTTGCGTGGGACCTGGCGGGGGACGCGTTCGGCACGCGTCAGCTCCAGTACGAACGCTATTACGTCGGCGACCCCGTGCGCATCCTGGCCAGGACGTTTCTAGCCTACGACCGCACCGAGTGCCAGAAATTAGTGGATTTCGCCTTGGAGCTTGCAGGAGATCCCTAAGGAAAAGAGAGAGCGCGTCGCTACCGTGCCCCATGTCTCGAGGCCTGTCGTTCGCTACGCTTCTCGATGGTCTCGAGAAACACCACGGACGGCCTCCCGCGCTCCCCGTGACCACGGCACTCGGCCTGGTGCTGTGGGAGAACGTGGCCTACCTCACTAGCGACAAGAAGCGCGCCCAGGCTTTCGCCATGCTGAAAGAGCGCGTAGGGACGTCGCCCGAGAGCATCCTCGCGGCTTCGCGCGAGGATCTCTTCGCGGTCGCGGAGCTGGGTGGGATGCACCCCGAGCGTCGCGTTTCGACTTTGGTCACGATCGCCGAGACCGTGATGGAAGAGTTCGACGGCAACCTCGAGGCCTGTCTCGAGCTGCCTCTTTCGAGCGCCAAGCGAGCGCTCAAGAAATTTCCGGGCATTGGGGACCCGGGCGCGGAGAAGATTCTTCTTTTCACCGAGACGCGTCCGATTCTCGCACTCGAATCGAATGGCTTGAGGGTGCTTTTGCGCTTCGGTTTTGGCGAGGAGCAAAAAGACTACGCCGCCTCCTATCGCTCGGTTCGCGCCGCAATCGAAGGTCAGCTTCCGGACGATTGCAGGAAACTGATCCGCGCGCACCAGCTTCTACGCCTGCACGGCAAAGAGCTCTGCAAAAACACACGGCCGGCCTGTGAGGCTTGTCCGGTACGGGCGCGGTGCCGCTTCGCGAGCCACTGACGGCCGCTGCCGTTTCGTTCCGGGCTCAATCCGATTTCAGGACCGTGACCGGGTCTAGTCGGCTCGCGCGACGGGTCGGGGCGTAGCTAGCGAAAAGTGTTACGGCGAGCAGAACGAGCGTGGTCGTAGCGAGAACCCGCGCATCGTTGGGCGCAACTTCGAATAGCAGACTG
>Ga0114950_10001459_pt1 | contig 17819 bp, 15 predicted proteins | sample N075metaG_FD_83503 | JGI IMG/M metagenome (GOLD analysis project Ga0114950, IMG submission 83503) | Deep subsurface microbial communities from Kermadec Trench to uncover new lineages of life (NeLLi) - N075 metaG | ecosystem: Environmental > Aquatic > Marine > Ocean trench > Sediment | place... | reverse complement strand
TCTCATCGGGGTTGGGCTTGTACGGATCGAAGCGGCCTGAGGCAGTGATCAATTCATCATGGCGAACGGCGCACGCCGTGCCCTCCAAGCCGGCCTCTTTCATCAACGGCTCGCCGACCAGCTCGACATCCTCATCGACAACGACGAACCTCGGCTCCGCGACTCGTACGATAGAACCGATGTGCGCCAGGTAGCCCTGGAGCCGGCGGCGGTTGATCGGCGTCGGCAGGATCGACGGGTACAGCCCGGCCAGAACGGCGCCAAAGAACGAAGTCACCAGCGGCCGTAGACCTTGGCAGACGATGGCGACTCGGTCGCCGGGCTTGCCGTCGAGGTTCTGGAAACCGGCCGCGACCCGCTGCGCTTGGGCTTCGATCTCCGTCCAGGTGAAGCGACGCTCGTCCTCGTCGACGAAGATCAGCCCGCGGTTGCCGCAGGTCTCGGACGCACGAGCCAGGATGTCAGGCAGCGTCAGTGGGATCTCAGGAGCGGAGCTCACGGTGCACTCTCGGCGCGACCGGCCGCGATCAGGAGCCCGCCGGCTCGAGCACCGGGAGCTTGGCCTCGATCTGCGTCCAGCAGTCCTCGAGGTCGGCGCCGGTGACAATGATCCCATGGTTGGCCAGGCCGAGGATCGTACGAAGCGGGTCGTCCGTTTGTTTGAGGCCGTCGAGCGTCGACTCACAGAGCTCGATCGTCCCGCACGGGTAGTGCTCGTCGGTGTACGCGATGCCGTCCACGAACCAATGGATGTGGATCATCGCGCCGATCTCCGCGAACTCGCGGTAAATCGCCGCGTGGATGCTCGAATCGATCGAGGCTCGCGAATCTTCGAATCCCGGCGGCACCGTGATGTGGACCTCTTGAGCGTCCGGATCGAACTTGGTGACCAGGAGAATGTCCTTTCCGATGACGTCGAGCTTCGCCTTGTTGACGCCGCGGCCGGTCATCCAGAAGACGTCACCGTCGTGGCGCGCGCTCATGTTGCCGTAGCTGACTTGCTTCTGACCGAGGACCTTGAAAAAGCGCCGTCGCGCTCGCTCCGATAGGCCGTCGAGGACAACCGCCGACGGCACCAAATCGAGATCGTCGAGCCGGCGCGCCATCTCCTGCATCTTGCGAGTCACGTCGGTGCCGTCGTGTAACTCCTCGGGCAAATCCGGGTGAATGATGTTCTCGTCGATATAGGTAACGTCGGATCGCTGCAGTAGAAGGTTGAACAGCCAATCGGCGGCATCGTTGGAGCCGGTGAGAACTTCATGACCGCGCTCCGGCGTGATCAGCGTCATGCTGTAGTCTTGCGGGCCGTCGCCGGTGATCTCCGTGTAGCCGGCGAGGTTCGCCATGCAACGCAAGCCGACCTCGTAGGACCGCACGACCCTCTGGGCGTCGCTCTCGGCCGCATCGGCGATAAAGAAAATGCCGACAAAATCCTGGTACGTACGACGCTCGATCCCGAGCTCGTCGATGTCGTCACCATCAGGCAGGAACGCCAGAATGACGTCGGCGGGCTCCCTGCTATCGTCGTCAAGCAACTGGTGCTGCGGCGACTCGGCAAAACGTCGACGCACAGGCTCGAACAAACCATCCAACACCGGGTGGGACCCCGTGCGCAGCATCCGCACAGTCTTCATGAATGTCCTCCGTTACATACGGCAGCGGCCGGCCAATATCAGCATGAGGGGCGGCCTCTCTGCCCTGCTGGGGCCCCGACTCACGTATGAGAAGTTCGGGAGCGCCCGATCGAGCCCGCGGGGTAGGAAAACAATGATCTCCTCGGAACCCGTGTAACTGGGAAGGATACACCCCGAATCGAGCGGATGCATGGGGCCGCGAGCGAGGCCGCTGCGGCTGGACAACCGGCGCCGTGTTGACGGCCTGCTAGGCCGGCATCCGGACGAGCAAGGCTCCGGGGAGCACCGACAGCCTCGCCGGCAGGCCGCCGACGATCTCACCATCGGTCTCGACATCAAGCTCGGGACCCTCGAGGTCGATCGAGCGACATACGAAGCTGTGGATGTCCGGGTGGGTGAAGGGGCGGCCGCTCTCGAGCCGGAGGAACTGATTCAACACCGCCATCAGGCCGAGAGCCCCAACCATGACGATGTGCAGCTCGCCGTTGTTGAACGAGGCATTCGGGCTCGGTCGCATGCCGCCGGCAACCGAGGGTCCGTTGTTGATGAACAGTTGGAGCATCAGCGTCTCGCCGCTGGCGCCGGCGTCGGTACGCCACGAAACCTGGTACGGACGGGCACTGAAGACTTCCTTGAGCGCGGCAAGCGAGTAGGCGCGCTTGCCGAAGCTCTGCAAACGCTTGCTGCTCTTGACCCGGCGCGCCACGGCCGGCCCCAAACCCACCGTCGCGGCGTTCAGAAAATAGCGCCGCGCCGTGTCGGCCCCGGCGGTTATTTCGGCGACGCCGACATCGATGTACGTGTTGCGACCCTTTCGCAGACCACGGAGGATTCCGTTCGGATTGAGGGGCAGACCCAATCCGCGCGCCAAGTCGCACCCCGTGCCCAGCGGGAGGTGCGCGAAGGCGGTGCCGGTGGTGCTGGCCTCGACCTCCATGAGTCCCTGGACGACCTCGTGGGCCGTGCCGTCGCCACCGGCGGCGATCACCAGGCTCGACCCGGCGGCGGCCGCGGATCGGGCGATCTCGATGCCGTGCCCCACGGCCTCGGTCTCGACGACCGTCGGCAGCGTGCGCCAATATCGCAGTTCGCTGCGCAGGCGCTCCCAGGTGCGCCCCGCCTTGCCGCCGGCGGCGGTCCGATTCAGCACCAGGACGGGAGGCGCCTGGACGTCCTTCGCCGCATCGAGGATCTTGTGCCTCGCCTCCTCAGGGCGGCGCGACTTCTTCCTTGTCCTCCGGCTCTGGGCGACCATAGCCTTCCCTTTTACCCCGACCAGCTTGCGGTCGCTAGCGTCGCGCGCAAGACTCCGAGATTCATGGAGACTCCGGCATGATCAGCGAGGTCATCACGCGCGGTGTACTCAGCTTGAAGGCGGCCGTCACCAAAGTCGTGGTGATGGTTCCGGTCTCCGCGAACCTGCTCACGGTCGTCTCGCTGATTCCGACCGCGATGGCCACCTACAACCTGGCCCAAGGCCGGCTGACTGCCGCCGGCCTGTGGATCATAGCCGCCGGGTTTTTCGACGTCATCGACGGCGCCGTAGCCCGAGCCCGGGGCGAGAACTCGCCGTTTGGAGCGGTGCTCGACTCGGTGACCGACCGCGCCGCCGACGCGTTCATCTACGTCGGCGCCGTGCTCTACTTCTACCGCATCGAGCAACCGCTGTACGTCTTTGTCACGATGGTCGCCCTGGCCGGCGCGCTGATGGTCTCGTACACGCGGGCGCGGGCGGAAAACACGATAATCGACTGCAAGGTAGGGTTTGCCGAGCGCGGCGAGCGCATGGTCCTGCTGCTGCTCGCCCTGTTCTTCAACAAGCTCGGCGCCGGCATGTGGATGCTCGCCGGACTCGCCTGGCTGACCACGCTGCAGCGCCTCATCCACACCCACCGCGCGCTGGCAGCGGGTCAGCATCGCGCTCCCGCCGAGCCGGCCTGAGCCTGAACCGCGGCGTCTGCGCCCGGGCCGCAGCGACGTCTCCGGCTCCCGGCAAGCGGTGTCAGCTGACGCGAGCCACTCGAATCGCCGACTCGAGCCGCGGCTCAGTGGCGCCGCGGCTTGGCCACGGCCTCTTCGTCCAACACCGCAGCGTGCCCCCCGAGGGCAATCTGCTTGCCCTCGAGGTATCTGCCGGCCACCGCGTTCCACGTCGGGATCACGATCGTTACGTTGCCGGAGGCCTGCGCTTTGCACGCCAGGCGGATCAGCGGCCGCGCTTCGTCGGTGTCGATGTAGCCGAAACGAGTGATGCGCCGACGTTCGAGCGGGTTCACCGCCGAGAGGCGGTCATTGCCTCCCAGGATGCCAACCCAGCAGGTTCCGCAAGCCGCGGAGCGGCATTGGGTCGGAATAGGCCCATCGCCGGGCAAGCAGCGGCTGTCGGCGCAGGGGTGATCAGCCTGGCCGATCGTTGAGGCCTGGGTGAGCTGGACGCCGTGGATGAGCTTGAAGGTGGCGCTCCGGAAGCCCTCGTTGAAGCGAATCGTGTATTCGCGCCTGAGGCCCTTGAGATAGTCGAGGAGACCGCCGCCATCGTTCTTGGCGCGGTCGGTGAGGATCTTTTGGGGCGACCGGCGACGGGCCCATTTGCTGATGTGAATCTTGCCCTCCGCGGCGTCGAACGCCTCGGGGCCCACTTGGCGCAACGTCATCAAGCCGATCGCCGTGATGCCGAGCAACAGGGACAGATCGACCTTTGCGGTGCCGGCGACCTGGGCCGCGATGGTGCGGATCTGGTCGGCGAGATCGAGGCTCTCGGGAGCGGTCTGCAACGAAGCGTGCTCGCTGGCCGCGGCCTTGACCTCGGGCCAGTAGCGATGCCCGTAGACGAATGTGTGGGAGCTATCGATGTGTTCCTCGAGTCGAGCGTTGCCGTTGAAATCGAGCTCCTCGAACAACCGTGGGTTGGTTTCGGCATCCCGGACCATCTTTCGCACCCAGAGGGGCCAGAAGTGGAACCAGATCTTGACGGCGTCGCGGTCGACGTCGTGGATCGCCGGGGCCAGGTTGTGAACGGTTGACCACCAGGCGTCCTGGTCGTGAAGACTCAGAAAGCTCATGAACGGGTTGCTCTTCTCACTGCTCATTGATTATCTGCTCGGTGCGCTCAAATTTGTCGGTAGGAAGGAGTCATCGAAAAAATGACGTTCGGTCACGGCCTGCAGCGAGCCGCGAATCGCGCCACCATTATGGATCTGGGAACGGGCCCGGAGACTCTCCGAGACGAACGGAACGGGAAACACCTATTTTTGCACACCCCGAGGGTGTTGAAAATCCGCTGAAACAGTGTAATTTTCTTTTAGTTGCGGCTCCCGACTCCTTTCCTGCCGCGAAACCCTGCCTTCCCGTGGGATTCACCTCATGTTGATGTTCCTGATGGTCTCTGTGGCGGTGATCTTCGTCCTCGCTGCGTTCGCCTACCTGTACCTACAGTCCATGAAGAAGAAGATGGCCAGGGCGAAGGAAGAGGACCAGAAGCAGCGCCAGGAGCGCCTCGACAACTTGGCCACGATTCCCCTATCCGACCGCGATGACACCGCCATCTATCAGTGGAGCTTCCACCACGGAGACCGGTTGGTGGCGCGGGCCGTGAAGCCGCAGATCGACGAGGCGGCGAAGCGGGTGAAGTTCATGGAGATCACCCACAGCGACCTCCTGCTGCTGCCCGACGAGTGTCACTTCCAGAAGTACAAGCTCGAGATCGATACGGTCGGAGATGCCACGAAGGTCGACAAGACCGAGCCCGAAAAGGGCCGCATCTTGCGTCAAGTCACGGCGCAGATCATCGGCTACGTCGAGCATTAACAGGGTGCTGAAGAACTCCCGGGGGTGCCGTTACGGGCACCGTGGGGGCAAATGCGAGGCGGCGCAGCACCCTGCTGAGCCCGCCCAAACGAAGGACCTCTCACTGCCGGCGCCGAGCAGCACGTTGGCGCGCGCCGCGGATGGTCGTATGTTCGTCGCGGCGAAAGGGCAGCGAGAACGCACCCCGGGAACTCGGAGGGATCGGCGCGCAGGTCAGCGATGTCGCGCGGCGCAACGGCGCGTTGGCGCCGGCGTTCAGGCCCGTACGCTTCCTTCTGAACGGCGAGCACATCGGCAACTACCTGCTCGGGGTTCCGTCCGGGAACTGCAATAACATCGACCTCGTTGAGTTCATGCGCCGCCGCCCGGCGTGGGTCGTCCACGATCTGGGGCCGGTGGTCGGCGCCGGCCCGATGTACGAGGTAGCTGTCGAGAGCGCTGAGCACGCGGCCATCGAGGTCGACGGCCACGCCAAGGGAAGACGGCGGCTCGTGGCTGGTACCGCGACGGGCAGGCTTTCGAGCTCTCGCTTACCGGCGAGCCCGATGGCTTCTCCCACTGGCTCGTCAACGGCGAGGCCATCGAGGGCAGGCAACTGATCCTACCGATCGCAGCATCCAAAAAAAGGGCCGGCAGGATGGTTCCTGCCGGCCCTTTCGGGTCTTTCAGCGAGTCGTGATGCTCACTGTGGACGGCCGTTGAGATCAGGGCCGCCCGGGTATGAAACTACGTTATCCGAGCTCAATCTGGCTGAGCTTCTTCGACTTGCCCGGCGTCGGCGTTTCGGCCTGCTGGGCGACCTCACCGAGAATCTCCTGGCGATACAGCTTCGCCATCTTCTCGTTTTCGGCCTTGGCGCGAAGCTCGGCGAGCTTCTCGTCACGCTTTGCGCGCTTTTCCTCGTGCGCGTACTTGACGATGCCGAGATCATCGAGATCGTGCTGTACTTCGGTGGTCACGAGCTCCTCGCGCAGCAGCATGGAGTGCTCGCTGCTCGCCAGATCAACCTCACGATCGCCGGCCCAGATCTCGTGACGACCGTGCTCCTCGTACCAGTCGTTGAGCTTGGCCGTCATGTGCATCTTTTCGATGATGTTCCGCCACCCGACGCCGGTGTTGTAGGCGCAGAAAGAGATCTCGCCTTCCTGGGTGCCGTACGGAATGATGCACTGCTCGGTACGACGGAAGTCGTAGTTGAACAGGTCCTGGAACCACATGCCGGCGATGATCAGCGAGCCCCAGCGGTCCTCGCGGCGCTTGTCGATGTCCTCCATCGTGCGGTCGGCGCCCGAGTTGCCGTAATCGATGCCGGTGCCGCCGAACTGCTTGTCGAACTTCTTCAACATGTCGAACACGCTGAAGTACCGCGGCGCCTCGAACGGCCGGTAGTTGCGCATGACCGACAGGCTGAAGCCGATGATCGACCAGAACTTACTGCGCGCCGCATCGTTGATCGCCTTGGTGTCGTCCGACAGACGATCGCCGCGCAAGAAGGCGGTGATCGGCACCATCTCGCCGGTGATCTTGTCGATCATCGCACCCATGCCGATACCACAGTTGGGATGGCAGCCGCAGCTGTACTGGCCCCACTGGTGGTTCGGACCGTGCACCAGGTCGGCGAGGTCGGAAAACGTCGAGATGTAGGACAGCGGGAACCAGTCGCGGTTCGGCTCCGACATACCCGTCTGGTTCTTCACGTCGTGGGCCAGGTCGGCGAGCGTGTAGCGCTGCGCGTGGCGGCGCTCGTCGGTGATCTCCTCGTCGCGACCCGTGAACGAAACCGGCTGGAAGGCCAGGAAGACGATCTTGCGCGGGTTGTCGCGGGCGAACTCGATGATGCGGCCGACCTGCTCGTTGTTAATGCCATTGATCAGCGTCGTGACCGGCACGATCTCGACGCCGGCGCTGTGCAGATTCTCGATCGCCTGCAGCTTGACGTCGAACAGGTTGCCGACGTGCCGGTGCGAGTTGGCGGCGTTGCCGACGCCGTCGAACTGCAGGTACGCGTAGCGGAGGCCGGCCTCGGCCGCCAACTTGCAGAACTCAGGATCCTGTGCGAAAGCGATGCCGTTGGTAGCCGCCTGTACGCTCAGGTACCCGACCTTGCGCGAGTAGCGAATCGCATCGAGAAAGAACGGCGATGTGGTCGGCTCACCACCGGAAAACTGCACCGACATCTGGCGGCGCGGCTTGATCTGGATGGCGTTGTCGAGGATCTGCTTGAGATCGCTCCAGCTCAACTCGTGGACGAACCCGACCTGGTTGGCATCCATGAAGCACGGGTCGCACATCATGTTGCAGCGGTTTGTCAGATCGATGGTCAGAACCGTGCCGCGGCCGTACTTGACCGTGCTGGTGCCGTGGTCGTGCAGCTTCTCGTCGTTGTGCGACCGCATGTCGCGGCCGGGAAACTGCGCTTCGAGTCGGGCGAACATCTCCGGATCGGTCGACAAGACGTCCTCGAAGTGCCCGTGTTTGGGGCAATCCTTGACCATCCAGATCTTGCCGTCGCGCTCGATGATCTCAGCCTTGATCTCGCCGATCCTCTCGTCCTTGAGAACCTCGACCGGCAGCTCACCGTCGAGGATCTTGGCGCGAATCTCCGGCACGCACTTGGGGCACAGAGAATCGGTCGTGCGCGGCACACCCAGCGTGGGCCGTGTCTTTTCCCACGACTTCTGCAACGGCTTTTCGGACCAAGCCGGCACAAAGCCGGGGTTGGGGCGGATCTTGTTGATACGCGCGAACACGAACCAGGCCGCGTTCGCCGCGTACACCAGCCCCTGCTCGAAATACTTTATGGGACGATGCATCGTTCCTCCTTGAAAGACCCAGGCCATTCACCCTGTCGCCCCCAATTTTAAAGAGGCTTATATGAACACGGCCGTCCGGATTTGTGCTTAGGCCCCGCTGCCTACCGCCGATAGCCCGAATGAAAGAGTTGGGCCCACCGGCGGCTTCCACCCACAAGGTGGGAACAACGAGAGCCGTCACGAACGGTCGATACGCGGGTGCCTTCGACCTAACTAGCCTCGAATAGTAACGAAACCGAAGGTTCCGTGTCAATGAGCCTGCGCCGAGAGATTGTCGCGGGCAGCTTGGCGGATGATCTCGACGTCGTCCGGCAATTCGAGGCGAAAATCGTCGGGATCGAGGCCGGGATCGCGATCGACGTTCGTCAAGACGATGGTCCTGGTGACGCCGGCGTGCTCCTCGAGCACGATCCGGCGCGCCGGATACCATTCGCCTTCGACGACCACCAGCGTGACGGTCTTGAAGTGGCGGGCGGCCGATGTGCCAGGTTTGGGGACAAGACGTAACACGTACAACGTGGCGCCGTCCGCGTCGTCGCGGCTGACGTCCTGCAGTGACACGTCGAACGACGTCCTGAGATCGGAGCTCGACACCAATCCCGGCACATCGAGGTCCCGGCCTTCCTCCAAGGAGCCGGCGAGCGGCAAGATTCGGGCCTGCTTGATCCGCGGGATATACACGGTGACCGTGTCATCGGCGATCAATTCGGTGCGCACGCTCGGGTCCGTGATCTCGCGCCGCATGTAGGCCGGCCTGAGAAAAGCCACGGTGCCGCTCTCGGTTTCCTCGTCTTCGAAGATCTCGATGCGCTCGATCGCCGTCATGTCGGCGGTAAAACTCTCGATGGCATCACTGGCGACCTCGATCGCGGCCAGCACCGCGTCGAGGTCCGCATTCTGCGGCTGAGGGTTGGGCAGCACGAACAAGCCGAGAATGATCGCACCGCAGATCAGATCGTATTGCCACGACCCGCGCGGCCAGTTCAGAAAGACCCAGCGCCCCACCGGACCCCACATCTGCAATCCGCGCCGGCGGTCCATCAGTGGGCCTCCGCCTCGTCGACGATCAACCCGTCGCACATCTGTATCGTGCGGTGGGCGAGGGCCGCAACTGTGGGGTTGTGGGTGATCACCATCATCGTCTGCCCGAACTCGGCGTTGAGCGAGGTGAAAACCCCCATCACCTTGGCGGAATTGTTGGTATCGAGGTTGCCGGTGGGCTCGTCGGCCAGCAGGATGTGGGGCCGGTTGACGAGCGCCCGAGCGATGGCGACGCGTTGCTGCTCGCCGGTCGACATCTCGTAGGGCTTGTGGTCGATCTTGTCGGCGAGACCGACCCGTTCCAGCAATCGCTGGGCGCGGTCCGGGTCGCCGCGTCCCTTCTTGTTGCGCCAGCGTTGTATCTCTTGGGCCAGCTTGACGTTGCCGAGCGCCGAAAGCGTCGGGAAGAGATTGAAGCGCTGGAATACGAAACCGATCTTGTCGCGCCGGATCAGCGTCCGCTGGCTGTCGCTGAGCTTGGTGATGTCCTCGCCGTCGATACGGACCTCGCCGCTGGTCGGCCCGACCATCCCGCCAAGCATGTAGAGCAACGTCGATTTGCCGCATCCGGAGGGACCCATCAGGGCGACGAACTCACCTTCACGCACCATGATGTCAATGCCCGCGACCGCCTCGACCTTGGCCTTGCCCATGTCGTACTGCTTGTGCAGGGCGATGGTCTGGAGCACCGGCTTGGCGTCGATCATCGTCACTCTTCTCGCAGGGCGCTTACCGGATCCTGGCGGGCGGCGCGGATTGCCGGGTAGAAGGATCCCAAAAAACCACCGAGAACACCGAGCGCACTGGCGTAGATCATCCAGTCCAAAGTGAACTGTATGATCAGCGTCGGATAGAAGAACATCAGCATCTCGGCGGTGAGCCAGCCGAGCCCGCAGCCACCGATCACCCCGAACAGGCTCAGCAGCATGGACTCCTGCATGATCGTCAGCACGATGTAGGTCTTGGAGCCGCCGAGCGCCTTGAGGATGCCGATCTCCCGGGTGCGCTCGATGATCGACGTGTACATCGCCAACAGGATCACCAGGAACGAAAGCGACACGGCGATCCCGGAGAGCGCGATCCGGAAAGCGTTGAGGCCGGCGATGTTCTCGCCGAGCGTCTGCGAATACTCCTCCAGGACGGTGGTTTGCACGCCCGGTATCTCGGCTTCGATCCGAGACGCCAGCTCTCCCGTTCTATCGAGCTGCTCGGCTTTCACGAAAACCAGGTGGACTCGAGTCGGCAGCCCGACGAGCTCCCTCAAGACGGATAGGCGCACGTAGATACGCGCTCCGATGCCGGCACGCGCGACCCCGACGACTTCCCATTCGTTGGCCAACATCATGATGCGATCGCCGACGCCGAAGCCGTTGGAGTCGGCAAAACGGCGGTCGATGACCATCTCGCGGGCTGCGGAGGGAGAGTTGAAGTCGAGGCCGCGGCCATCCAGGTAGGTCAGGTGCGCGCCGACGTGTTCGAAGCGCGGGTCGATCCCCCAGGTATTCACCGGGGCTCCTCCACCGACCAGCGCCGACCAGATGTAGATCGGGGCAACCGCCTCGACCCCTTCGGTTTCCTGGAGCCTGTCGACGATCGCTTCGCGCAACGTCATGCTCGACAGTCCGAGAATGGCCGAACTACCGGCCGGCTGAACGAAAATATCGGCACCGACCGCCTGCAACCGTCCCGCCACCTCGGCGAGCGTGCCGTTGGTCAGCCCGACGATCACCAGCACCGCCGTCACCTCGATCGCCACCGCCAGGATAGTAATGGCGGCGCGGGTCTTGCGCTGAAAAATGTTGGCGCGAACCAGACTCAGCATAGCGGTAGCTTAGTAGAGGCTCGAGGAGAGCGTTCGATGAGTTGCAAATGACGGCACGGTTCGTTGCCCCCCTAGCAGGTCAGTCGCCGCCGCTGCGGCGGAATTCTGCCATCGCCTCTTCGATGGTCAGCTGGCGGTAGCCCGACGGCAAGTCGAGGAATCGAAACGCGACCGCCGGAATCAACGGGTTGCGGTCGGCTTCGGTCAGATCGAAACGAAAGACCATCTCCTCCCAGGGGCGCTCGACCTCGATGCGTCCGGGATATGCGTCGATACCACCACCCATGTAGTTCGAATAGGTGGCGATGAATTCGATGCGGCCATCGGCATCGAATCCTTCGATCTGGCTGACCCGCAGGTTTTCGCGATCGATCCACACCTTGCGACGGATCCGGGGGGTGCCGCCGTCGGCTTCCATCCAGACGAGAGAGTAGTGACTCGGGTAGGTTTCCGGCACCACGAAGGAGCCGGGCGCGTTGGTCGTCGGCAGCAATTCGGGGAGCAACGCCTCGGTCATGTGGTGGGGCCGCAGCGCGAAGTAGGGGCGCTCGGGGTCGGGCTCAGCCGGCGCCGCGCCCGTTCCCGTGTAGTGAGCGCCGTGATCGGGAACGGAGAGCTGAAACTCGACCCCGTTCCCTACGAGATTGAAGATCGTACCTACCAGCGAGCGTTTTCCGTTCAACCGCAACGCCCCCGTGCTCGTGGCGAAGAGCTGCACATTGACGTGGCGGCTGTCCTCGTCCCCCGACCAGTACAGCCGCAGCTCTCCCTTTGCCTGCAATGCGGATGATGCCCAGGCGTTGGCCCGTTGGATCAGCGTGGCGGCGTCGGCTGAGAGATAGACCGGCGCCGGGCCGAGTTGCGCCGTCCGCTGCGCCGCTCCGCCGCAACCAGCCACAGCGACCGAACCCAAGAGAGCCAGTAGTCCGGATATCTCAACGCCCTTGGTCGCAAGGGCGCGGAGAAGGGCGTGGACACAAGGCGCGCGCCGGGAGAGCACCGGAGGCGTAGTGGACAATACGTCGAGGTGCCCGACCAAGCGCAACGCCGTAGACGCGCGCTTCTTTGCGCCCGTAGCAGGAGGGCGTTGAGACATGCGGGCTAGGATCAGGGTGTTTCGAGCGCGCATGAGCTCACATCTGCCGCGAGAGGACGAATTCCGGCAGCTCGGCGAGGGCCTGCTTGGGGCGCGAGTCCTCCAACCCCTCGAGGCCCTCTCGTGCCCGATCGGCGTATTCCTTGGCGACGGCGTGGGTCGCCTCGAGGGCGCCACAGGCACGCATCGCCGCGACCACGGAGCCGAGGTCGGCAGCGCTTGGCTCGGGGTCGCCGAAACAGCCCAGCAGCAGCTCCCGCGCCGCCTCCGAGCCATTGCGCAGCAGGTAGATCGCCGGCAGCGTCATTTTCCCCTCGCGCAGATCGGCGCCGATCTTCTTGCCGAGACGGGCGGTGTCGGCGCTGTAGTCGAGCAGGTCATCGATGAGCTGGAACGCCATGCCGATGTTGCTGCCGTAGCAGGCGAGTGCCTGCTCGTGCTCCGGAGAAGCTCCGGCGAGAACCGCCGAAGCCTGCCCGGCGGCGGCGAACAACGAAGCGGTCTTGCGATCGATCATCCGCAGGTAGTCTTCTTCGGAAACGTCGAGGTTGCCGTTGCTCGACACGTCGAGGATCTCGCCCTCGAGCAAACGGCTGGTCGCTGCGGTGAGGATCTCGACGAGACGCAGGCTGCCGAGCGCCACGCTCATCGCCATCGAGCGGATGTAGATGTAATCACCGAGCAAGACGGCGAGCTTGTTTCCCCACACGTGGTTGGCAGCTTCCCGCCCGCGGCGCACTTCGGCGTCGTCGACGATGTCATCGTGGACCAACGTCGCCGTGTGGATGAACTCGACCACGGCGCCGAGTTGGACGTCGCCATCACCCTCGTAGCCACACAGCTGGGAGCACAATAGGACCATCGCCGGACGAAGGCGCTTCCCCCCGGACCGGTGCAGATATTCGGCGTGGCGACGAACCAACGCGATCTCGGAGTGGCAGGCGCGCTCGATCTCGCGCTCCACTAGTTGCAGCCGATCCGCCACGAGGGCGTACGCGAGCGTCGCGGTCGGAGATTGCTGAACTCCCTTTTCGGTCACCCTCAGCCCCCAATGTGGATCACGTAGGCGCCCTCGGGAATGTCGAACTCGAAGAGCTCGTCGGAAAGGCCGGGATCGAATTGCACGTCGTGAAACTGGTAGTCGAGCGTGTTTCGGAGATTGTCGTACGTCACCAGCCGAGTGATCGTCGCTTGCAACGGGTCGACCTCGAGTATGAGCCGTTCGAACGCTGCTCCGGAGCGACGTGGGCGCAACTCGAGTTGTACGTTGCCGCGGCTGAGCGGCACCCCCCATTCGACCACCCTGATGTCGAAGTCGCGACGCAGATTGCCGCGGCCCGCGAGATAGAGAATGGGCATTTCGGAAGTATTCGCCAAGCTCGATTGGATCACCTGTACCACATTGTCTTCCGGCAGGTAGAGATACGTCTCGCGTCCCGGGCCACCGGCGACCAAAAGCTGGCCGTTGGTTCGGTACTCCCAGCGCATTCGACCCGGCGTGCTGATGTACAGGGTTCCTTCGACCGTGGTCATGACACTCCCCAACCGGCTGAGCCGACTCTGGACGAAGTGAGCCTGCAGCTCGGTCTGCCGGTATTTCTCCTGAATCCGCTCGACCAGCAGCTCGACACCGGGGGCCGGCGCCTGCTGCTGGGGTGTCGCCAGGATACAGGCGGCCGCGACGGCGCCGAGGACATCCAGGCGCGGCACACTCCACATGGCGGGGGCTCTCCTTGGTCGTGGGCAAAGCACGCAACAACCGGGGCAGCCGGTGGTCCGGTGTGGTCATCGCTCCTGTTATCATACCTTCTTCCCGATCACTGTGGCGGCGTGCCACTAGCGCCGGCAGTCGATCACAATGTTCCCTCGAGATCAATTTTCTACGTACGCAAAATGCGCCCGAAGTTACTCATTATCGGTCACGTCGACGCTCGGGGCCGCCACGGACTCGCAGCCGACCTTCGAGCTGCCGAGAAACTGGGGGCGGAACCCCTTCCCGTCGTTACCTCGTATGCCTTTGTCGGAGGGGAAGGCACCGGCGCGCTGCGGCCGGTTTGGGGCGGCACCCTCGCGCGGCAGCTCTCCGCCGCCCTCGACCAGGAACCGGAAGCGGCGTTGATCGGCGTCGTGGGTCGCGCCCGCCATGCCAAGCTCATCGCCCAGCAACTCGCTGACCGAGGACCGGCGGCGATCGTCCTGGCGCCCATGCCGAGCGCCTTCGACCTCGCTCCGCTGGTGAACGTTCGGTTGTTTGCCGCCATCCGGCGCCAATTGATCCCCGAGGCCCGCGCCGTCGTGCTGGCGGCGCGCAACGCCCCGGCGCTGATGGGCCTCGGCGGCGAGTCGTTCGACGAATTGCGCAACATCGGCCAAAGGATTCTCGACCTGGGCGCCGGGGCCGCCTGGATCCGCGGCGTTCCGAACCAGTCGCGGCGCGTCGACGTTCTGGTTGATCAGGACGGCTCCGGTCTGCTCGACTATCAGCCGGCCGGCGAGGACGCCGAGCCCCATACCTCGGCGGCATCTTTGGCCGCGTTGTTGGCGCTCGGGACCAAGTTGCGGGAGGCCGTCGAACGGGCACACCGTCATGCGTACGGCCTGGATCGCGACCTCTACCCGGTATAGCCAACCACCGCGAACCCTCGCGCTTGGCGCTCGAGCTCATCTAGTGTGCTGAAAGCTCCCCCGCGGGTACCGTTGCGGGCGCAGGGGAACGGCGCCGCCGGTCGCCTCCATAACGATCCGGGGCTACTCTAACGGCGCCGAGAAACCCCAGGGGGGTCCGACAACTGTCGGAGCCTCATACCAACCGGGAGGAGTGGCGATGCGATCCTTCGAATTTCCCGTAGGGCGTCAGGCTGCATTGTCGGCGCTCGTCGTGGCGCTGATATTGGTTTCGACATTGACGTCGGCGCCGGTTGTCGGCGCCGGCCAGAGCGCCGAGTCGGTCGATCTCGACGCCATCTTCAAGATCAAGGAAGAGGGCTTCCAGCGCTCCGAGGTCATGGAGGTGATGAGCTGGCTGACCGACGTTCACGGTCCGCGGCTGACGGGCTCGCCGGGCCTGCAGCGCGCCGCCGACTGGGCCGGCGAATGGCTTCAGGAGCACGGCATTGCCGAGGTCACGCAAGAGACGTGGGGGCCGTTCGGCCGCGGTTGGACGAACGACAAGTTCGCCGCCTACGTTCTCGAACCAACCCCCTACCCGATCATCGGCTACCCCAAGGCCTGGACGCCAGGCACCGACGGGTTGGTACGCGGTGAGGCGGTCATCGCCATCATCGACGACGAAGACGATTTCGAGACCTGGTCCGGCAAGCTCGCCGGCAAGTTCGTGCTGACCTCGACGATGCCCGCAGTCACGGCGCTTTTCGAAGCCCCGGCGAGGCGCTTCACCGACGACGAGCTCGAGGCGCGTGCGGCGCAGCCGATGCCGACCACCAGAGGCGGCCGTGGTTTTCGTGGCGGCCGCGGTGGCGGTGGCCGCAATTTCGCTGCCCGTCGTAACGAGTTCTTCGTCCAGGAAGGCATCGCCGGATTGCTCGATCCCGGCCGCGGCAGCGGCGGCACGGTGTTCGTCGGCAGCGGCGGCTCGCGCAACACCGATGCTCCGGAGGTACCGGCGCAGGTGGTGCTCGCCGTCGAGCACTACGGACGCATCTACCGAACGCTCGAAAAGGGCGTACCGGTGGTCGTCGAGATGGAGGTCAAAAACCAGTTCTACGACGAGAATCTCGACTCGTTCAATCTCATGGCCGAGATCCCCGGCACCGACCTCGCCGACGAGATCGTCATGCTGGGGGCGCACTTCGACTCCTGGCACGCGGGTACCGGTGCGACCGACAACGCCGCCGGCTCCGCCATCATGATGGAGGCGATGCGCATCCTGAAGGCGACCGGTCTGCCGCTGCGGCGCACCGTACGGATGGGATTGTGGTCCGGCGAGGAGCAGGGCCTGCTGGGCTCACGCGCCTACGTCACCGACCACTTCGCCGACCGCGCCACGATGGAGCTGAAGCCCGAGCACGAGAAGTTCTCGGCCTACTACAACATCGACAACGGCACCGGGGCGATCCGCGGCGTCTACCTGCAAGGCAACGAGGCGATCGCCCCCTTGTTCGAGGCGTGGATGAAACCGTTCGCGAACCTGGGCATGACGACGCTCACGATCCGCAATACCGGCGGCACCGACCACCAGTCGTTCGACGCCGTCGGGTTGCCCGGCTTCCAGTTCATTCAGGATCCGGTGGAGTACAACACCCGAACGCACCACTCGAGCATGGACGTGTACGAGCGAATCCAAGCCGAGGACATGATGAAGAACGCCGTCATCGTGGCGTCGTTCGTTTACCACACCGCCAATCGCGACGAGTTGGTGCCACGCAAGCCGCTGCCGGCGCCGCGCGGTGGTGGAGGACGCCGCGGGCGCTAGCCCGCATGTCTCCGCGCCCTCGCAACGAAGGGCTAGCGTCGACGAAATCGGGGGGCGGCGTTCGGCAGGCGCCGGCTCTCAGGATCCGGGAAGGCGGCTTCAGGCGTCGCCTTCGATCACCTCTTCGATGTCGAGCCTCGGAAAGAGCGGTTCGCTCTTGTGAACCTGTCGCGGGGCGCGCGATGCGTCGTGAAGATCGTCGATGCTCCACACTGTGGGATCGTCATCCAGGCCGAGAGCCTGGGCCATGGCGACGCTGCGCTCCGGCATGAACGGGTGCACCAGGACCGTTAACTTCCCCAGCAACGCAACCAGCTCGGAAAGCACCGCATCGAGCTCGGCTGCTTTCTCGGGATCCTTGGCGAGCGCCCAGGGCGCGTGTCTGTCAACCGCCAGGTTGCCGGCGGCCACCAGCTTCCAGATCGCCTTCAAGGCACCCTGCAGGTCGTAGCGCTCCATCGCCTCACGGTACTCGGCTTCGACCTCCCGGGCAGTGGCGGACAGACCAGTGACGTCTCCCTCGGTGTGGCCGCCGAGGGCGCCATCCTGATATTTTATCGCCATGCCGACGGTGCGCTGCAGCAGGTTGCCGAGATCGTTGGCAAGGTCGGCGTTGTAGCGTCCGACGAACTTCTCGATGTCGAACTCGAGGTCACGGCCGAAGGGTGCCTCGCGGAGCAGAAAATAGCGCAAGGTGTCGGCGCCGAAACGCTCCGCCATGGCGAGCGGGTCGACGACGTTGCCCTTGCTCTTCGACATGCGGCCGCCGCCGGTCAGCACCCAGCCATGGCCAAACACCATCCCGGGCAGCGGCACGCCGGCCGACATCAACATCGCCGGCCAGATGATGGCGTGGAAGCGGGTGATGTCCTTGCCGACGAGATGCAGGTCGGCGGGCCAGTACTTCTCGTAGGTTGCCGTCTCCTCGGGAAAGCCGGTCGCCGACAGATAGTTGGTCAACGCGTCGAACCAGACGTATACGGACTGGCCCTCGTGACCGGGCATCGGGATGCCCCAGCCGTCGGAGGCGCGCGACACGCTGATGTCCTCGAGGCCGGAGTCGAGGAGCGCCAGCAGCTCGTTGCGCCGGTAGTCGGGCTGGACGAACTCGGGGTGCTCTTCGTAGTGCGCCTTCAGTCGGTCTTGATAGGCCGACAGGCGAAAGAAGACGTTG
>Ga0114950_10001457_pt1 | contig 17825 bp, 15 predicted proteins | sample N075metaG_FD_83503 | JGI IMG/M metagenome (GOLD analysis project Ga0114950, IMG submission 83503) | Deep subsurface microbial communities from Kermadec Trench to uncover new lineages of life (NeLLi) - N075 metaG | ecosystem: Environmental > Aquatic > Marine > Ocean trench > Sediment | place... | reverse complement strand
TGCCCACCAACAGTCCCAGACCCATGAAGCTGGTGAACAGATAGTTGAAGGCCCGGTTGGCGGAGGCTATGTCGTCCACCAGATCGGACAAGACGTCGCTCTCCATGCCGTTCTCCCGGAAAGACGATTCAAGGCTTCTCGAGAGGGCGGCGACATCGACGCCTTCCGCCGCTTTGAACCGGTAGGTGGTGGTCGGTATGCGGAAGGGAATAGCGTCATCCAGGCCCCGCCGGGAGACAATCATGCCGACGCCCAACTCTCCGAAGGCATCGGTGAGGCGGTCCATCACGCCGATGACCTTGAGGGGAATGACCTGGCCCGTGCGAGGCTCTCTGACTTCGATGTCGATGGCTTCCATCTCGGTGTCCTCGTAGAAGATACCTTCGAGATTGAAGGGAAACTGATTGTCGGAGAAGCCTTGACGGGTGGGCACCACAAGCGAATCGACCACCACCAGATTGGAGTCGCGCTGGACCGCGGCCCAGACATCCTCAGGGGTGTCGTAGCCATCGGCGATGATTTTTAGGTTGGCGCCGGTTTCCCGCAAGAATTGGTCGTCGGCGGCCCTGATGGCGTAGAACCGCCAGCGTTGTTCTTCGGCCCCAACCTGCCGAGTCTCCACCGGAAGAGTGGTGTAGCCGCCGATGGATGCGATGTCCCGGTTGTCGAGGCCCGGCTTGCCGTCGATGGCCAGGCGGATGTCGTCGATGGGCGTATTGGAATTGACCGTGGCTTGGATGTCCCAGCCACCGGCCACCCGGTCCGCGTCGCCGACGGCCGCGCTGAACGCCTCAGTGAGGATCGACATCACGATCAAAGTGAAGATGACCAAGGCGAACATGGCCAGGGTGAGACCGGTCCGAAACTTGGCGGCCATGGGATAGGCCACGGCGGTAACCAATACCGGCCTGAGCCTGCCAAAGGGCCCGGTCACGAATGTCAGCAGCTTCAGAAGCAGGTCGGCGTTGTACATCACGGTCCACACCGCCGCCGCCACCATGGCGATTCCGGAGATGAAGAACATCTCGATGCCACCCTCAACATCGCCAAACACAGTCCGGAGCGCGCTAAAGGGAATGACCCAGAATACCAATATCACCACGCCCATGAAGGTGTAGGCGATGCGGTCGCCGACATCGGGGCGGAGCCCGGTACGGTGGGACGCTGTCTTGATGGACAAGCCGATTCCGATGATGACCAGTGTGACTCCTATACGGAGAGGGGCCGCCTCGTCTGTGGCCATGCCCAGCCAGGTGAATAGCGCCCCCGCCACCACGGTGAGCCAGCCATGGCTCATAGGTACCCACAGCGCCTGGACAAGGGCGCTGAAGAAACTCAAGGGAGATGTCGCGGCGGCCCATGCCGCTCGGAGCAACAGGCCCGTCCCCCGGTTGATGTCCATGGCAAACAGGGCCTGCAGACCGGTTGCACCCAGCGTGGCCGGACGGGTAAACGCACGGAGCGGGGCCAACAAACGGCTCCGGTAGGGAGTCTGAGATGTAACGACCGGTGGCGGCAGTCCCCGGACTGCCGCCACGATATTCAGACGGCTAACCCGGTAGGCCGAAATCCCGACGGTGCCCATGGTGATCACCATGCCCAGGCAGTAAGCGACCACCGCGCTTCTGATCTCGAAGTGGGCGAACATCGTGAAGTTTTCCGGCGCGCCGGACCCACCACTCTGGAAGATTCGGTTGACCACAAAAACAATCACCACGCTTGCGCCCAACCCCAGCGCTACTCCGACCGCGCCGGAGACCAACGAATAAGCTGTTCCCTCAAATATGAACATCTGGACCAGGTGCCGCCGTTTGGCGCCCACGGCCCGGGCCATGCCCATCTCGGAGCGCCGCGCCGCCGCCAGCATCACGAAGATGAGGAATATGAGCAGCACGCCAACCATGATGGAGAACAAGCCCATGACAATGAAGATACTGGTAACGCCGGAGCCGGCCCGGTCGGCCTCGTCAAGGATCTGCTTCTTGATGTCCAGCACCCGGAATTCGGCCAGTCCGGCGAACAGAGTGCTCGCTTGGCGTTCCACGTCGCTTAACCCGGCGCGACTGACTGCGTTCAGCGCTTCCTCCTGGATGTCCTTATCGGCTAATACGCCGATGAAGGCCTCGGACATCTGGCCGTCTCTCAGTCCCTGGATGAGCGTACCCAGGTCGGCGGCCATCTTGTCGTCCAATGACGGACGCAGGATTTCCAGCTGCTCCAGAATTTCCTGCTGGTTGAGCAGGGTCTTGATTTGTCCGGCGACGGCCCGGTCGGTGAAGAGTACCCGCAGGGTATCGGTGACTTCATCGCTCAACTTAGCCCCGTCGAAAACCCCGCCCAAGTTGGAAACGGCGATCGAGTTGATCTGACCTTCCCGGCCGAATATCTCCTGAGCCCGGTCCAGCCGGATCAACAGCGTCGATGTCCGTCCTGCCAGTCCTCCGCTATCCACCACGCCTTGCACCCGGAACGTCACGCTGGAACCGGCCACGAAGGCCACCAACTCGTCGCCGATCACCGCATCTAGCTCTTTAGCCGCCTCCTCGTTGATGAAGGCGTCATTCGGTCCCAGCGTCTCCAGCCGGATCTCCTGGCCGTCAAGCAGATGGAAACGCCCGAATCCGCCCAGAGCGTCGGGGTCCACCCCGGTTATCTGCATCTGTCCTTCACTCAGGGAAGTCCGGGTATTCACGGTAGGGGCGAACTCCCCGATGCCGGGAGCGAGGCCGTCGATGGATTTCATACCGGCCAGTTCCGTCTTGAGCTGCTCGTAGCGCTGTAGAGGGAAGTAGTTGAAGCTGCCAATGGTGTCGGAATCGGAGGCGCGGGCCGAGATGATGATCTCGTCGATCGTGCCCAAGGCGTCGATGGCGTTCTTGCGGATCGAATAAGTGATTGAGTCGCCGGTGCCGAAGGCGGCGGCCATGATCAGCGTGCTCATCATGATACCCACGATGATGAGGGCGGTCTGTGACTTGCGGCGGGGGATGTTGCGCAGTCCCAATTTGAGCATGACCCGGTTGCGCGAGGCCATGACCGCCACTCCGAACATCACCGGCAGGAAAACGGCCAACAGGGCCACCATTATGATGTCCATGGAAAGGCCGAACAGTTCTTCCATATCGGTCCTGGCGGTTACCTGTCTGGGGTTGATTTGCCTGGAATGAGCCCTGCCGGAGCTTGCTAGTTGAAGCTATATCTCTGAGGTCTGGCCGTTGCCGTCGTCCACAATTATTCCATCCCGCATGCGGACGATGCGGTGGGCCCGGTTGCCGACATCGATGGAGTGGGTCACCAGCACGAAGCTCTGGCCGTTCTCGACATTGAGGCGGCACATCAGGTCCATGATTTCTCCAGCCGTTTCGCTGTCCAAGTCGCCGGTGGGTTCGTCGGCCCAAACGATGGACGGTTGATTCACCAGCGCCCGGGCGATGGTCACGCGCTGCCGTTGCCCGCCCGATAGTTCGCCGGGCAGGTGCTGGGCCCGGTCGGTCAACCCCACCAACTCCAACTGCGCCATGGAGCGCTTGCGGGACTCGGATGGGCTGATTCCCGACACCAACAGGGGCAGTTCCACGTTCTCCACCGCCGACAATACCGGCAGCAGGTTGTAGAGTTGGAAAACAAAACCCATGTTGCGCGCCCGGTAGTCGCTGCGCTCGTCGTCGGGCAGGTCGTGGAGCACCATTCCGTCAATTAACACTTGGCCGGAATCAATCTCGTCCAGGCCGGAGAGACAGTTCAGCATGGTGGTCTTGCCGCAGCCACTGGGGCCCATGATGGCAACCATCTCACCGCGTTCCACGGACAAATCAACACCCCGCAGGGCGTTCACTTTGACGGTGCCGGTGTCGTAGGTCTTATGGATACCGGAGGCGATGATTATTGGATCGGGCATCTTTCCTAGATGGGGCGCTAACCACAGGCGATGCCTGAGGCTTTCTTCAGACCAGTATATCTGAACCCAGGCGCCGTTGGAACGCTGCCTAGACCGGGTTTCCAAGAAGCCGGTTTGTTGGTTGGTCCGCTTGCCCGGTCGAATCTGCCCCGCTCAAGGACTCGCTAAAGGCCGGTTTATATCCTGGCCTTCACTTGCTCCAGCCACCACCACAGGCGGCTCCAGACCAACCTTCGTTCAGCGTTTTCCAAGGTACGGCCGGCGCTGGAACGGACGGCAGCCACCCCTTGCCCGGCCAGGAACCCCCAGGCGCCAGGCTCGCCTTTTATCCAGCCAACTACCTTGTCCTGGTTGCCCTTCACCACTTCCGCCAGGATGGGATCAACGAACTCGTCGGTTACCGCAAAGACCTCTACCATAAACGGCCGGTTTTACCCGCCGCCAACGGGGCGCACGATTTCAAGCACGTCGCCGTCTTTCAAGGTTAATCCAGCGAATTCGTCTTTCTTGACCACCTCGCCGTTGTATCCCACCGCCACAAACCTAAGGTTGAAGCCGAAAGACGCCAGATAGGTCTCCAGGTCAACGCTGGCTTCTATTGGACGGGGTTTTCCGTTAACCGTCAGGTTGATCATATCTTCTACCGGTCTCCCTTTCCCGTTGCTACTCCGATTCCCACGCCCGGATTCAGCGGATCCGCCAGGCTCCGCGGATTACTTCCTTCAACCGTGCAGCGGCTGCCTCCGGGTCCGGCGCCGCCAGGATATTGGTGATGACCGCCACGCCGGACCCGCCGGCCTCGATCACCTCGGACGCATTCTCTGGTGTGATTCCCCCGATGCCGATGAGCGGCAACCGGCAGTTGCAGGATATCCGCCGCATCAGGTCCGTGCCCGCTGGTGCCTGGCCGGGATGGGTACGGGATGCGAACATTGTGCCAACAACCAGAAAGTCAGCCCCGGCGGCCTCCGCCTGGGACGCCGCCGGTACAGAGTGGACCGAGCGGCCGACCAGCGTTCCGCTACCCAATGTCTTGCGGGCGGCGCTCACCGGCAGACCATCTTCACCCAACTGTATTCCCTGGGCTCCGGCGGCAAACGCCACGTCGGCCCGGTCGTTAACAATCAACTTCGCCCGCCCATCGATGGCATCCAAGAGAGACGTGGTCAGTTCCAACAATTCTCCGGCCGACAGGTCCTTCTCCCGCAACTGCACCAGGTCGACGCCGCCCTTTACCGCCTGCGTCACCCTTTTCACCAGAACCGGCAGACTGCCGTTGGCCACGGAGCGGTCGGTCACCAAACACAAGCACGGCTGAGGCAGGACCAAGGTCACGCTGGCTAGCTGCTGGCCGGCACCGGTTGGGGCACGTCGGTGGTGGGGCTGCTGGCGATGGCCTCGTGGCGCACCGATATGCGGCCCGCCAGATAGGCGTTCCGGCCTGCTTCCACACCCTGCTTGAACGCCGTGCCCATCAGGGCCGGGTCTTGCGCTTGGGCGATGGCGGTATTCACGAGCACCGCGTCGGCGCCCATCTCCAGTGCCTCGGCGGCGTCGGAAGGCACGGCCAAACCGGCATCGACAATCACCGGGATGTTGGCCTGCTCGATGATGATCTTGATTTCTTCTTTGGTGTGGATGCCCTGGCCGGATCCGATGGCCGATCCCAAGGGCATCACCGTAACGCAGCCCGCATCTTCCAGATTCTTGGCCAAAGTCGGGTCGGCATGGATGTAGGGCAAAACCTTGAATCCCTCCTCCACCAGACGGCGGGCGGCTTCTAAGGTGGCGGCGCCATCCGGGAACAGATAATGGGGGTCCGGGATGACCTCCAGTTTGACAAAGTCGGTCTGGCCGACCTCCCGGCCCAATCGGGCTACGAACAGGGCCTCTTCAACAGTGGCGCAGCCAGCCGTGTTGGGCAGTATCTGGTACTTATCCCAATCTATGTAGTCCAGCAGGGTCTTGCTGGTTGGGTCATCCAAGTCCAGGCGGCGGATCGCCACCGTAATCATCTCGGTCCCGGAAGCCTCGACCGCCGCCACCATGTCCTCCATGGTGCGGTACCGGCCCGTTCCCACGATAAGCCGGGAGTTAAAAGACTTCCCACCGATAATTAGCTCGTCGGACATCTGGTCCATCCTCCTACCGGGAGAAATACGGGAGGAATAAAAGCAGCCGCCAGGCATTAAGCTTGGCGGCTGCTTTGTAAGTCCACTGTCGCGTCTAATCCCTGCGCCAGTATTACCTGGGTCAGGTACAGACGGTCGGCGGCGATTGTGGCCGCCCTCTCAGCCTGGCTTACCCAAGCTCCCGCCAGAACGTCGTTGCCGTTCTGTTACCGAAAAAGCTTATCACTGGCCCTGGGGGGTGTCAACGAAACTACCAGCCTAGAAACCCCGAAAGGCCAAGTGTCGTCTCTAAATAGGGAACCGGATGGGAAAAATGTGACCGCCGTTGCAATTTGGACTGGTTACATTGATTTAGCATAACTATGCGCTGATGATAGAAAAGGCGCTTTTCCCATTCAAGATGCCCTTGGAACGACCGCCTCATCAGTAAACATCATGGTAAATAATCATGTTAAACGGCAACTTTTTCGCCAAGGGAATCACGGCACACCACCTCAAGAACTGGAGCTTGGCGCTGCTCGTGGGGGGCGGCCTTCTTCTGGCTGTCTCCTGCACCATCGTCGAACCGGCGGACACGGGTTTAAATACGACTCCGCCCCCTACTGATACTCCGGTCCCCGCTGACCAGCTGAACGATCTAGAAAGCTCAGATATCATCGCCCCGGAACCGGAATACGGCACCCTCGAAATCCCGGATGAAACTTTGGAAGCTCCGGTTACCCGCCGACCGGTCCCCGAAAGAGGGACTAGCACGGTCCAGCGAATACCGGACACCCCTGACCCAGAGCCCAGCGAACTGTTGCCCAAGAACACACTGGCTCTGGTCATGGCGGTATCGGGCGGGAGCAGTTCCAACACACTAAAGACTGTTATTAACGACTCCACCACCGGCGTGATGTTGGGCACCAAGTTCATCCAACTGGAGAGCAGCTCAAAGGCCGTTGTTCTTTACCTTCCCGACACCGGGGAATCCACGGTAATCGTTTCCTATTCATCCCCCAGCTGGGCGCCCAATTTCAAGCGGCCCTACACGGTGAACGACCACCTGTACATCTCCGGAAAATTCACCGGCGGCGGGGCAATGACCATCACCGAGTACTCCACCGGCGATCTTTCCAGAGGCGCCGAATGGGGCACCCAGGCCGACGCCCTGGATCCAGGGTACGCAGTGGCTGGTGGCCGGGTTTATTTCCATACTGGCGGCACGAAGCAATGGTCAATGTCCCGGGGGTTCTACAATGCCCCGGGAGACTACATGAGGTCTCCATTCAGTGACCGTTGGTCGTCGATAGAGATGGCGGCACCTGATATCAGATTCAGTCTGGTTTCGGGCGGGGATACCCTATATGGGGCTAAGTTACCCAGCGAAAGCGATCCCATCACCGGCGTGTTCACCGTGGATCCGGACACGGGCCAACCGGCAGACCGCTATCTCACCGCTTTTGAGATTGAGGACTGGGACGACTATCACTTCTCCAGTTGGCGCAACGTGGTCATCGAGGACGGTATCGCCTACTGGGCTGGATTCCGCAACGGTCCGTCGACCTACACCGTGGAGATATTCGCCGCCGACCTGGCGGACCCGGACAACTTCACAGTGTATGAGTTCGACATGCCATCCATCGGCAAGGCGGTTACCGGGTTTAACTCGACGATAGACGCCGACGGTGGCTACGTGCTAATCAAGCCGTTCTACGAAGGCGGAGACCGGACAAAGGTGTTGATCTATGACACGTCGCGGGAAACGGCCAAAATCATCGACACCGGTTTCGACATCACCGACGCTCAGTTGATCTACATCGAAGGCTAGTTTTAGGGACAACGGAATTGTTTGGGCGTTAGAGTTCGAATTCTTTAACATCAGGCGAGATAATCATTTTGGCCCCGGTCAATTGCTGCACCTCTTCAGGTGTCCAACCCGGGGCCACTTCTTTCAAAGTCAGGCCCACGCCGTCGCACTCGATCACCGCCAGGTCGGTGACGATGAGGTAGACGCAACCTTTGCCGGTCAGAGGGAAGGTGCACTCTTCGACTATCTTGGGGTCGCCGTTCCGGTCGGTGTGCTCCATGGCGACAATCACCCCGCTGGCCCCGGTGGCCAGGTCCATGGCCCCGCCAACGTTGCCGACTCCCCGTTGGGGCAGCATCCAGTTGGCCAGGTCTCCGGTGGCCGACACTTGGTGGGAACCCAGGACGGTCACGTCCACATGGCCACCCCGGATCATGGCAAAGGCCTCCGCCGAATCGAAGAAGGACATGCCGCCGACGCTCTGAAGGTACTGGCCCCCGGCGTTGATCAAGTCGATGTCCTCTTCGCCTTCCGCAGCCAGCGGCCCACAGTTGAGGATGCCGCTTTCGCTGTGGTAGTAGACGGTCCGGCCTTCAGGAAGAAAGCTGGAGACCAAGGTGGGTATGCCGATGCCCAGGTTCACGTAGGCGCCGTCGGGCAGCTCCTTGGCAACCCGCATGGCGACAATCTCCCTGGGTAAACGCTCTTTACTGGCTAATTCGGCTAACGATGTCATTAGTTGGACCTGTGTTTAGGATCTTGCCTGTTCAATCACAGGTAGGCGGAAAAATCTGGAGGTCGGAGCACGATACGGTCGACGAATAGGCCGGGGGTGACAATCTCCTCCGGGCCCAGCTGGCCCGGCGCCACAATCTCGTCCACCTCCACCACCGTTACCCTCGCGGTTGTGGCCATGATTGGGTTGAAGTTGCGCGAGGTGCCTTTGTAGACCACGTTGCCCAGGGTGTCGGCTTTATGGCCCCGGATGATGCAGAAATCGGCCCGCAGCCCCGTCTCCAGTATGTACTCTTTGCCGTCGATGGTCCGCGTCTCCTTCCCCTCCGCCAGCAGAGTGCCTGCGCCGGTGGGCGTGTAGAACGCGGCCACTCCGGCACCTCCGCAGCGGAGCCGTTCCGCCAGCGTTCCCTGGGGCACCACTTCCAATTCCGACTCGCCCCGGTTGTAGGCCTCCTCGAAAGCGCTGGGCCGCGATGCCGATGGAGACACCGGGTAGGACGCGGTGGCCTTGGCGACCTGGCCGTTTTCCACCAGGATGCTGTGGTCGATGATATTGGGCGACCCGAAGGCGCTTACTCTGGCGACCCCTGCGGTGTTGCTGATCAGATGGAGTCCCTTAACGCCCAAATCCCGCAGTCCGACCATCAGGTAGTGGGCCATTCCACCAGGGCCAGCGAAGCCGTCAACGTTGATCACCGAACCTTCGGGCACGTCTTTCAATGCTTCCATGGCGCTGGGGTAAACCTTGTTGGGCGGAGGCAGATCTGGGACCTGAAAGGTCATCTCTTTCAGGCCGGAAGAGAACGCCAGCGGGGCATCGGTGATGGCGGCGATGTCGCTCGCGGTCCAGCCAGGCGCTATCTCCACCAACTCAAGGCCCGTTGGAAGAACCTTTATCACCGCCACGTCGGTGATTATTAGGTTGATTCGTCCGGCCCCATCCACCGGCAAACTGCATCGCTCGACGATATTCGAGCGGCCTCCGGGGTATTGATGGGGCATCAGCGCCACCACCGTCGAAGCGCCGTAGGCCATGTCCGCCGCTGGTCCAGGAGCGAACAGCCCTGGAGTGGCCTCCGTGGTCCAATGCACGAAATCCCCGGTTTCGGCGACTTGGGACGGTTGTATAACCGCAAGATCGATGTGTCCGCCACGGAGTATGCCAGCGATCTCCACCACGCCGGTGAAAGCGCCGCCGGGCAGCATCGCCACGGTGTTGCCATCTGCGTCCACTGCGCTGTAATCCGATGCTGGGCCTTGAAACCCCAATATCCCACTGTCAGCCAGGAACCAGACGCCGCCCCCCGTGAGTTCGCGGGGCAATCGGCATGGTATCCCTGGTCCAAGCCCGACGACCGCTCCCGGAGTCAACTCCTGGGCGGCTCGCCGAGCCATTGCGCTATGGTCTAAGTGAGTACCGGGCATCTGGAATCGTTCTCCTTTAATCAGTCTGTCAAGACTAGGCGGTCAATGAAGATCGCCTGAGTGATGACCAACTCTGGGTCGAGCCCGCCCGGCTCGTGGACTTGGTCTACCTCTGCCACCGTGACTGCGGCGGCCATGGCCATGATGGGATTCCAGTTGCGCCCGGTCCCCTGGTATACCAAGTTGCCCAGAGTGTCGGCGGCCCGGGCGCGGAGCAGGGCGAAATCGGCTTTGAGGGCGGGTTCGAAAGCGTGGTCTCTCCCATCGAACTGGCGGATCTCTTTCCCCTCGGCGAACCTGGCGCCCGGTGCGGTTGGCAGAAACACGCCACCGATGCCAGCGCCCCCCGCCCTCAGCCGCTCGGCCAAGACGCCCTGGGGCACAATCTCCAGTTCCAGCTTGCCCGCCTCCCAATGGTCCTTCACGGGACCGCCGTTCTCCGGATGAAAAGGCAGGGGGGAGATGATTTTCTTGACCCGTCCTGTGGCAACCAGGTCCGCGATCCCGAACCTGCCAGTTTCCTGGGGCCAGGCGCCCTGGCAGATCAGGGTCAGGCCTCCGACTCCGGTCTCGGCCAAACCGCGAAGTAGATTGTCCGGTGTACCGCATCCAGCGAAGCCGGCGGCCAGGACCCACGCGCCATCGGTAATGCCTTCCAGGGCCGCTTGGGCGGAGGGGAAGACCTTGCCCTGTCTGGCGGTATTTCCGGGGATGCTGGTCATGTAGAGTTCCTTAGGTGCCTGGGTTGGCCGTTTTCAGCAGCAAAGCATTATAACGGCACAAGGCCGGATACACCATGAGGCAACACGTGACGAAAGCCTTTACGGGGTGTCAAAAAAGCCGTCCCGATCAAATCGGGACGGCTTGCGGTTGCGATGGGATCCAGATGGACCGAAGGAGTCGTGCCCCTTAGAAGTCCATTCCGCCAGGAGGCATGGCCGGCATTGCCGGTTTATCCTGGGGGATCTCGGAAATCACGGACTCGGTGGTTAGGACCATGGCCGCGACGCTAGCCGCGTTCTGCAGAGCAGACCGGGTCACTTTAACGGGGTCGACGATTCCGCGCTCCATCATGGGGCCGTATTCGCCGACTTCGGCGTCGTAGCCGTAGTCGTCCGCCTGCTGTTTGACCTGGTTGAGGACGACGGCGCCCTCGAACCCAGCGTTCTCGACGATCAGCTTCAGGGGCTGTTCGAGAGAATGACGGATGATGTTGACTCCGACCTGCTCGTCGGCGGGCATGTCGCCCAGGTCGTCCAGGCCGCGGCTGGCGCGGACGAGGGCGACTCCGCCTCCGGGGACGATGCCTTCTTCCACCGCCGAACGGGTGGCGGAGAGGGCGTCTTCGACCCTGGCCTTGCGCTCTTTCAGTTCCACTTCGGTGGCCGCTCCGACCTTGATCACGGCCACGCCGCCGGACAGCTTGGCCATCCGCTCTTGCAGCTTCTCCCGGTCGAACTCGGAGGTGGTGTCTTCGATCTGGGCCTTGATCTGGTTGATGCGGCCCTGGATGGCTTGCTCAGAACCCTTGCCTTCGACGATGGTAGTCTCGTCCTTGGTCGAAGTGATGCTGCGGGCCTGACCGAAGTCCTCGATGGTGGCGGTGTCCAGCTTCTGGCCGGTCTCCTCGCTGATCACGGTGCCGCCGGTGAGGATGGCGATGTCTTCCAACATGGCCTTCCGCCGGTCGCCGAAGCCAGGGGCCTTGATGGCCAGCACGCTGAGGGTGCCGCGGAGCTTGTTGACCACCAGGGTGGCCAGGGCTTCGCCGTCCACGTCCTCGGCGATGATCACCACGTTCTTCTTGCCGACCTGGAGCAGTTTCTCCAGGGCGGGAAGCAGGTCGGCCACGGCCGAGATCTTCTTGTCGGTGATGACGATGGTTGGGTCTTCCAGCACCGCCTGCATGCGGTCGGGGTTGGTGATGAAGTAGGGGGAGATGTAACCGCGGTCGATCTGCATCCCCTCGACGTATTCGATCTCGTCTTCCAGTCCCTTGGACTCTTCAACGGTGATCACGCCGTCTTTGCCGACCTTTTCCATGGCCTCGGCGATGGTCATGCCGATGGCTTCCTCGTGGGCCGAGAGGCTGGCCACCTGGCCGATGCGCTCCTTGGTCTCCACGGGCTCGGACATCTTCTGGACTTCTTCAACGACGGACTTGACCGCCTTTTCGATACCCCGTTTGATGGCCATGGGGTCCGCGCCGGCGGTGACGTTCTTGAAGCCTTCGTTGATGATGGCCTGGGCCAGCACGACGGAGGTGGTGGTGCCGTCCCCGGCGGCGTCGTTGGTCTTGGTGGCGGCTTCTTTCAGGAGTTGAGCGCCCATGTTCTCGAATGCATCGGGCAACTCAATCTCTTTGGCGATGGTCACGCCGTCGCTGCACACCTGAGGTGGGCCAAACGACTTGTCCAACACCACGTTGCGGCCCTTGGGGCCGAGGGTAACTTTTACTGCATCAGCCAGTATGTCGATGCCGATCCGGAGGGACTTTCGCGCCTCTTCGGCATAAGCCAACTTTTTTGCTGGCATCCTTATCCTCCTTGGGGTAGATCAAGGCTGGGCTGTCGCCCGCCCTGCTTTGTGAGTCCAGATTTGAAATTCGCGGTTTGGATACCTGGGCTAATTGATCTTAGCCAGGATATCGCTTTCCCGAAGAATCAATAACTCGTCGTCGCCGTCTTTGTATTCAGTGCCAGCGAACTTAGAGTAGATCACCTTGTCTCCCTTGGCTAATTCCATGGGAATCCGGTTGCCGTCGTCGCTGACCCGTCCGGGCCCAACTGCGACTACCTCGCCCTCCTGGGGCTTTTCCTTAGCGGTATCGGGCAGGTAGATCCCACCCTTAGTGGTCTGCTCACCCTCGCTGGGTTTCACCACTACACGTTCGCCCAATGGCGTGAAATTTGCCACCGCGGCCTCCTTATATTCGCCGGAAATATTTGCTGCCCGGCTTTAAACTAACATGGGGTTAGCACTCTCGACGCTCGAGTGCCAAGCTATGTTAAATCGGGCGTTAGACCTTGTCAAGATTGAGGTGTCCGGCCTAGTATTTATAGGCCGATTCCGGAGCGCCGCAGGCCTGCTTATCTCGATTGGGCAAGCCTAGCGTATCAGATTCCGGCTTAGACCCCGGCCTCGACTCGATCGAGCAGGAGCCTGTATCGTCACCAACTTTGAAAATCCGGACACTCCACCGGTAATCTTAGAGCGGACCGAGATGGTGGCCACGGTCACCCTGAACCGGCCGGAACACGGCAACCGGATCGACGCTGAGATGGCGTCGGAGATACGGGAGATCTGCCGCTTGATTGCCGAGGACGAACAGCTGCGGCTGGTGGTCCTGACCGCCACCGGCAACGTCTTCTCTGTCGATGAAGAGAGTGACGACGTCGGAAGAGCCATTCATGAAAATGATGCTCCCAGAAAACCCGGAGGACCGGCGGAGGCTCTGGCCGCGTTGGCGATCCCTGTGTTGGTGGCGCTGAACGGCGACGCCACCGGGCCCGGCTTGGAGCTGGCATTGGCCGGAGACCTGCGAATCTGCGTGTCTTCCGCCCGGTTCGGATTCACCGGTCTGGCGCGGGGCGTGCTGCCTCAAGACGGTGGCACCCAACGGTTGCCCCGGTTGGTGGGGCCGGCTTGGGCGCGGGACATGCTCCTCACTGGCCGCATGGTGGACGCTCAGCAGGCGCTTTCCATCGGATTGGTGAACCGGGTGACAGATAAGCCCGGACGACTCAGCGCGGCGGTGGCTGAACTGGCTGCGGCGATCACCGGGGGCAGCCCCATCGCGGCCCGGTACGCCAAGGAGACGGTGGGCAAGGGCCTGGACCTGTCATTGGAACAGGGCCTCAGATTGGAAGCCGATCTGAACGTTATACTGCAGAGCACTGTAGATAGGGTCGAGGGCATCAAGTCGTTTATCGAGAAACGAGGTCCCGAATTTACCGGGCGCTAACCGGGCGTCAGAAGGCAAACGACTATCAAGTTAGGAATGGAAAGCCTGTGAAGCTAAAACTGGACCTCCACACCCATGTGTGGGAGGCGTTCAATTTCGCGCCGCCGTCCGTGGAGATTGCGGAAAAGGTGGTGACTCAGATCAAGTCCAAGGGCATCGACGGCATCGGCATAACCGATCACCACAATAAGGAGTGGGCCTTTGAGTTCCGCGATCTGGTGGAGAAACACTTTCCCGGCCAAGTGCACATCCTGCCGGGCTGGGAGATCGAGGTCCGGCCCGAGGCAAATCCCTTCGCCGAGTACCAAGTGGCCGAGCTTTTCCTGCCCAACGGCGGCGGAGTTTTCCGCACCTATTGCCATCCCGGATATTACTCTCCCGAGATCCTGATCGAGCCAAATATCCACGCCATCGAGATTGACAACTACATCCACAATTGGCACATCCGGAAAGACCAAGTGGCGGAGGTGGCATCGGAGCACGGCCTGATGCTGTTTGAGGTGAGCGACGCCCACAACCTGGAGAACATCGGCCTGCGGTACACCGAAGTGGAACTTGACGATCTTTATGCCAGAGCCGTTCCTCAAAGCTAACCGCTCCCCATGCCGCCACCTGCCGGACCATCGTCCCCCTTTGAAACCCTGCAGTTCGAGAAGCGCGGCGCGGTGGCCCATATATCGTTGGACCGGCCTGAGGTAGTTAACGCCTACAACGTCCAGATGAGGGACGACTTCTCCCAAGCTTTGGCGGCTACCCAAGACGACCCGGAGGTCCGGTCGCTGTTGATAACCGGTGAGGGCCGTGGGTTTTGCGCTGGCGCCGACCTGACCGAGTTCGGCACAGCTCCGTCCCAGGTCATAGCCCGGCAGGTGCGTTGGGACCGTGACGTTTGGGGGCAACTGTTACACTTGCATAAACCCGTGGTGGCTGCGGTGCACGGTTTCTGTATCGGCTCCGGCTTGGAGATTCTTCTACTGTGCGACCTTAGGATCGCCGCAACCGGCACCATGTTCGCCCTCCCTGAGGTTCAATTGGGCATGATTCCGGCGGCCGGAGGCACCCAGACCCTGCCCAGGGCAGTGGGCGCGTCCAAGGCCATGGACCTGCTGCTAACGGGGCGTCGGTTCCAGGCGGAAGAGGCTTTTTCCATGGGCCTAGTGACCCGGCTGACGCCACCGGAATCATTGAGGGAGGAAGCTTGGCGGTTGGCTGACAGCCTTGCGGGATTACCCATGGCGGCGGTGGACGCATTGAAACAGCTACTACACGATGGGATGGACTTGGACCTGCCGAAGGCATTGGCCTTGGAGGGCCGCATCGCGGCTAGACTGGCTGGCTAAACAAGAGAGAGAATGAACACTTCCGAATTATTGACCATCGCCGTGGCCATCGTCCCCGGCCGCCCGGCTGTGATATTCGACGGCCGTACCATCACCTTTGAAGGTTTGGCCGAGCGGGTCAACCGGTTGGCCAACGGTCTCTCCGAGATTGGGGTCGGACCTGGAGACCGGGTAGCCATCATGCAGGTTAACACCAACCAGTGCATCGAGGCCTATTTCGCGGCGGCACAGTTGGACGCTATCTACGTGCCCATAAACTTCCGGGCCAAGACCGGCGAACTGGCCCAGATGCTGGACATCGCTCAGCCTTCCTGTCTCCTCATCGGAGAGCGGTATCTCCCCCTGGCGGGCGATTGTGGCCTCCCGCAGGAACGGGTCATCGTGCTGGAAGACGAGAATGACGGGAACGACGGGAATGGCGGGAATGATGGAAAGCCAGGTGGCGGCGCGTTGAGCTACGAGGCTATCTTGGCCGGGGCGTCTCCTGAACAATCTCACTTCCCGGAGGCTGGCGACGAAGAAACGACGGTAATCATGTTCACCGCCGGCACCACCGGCACGCCCAAAGGCGTGATGCTGACCCACGACAGCTTTACCTCGCTTCTGCTGGCCACGGTCGAACCCGCCGACCCGGACATCGAAGAGAGCAACCTGATTACCGTGCCCTTCTATCACATCGCCGGACTCCAAGCGGCCCTGGCAGCGGTCTACGGGGGACGCACCTTGGTGGTATTGCGTCAGTTCGATCCGGTGGGGTGGATGCAACTGGTGCAGGAACACCGGGCAAATCGGGCGATGCTGGTGCCGACCATGCTGAAACACCTGATGGAGCACCCCAACTTCTCCGATTATGATTTGTCTTCGCTGGACGTCATCACCTATGGCGCGGCGCCCATGCCCTTGGCGGTGATCAGGGAAGCCATCGCGAGATTCCCCGAGGCCCGGTTCATCAACGCCTTCGGCCAGACCGAGACCGCGTCAACGATCACCATGTTGCCGCCGGACGACCACGTTCTGGAGGGCAGCCCCGAAGAGATTGAGACCAAACTCAAACGGCTGACATCGATCGGGAAACCTTTGGATGATGTTGAAGTGGAGATTGTGGATGAAGCGGGGGCGCCCGTCTCCGTGGGAGAGACTGGCGAGATAGTGGCCCGGGGCTCCCGCATGATGGCGGGCTATTGGCAACAGGAAGCAGCCACCCAAGAAACCCTAAAGGCCGGGTGGATCTATACTGGAGACCTTGGCTACGAGGACCAGGACGGTTACATCTACCTGTCGGGGCGGGCCAAGGACTTTATCAAGCGCGGCGGAGAGATGATTTCCCCCGAAGAGGTGGAACAGGTGCTCCGTTCCCACCCTGATTTGGACGACGCCGCAGTGATTGGCGTTCCAGACGTGGAATGGGGCGAGGAGGTGCGGGCAGTCGTGGTGGGCCGTGCCGACCGGGTCACCGAGGAACAGATCATAGATTTCTGCCGGGAGCGGCTCGCCGGGTTTAAACGCCCCCGTTCGGTTGTTTTCGTCGGGGAATTGCCTCGGAACGTGATGGGCAAGGTCTTGAAGCGGGACCTGCGGGAGGAGTACGGCTACCCGGTGGAGAACCGGAATCAAGTCCCACCAGACAGAACCGGGGCATAGGAGCCAGTGAATACATGAAAGCAGCAATAATGGGCGCCGGGGGAGTGGGCGGTTATTTCGGCGGCCTCTTGGCCCGTGCCGGACATGAAGTGACCTTCATCGCAAGAGGCTCTCATCTGAAAGCCATCAAACAGAACGGTCTCAAAATTGTGAGCCACTTGGACGGGACCTTCACGGTTCCTGGCAATGCTACCCAGGACACGGCCGAAGCCGGTGTCCAAGACTTGGTGCTTTTTACGGTCAAGATGTACCACAACGCAGAAGCCGCCGCGTCGCTGGCGCCCATGATCGGACCGGAGACCGTGGTGTTGACCCTGCAGAATGGCATCGACAACGGAGAGATAGTGTCCGAGGCCGTGGGCGACGGCCATGTGATGATTGGATCGGCCTACATGGAAGGCCGCATCTCTGAGCCGGGAGTCGTCACCCAACTCGGGCCTGGCATCGCGGCGATCGGAGAGATGAAAGTTGGCATCAGCCGCCGGGGCGAGAATCTGCTCCAGAGGTTTCAAGAAGCCGGTTGGAGGGTGAACCTCCACGAAAACATGCCGGGCATGCTCTGGAAGAAATTCGCCTACATCGCCGGTTCCGCTGCCGTCTGCGCCGCCGCCAACTGTGTCTACGAAGAGATGCGCACCAAGCCGGAAACCAGGGCTCTGATTCAGAAAGCCATCGAAGAAACGTTGGCCGTGGGCCGGGCTAAAGGCGCGCCAGTCATGGCAGACTCCCTGGCGTGGGCCATGGATTCCCTGGACCGGTTCCCTGGGCAGGGACGAGCGTCGTTGGCCAAAGATTTCACCGACCAGCGTCCCGTGGAACTGGAGGGACTCACCGGCACGGTGGTCCGCATGGGCCGTGAGTTCGAAGTGCCCACACCGGCCAACGATTTCCTCTACGC
>Ga0114950_10001456_pt1 | contig 17843 bp, 13 predicted proteins | sample N075metaG_FD_83503 | JGI IMG/M metagenome (GOLD analysis project Ga0114950, IMG submission 83503) | Deep subsurface microbial communities from Kermadec Trench to uncover new lineages of life (NeLLi) - N075 metaG | ecosystem: Environmental > Aquatic > Marine > Ocean trench > Sediment | place... | reverse complement strand
TTCAACGTCATTACCTTTCTGGTATTCGCTGTCTTTGCGTGCGTGGTCCTTGCGCTCACGGTGCCGTTTCCGTTTTTTCGCCCGCAGATTGCGCTATTGGCGGAGTTGTTCGCTGACACGCGTGAGATAGCAATGCGCTTCAGTCCGTGGTTCGTCGGCGCGGTCCTCCTTGGGATAGGAGCTTATCTAGCGATTGAACGGACTGAGTAGTAGGCAGGCAGCCATGATGAGGCGCAGGCACCCATGCGCGCAGGGGAATTGTGCTGATACGGAACGTAGGGAATCGACTATCTCAATTGCCAGAAATACCCCAAGAAAATATAGCTTGTCGCTAACCCACGTGGATACTGGCGTTTCGGGGTATGTAGGTACACGCCATCATGGGGGCAACGCATAGCGTTCGTTTCCGCAACGGTCAAAAACTCCCCTGCAAACCAACCATCAAGACATGACTCTCATAACTTTGTCGCCCGAGATTCGAATCGTTGTCGGTGAAATTGTATTCGGAGAGGAGCTGCCAGTCTCCGGAAATCCGATATTCGAGTCTGAAGGCGAGCGATAGCCTGTCTTCATTTAGTCCTCACCTCCTGAACGCGGTCTTCGGCGTCTTCGGGGTTGTTTAAAAGCCTGTAGGTCGGCTGATACATGGCCATCACATCGGGCCGAAGAGTGAGTGATATTATCGGGATCTCTGCGTGTCTATTAGCTGGAACTGCTCCAGAACGAGGAAGTACGTGATGATCAGTTTGAGTCTGAAGAAATGCCTGGGCTTAGGATCGTTGTCTTATGCAATTTTGTTGCTTGTAGGATGCGGCGGCGGCGTTGGCGATGGCGCTCAGACCCAGAACGGTACGTTCACTCTGGCGATAACCGACGCGCCTGTAGATGATGTAATGAATGTCTTTGTGGAGTTCACCGCGGTTACCTTGAAGCCTCGGGCTGGCCAGGAAATCTCCTTTGAGTTTGATCCGCCGGAGCAGGTGGACCTGAAGACGCTCGAGGGTGAGAAGATGGTGACCTTGCTGGACCACGTTACGGTTCCCGCGGGCGCCTACAACTGGGTCCAACTGCACGTGAACGGCGAGTTCGACGGGCAAGATATGTCAGGCACGTATGTCATTGATGCGATGGGGCAACACGACCTACGCATTCCCAGCGGCAGTCAATCGGGCCTGCGTCTGGTCAGTGGTTTCACCATCACGGTGAATCAGAATACGAACTTTGTGATCGACTGGGATCTGCGCAAGGGCCTCACCAATCCCATCGGCCAGCCGGGCTACTTCCTCAAGCCGGCGTTGCGAATTACCGATCTTACCGAGTACGGGAGCATCTCCGGCACCGTTCCCGAGGTCATGGCCGGTTGCGATCCGCTGATCTACGTGTACGAGGGCTCGGACGTGGCACCTGAAGATATGGGCAGTCCGACCGAACCTCTCACCACCGCAACGGTGGCGCAGGATCCGAACAACGCCAGTGCGTGGAGCTACTCGGTTACCTTCCTGAGCCCCATGGTCTACACCGTGGCGTATACTTGCGATGCACTTGCCGATGACCCGGATGTGGATGACGCTGTGATGTTCCTGGCAGCCCAGATTGCCACGGTGGAGGACGGCCAGGATACTCGGATCAACTTCTGATCGAATCCTCAGACCTCCAATGCCACGTCGGCCTGTCCGACGTGGCATTGCTCTTTTGGCCGCGTCCGTATTATCTTTGCCCCCAAGCGCGAGAGTGAGGAAACGCGATCATGATGAGAATTTTAGTGACGTTTATCGTGTTGCTATCCGGTTCGGCGGCCATGGCTGCCGGCGGTGGTGGCGGTGTGCAAATGCCCAGCGCCGTTGCGCAGACGCCTGAGCAGGTAGCTGTCGGTCACTACAAGTCCGGATTGCGCTATAAGAAACGCGCGTGGCGACAGGAAGAGAAAGCCGCTAAAGCCAAGACGCCCAAGCAGCGCGATAAGCTGCTCGCCAAAGCCGTGAAAAACCATGAGAGGGCGCGGCAAAAATACGTGGCGACCCTCAAGGCCAATAGAAGGCACTACGAGGCGGCCAACGAGCTTGGCTACGCGTTGCGCAGGATGGGGCGCTACGAACAGGCCATCGAATGGTATGACCATGCGCTTAAGCTGAAGCCGAACTTTCTGGAAGCGATCGAATATCGGGGCGAAGCCTATCTCGCGACCGGCAACATCGATGCCGCCAAAGGTGCATACATGGAGCTGTTTCGTAACGATCGAACGCTTGCCGACCAGTTGCTGATTGCGATGCAAGCGTGGCATGACCGGCAAGGCAGCAGTTCGGCTGATTCGTTGGGTGGTGCTGGCTTCTCGGATTGGCTGATCGAACGTAAGGAGCTTGCGGGCATCACCCGGGATGTATCGCTCAACCAGTCGCGTCAGTGGTGAGACGTCGGACAATGTGATTGGCCTGAGGGCCGGGTTCACGCGTGCGCGTGCTCCGTAGCCTTTTGAAAAATATCGGTTAATTGCCACCTGCGAACTGGTTCTCAATTTTCATCATTTTCTAGATCTTTCTCCATTTTTCCTTCATTTTCTATCAGGGCCCCTGTATAGTTGTGTCCCAAGTGACTGATATAGAACGAAGAACCCCAGATGTTGCGACAGCGAACAATCAGGCGAGCGGTTCACGCCATCGGGATTGGTGTCCATTCTGGTAACAAAGTCCGTATGACATTACGCCCTGCCGGGGAGAATACGGGAATCGTTTTTGTTCGCACGGACGTTCAGCACGCCATCGTGCGTGCCCGGGCACAACATGTGTCCGATACGACTCTTGCCACCACCATCGCCGAAAACGGCGTGCAAGTGGTCACCGTGGAGCATCTGATGTCGGCCTTGTGGGGGCTTGGCATCGACAACCTCGTGGTGGAACTCAGCAACGAAGAAGTGCCGATCATGGATGGCAGCGCAGCGCCGTTCGTCTACCTCATGAACTCCGTGGGGATCGTTGAGCAGAACGCCGAGAAAGAGTTTGTTCGCATCACCCGTGAGATCCGCGTGACTCAGGGAGATTCGGTGGCCACTCTCAGGCCTTACGAGGGCTTCAGGGCAGACTACACCTTTGTTGCCGATCATCCGGTATACAACCGCTACCCGAAGCAGTCGCGGTTGGATTTCGCTCGCACATCCTATGCTGATGACGTGAGCCGGGCTCGCTCGTTCGGACTTGTCAAAGAGCTCGAGCAGGCGCAGATGATCAACCGCTGCATGGGGGCCAGCCTGGAGAATGCGGTGGGTATCGGCGACTACGAAATCCTCAACGAGGAGGGCCTGCGCTATGAAGACGAATTCGTCAAACACAAGCTGCTCGACGTTATTGGAGATCTGTATCTTCTGGGCAGACCGGTACTCGGAAGCTTTCACGGGCACAAGTCGGGCCACGCTCTGAACAACAAGCTCGCACGAGCCGTGTTGCGGTGCGAAGACGCGTGGGAGATCACCACTCTCGCTGCTCAGGATCAACGCGGCCGGAATCCAATTCTACTACCCGTCGCGGTCTGATACGCCTTCCTGCGCGGGATAGTGGCGGATCAATAGCTTCGGCTGCTGGAAGCCTCCTCAAACATCTTGATCAGAAAGCCACGGATGGCAGCTTCGGCCTCCTTGGCCGGCATCAGCCGTTGGGCTTCCATCAGTATTGCCATATCCCTTAGTGACCTTTTGCCATCGATGAGCGACATGATGAAGGCGTGAATGCGCGTTGATGTTGCCTGAGACTGAAACGCTGGTAGTGCCGGGACGGGCTCACGACCGGTGACAATCCATTCGGGTAGTGCTTGATGGCGCTCGGGTTGCTTGGCGTTGGTGTGTTTGCGTGCCGAGATCGTCAGCACCGATTCCACGCGCCGGTGGCGGCTGTCGGGACAGTCCATGTAGGGAATTTCCCGTTCGCTGCTCGTCACATCGGTGAAACCCGATGCCCGAGTGATTTCGATGAGTTCCGCCAGGCTCAGGCGCTGGCCGGGATCGACGTTGGAAAATGCGAGCGAACCGTGGTTGATCCAGATTCCATTGCCGCTGAGCAGACGATTGATCCGTGGGATCAGATCGGCAGGTGTCTCCGGCACGACGTCGACAAACCATGGGGTGACCACAAGATCGAATGCCCCGGCAACGAACGGGCAGCGCAGGCCGTCGGCCAGGATCGCATGAAAGCCCGGAACGGCGGGTTTCGGGGCATTCAGCGTTCGTTCGATGGCGGCGTCTTCGGCGTTTTTCGGAGCCAATGGAAATTCCACGAGGGTTGGTTTCTCGCCCCGTGCGATCTGGTCGAGCAGGTAGACAAACAACGGATTGTTGTCCAGCGCCACGGTGATATCCGGTTTCCGGGCTTGATGCAGATCATAGGCAAGGCGCCCGGCGCCGGCACCGAGAACGAGAATCTTGCGCGGCTCATGATCAGCCAGACTCTGCTCGATCGCGTCCAGCGATGCGGCATTTTCTACGTCGCCCCAGCACCAGTCGCGAAAAGCGTTCGCGGCGTAGGAGGTCAGGCCCTGGTGGGTTGGCAGGCGGGTGCGCAGCGCCAGCATCGCTTCGAGGTTGGCGGACTCGGTGAGCTGCAACGGCTGGAGCATGTCTGTGAGCAGCCGCTTCTGCTTGCGATACCCGTCGCGAAGATGGTTCAGCCGGCTGCGCGTGGCCTCGCTGCTGGTCGCCTTGAGAGCAGCCTCGGCGCGCTGGGTGTCTTGGTCGAGCTGTGCTAGCGCCATCTGCCAGCGGTTGTGCCACTCGGTCATCGCTGTGTCGGGATCAGAGAACAGCCAGGCGATCCCGTTGCGAAGCGGAAACTCCACCTTGCATGCCGAGCAGCGTAAATCTTCCAGGGCTTTATCACAGCGCGGACAGGCGAGCAGAGATTCCAGCATCCGAGAATTATAGTGCTGTTCGTTGGGGTTAACGAACGCCACTGGCGGACAGCGGAGTTACGGAATTGTTCCGCTCACGATGGGCTCGAACGCGGTCAGGGTGTCTTGCAGCCCGGAACTACCTAACCCATGACCCGGGAACAAGGTACCGAAGTTGCCATTCTCGCCGTGCAGGGCCATGTAATTGAGAATCACGGTTTCTACCAGCAGATTGACGTTGTTGGCCGCCGGGGTCGAGGCGGTCTCCACGGATCCGTCTGGTCGCATGAAGCCTATCTGCTGATGCCGAGCCTGTTCGTCGGCGGTTGCCCCAATGAGGGTTGCGCGCCCGTTCGGGTTGTACACCATGAAGAACGGTGCGGCGGTGGAGCTGTTGTCGCTCGTCCACTCACCCTTGCCGCGACCATCGACAGTGTTGTCGACAACCCCGTTGGAAGACACCGAGCCATCGGACATTACGTACATCATCAGCGGAACTTGACGGATAGCGGCGTATTCGAGGCACGCACCCATGCACACCCCGGCACGGAAGTCTTTGACCTCGCCTTCTGCGCGTGCGCCACCATGGTAGTCGTAGCCACCCATCTCGATGGTGCCGGCGCCGGCGAAGCCGTTGATGACCATCTTCATGACAGACGCGGTTTTGCGGAACTCGTCTCCATCGCGGCCGCCGCCTGTGAACTCCGCAGTGGTGAAGATTCCGGCGGCGCCCACGATCTCGGGGTCACCTGCCGGGTCCAGGGTGGCAGGGTCACCGAAGCGATCCGCTAGATCGGCGCTCTTCAGGTAACCACAGCGCACCAGGTCTTTCACCACGTCGTCGGTGGTGATGGTCTGACCGGCGTTCAGGCTGTTCATCTTCTGATCGCTGATGCGGTAGATGGATTCCATCACCGCCACTGCATCCTGCTGGCTCAACACGCTGACGAGATCACCGATGTCCACCAAGCCGGTAACGTCGCTCGGTCGGTCCACCTTGGTCGGGCGAATGCTGAGGTCGATCATCGTGGCCGGTGCCATGGAGTTGCCGCCGGAATCCGAGTTTTCGGATCCGATCAGGGTCAACAGCGAGCCGTCGGCCCCGGCCCGGGCGATCCCGTACATGGGGTTGTGGGGGTTGGTGCCGGTGTCGTTGTCCGAACGTGCGGGAATGACCGCGCCGGTCGTGTTGGCCATGGTCGCGGCCGACACGCGGGTCAGCATGCCGCGCAGGAAGGCGCTGTCTGAGTGATACGCCAGCCCCAGCTGCTGATTGATGAAATCGTTGGTCTGGGTATTGGGATTCACGATGGGTGGAATCTGATCGCCGGGAAGGCCCTGGCGTTCGTATCCGGCTGTCGTGAGGAAATCGAACTGGCCACCCTGCTGACCGACGAGCACGTTGGAGCCGGCCTGGTTGCAACCACCGGCCAGATCGAAGGCGATGAACGGAATCTTGCCCGCGCCCTGGGTGGCGATGCCGCAATTCTGGATCAGCGGTATCAGCTCGGGTGACAAAACCGCGTTTGCGTTGCCGGCGCCCAGGCTGATCGTTGCGCCGCCCATCACGCTTGCGCTGCCGAGGATGAATCCCTGGGCGAGGAACTCGCGACGCGTGCGCGGGCGGCGGTGATCCGGATGGCGGATCGGATCGTCGTAGTTACGCTTTTTTCGTCTGACCATGATTGATCCTTGGTTACTGAACCAGCATGGCTGCGCTGCCGAGCACTGCAGCACAGGCGCCTTTCATGATGCGTTCAACACGGTCCACCTCGCAGCTCCCGCCGCAATTTACCAACCGGTCGATGAGCGCGTTCACTTCGCCCTCCAACGCCGTAACGTTCGGCTGGGTGGGAAGATTCAGGCCCACAAAGTTGGCAACGAGCGGATCGACGACCGCCGTGCGATCGTTGAATGCCGTAGCCAGTCCCGCGTTCCAATCGAAGTTGGGCCAGAAGCCGGCACGAGCGGAGGTGTCGTCTACCACCGCCGCGCAATACTCGATGGCGAGCTGGGTGATCCCCATCTGCTGAGAGGAGATGAATCCGGCAATTTTGGTCTGCACCGGCATGGCTTGGAAGACTGCGTTATAGGTGCTCATCACCTCAGGGTTGCTGATCGGTATGCCGGTCATTTTCGACATGGTGGCATTCACCTCAGCGAAGTTGCGGATACCCGCTGGCGGATCCCGGGGTACAGGCGGCGGCGGAGGCGGTGCCAACGGCACCGGCTCGGTGACTACGTTGATCGAATTGCCCAGCACCTCGAAGGTGAGGAAGAATTCGTCCTGATCCGGGCCTTTCTCAAGCGGGATTACGGTGCCAAGACGCGACATCGGTTGAACGCCCTCCACGGCGTAGTCGACGTCGTTGATGGTTATGTCCATGTTCTGGAATGCCTGACCCACCTCGAGCTCGCGGCCATTTTCGCCGATGCGCATACCCTTAATAGGGATGTTGCCCAACGTCACGCCCGTGCCGAGCACCGCGAAAAACGGCTCGTCGAACAGGTACGCGTAGGAGTCGAACTGGCTCACCTCGATGACGACATAGGCGTCCGTGATGTTGACATGGTCGCTCACATTGAACAGCAGGTAGTATTTCTCGCCCACGCCCACCTCGTAGTTCTGCAGGATCTGTGCCGGGCTGAGAACGCGGTTGTGTACGGCAAGCAGGCGCACTGTGCCCGCCCATCGGTTGTTGTTGTCCACCTCGCTGCCCAGGGCGAATGCGTAGGTATCGTCCCACTCGTTCAGCAAACCGCCGGGGACGGTGTCGATGTTGCTGCGCAGTTGTCCGTTGACGTAAATCCTGCGACCGTTGACCGGATCGTAGTTCAGCACCACATGCTGCAGCGTTGCTTGCAGCACCTCATCGGCCGCGGGCGTGGAGAGTTGCGGCTCGCCGGCCTGGTTGGTCTGATCGGTGCGAACGAACGAATCGTAGTCATACAGGGTTTGCCCGAGCATGAAGTTGCGCGTCGTGGGGCCGCCGGAGTAGGTGACAATCCGCGCCGGACCGTCTTGCGTAACGTTTGCCGCTGCGACCCAGGCTTCGATGCTGAACTCACCAGTCGAGGTGAGCAGATCGTGGAGCTTGGCGCTGGCCGTGGTGGAACCCTGGGCCTTGGCGTCGATGAACTGCACGCCCCAGCCGCCGATCCAGCGGTAGTTTCCCGACAACGTGAGGTTCAGCGCGGGCTCCACTCCACTGGTGTCGAAGACCTGGTTGCCTGACCCGGTCTTGAACTTGTACAGGGCGATGGCATTTGCTTCGAAGCGGCCGCCGGAGGAGGAGATGATACCGTCGGGTAGGCCCAGCGCCATGCTTGTGACCAGATCAGGATCCACTTGCGTAACCGCAACGCTGTTGGAGAAATTGGTAATCTCCGTTTGCATTTCGCTCGCGTTCGCCAGGCAGTTGTCCCAGCAGTTGTGAAACTCGTTGCCAAGACGCAGAACGAAGCGGGAATTGGCCGGCGTGTCCAGATCCATTTTGGTCTTTGCCGCATCGTAGGCAGAGTCGATATCGGCATTGGCGAAGTACGGCTGCTGCGGAACGGCCGCGGCATCCGAGTGACAGTTCGAACAGTACTGGGTCAACAACGGATACACCGTTGTTGAGAACAACGACGGATCATCCGGGAAGTTCTTGCTTTGACCGGGTGGTCTGAGCTCAGGCGCGACCAGCTCTACGGTCTTACCAGCGCCGCCGAGCGTGGCCCCCGCCCAGTTTTCTACGTAGGTCTGAACGATATCGCCACAGGCGTTGTTGTCTGAGAGCCAACAGTTGTGTCCGCTGCGAACCTTGGTGACCATGATGGACATGGCCGGATCTGTGAGATTTACTACCGTGTTCGCCGCATCGTAGGCGAGGTTGATATCGTCGGCACGCACGAAGCGCGGTGACTGATCCAGGTTGTGACAAGTACCACAACGGTTGTTGGGCACCAGGTTGTCCCACAGCGCAAGCTTGAAGGTTTGTACGTCAGGGGTGGCTGGGGACGGCCCGTTATAGTGGCGGACGCCCGGCGTGGTAGTCACTGGATTGACTGAGGTTGCCGCGCCACTGCCGGTACCACATCCGTACAGGGCCGTGAAGCCGGCGGCGATGGCCAGGAGTGTGCGTAGATTCGTCATCGCTGGTTTCATGCTTGTCTCCGACCCCTTAATCGCCCATGCAGTAGACGGCGGATTCGGCGAATACCTGCTTGAGGTTGTAGCCGTTGGGGCCGCTGTTTCGAAACGAGGCGACCATGGAGGCGATCTGCGCGCGGTCTACATCGTCCTGTACGGGACGCAGGCAGACATTGGCGAACACCTTTTCTACCTGACACTGGGCAAACGCATCGCTGTTCGCGAGTTCCTGACCCATGGTCTTGGCACCGCGGCCGGTGCCCGGAAGAGCTGTGTCCCAACCGAGGAGCGCGTTAGGGCCGTGGCGCCAGTAGTTGTCCCACGAATCGTCTGGGGTGATGAAACCAGGTTCGAAGTTCTGGTTGTTGTTGAAGTATTTGGCGTGCACCCGGGTGCCGGTAACCGGATCGACGTCGTTCACGCCGTTGTATGAGATTCGACCGTTGACGCCGTCCGGGTCGTTGAGCTCGTCATAGTCGTAGTTGTAGTACGCGAACGCTTGGATCATGGGGTCCATGCCGCTGTGGCAGCCGATGCAGTTGTTCAGAAACACGCGGCTGTCGCCACCGGGGCTGCGTGATACGTCCTGGCGGATTCGATCGGGCGTACGAGTGGTATCGAGCACCTGTGCCATGTCGTTGCACAGGTGGTTGAGCATGGTGAAGCGGAACATTGCCCGGTTGGTTCCATCGATGAGAAACGCCTTGGCGGCTGAGCGGGTGGTCATGATCCCTGCCGTTGCGCTGGCCGGAATGCCGGTCAACGACGACTGGGTCGTCGCCTGAAGGTTTGCCATCAGGTCGACGCCTTGATTCTCCAGCGCCTCGTAGTGGGCATTGTTGGTGTTGGAGTAGCCGGGAACGCCTGCGCCAGAGCCGATATACACGATGTCGCCCTGAAGAATCTGTCTAAAGTCTATTTCGTCTCTGACGACGCCGATGATTGTGGCGGTGTAGTCGTCCAACGGCACAAAGATACTCTGGTCGCGGTTGGTCCAGGGTGCTGCCCAGTTTTTCAGCGTGACACTGTAGAACTCGGGCGCGTCGGTTGCCATAAGAGCTGCAGCGACTGCGTTGTTGATGGCGATCTGTGTCGCCATGGTTGTGAGGAGGGCGGCGTCTGGTGGCACTCCGGCAATGCGGTCATGTATGCGTTTGGCCTGGTCTCTTGCATCCGCAAAACCCAGCGGCGCAACGAGACTTACCATCAGGACAACCACACCGAGCCGCACCTGCACCTTGAGCTTCATGGAACACGCTCCTCGTCGTGTAGCGCCCAGAACGACCCCCCTCATGAAGGGCTCGAGCACGCGGCACCAATCCACCCGTCCGTTGGCGGAAAAGTTGGGATTTCAGGAGCTTAAGGTTCCGATAAAGGGGTGGTCCAAGCCGTGCGCAACGTCACACTCGACGCACACCGAACTGGCAGCGCTGCGAGACAGGCTGTGACACCAGTCACGCTAGCCCTGGATGCCATATGGAAGAATGTTTAGGACTTTGTAAGGCCACCACAGAGGGCGTCGGTATTGTCACGCCAGCCAATCAGGTATTTCCGGCTTGCCGCTCTGGTGTTGTTTGGCGCCATCCTCAGCGCGTGTGGCGGTACCACCGCCACCGGTAACAGCTCAGCGTTTTCGGACGATGCAGACCCGGTGGTTCAAGATTTCGCAATCAGCTATGTAAAGCGGCCAATTCTTCTGGATATCGATGGCAATCTGGAAACGTCAGCAGTTCGCAACGCTGTGGAGTTTCGCCCTGGCGCTGAGTTGTTTGTTCGCGACCGCGCCTCTCCGAGCGCGAGGGAAACCAACATTACCCTAGGCATCTTTGCCGACGACGTCGATGGCAATCCACCTATGTATGACGTCAAGGATGTCAGCGCATCGTTCGATGGCGCTAAGCTGGTGTTCGCCATGCGGGCACCCGAAGATCCGAATCTGGGCGATGATGAGCAGCCTACCTGGAATATCTGGATCTACGACAACGTCGCCGGCACCACCGCCCGGGTAATCAGTTCCGATATCACGGCTGAGGTCGGCGAAGACGTTGCTCCGCGATTCCTGCCTGATGGTCGCATCGTCTTCTCTTCCACGCGACAGCGCCAATCGAAAGCGGTATTGCTCGACGAAGGCAAACCGCAATTCGCCGGGTTCGACGAGGATCGTGGCCAAGAAGCATTGACGCTTCACGTGATGGACGAAGACGGCAGCGACATTCATCAAATCACCTTCAACCAGAGCTCGGACCTGGATCCCGCGGTTCTTTCCAACGGCCGGGTAGTCTTCAGCCGCTGGGACAACGTTTCCGCGACTGATCGCATCAGTCTGTACACGGTAAACCCCGACGGTACCGAACTGCAGTTGCTGTATGGGGTACATAGTCATGACACCGGGCCAAACGGCGAAACCGTTGAATTCGTACAAGCCCAGGAAATGCCCGACGGGCGCCTGTTGGTATTGTTGAGACCTCCGGGTGATCAATCCCGGATGGCTGCGATTCCCGTGGTCATCGATACCGCGGCGTATGTAGAACACGATCAGCCGACGTTTGCCAACCAAGGCCTGCTCGCCGACGCGCAGGAGCCTCTGATACCGGCAGATCTGAGCTTCGATGACGACACACCCGTCCTCGAGGGACGCTACGCCAGCTTCGCCCCGCTGTTTGACGGTACCGCCCGGCTGCTCGCTTCCTGGAGCCAGTGTCGCCTGATTGATGAGATCACCGATCCTCTCTATCCGGTGATTGGCGCTTGCATCGATCAATTTCTTGTTGATCCGAACTATGTCGAAGCCGATCCGCTATACGGCGTGTGGATATTCGATCAGACCCAAGCCACCCAACTACCCATCGTGGTTGCCGACGAAGGCGAGGTGTACTCGGAAGTCGTGGTCATGGAGCCGAAGGTCAACCCGCCGGTGATTCTCGACAAGACCGCCGGAATCGATCTGGATCCGGATCTTGTGAGTGAGTCTGTTGGCGTTCTTCACGTACGCAGCGTCTATGACTTCGATGGCGCTGCCATCGTAGACATTGTCGCGCTAAGCGATCCTGCAGTTGCCATGGCCGCTGACCGCCCGGCACGATTCGTGCGGATCGTGAAAGCGGTATCCATGCCCGATGACGACATCGTCGACCTGAACAGCACAGCATTTGGTCGCTCCCGGGCCCAGCTCATGCGCGAGATCATCGGCTATGCACACGTGGAGCCTGATGGCTCCTTCAAGATGAAGGTACCCGCCAACATCGCCTTCTGGGTGGATGTTCTGGACGCCGACGGACGCCGCATCTTTCCCCGCCACAACAACTGGATGCAGCTGCGCCCTGGCGAGGAGCTCGAATGTAACGGTTGCCACACTCCGCAAAGCGAGGTTCCCCATGGACGCATGAACGCCGAAGCGCCATCGGCAAACGCAGGCGCCCTCTCGGACGGTTCACCGTTTCCCAACACGGAGCCCGCACTTTTCGCCGATGCTGGAGAATCCATGGCCGAGGTGATAACACGCATCAACGGGGTACCCAATCCGAACGTCAACCTGGAATACGCCGACGCCTGGACCGACCCCAACGTGCGGGCCAAGGATGCCTCGTTCTCTTACGTCTACAACAACCTCACCACCACCCCGCCTCTGGACCCTGGTTGTGCGAGCACCTGGACGGCCATGTGTCGAATTGCCATCCACTACGAGATGCACATCCATCCGTTGTGGAGCGTGAATCGCCAACGGCTCGACGGCATGGGTAATGTCATCCTGGACGACACCTGCACGAGCTGTCATGGCCTGGTGGACGCAGCCGGGATGGCGATGGTGCCGTTAGCACAGCTTGATCTAACCGATGGTCCGTCGGCCGATGAGGCGGACCACTTCAAGAGCTATCGCGAGTTGTTCTTCAACGACAACAAGCAGGTGTTCGATGCCAACGGCAATGTCGTTGATGAGCTCGTCCAGCAGGTTGATGCCAATGGCATTCCGGTTTTTCTAACCGATGCCAACGGTGACCCGATTCTGGATGCCAACAACAACCCGATCCCGGTGATGGTGCCCATCAACGTTTCGCCTTCATTGAACGTGGGCGGTGCGAACTTCAGTCCCCGGTTCTTCGATCTTTTTTCCACCGCCGGTTCACACGCTGGGCGTCTTACGGATGCCGAGCTGAAGCTCATGTCCGAGTACGTCGATATCGGTGGCCAGTACTACAACGATCCATTCGTTGTGCCTCAGTAATGCGCAACTTGAGCCGGAGAGGGACTAACGGCATGAACCCGCCAAGAACAATGAGGCAGCTGACGCTGCTTGTGGCGGGAACGTTGATTGCGAATGCGGCATGGGCATGGAGGCCGCCGATGCCGTCGCTATCGGATTTGAACCCGTTCAAGAAATACGAACCCGAAGTGTTGGTGTCCGATCCATTCATCGAGATGCACACCGGCCCGGGTCGCGGTTATCCGATTTTTTACGTGGCCGGGCAGGGTGACGAGATAACGATCATCAAGCGACGCACGGACTGGTTCAAAATCGAAGGACCGCGTGATAAGCAAGGCTGGGTGCACGTCGATCAGATGCGTCACACCCTTGATCTGGACGGCAACCCTATCGACTTCGGCGAGTATGGGCTGAACGACTTTTCCCATCGCCACTGGGAGATGGGCATGACCGCGGGTGATTTTGGTGGCGCTGCGTCGCTCGGGGCTTATCTAGGTTATGCGATCAATCCTTATGTGACGTTGCAGCTGGAGGGCACCCAGATCCTCGGCGACTTTTCCGATGGTTTGATGGGTACGGCAAATATCCTGATGTACCCGTTCCCAAAGTGGCGTGTGTCACCTTATTTCACCATTGGCAGCGGCATAATCAAGATCAACCCTCATACGACCATCGTACAGGCCGAGGATCGCGTGGACGAGATCGTGCACGCTGGCATGGGCGCGAATATCTATCTGAGCGACCGATTCATGCTGCGAGTGGAATACAAGCGCCATACGCTGCTGACGAGTCGGGATGACAACGAAGAGATAAACCAATGGAAAGCAGGTTTCAGCGTATTCTTTTAAAAACTGTTCGACTGGCGCTGGTGCTGGTCATGATGAGCGCTTCGACCGTTTTTGCCGGTACCGATCCAAAAGAGCTCGAGCTCGAGCCGTTGATCGTTCGCGAACCGGACCGCAGAGCAGTCGATGTTGATGCACTCGACCGTGAGAACATCGAGTTTGGCGTATTTGCCGGCATCATGAACGTAGAGGACTTTGGCAGCAACACGGTCAAAGGTTTGCGCCTGGCCTATCATATTAGCGAAGATTTTTTTGTCGAAGGTATGTACGGCAAGACGACCTTGGGTCGGACGAGCTTTGAGCGCCTTGGTGGTGGAGCCCAGTTGCTCACCGACGCGCAGCGCGACATGACCTATTACAATATCTCCGTGGGCTACAATGTTTTTCCTGGAGAGTCTTTCGTCTCCAGCGGTTGGGCGTTCAAAGGTGGGCTCTACGTGATTGCTGGAGTGGGCAGCACGAAATTTGCGGGTGATGATCAATTCACGATCAACGCAGGTCTCGGCTACCGCCTAATCGCCACCGATTGGCTGGCTTTTCACCTCGACGTTCGCGATCACATCTTCGACAGCGACCTGCTTGGTGAGGCGCTGACGAGGCACAACCTGGAATTCTCCGGCGGCCTTACGCTGTTCTTTTGAGGAGCTCGTAACGACATGATCAAGAAAATCATTGTAGCTGCGTTGATCTCCGCGGCATTCGTGGTTTGCGGAGGTTGTTCCTCCATCAAGCCGTGGGTCAGCCCGTATGAGCGCAACAACTTCGCCGATCCCATCATGAGCTTCAACCGCGCCCCGGTCTCTTCAGCCTATCTGCATCATGTATACCAGGCTCGGGAAGGTGCGCGCGGAGCCGAAGGTGGTTCCGGAGGCGGGTGTGGCTGTAATTAGCGCTCGAGTCGGTAGGAGCGGTTGCGCCGCCTACGGTGTTTTCCTGTGGCTCCTTTGCCTCACCGCCAACGCAGCCATTCTGCCCGAGGATCGGGCGGACTTGATGTATCACAGCTACGACGGCGGCGGGCTCAAGGTCGACGGCCCTTCCGTGCTGGTACGCAAAAGCTACAAAGACAAAGTGTCGATGTGGGCCAACTACTACGTCGACATGATCACCAGTGCCTCCATCGATGTGATGGCCACGGCCAGTGAGTATGAAGAAGAGCGCGATGAGAAGAGCATTGGCCTGGACTTCCTGCACGGTAAGACATCCATGGGTCTTTCCTACACCAACTCTGAGGAAAGCGATTACTCGGCGAATTCCGTTCGCTTTGGCATCGCTCAGGACTTCTTCGGCGATCTGACTACCCTGGGCATCAGCTACGCGCGGGGTTGGGACGAGGTGCGCCGCAACGGCGATGAGAACTTCCAGGCGACGACCCACCGCCAGAGTTATCGCGTCGACCTTTCGCAGATTGTCACCAAGAGCCTGATCGTCAGCATGAACTATGAAGGCGTGACCGACGAAGGGGATTCTCTGAACAACCCCTACCGTCAGGTACGCTATCTCGACTCCAGCGCCACCCGCGGATACGAATACGAGTTTGAGGTGTATCCCCGGACCAAGACCAGCAGCGCGTTTGCGGTGCGTGGGATGTATTACCTGCCGTATCGAGCATCGTTGAAGGCCGAGGGTCGCTACTATGCCGACTCCTGGGGTACCGATGCGTGGAATGTCGAAGTAGCCTACGTGCATCCGCTGCCCAAGGGTCTCACCATGGAGGTGAAGTATCGCTACTATGAACAGACCGCGGCCGATTTCTACAGCGATCTGTTTCCGCGTCAACAGGCGCAGAACTTCATGGCCCGGGACAAGGAGCTGTCAAGCTTTACCACCCATACCATCGGCGCCGGTTTGAGCTACGAGTTTGCCCCCGACTGGATGCCGTTCTTCAAGAAGGGCGAGCTCAATCTGTTCGTCGACTACATGTTGTTCCAATACGATGACTTTCGTGATGTGACGGTCGTGGGCATGGCACCGGGCGATGAGCCCCTGTACGATTTCCACTCATTTGTGACCCGCGCCTTCATTTCATTCTGGTATTAGCCCCGGCCCACTGCGCGCCCGTATAATGCGCGTGCTATGACCGTTCGTACTCGCGTTGCTCCATCTCCCACGGGTGACCCGCATGTTGGGACCGCCTACATGGCGTTGTTCAACTGGGTATTCGCCAAGAGCCAGGGCGGCGAGTTCATCGTACGCATCGAAGACACGGACGCTGAGCGCAGCAGCTCTGAATCCGAGCGGATGATTCTCGAGTCCCTGCGCTGGCTAGGGCTTGATTGGGCCGAAGGCCCCGACGTCGGTGGTCCCCACGGCCCCTACCGGCAGAGCGAGCGCAAGCACATCTATGAAGAGCACGCGCAGTGGCTGCTGGAAGACGGCAACGCGTTTCATTGCTTCTGCACGAGCGAACGCCTGGACGAAATGCGCGCGTTACAGCGTGCTGCCGGTGAAAATCCCCGCTACGACGGTTTGTGTCTGGGGTTAACCGACGAGGAAGTTCACAAAAAACTCGATGCAGGCGATGAGCATGTGATTCGAATGAAAGTACCGTCCGAAGGCGACTGTCGTTTCGAAGACGCTCTGCGAGGCTCCATAGAGATTCCCTGGTCCCAGGTGGACATGCAGGTGCTGGTCAAGCACGACGGATTTCCCACCTATCACCTTGCCGTGGTGGTAGACGATCAGCTCATGGGCATCACCCACATACTGCGCGGAGAAGAATGGATCAGCTCGGTGCCCAAACACCAGTTGTTGTATCAGTACTTTGGCTGGGAGATGCCGGTGCTGTGTCATCTGCCGCTGTTGCGAAATCCTGACCAGAGCAAGCTTTCGAAACGCAAGAACCCGACCAGCATGAACTACTACCGCCAGATCGGAGTGTTGCCCCAGGCGCTCGCGAACTATCTGGGCATGATGGGTTGGGCAATGCCGGACGGGCGCGAGATCTTCACCCCGGCGGAGATGGCAGACGAGTTTCAACTCACGAGCATTCACCTTGGCGGGCCGGTGTTCGATCTGGACAAGCTTTCGTGGCTGAACGGTCAGTATCTGCGCGCCATGAGCGCCGATGAGTTTATGGACCAGGTTCAGGCGTGGGCATTGAACCGGGAGAATCTGGCTAAGCTCGTACCGCTGGTGCAGGAGCGTACCGAACGCTTGTCTGATCTGCTGGGCCAGGTTGACTATCTACTGGGCGATCGTAAAGCGCTGGTGGCGGAGGACTTTGAGCACAAGTCGCTCAGCCGCGAACAGGTCGTACAGATTCTGGATCATTCGCTGCGCGAGTTCGACGCCATGCGCCGCTGGGAGAGCGCCGATCTGTTTGAATGCTGCAATGCCTTGGCCGAGCATCTCAAGCTGAAGCTCCGTGATTTCCTGTTTCCATTGTTCATTGCCGTCTCCGGACGCGCCGTCGCGTTGCCGCTGTTCGACTCCGTTGAGTTTCTCGGCCCGGACGTGACCCGCATTCGCATACGCGATGCGCTTCGCGTGCTGAGCGTCTCCAACAAGCACTCCAAGCGCCTGGAAAAACATTACGCCGAATACCTCGGGGGATTACGGCAATAGCGTAATCTCCAGGCGGATGCACCTAAGGGCGATAGCAGGGAAACGCCCGGGCTGCCACATATTGAGAATCAGATATTGACTCTCGAATCTGTGGTTCTTACCATCGCGCGTCCTCTGTGGATGAATCCCGAGCGGGATACCACCTGTGGGGCCATAGCTCAGCTGGGAGAGCGCTACAATGGCATTGTAGAGGTCGTCGGTTCGAGACCGACTGGCTCCACCAAAT